>Ga0209208_10002018_pt1 | contig 28966 bp, 14 predicted proteins | sample S1TSphfallax_3_FD_187694 | JGI IMG/M metagenome (GOLD analysis project Ga0209208, IMG submission 187694) | Host-associated microbial communities from peat moss isolated from Minnesota, USA - S1T2_Fd - Sphagnum fallax MG (SPAdes) (version 2) | ecosystem: Host-associated > Plants > Peat moss >...
CGCAGTGGCTGCTCTAGCTGCCTTGCCCTGTTTGTCACCACAGGGAACGGGCAGTGACACAATTTTTGTCCACACAGACAGACACCATTGTTGCTTTAATATATAAGATTTAGGTTTTGCCAAATCAAAACCTGATAGGTTTAAAAAGTAATCCCACGTGTATGAACACACAAAAACACGTGCCTAAGTTTGCAAACTGATCCACAAGATTTATTCTTGCATGAAAAACAAAATGTTCATGCTATAGAGATATCTATCTATTTATGAAGGAAGGTAGTTTGTTTTGTTTTGTTATGTAAAAGATATCTATCTATTTATGAAGGAAGGTAGTTTGTTTTGTTTTGTTATGTAGTTATGAGATCCACCAAACCAGGATGCTTCAGATCATGTCCTTGGTGTCTTTGGAAAGCTCTTGATGAGGAGTGGTGCATGGGCTTGGTTCCGCAACATCTTGAATATTGAATGATTTCTTCACTGAAAATTAAATTAAATCATAGCTGAATTTTGGAGGAGTTGGAACGTGCCTTTGGTGTTGTTATAAAGATCTCGATAGCAGGATTTAATGGAATTAATTTGCTAAGATTTGGATTCAGAATGAGCAAGATATTGATTTTAGTGATTTCTGCCACTGAAAATTCAAATAAATTCCAAAAAAGCAGGTTTTGGAAGGAAAAATCAGTTGAGAATGTGTCTTACCATTCAATCCAAGCATGATTTCCTTTCACATTTGGCTGTTCAAAAAAATCAATAAGTACATTGCAAAACAATGTTCACATGTAGAGTTTCCCTATTTTGTAATGGGTTCACACTTGGGTCAAAGGCACAGGCCACATTAGTAAAAGTGAAGAAAGCTAGGTATGTAAGTTATGTAGGGCAGTCATATTTGTTTTGGTGAAAAATGGTCAAAATGCAACACAGTTTTCTAACAACAGAATCAAATTGGATTATAAGAAATTGTTTTTCTGGGAGTGTGTTGTCACATTTATGTGTACTGGGTACAGTTTTAAGAGTTCCTTGAAATTTTGTTTCCAGTTAAATCAAAATCTGTGCTCCTCCATCAGTAAATTGCAAAAGATAACACTGATTAGGTTTCTAAGTCACATTAATTCATTGATGCTCAAATAAAAATAATGACTTGCACCACATTTATTTAGAAGTCCCATCATTGAAGGCACTACATATAGTGAACTCAATAACTTTTGTGCAAGGATGGGTGAATTCAAGTGTGAGACTACAAGTATCTAGTATGTACCATTCAGAAACTTTTTAATGATGTCCAATTCTTCAGCCCTTTCAACATGGATGTCAGAATTGTGACCAGGAAACTATTTCCTAACAGTCTCAAATATGGATGAATGGGCCACTTGGATGTATCGATGTGGTATGCCATATATAGCCAGTACAAGGCTTAATACTCATAATGCTGAAAGTTCAGGGTCTTTTTTTTTTTTGAAAAATCAACTCAGTTACATGTACACTTGTTTTTTCTTCTTACCAAATAACCTATAGTGTTGTCTCTGTTTCTTTCATTATGTTTATAAAGAGCTTGGATTGAAGGCCAGGGTCTTTTTTTCTAATCACGATGGTATTTTGAGTTTCATTTTCATGGATGCAAAGTAATAAGTAATAACCTGTACATCCACAACATTTAAAGTCCATTGCAAGTAAAAACTCATGGATAATTTCTCTGGACTTTAACTCCCATCTCATCTACCTAAGTTGGCAAACAAAACATTTTCTGGAAACTAGGCAACCTGACAATAAATGACATCAATTGACAACAGGAAGAACATCCAAGTTGGAAATAGCATGAAGAACATTGGGTGTTCCACAGGTAAGGGCTGAAATCAGAATGTAAACCTTCAAATTACACCAAGCATATTGCAGCTTACAGAGAGTGCAATTCAGTTTCATTTTCAAAGTCACAGAGAACAGCCCAATGAAACTCATAAAATACCATAATCAGTCTAATGGACGCCATACAATGTGCAGGACTTCGAGGCTCGGGCTTTTGTCTGTCAGTTTGAACTCCTCAGAGCTCAATGACTTTTATACCACTACAGTTCTTCCTTACAAGGTAAAGAAGATACATTGAAATCGACTCAAGCACTAGAATAATAAGACTGGCAATATTGGCGCTCACTTAGAGCATCCCCAGTGGTGCTCCGTACGTGATCCTGCGGAAATATTTCTCACATCCAAGTTTGGTTATTTACTTTTTCACAACCCCATTCATAAAACTAAAACTGGGACTGGAAATAGGTTGGAGACTACTAATAGTACAGATAGAAACAGATTGCTAAATAGTTGACTGCTTACCACAGCAAGAAGTTAGAACCACCCAGAATTAAGCATGTAGTAGCCACTAGTCATACTATGAAATCATAAATGTGGATGAGGGATTCTAAGGCCTTGCAAGTCCTTGGAGGAAGATGAATTCATACATGATGAATTTATCCTGGGTACATAATTTGAACAAATTTAGAAAGTGGATTTAAATATCACCTGCATTGGCACAAAACCAGCTTGAAAAAGAGAATTTGGCAAGCTTAGCTTATTAAGAATCACCATTGGCAGACTGGTCACCACGGTATGAATCAACGTCAAGTGGGTTGCTGTTATGTAACATATCATGTTACGGGGACCATGGATGGTCAGGGCTCCGGCAACAAGGCAGCTTGAATTGAACTATATTCAAATATTAAAGAGATTACGCAATCAGGAACCCAATACAAAAGCTTAATATGGATTCAACAGACAAAAAAGAGCTGCCAAGAATGAGAAGAGCTAGATGAGTGCGGTTGTTAAGAAGGCGTATCAAGGTTGCTCAAACACTACCTACTAACATTTGTGCACGGCTGCAGTCATACGTCGTGTTCTACGGAGGAGACTTGATGGTGGCTACGGCAACAAGTCAGGCAACAATTATGCGTGGGGTGCATGATGTAATCTGTAGACCGATCATACGGATTCACTAGGCTGGAAATAATAAGAGACGTATCGGATTTAAAGGTCCAAGTCTCTACATTATTCCACCCATGCATATATTGTGAGTGCCTTCTTGCCATGGGCACCATCACTATCTCCGTAGAATGACAAGACAGCAATTGACAGGTGGTGTTTGAGCAACCTTGCTATACGGCTTCTTTAAGGGCAGCACTATTAGAGCTCTCCTCAGTCTTGGAGTGGCTCCTTTGTTGCCTATTGATTCTAGAATCTTCTTTTGTATGTGATCCCTGATACGAAATCTCTTCAGTATTTGAAAACAGTTTGATTCTCTAGCTTGGTGCAACGCAAGCTAGCTTCACCGCATATCAGCCTCCAGATATGTCGTTACGAGGTCGTTGCAAGCTTCTTCATGTGCTTGCTCTTCTGAGTGGAAACTGTATCTTTGCAGTTTGACCTTGAGTACCTGTTTGGATCTGAAACTCTAGGACTGACTTTCTGTAGTAGCTACTTGTTTGACTAACATTGACGTGATAAACAGTTTGGGGTGCTGATCGTTGCCACTCCGAAACAGATCCTGGCGGATGTTACAGTTCACAGTTGGCTTCGTGCCGGTTTCCAAGAAATGGAACCATGAAGTTGGAACAAGGCATCCTTGGCCGCTGCAGGCAACTCCACGTGTGTTCGATAATTCTACTCCGTGGCAGGTGTCGTCCGAGCAAGCCAATATGCAGTTGCCAATAACTTACCCCACTTGATGCAATCTGCTATTCACATCTCGAAAGAATCAGTGCAAACAGAAATTTAGCTATATCATGAAATCCTAACTTGGAACCAATACCGTATGTTCCGACAGCATGCAGGAGTGCAGTTGACATATCTGCAGGTGATGGTGATCTAATACAAATCCTAGCTGCAATCTGCATTTGCCATGATCTGCAAAGGATCATGCATCAGTAGCTATATATCATGTTCAAAACTCTTAACCTTTTTTCAGAACAAGACCATGTACATGCAGGTTTCATACAGGATCACGGAGTGTGAGAGTTGTGCAGGTAATGCAAGCTTTCCGTTCACTGAAATCCTATCTTTCTTATACACCAAGCTCTACCATTTCAAGTCATCAGGTACACTCTTTGAAGCATGTTGAACCATATAGCTCTAGTATCCTCAGGTTGGAAGACGATGTTGACATGCGTGTTGTTAAGAATTCCTTACAACATGGTTAAAGTCTTGGTTTTACTTGAGGACGTACTGATCGATTTTGTACATTTTAATTTCAACTGTTGCTAAGGTTGAACTCATAATGTGTTCTTACTTGCAATTGAAGTTATACATTTATCTTTTGCCTAAAAGCTGATTTTGTGATCGGTTTCAGAATTGTACCTGTACAGTGCCCAATGTTGTTTTAATGGTGTTCGTAATTTTCTTGCAATTGAGCTTATATCTTCACGACAATTTGCCTTCTGCTTTTGTGATCAGTAAATCAGCATTCTACCTACATGGTGCCCAATATGACTGTATCTAGCTTTGAAGTTTATTGCTCGATATATTCCATTTTTCTAAAACATGCAAAGCTTAATATATCCACGAAAGGTTTTGTGTTTTGCTTTTGTGACTTGTTTCAGAACTGTATCTATACTGCCCAATATTATGAAGTCTACGTGTCTAATGTTGATCAATTTTCCTTTAAGTTTATGCCATGAATTGGTACGTCACCATAATAAATATATCATGTCATAATTTGTGAGCCCATGCATTTCCCTGCAGTAGATGTTGGGTTGATTGTGCGCAGCTTACTAAATTAGTGCTCACGTATACTATTGGATAGTCCTACTCATGATCAGTCCCACCTGTGCCTTGGCCTTTACCGTACACACAAAAGACTGTGAACATCCACCGTGGTGATGTTACATGTGTGGCCTCCCTTGACAGGATAGGGTGCAGGGATTACATTTGTATGGATCTGCCCTAATAGGCTGACCAGGGGAACTATAGTTAGGGGAGTAAGGCACTTGGATGGCTTCACCATTTTCGTCTGGCCTCGTGGCAGGTGTGAAAATTGTTGAAGCCCTGAGTTGAGGTGCCTTACCCTACACATTTCAATGTGACTAATGTAGCTCATGTCGTTGGCCCAAGTGCGAAGTGGTTACCGAACTAATTTTTCCTTCCAAAATCATTTTTGGCAATTTAATTGAATTTCAAATGACAAAAATTACTCAAATTTCAATCTCGCTCACACCTTACCTGGTCTAAGAATTTCCAAATCACCTTCAATAAATCCTCTATATTTTTTGTTTTGATTTAAATGAATTTTTTTGTGAAAAAACTGTTCAATATTCAATAAATCATGTATTTAGTTCATTCTGGAGAATTAACAAATGAACATTTAGAGGTTGATAATTTGGAAAAAAATCTTTGATTCAGTATTGGCTTACAAAAATGCACAAAATTTTGTATCACTTGTTATATGGGCGCACATCTGCTTTTTCTTCCTCTATTCTTTTTTCAAATTGGTATTTACTGTACAAAAATTATAATAATACTCAAAGTGCATGAAGAATTATATTGGTCCGGAGAGCAACAACATGAGAGATATTACACCAAACTACATCTTCCACACAACATGAAACCTCATGTATTGCATTGCATCAGATGAGTCCAAGGTGCCATGGCATGTGTGGTGTTCTCAGTTAGCAGAGAAGTAGTATACTTTTTCCCTCTCAAATTCTATACGGAATATTTTGGTTGGTCATTTCTTTTTCCTTTCACGATAGTTCGGTACCTCGGTGAGTTTATGACAGCCAGACAAATGAATCAGATAAAAGGTACTCGAAGTAGATGACTGCAAGATGTGTAAACAGCTTGAATGAGTAGCTTGCCCATCCACACCAAAATAATGCAGCTGGTGATTGTGGTAGGACTAAATTTAAAGCACGTCCTTCACTCTGTACACAGCAGCAACAGGCCAGCTGCTGCTGATGGGTCTCACTGTACACTCACGCCAACCCTTAAGGACTGTAAGGCGTCTGTTCTTATCAATTCACACCAAGTTCATAGTAAGTGCAGGTCTCTCTCACATGGCTGATTTTCTCTAGTCTCTCATTTTTCCTCCTACTCCACATCAGATCTTAAAGCTATAGTTGCATATCAGTAAATTTATTGCTGAGGGCAGAAAGGAAAAACATCATGAACAGGATTATGCAGGACACGAATCAGACGACAAGAATCAAAATCAGATGAAGCAGTGTTTTTACTTTTCTTTTCTCCAATTTTCGATTTCCCGAAAGTGACAATTTTCACTGGTTCAAATAAAAATATTCACACTGAAAATATAACTTGGATAGTGCATGTTGATTTGGGGCTCATTCTGGCATTGGGTTGATGGCATTGGAATTTCTATACCTGGGAAGGATCTGGACGTGAAACACTCGGTCCACCAGTCCCCAAGCAGTGGTTTTTTTTCCTGATAAATTGTGTTGTTTTAGTGACAAAAAAATTGGGAATTTTTTGGAAATTTTGTATTTATAGTTTATGTTTGACCAAATTAGTAATGTTTTGGAAAATTTCGCCAAATTTTTGCTAAGCAAAAATTGAAATGAAAAACCATATTTGTAAGCTGCTAAAATAAATATAAATTGAATAATATATATAATGTAATCCAATTTTTAAAAATTACATTGATGAATAATTAGGATCAATAACCAGTTTGCCATAAGAAGATTGAGTTTAGAATAAAAATCCAGATTTTATTTTCCATAAATTGAATGGATCATAGCTCCTATTCAGAAATTTCAAATGTGGGGAATCCTTTCAGAAATATAAATTAATTGCAAATTTGTACATTTTCATCTTGAAGAAACTTCAGGTTATTCAGGTCCTTCATGCCCACAATTTGCTCAGATTGAAGAAAACAATAACATGGTTACATATTATTATAACATGGTTCAGCCCACGAATCCCCAAAGTCCAATGGTGTTTGTAGTGTAGACTTTTATTTTAGTGACTTGTAATTAGTGATTTTATTTTATTTTGATGTTATGTCATTGGCTATCATACTAAGAAGGATTTACCATTAAATGATTACAGCTAGATATGAAAGTGGAGAAAAAATCAAAATCCTTCCATATTCTTGGCTAAGCACAAAATCTGGCAATTTGAATTCGTTTTTTTGAAATCTGGAGAATTAGAGTCATTTTTTCCTAGAAATATCCTTTGCATAGGTTGAAATCATATTTTTCAGGTTGAAATTTGATGAAATTTCATCAAAAAAAAAAAACACTGCTCCTACTAAGCTTATAGCCTACTCTAGTGTGATTCATATTAATTAGATCATGGGTGCGCTCACAACTTTTTCTTTTTTTTAAAAGAGCCATATTGATTGGCCCATCAGCAATTATTTTGGAACTTTGGGCATGCCCCCAATAGAAGCAACTCTTTGGACCTTGAGTTGCAAAACAAAAACAAATGTGCACCTTTGGGTTTGACCTTTTTAGTTTATATACAAGGGAGTTGAAGTTTGGGCAAACCATATGGAATAAAACCCAGGTGCTATTGGGAACATCTTTGGGAATGCATTTGAGAACACTTTGAGAACCTGATGGGAACAGATAGGGAACAAGGGAAAAAACAAAAAATCCATGTCCCCCGCCTTCAAAAAGGAAAAAACTGGACCATTCATGAGTGCAAGCTGAGCCTCCTCATTGGCTGCATGAAATTTCTCTTTCCAAAACTGCTGGTCACCATTTTTCTCCTTGGCTAATGGAAGGGGCAGAAATCTGGGGACATAGTAGGAATACTTATCAGCAAAAGGTTCCACTGTGGAGGACCAAAATTCAATTTACTTGCTTTGAACATCAACATTAAGGTTGGGAAGTCAGAATCAAGAGGGGTGTTGGGTGCATACTACTCAATGTATGGGTGTCATTTGAGGACTAGTGGACTTAGAATGTGGAAATTTCTGATTGACAAATATGGAAAACAAGTTTTTACATAAATTGCCAGATTCTACATCAGCTTCCAATAGGTAGCCAACAATATAGAAGGATGATTAAATACTATCACTTTCATGTTTTGGTTCTAGCCAAATTTGGCTCAATTTTCTTACATAGCCAACTCATGCAACATTACAAAACTCTGGATTTCAGTGATAAAATCTTGAGTGCCCAATTACTGAGGTCCACTAGCCAATTCATCTCTAAAGCGCCACATAGCATGTCAATCATGCTCAATGTCCATCCCCTGTCCATCCCCTCTGGTTTCAGGTGCCAGCAATAATATCTGGCCCTTTAAAACTTGCACTATTTTGCCTCTTAAGATGAATTTGATTAAGTCTCTGGTGAAATTCTTTGTGTATTAAAAAAGGATGCATCATCAACACAACTAACTAGATATGTACCAAACCATCCCCATGTAATTAGATACCTAATTATAGCCACCAAATGCAGTACCTAAATACCTAATTACATAGTAACCTATTACCTATAGATCCTCAATGTCTATATGATACTTATCTATTTCATAGGTTGTTACCTAGGTAGTGTGAGGTGAATGTAGGGTTTATGATATGTTAGCAACTTGCATGAAAAGGGTTTTTCCATGGGTCCTGAACAAGGAGAATTTCACCTCTTTGAAATTGAGCCTCTTGTTCCCCCCACTGCAGACATGTGCACAATGTTTTAATAACATCGAGAAAGTGAATCTAAACCCTAAACCTTAAAACATTCTATTAAAGGTCTACAATACTAGTGGAGTTATATAAATTTCCGTAGTTGTTTGAAATATGGTGTGCATTTCCACAAATTATAGTGTAATATAATAGAGTTATCCCCACATGTATCACACCCCAGTTTTGACAAAACTGGGGATGACATCAAAAGTCAGGATGAAATTTACATATGCAGGGAAAAAATAAAGAGGGGATCAAATTGTTCCTGGCAGGAGTTTCATCCCCATTTGTGAATTTGCCTTACCTGCACCTTCTTTGAAAACAGTACACAGGAAAAAGTAAAAAAGGGGACGAAACCTTTAAATTTCTCATCTTTAAATTGGTCCTCACAGTCGTTTTACCCCCATTTTGGGATTTGCCTCAGCTGCACCTTCTTTGTTTTTGGTATCATTCTTCATCAATCAAGTCTTGTCAAGATAAAATCTTGAAAAACCTGTGAATTAGACACCCAATTTCATTACACGGTACTGAGTTTGTTTCACTCACTTTATGCGTGCACTCAAGTTGGGGATGAAACGAGGATTACAGGTCAAACTAGGGCCCCAGGAAAAGGTGACTTTTAAGGATAACTCTAAAGGTGTTTTAGAACTATTGAACACTTTATTAACTTTGTATCATCATCATAGTGTTTTTCTTGGACAAATTTTTGTGGTTTTTTCTGACAAACTTGGAATTTGGAAAATTTTGGAAATTTCTTTTTTTAATGTTTAAATTCCACTACTTTTGCTAATTTTTTGTGGAGAAATCCCCAAATGAGGAAAAAAGCAATGCAAGTCGTATATGGCAACATACATTAATAATTAAATACTAAAAAAAAACATCCAATTTTCTAGGAGAAGTTTATGAATCTTTTTTGCAAGTTAGTTGGCCATGCAAAGGGTTTGCGCGCCCCTTTGCAAGACAGGTGACGTGTTCACAAACATGCAAGAAGACAGGCTTGCCGCCCGCATGCATGTGTTGCGAATTCAGGCAGCTGATCCCGATGATCAGAAGCTAGCCGATGGGAAATCTTCTCATGAAAATGATGCGAAGTTTATGAATGAGAATATTGCAATCCGGAGTTAGGGTTTAGGGTTTAGAGGTTTGTGAATTCTTGGTATTGGATTCCAGTACAGTGCCGACGACGACGTTGATGATCATCGTCAGCATTAAAATTTGATACAAAAGCTTGAGAGACTTTGTAATTACATGAGTTTTGCAGATTTGGGTTCGAGAAATTTGCTGGCAGAAATTTACAAACGGATATGGGATGTTGCGGGGCCTCCACAGAGAAGACTTCAGATCGTGATGATAAGAAGAAGGAATCCGATGTCGAGGAAGTGATGCCATTGCTCACACCTTATCAGCTCGGCCCTTTCCATTTATCCCACAGGTTTGTTTTTTTAAGTCTTTACCCATTTGACCCTAAACCCTAAACCCTACTTTCAGCTTTTCTTCCAGATCCCAGAAATATTGGTGAGATCCAAGCTCCTACAGCATCCTGCAACGGGTTTTCGATTCTTCCTTGATCTGGTTGGTTGTTTCTCTCGATCGATCAATGCGTAAAACTTACTCTAATTTGGCACGGATCTTTGCCATCTGGTAGGATTGTTTTGGCATCCTTGACAAGATGTCGCTGATACAACGGACTGGCACAGCACCATGCTGCAATCTACTATGCACAGCGGACGACACCCGGTGGTCTCCTGATTGCGGAAGCCACAGCAATCACTGAGGGTGGCAATGGCTATCCCTGTACTCCTGTCATCTGGACAAGGGAGCAAGTTAAAGCTTGGAAGCCTGTGGTGAAGGCAGTCCATTACAAGGGCGGGTATTTCTTTTGTCAGATCTGGCATGTTGGTCATGTATCCCATACCGGTATGATCCTACTTATGTGAAGCTCTAGAATCTGGTAGCTTCCTCAAGGGAAGTCTTACATGAACAAGAATGATCTCGTCATCAGATTTAGGGTTTAGGGATTTAGGGTTTAGAGGTTTAATGATCAGACTTGAGCTGATCTTAGCCATAGTCTAGGCACAATTTAGGGTGTTGTGTACAGGTCCTTTCAGCATTGTTTAGTAGGCATTAAGAACTGCATGACATTGTCCTGCTGAGACAGACAACCTCCATGAACATCCATGGAACCTTGGTCCTCTTTGCATTCAACCAGGCTGCAGGCTCATGGAGGGTAAGATAAACAGAGTCACAGATTCATAGATCAGATCTGCAAGTCTGAAGCTGCTCTGAATCCTCAATGGGTTTTGTTGCACTGTAGCTTATCAACCCAATGGAGCAGCACCTGTTTCATTAACAACCAAACGGTTCAAGCATGGGCAGGTAACCTTACTGTCTGGCAAAGAGCTGGCTGATTATTCAACTCCACAAGCACTGACAACTGATGAGATTCCACAGTATGTGGAGCTGTACCACACTGGAGCTCACAATGCCATAGATGTAGGTCATTGAAGCTGCCTTTTGATCTCATCACCTGTAATTAGCTGCAGAACAGATGTTCTATCTCAAGATCATCATGGATTAAGTACATTGTCCATCATATCACAGCTTGTGCATGCATGCCTGAGAAGTGCAGGTGATTGATCAATCTTCCAGGTTTGATAGACTCAACATGGGATAAACTGTTCTCCAAGCTGGTTGTTTCTATTTGATTTGTTGCAGGATTTGATGGGGTTGACATACATGGAGCTCATGGGTACTCAATAGACCAGTTTCTGAAAGATGGAGTGAATGACAGAAGTGACAAGTATGGAGGATCAGTGGAGAATCGGTGCAGGTTTGCACTAGAAGTGATGGATATTGTGACAAAGGAAATTGGTTTGTGGTGAGTGGGCATTCGGATCTCCCCTTTTGCAGACTATGCAGATGCATCAGATTCTGATCCTGTCAAACTAGGAATTCAACTGGCCCATGCTCTCAACCCCTTCAACCTCCTGTATCTGTATTGTGTGGAGCCAAGAATGAAAAGCCCAGGTGAAGTGGACACAAAGGCTGTGGCCAATCAGGAAGGCATTCCATAACAGCTTTCTTGTGGGTTGAGGTTTCAATATGGAAGATGGAAATGAAGCCATTAGGTCTGGCAGAGCTGATGCTGTGGTCTATGGTAGACTGTTTCTGGCAAACCGGGACTTGGTGAAGAGGTTTGCTCTTCATACTCCTCTCAAGAAGTACAAACGAGAGTCCTTCTACATTCAAGATCCTGTCAATGGTTACACTGACTACCCTTCCTTGGACGACATGAATGCTGCTGCTGATGTTAAGGCCACATGATAGCACACAATTGCAGCAGCACCCAAAATTCTTTACCCTAAAACTGTAATAAACCCTAAGTCCTAAACCTAAACCTGTAATAAATTGTAAACCCCTAACCCTAGAACTTTAATGAACCCTTAGTGCTAAACCTTAAACTCCTAATAAAGCCTAAGCCTAAACCCTATATCTTAATAAACCCTGAAACTAAACCTGAACCTATTAAAGTCCTCAACCTTAAACCCTAACTCTTAATAAACCCTGAATCCCAAACTCTAGAACATTAATAAACCCTAAGTGCTGAACCTAAACGTGGAATAAGCCTAAAGCCGAAATCTTAATAAACCTTAAATCCTAAACCCAAAAGATAGAATTAGTAGCACAAGTTGCATACACAACCAAAGCTATACTTCGCAAATTTGTTGACTTCATGAACTATGGATGACATGCATGAATTTGCAGTACATAAGTGAAAGCTTGAATACAAAAGTTTCAACATTTTTGCAACTGCAACCTAGAGCATGTGCACTATAGGAGTACAAGGGCCTGTACAGTATCTTTTTATGAAGTATACAAGTGAAATAGTGTGAAACTCAGTTTGGGCCTGTTAAATATTCTCAATATGATGCCCTCCAAGACTACCTGTAAAATAATATGACAGTTTTTATTTTGCTGACCACAACGATTGGCCAAGGCAGTGATATTTAAATATGTAGCCTGTTACTTTATACTGTCCACTTTATTGCATTTTATGGGTGAATTGCTGGGAAAAGATGAATAATGCACACTGCAAGTTGGATGTGATAAACACTTTTAGAGGCCCGAATACAGGGTGTGGGTGGTCATCATCATCTAAACAAGGATGCAATGAGACTATACTTTGACTCTCTGGCATATTCCACATGCTTCAGTTTTGGTTTATTGTCTAAGGAAGATACAAAGATCCTGTGGCTCTAGCCTTAAAAAGAGGGATCCATTTAACATGATGTTCACATGCTATTTGCCAATTTAGAGCCCAATTGGAGATATATCAGACCTCAGAACTTTCCAATCTAGTATTGTACAAAATTATATATGTTGTTTAGGGTTTGTAAATGTATGTTCCTGCACTCCCATCCCCTTCTCCAATTGGTTATCAGGGTGGTTCTCTGAACTCATAACCACTGTTCTGAGGGACACAGAGGACTGGTTTTAATATATAATATAACCTCACATTTTGGTTGTCATAAGCTATTTTTCAAAGTGAGTTCTTTTTTTTTTTTTTCATTTTTCATTTGTGGACCTTAATGGAAAACCCCATGTTTTATAATATCTGAACCTATATGCTATTGATTATGAGTTTAGACTTTCATGTAACCTTACAATTTATTTGGGACAATTTTTGAAAAGTTACATTTTGGCATGTTCTTTCATTGATGTGAATTAAATTGAATGTCCATCTCTTTCTTTCTTCATCATCTAAAAACATTTTGAAAAGAATTGGTTAATTGAGCTAAATTACTGTGTTATTACATTAAATTAGTAAGTGAAAAAAATAAATCAAAGTCATTTCTTTTTTTTAAATATTAATTTGAATGCAGTACTATTACAAAATGTGGGTGCAGTTCATTAGTCCCCATTCACTAAACCATAGACTAGGGAATTCATTGTTTTGTCATTGATCCTAGTTCAATACAACTAGTGAATTCATTCAAAATCTAGTGAAATCACTTGGCGTACAAAGACACCTTTTGTTGTAATGGTGTCTAAATCAGGTCTTTTAATCTCCATGACTCATAAAATTAAAAATAATTGATAATGCTCAAACTTTGAACCATATTATTGCTTTTTTGAAGTTTCATTTATTTTCTTTGAAAACAACTAATGAACAACTAAAAACTTTTCATCTTAATTCCCAATTGATGCTAAAAGTTACAAATCTAATTAAGCATGTAAATTATACAATCCCAATTATATGAATGAACAAATGAAAAATGGTACTGTCCATAGGGTACCCTTAAGCCACTTGTGATAAACAAAAAGATAATAAAAACAAAAAACATTGTTAGTATGGCAACTATGATTTGATGAGAACTTCATCAAAAGTCTACTACTAATATAGATTGAAGACCAAACTTTTAGACCGTAAAATCTCTTGCCAGATAAAACATGAAGGCTTTTCTAATGGTTGTCTTCTTTCAATACAATGTAGCATGAGTTTATGGTAAGTGTGATAATATCCGTATGTTGTTTGACTACCTACTTTCTGAACAATTCCCCTGAAAGTGCAATAACCTAAAGTTGTTTTACAATACAAAATGGGTACATAAATGACAATTTATCAATTATATCACTGATAATTTCCACTGATCTACCCCTAATTTTTAATTGTTGATGCAAACACAGAAGATGATATTCTCCTAGATTACTTATTCTAAAATGGAAGTATTACTGAACAAAGTTATGAAAAAGTAGTATTTCAATTTTAAGATCAAACTTTTTACCACAACCTACTATACATAACCTAGTAAGTTTTCATTTATTTATTAAAAAAATGCACAATTACAAACACATACCATAATACCTTTACCATTCTGGCAATAACTTAATTATTTCAATAAATGCCAATTTTTCTCAAAATCAGCTACTCACAACGCCAAGAGTTTTTGAATGTTTTTGACACCTACCCTAAAGCTTGGTGGTGCAGTGTGCCAAAGTAGTGCAAGATTACTTGGCAATTTTTTTCCCCACCTCTATTGTATGAATTTCAGGAAGTTCTTATTTCTACTGCCAAAGTGAAAAGTAAAAAAACATGAAGAAGATGCCGGAATGGTAAAGGTACTATGGTATAATCAGTCAAATTTTGGTAATAGTTTCCTTTCATGCAAAAGCTGTTTCATTTTTATCACATAAGTGCACAAAGAGATTCAGGGCAAAACTTTCCAGTAGGGGATGTGCTTGTACCAAGAGCAATCTGAAAGGTGGTCATGGATCAACTGTCAGAACTTGTTTTAGGACCACATACTAGGCATAGGGCCTGGTGACCAAACACTATGGGTGCTATATAACGGTTGGCTGATATCTTGTTTTCAATTTGTTCATTTCACAAAAGCGTCGAATTTCTGCTGGAAATCATCTTACACTGGAAACCCAAAAAGAAAAAGTTTTTCTTCTTCAAAGTCACAAATTAGCAAAACATTAATTAGCAAAACATTATTCGCTAAAAACAAAGTCACAAAGTACAATACTGTCAGTATATTCAGGATCTTAATTTTTGGATTCACTGTCTATTTTTGAGTTTAATCAGGCCTTAAATTTGAAGGGTGCATGTGCCCTTCCTAATTTTAAGACTCTTCATGTAAGTTTGTCCTAGATGAAAATGTAAAAGTATGAGCTTGTTCTAGAAATATATCAACCCCTAAAGGCTTGATAACCCAGAAAATAATTTGTTTAAGAATTTCAAACAGATGTGGGAGGTGGAAATTTAAATAGTTTGCAATTTTATTTTTTAGGGTTGCATGTGGCTCTTTGAGAGCTTCAATTGATTACGATTTTTCACATAGATTTGTGTGCAATTTTGATCAAATAAGTGCATGCATTGGGCCTATACACATAAGATCTATCTTACACCTACCTACACACATAAGATCATTCGCACTCTTTACAACTAGGCATAATAATATTTGTCCTATATTGTCCAAGTGTCTTCTGGTGATAATAAACCCATTACTGATCTCTACGAGTCAATGAATGTCAGGGTTGGTAAGCAGGACGACCCTAGGTCAAGGATGTCCCTAACATCCATAGGTCAAGGATGTTCCTAACGGCCCTCCTCATGTCCCTACCAGACTTACATCAATATGGACACATCTCAGCAGCAGCTGGCCTGTTCCTGTTGTGTACAATGCCAAGGCAGAGTTTGCCTTGATAGTTAGCAACACAACCACCAGCTTGATTATTACGATGTTAATGGCCCGACTACTGTCTCAAGTTGTTGACACCAGTTGCTCTGAGTACTTTCTATTTGGTCATAAACTAAGTGAGGAACCAACCTATCAAGAAAGAATATGAAATGGGTGACTTGAATTATTCCAAAAATCTTTTAAACCTACATCACTTCGAAAGTACTCTTGCACTCACTGAAAGCATGCACACAATCTGAAGTACATCAATGGTGCACTCACTGGAAGCATGCACTACCTAAAAACATCACATGCCATGAAGCCTTGCACTGCTACAATGCAATGCAAATTGTGAGGTTCCGTAAGTGCTGCACCTAAAATATACAATTCGTTTATCTGTCAAGTTGTTTCCAAAGGACTGCTCTCCACACATATATGTCTTCCCGCACTTTCATTTTAGAACCTTTTTACCAACTGGCAAATTGAATGGGCTTGAAGCAAAAGTGGATGGGGCCCAGTCAGTCCATATTTTGTAATGGAGCTGAAGTAGCAATCACCCATAAGGTGATTAATGCAAATTTGGCTACAAATAGAAACTGAGAACTGATGGGTGTTTTCCTGTTTCTAATAGCCACCCAATACTGGAAAGTACCATACCTTCACTTATTACGCAAGTATTCTAGTCATCAAGTGTGCACCAGAATTGGCAATGACAATCGATTTTCTCATTGACTACTCTATAACAGCACCATTATTTCATTTCACACTACATGTCGTATTTTATGGCAAGGACTGTGCCTCCAGAATGTGGTCTCTGGGGTCCTTTTCTAGTAGGTGGTTGCCTGCTAGCCTGTCAAAGGACGTTCACAAATGTAACACCACCACCATCCTGTCACAGAAGGTTCACATAGTACCTGGGCGGACTAAAAGGTATTTTTCTCAAACTTAGCTGGCCTGCATCTATGTGAGCAACTATAGATGAGCGCAATTTGTTCATTTTTTGGGAATTATGGGATGTAGCAGTGATCATCTGTAGACAATTTAGCCAAATTTGGCTATAAAAAAATGAGAACAAAAAAACTTAACCATCCTTCATTGTTGGGTACCTACTGGAATGTGATGTAGAATCTGACAATTTTCTAAATTTTTTTCCCAGAATTAGCCAAAAGTTGCAGACTGGTGAGAATTCTCTGAAAAACAACACTGGCTGGGACCACATGTAGCTCCTGAATAGTTGCTCAGATGTGCACCATTTTGAAAAATCTGATATTGACCTATACAAAAGTACAAATTAAAGCATGTTTCTATATTGTTGCCGGCCTATTGAAACCGATTGTAGAAATCAGGAATTTTTTTGGCTTTTTTGGAAATCTGATGAATTTATGCCATTTTCATGTTTGTATACCATAGCCAAATTTACCTAAATCATCAAGTCTGGATGTTCACCACTCTGGGTACATCACAAAATTTGGGGGGGGGGTGGGGAGGTTTTGTAGAACACTGGTTCAGAGCTTGCCATTTTGACTGTTTGACAAATTGTTTTCCTATGATAAATTTAAGGAACTCATCACTAAATGATTACCATGGCTTCCTTCAAGGGATAGGTTCAAAATTTAACTTGTACACATATTCAGTCTCACCAACCCTTGTGGGTACAATAGCAATGTGCATCATTGCAATATTTTTTCATCTTATGGTCCTCAAAGAAAAATGAAACATGCATATTTAATGCTAAGTAACTCATGACACATATAGTCATGACATGATATAGCTGATGCTAATTTGCTAATGGATGCACAAAGAGCATGACAGCATTTTGCAAGTGCCTTAAGAGAGGCTTTTGAATTTCACCAACAATACAAGTAAACAATATTCAAATCATTCCTTTGGAATTCATTGTCAAGGGGGAGATGATCTCAATGATATCCATCAATTTCATGGTTCTTTATGTTATAATCCATGTCACACTTATGCAAGACCTAAAGAAGGTGTGAAGTTTTTATAAAACTAAATGTTAAGACTAAGCATGCTTGAAAATAGGTCAAAAAAGTATCCTTTTACATTATAATTTTATACATATAAATATTAAAGAATGATTTAAAAACCTTTTGAAGTATCATTATGAAATCATGATACAGTTTATTAGGTTGATAATAAGTTGCATGTCAAGTTTCAAAAAAATTAGTGTAAAAAAAAAAGGTATTAAATAACTTTTAAATTAACCTAACAAAAGTGCTAAAATTTACTTTTTAAGGTTAAATAATTCCCCAAGGACTCATAATGCACTTACAGAAATTTCTTCTTGTATTTGAAAGGCACCCTACATTCACTCAAATATCTTGGATCTTAAATGCCTATTTCCTTGAGTGGGAGGAACCTTGTGTGGTAGGTAAGGCCTGTGTAGTGGGGCCTCCAACCACACAGGCCTTCCCAAAATAAGATGCAGGCTAGAGGCATTAACCAAGGGTAGTGTCGAATTCTTGTAATGAGCCCATCTGAGGGCATCACTGTGTGTAATGACAACTCAAGGTCTCATGTTGAATGCATATCTGACGCACAAAGAAAAAAGAGTGGGCCCTTAGAAAATGCAAGAGCCCAACCAGAAACCTAAGATGACCTCCTCTGTCACCTGAGGGAACCTTATGAATTCAAAGCACCCTCCTAATACACTATGAAATCCTGGACAGATCATAGCGCAATAAGCCATGTAAACCCCATTTTGGTAATGCCCTCGGCCCAGGGCTTTACCTAGCATAAAGACAGACCAAGTGAAGGGGAAAAACTTTTCAAAATGAAATTGTCCGCTCAGAAAACGAAATGTGCCTCCTCTCCTTTTCAAGACTAAAGATTTCCTTCTGTAATGTTACCTCCAAATACACTAAAAAATTTCTGGGATGTCTTTATTATCTATGGACGTGCTTAGGTTCATGATAATGTTTACCTCCTGCTTTATGATGAGGAAAGCCCACTAATGCAGGAGTGGACACGGCTACCATCTCCTTGTCCTAGGCTTCTTAATTCTGAAATGCCCTCATCCAGCTGGCCCGGGCCTTACCCTACACAAAAGGGGACCCCTTGATAACCAGCAAACTTCTATAACCTACTTGCCTTGCCCACTATTGTACAGCTTTAATACCTAATATGCCTGTTGTCATGAACTTGAGTGAATTGAACCCTAAACAACTGGTATAAATTTCTTGAATCAATTGTATAACTCCTCAAATAAGTTGTTGAACCCAAAACAAATTAATTGCTGACATATATAAGCTCTGAAATTATACAATCTAAAATTGTGAATTCACACGATTAGCAAGCAGCAATTAATACTATGTAGAAATGCTGGATATGTACCAATAGCGAAAACCAACGCCAAAAGCATGAACATGCAAGGAATCATTCTTAAAAGAACAATATGAATGTCAACATCTACGTCTTGGAATTGGAGAGGATGTATCTGACTAGTAGCCTGCACCCAGTGGAACAACTTGATCTGTGCAGCTGATGACACTGCAGGTGTTGTGTAGCTCATGTATAAGAATGGCAGCAATTCAGAGTTCAGAAACCATCACCAGCTGCACAAGTATTCTCTCACCTGCATACCAATAGGGTCTTGATTGTTCTCAAAAACTTAAGTCTTTCATAGTGATCTAGAGCTCTAGCTACCGATCATCCATGATTGTTTGTAGATATAGAATGCAGATGGTCGGAGCTTTGGTTTGTAATAGATCACCATCGTCATCCCCTGGCTGCAGACACTCCTGCATGCTTGCTGTTGGCATTATGTCAAGTATTGGAACTTCTTCCAAGTTAGTCTTTCATAATGTATAAGTTGATAATAATACGCTTGCAGTACTGATTCTTCCTTGGAGATGTAAACCTTTGCAGATTGCAGCCAATAAAGATTCCAAAGAAAGAAAAGCAGCTGAGATTCCCGCACCTGAATCGATTCGCAGTGACGGGCGTTCTAGCTGGTCTTGCAACGACGGGGTTGAAGATCATAGCCCCTTCGAAACATGTCCAGGACGTGATGCTGAAATGATCATCTTTTGGTATTCCGCCAGTCTGCAGTTTCTTCGGATTACAAGTAGTCGAACCTGGTTGTTGCCTTCAAGCAGTTCTTCTTTTGTGTGCACAAGAAGATGCCACCCGCATCATTCGACTTCAATCCCGGCGCCGACGGAGGTCGTCTAGAGCCAGGACAGCTCTTGCATACATGGCATCAGCATCTCGTCCGGGATGTGTTTCGGAGGAGCTACGATCAATACCCCAGAAGAACCAGACAGACAGTGGAAAGGACCAGAGCTTCTGGAGATCCAAACAGGTACTTAAGAAAAAACTGAAAAAAAAACTACTTCCAAGTGTCTTCTAAACTGTCGCTGATCTAAACGTCTGTCAAAGAGAAAACTACACTTGTAACAGACTTGTAACGAACGCTGATCAGTTTTAGCTAGCTTTTGTCCAAGTCTCACAGCTAGCGAGCAGAGAGTAAAGTCTTCATAAGAAGTCTAATGAGCTCCAGACTAATGAGTGCTGGCGGCGGAGAGTTCTAGACTAAAGAGTGCTTTCCTTAAGAAGGAAGGCGCAAGAAGGGTGCTCAACTACCACCTCCTAATTGTGCACGACTGCTGTTGCCGTGACGTGGAGCGGTGGCCACTGTAGGCAATTATCTTATTGGAGGCGAGACGCGTGCGTGGCCCCCGGTAGTGGTGGCTACGGCAACAATGCAGACGCGATTTGCATGGGTGCATGACAATATTCTAAGACCCATGGGCCATGACCATACATACTATATATCCATATTAAACCTTAGCATCAACCGTTGCAGTGTGACTTGCTCTTAGACCTAGTTTTTCAGGCCTGGCGGTTTTATTCCAATCTGTGTAAGAATTCAGTATGTACATCCTTGAATCATGGAGAAGTGTAATGTGCATATTGTTGCAAGATCACGATGTCACCTCCCCCACCCACACTATTAATAATTTCAGAGTATATGATCAAAGACTACTGATTAATTCTAACATTCTTAACACGAACCTAACATTGGAGTTAACATTAAGTGTGGCCATACTGTAATCGTACATTCAATCTCAGAATTACAGGAACCAATATTGCTGAGCAATATTAATTATTTTATTTAATCGGTAATTGATTTTAAGGTTCTCTTCCTTGTAAAGCAGAAGTGTAAAGGTATTAATTTGTCATGCAATCTGATGGTTTGAAACTGACGTGTACAAAAAATTTAAAACATTCTATGGTAGCCATGAGACTGATAAGAGTAATATTACAAGTCTGTGATTCATTAGACTGTTTGTCCAGGTGAGTTTGAAAATGTAACTGAATTAGACTATATGGAGATGTAATAATAATACACTTAGTGTGTAATGATGAAACCCTGCCACTGTAATAATAATGCACTTAGTGTGTAAGGTAGAGCATGGTGATTATTATGCAAGTCCCCATCAGCCATGCCTCTAATCTGACAGTGACTCTGGTTTAGGTCACATGAGAGTGTGGTTTTTTGGGACTGGAAAAGCCATGGCTCATGTCACAAATGTGAAGTAACTTTGTGGTTTATGTAATGTCCAATTGATATGTGAGTTTATTGTGGCATATATTACATTAAAATGGCAATTTGACATTAGCTAATGGCACATTTGACATTTTCTCAATTTTTTGAGGAAAACTTCATCATTTCATGCTAAATAGTATTATTTATTTATTTATTTGGCAAATTTTTTGTCTTTTAACTATAATTCTGAAAAAATATGGTGAACTCCTAATTTCTTCATACAAATGGAATGTTTTTCCAATACCTTTCCGGTCTAGAAATGGTTGACCAATCATGTGCATTGCTTGTTGTATACATAAACTAAATTATTAACCAGATGTAACCTTGATCAAGTTTGGACATAGACCCAAGCCTGGAAATTTTTCCTTCAAATGCAATAACTTCTCCTGTCCCAGAGTTACCTTAATGGCACTTAGAGCCCAATTAAAATTAGACAAATTGTATGGAAAACTAAGACCTTTTACTTGATGAGTCAAGGGAACTTGGCCTTCCCTAAGAACTCAAAATCTGTTAAGGTTCCTGGAACTACAAGAACTCAAAAATGTTTTTTGAAACCAGTTACAGGTTGTTCTCAAGATTAAATAATCAATGCCCCATTTAATTCAAAATCATGATACATTTTAAGCGATAATTGATTATGTTCAAACTTTTAAAACCCACGTTGTGCAGTTATTTGAATTTTTAAAAAACTGTCGGTTCAGGTTTTTGAAATATTTCAAAATTAGAAAATCATTGGATTCATTTGTTTGGAAAAATCAGAATCAAAGAACTGCTGGAAGTATAGGGGTGGATCTAACTAACTAGCTAATCGCAGAGTGAGAGAGTAACTAAGCACCTCAGTGAGTTGAATGAGAGAAAAGAGAAGACAGAGGGTCAGAGCATAATCTTAGGAGATTAACCTAGTGACCAGACTAATCTAGAAGCATCTACCTTAAGATGCAGTCACAATAGAAGGAGCCACTTGCAAAACCTGTGTTGTGTAGTTATTTGAATATATTAACAACTGTGGTTCTGGTTTTTTAAATAATTCAGAATCAGAGAACCACCAATTTAAGTTGTTTGCAAAAATCAGAGGCAAAGAACCTCAGTCCCAGTTATTTCAAAGAACCAGTGAATTGCATCAAAGTACCTGTAAATAAGTTTTGTGGGCAGCTATTTGATCATTTTAAAAAAAACTGAGAACAGTTGTTATAGATTAGAAAAGGTTCTTTCATTTTACAAAACTTAGGTTATGAATCCGAAGAACTGCCTCAGGATAAGCACCAGGGGTCTGCTGTCCATTCCACTGTTTGGCAGTTCTTGACTATTATGAAGAACCTCTGGTTCCAGTTCTAAAACATATTTATTAGAACAGTTTTGGTTCCAGTTCCACACAAAAATGGAATCTGGAACTGGTTCTAGGTCCAGCTCTTCAAAAAAAAAATCAGTTTCGATTCTTATCCAGTTCTGGTTCCAAAACATATTCTAAAAATCCAACTTGAGTTCCAGTTCAGTTTTGACTAATGAGCCTTAGTTCCAATTCCGTTTTTACTAAGCATAACTTTGAGTTCTAAACAGCCAAACCAGGTTGACATGCCCTTTCTTGCTTGCCACCTTGTGTTCCTCGTGCTTTACCAAGCTTTTCTTGCATCAACTCCTTTAGCTCCTCACTACCTATGCACCCCACAGCACACTTGATTAGTCCCAAAGTCCCAACCACTCAAGGTGGACTCAAACTTTCTACTTAGACTCACTAAACCCCTACTATCAAGGCTAAGTCTTAGTCTAACTTGGACCCCAAAGTTGGGCCACATGGCCATAAGCCAAATTAGCCCCATGCTAACTCAGGGGCCTTTCGGGACCAACTCCCAAAGTTGGTTTGAAGGACTTAAATTGGGATGATCTGAGTCGTCTCAAGGCCAACCCTCTCCTAGGGTTTGGACCTTGAAGCTTTAAAGGGACAGCTTCTAACACATTTAGCATTACATTATCTTTGTCAAGCTTCTGGATCAACTAAATGTCCATAAGGGCCAAGGTATCATACCATCGCAATTGTTTCATCGTGACCATTGGTTAGGTCTCAAAATGTTTCAAAAATATGTTATCCGGAAAGACCTTAGTTTTATGAGAGCCCAGGTAATGCTACCAAACCTTCAAGCAACTCACTATTGCGAACAACTGTTTAAATTAGTGGGCCATCTCAACTAAGCCCTTGCCAAGTTTTTACTTTCACAAGCAATTGGATGTCCTCCTTGCATTAGGACCCTACCTATGGCAAAGTCATTTATCCACAAACAAAACAGGCAAGCCATAAGGCGATTTATTTAGCCTAATGTATCCATGTTCTATTAAGTTGTTTATTTGAACCTTGAACTTTTGAAATTCTTTTTTATTAAGTTGGTAAGGTGATTTAAAAGGTGTTGCCGACCCATGCACCACCTCAATTTTATGGTGCACACTTAAATAAGGAAGTAGATGTTTTAAAAGGTCATATGTTAAGACGTTCAAAAATTTATTAATTGTGTTGGAAATACAAATAGGTCAAAACTTAGCCCCTTTGGCTCTAAACTGGGCACTAGATTCGTCCACACGCATAACAATTAAAAATGAGGTCTCTTGCAATTCCTACAAAGAAACCAAATGAATACCTACTTTAGCTAAACTAACCTAATATTAAATTTCTAAACTAATAGACTTATCTATTAGCCTAGCAATGACTTTTAACTTGAAGTCATCTTTTAAAACATCTATATGGTAAGCATCTAGAAAAATGTTCCCTAAGATGGCTTCCATGTTATCTAAGGCACAAACCGTGAAGTTATCCGCAAACTTTGCTTTGACACACTCCAAAATGGCCCCCAACACCACTTCAATTGGCTGCATCATGACTCTTTGTGGTAAATGGACCTTAATGGGTTTGGCCACCTTTGTGGCCTCCCATCTGAATCACTTTACTACACTTGGGCCCACAAACAAGTGCATGGTTCCTGGATCCAAAAAACACAACACCCCATTAGTTCCTATTTTGAATTGAAACATGATTAAATTAGGGCCAACTTGGCCACCTTTGCCTTTGCAACAAACCCCCCTTGCGCCCAATCATGTGTTACCTTTTCACAATCCTTGGCAAAATGCCCCAATTCATCACACTTGAAACATCAAACTTTGGCAACATCCCGTGGCTTCTTCTCCGTTAGAGTTCCCTTATCCTTGGGTGAATTTGTATCCCACTTCCTCTTTTGGCCCCTCTTCAAACCACTTGTAACTTGTGCTACACTTCTAATGCTCACCTTCATGGTGAGTTACAAAACTAGTAGCATTACCACCTTCTTGTGCATGGAATCATCTTCCATGCACTCTGCAACCTTCATCATATTTTGACAAGTTGCGAGGACCTCACTTCTTTGTAAGATGGCATTGTGAGCCCAAGGTTACAAACCATGTAGGAAGGCAACCTTCTGCACATATTTTTCTTTCATCAAAATGAAGGTCAGCAATGACACAAAGGTCTAAACATACCTTCCCATTTCCCTAAAACCCTCGGATTGGTGCAAGCTCAAAAGTTCTTATCCATCCTTCAGGATCTGGTTGTGAGGTGTAAACATCTCATTCAATATTTCCTTGAATGCGCTCCAAAGCAAACTCCCCATTAAGTTTGGTTTGGCATACTTTTGTGTTGTCCACCACTCCATGGTGTGGTCTCTCAGGAAAGATTGTGCCAACCTAAGTCGATCAACATATGTGTTGATCGCTTGGGATTCAAAGTAGGCCTCCACTTGGAACACCCATTGTCTAACAATTTTTGCCTTTATATCCTTTCCCACAAAAGGATCCAACATTTGGGTCTTCATGGCCTTTACAACCTCCCCATTTGGCCCCACCCCCTTTATCTTGTGAACCTCTCTTAGCTCCAAAAAGAGTTGTGCATTGGTTTCCCTTTCATTCACCACCAGGCCCTTCAAGACCTTTAAGGCTTTTACCATGGCATTCATGGACAACGCAAAAGCTGCTTCCTCCACTTGTTGGGCCTTAACCTTAGCCCATTCCGCAGCCAACTCCAACGAAGCCGCCTCTCTTACGACTTGGAAGATTCCTTTAACCTCAAGCTACAACCTTGCCTCCCACGCTTCTTTTGTTGTTTAGGCTTCTTGGACTGCTTGAACCTCCAAAGCCTCTTGGGTTCTTATGGACTCATCCATCCATTTCAAAGCCTTGATTAGCTTCTTTGGGAGATTACCGCCTCTGGATTCCCCTTTTCCTCTTCATTCAATTCCAAAAAATCAAAGGTGGATATGAGTTATTCCACCACTTCAACATTGTCCTTGGAGGCTTCCCCCTTGGAAGACTCCTTTTCCACTGATGCCCCTCCTCCCCCGCTTTTGGGGTTGAAGGGCCCAGAAGTCTCTTCCCTTTCACCTTTTGGTGTCTTGGAAAGCTTATTGGTAGAGCCTAGCTCGGCCGTTGTCACTTGCTTGGCCAACTTCTTTGCCTCACAAGCTTCCTTTGTGATGGCCTTTTCTGCTTTGACCACCGCCATTTCCACCTTAGTTCAGCATGATTGTTTCGCAACAAGGGACCCATCCACTACTTCCTTTCCCATCTTTGCACTTGCCGATTCAAGATTTAGCTCTGATACTAGATGACATGCCCTTTTCCACTTGTCACCTTGTGTTCCTTGTGCCTCACCAAGCTCCTTTCGTGTCAACTCCTTTAGCTCCTAGTTACGTGCACACCCCATGACACACTTGGTCAATCCCAAAATCCCAACCACTCAAAATGGACTTTGACTTTCTATTTAGATTCGCTAGACCCTACTATCGAGGCTAAATTTTAATCTAACTTGGAGTTAGCCCAAGCCTAACTCCTAGTGTCGAATCACATGGCAATAAGCCAAATCAACCCTAAGCTAATTCAAGGGCCTTTCGAGACCAACTCCCAGAGTTGGTCTAAAGGATTTAAGCTAGGACGACCCGAATTGTCCTAAGGCCAACCCTCTTTCAGGGTTTGGACCTTGAAGCTTTAAAAGGATAGATTCTAATCATCCTAAATGCTTTAACAAGCTTGCCTTTTTTGGGGCGATTCAAGATAATGTTTAATCGTCTGTTGAGGGTTTTAAAGGGATGGTGCCCCCCACTATAACCTTGAAAACAATCCTCCATCGTCTTTTTTGGTCAACAAAGCCCCCGATCCACCTTAGCCCATCCAGACCCTGAGGTTTGGACATCTCATGACCCTTAAAAGAGTCAAACTTCATGGAACCACTTTTGGCCTAATTCTCACATCACCTTAATGCCCCACTAAGGTGATTTCGATATAAGGCCCACATCCACTTAAAAGATCTCTTAAGCGGAAGGGCATGTCATAGGTATTCACCTAACATTGGTCTTTTACAATTTCTAATACCCTGGTCCAACAATATTTTAAACCATGTGAAAAATTTAGTTATGTTCTTTTATTAACCCCTCCTCCCCTAGAATAATTTATTATTTATTTTCAACATTATGTTATGATTAAGGTGTTCTTTTCATAATTCTACTATTTACCATTACACAAAGTTTTGATACGGGTTAATGATTTTCAAGTTCAATATGTATGTCAGATTGAATTAATATTGGGACCAAATACTTTGTTAGGCAACATTTAAACAAGACTTGATAAAAAATGATAATTGGATTGTATTGTTTTGAATGTGCAATGTTTGAATATTATAAATTGTCCACATTATTTCAACACCATCTACATTTAAATGAAAATTGATTTAACACAACATTATTCATGTACACATGACCTTCAAACTACACTATTACACCTAGCAAACATTTCCAATTTATCTTACCTATTAATTACATTTACTCATTGTAATATAGATAGCATAAACAACTTTCTTTTTATTTTTACATGTTTTAAGGGACCTCCCTTAGAAGAAGAATCCTAGGGCAAAGAGAAATCCTCCTATTTTCATATGTTCCCACATTCCCATGGAGGAAAGAAAATGAGAAGCCGTTTACATATGTGGAAGTTCCCCTATGGGTGGGTTCTTGTAAGGTTTGGGAACAACCTTGGGTGACCTTTCTTCAAAAGGACATCATACAACATAAATAGTGAACATGTATCCCATTTCTTTCCTTGTCAAAAATGTAAATGTTGTTGGTGTTATGTGTACCTTTTCCCTTAAGCAAAATTTATAAATTTAGAAACATGCATATTTTTAACAAGCTAAAACTCTTTTGAAGTAATTTATTTACCCTTATCTCTCAAGTTTATTCAAATCAATATAGCCCCTCCTACTAGGATGAACAATGAACCACAATTTGTGCAATTTTGAAACTTTCCAATTATGAGGTATCAAATTCTAGCATGAATTAAGTGAATTGGTGGTTGATGGCATCAACTTGACTTCAATCATTTAAAGCAAACGGTTGCAATCTACCAAAAGTTAAGTGAATAGGTGGCCAAGGCATCAACTTGACTTCAATATTCTAAAGCAAAAGCAATTATAACCTTCAAGAGCGATGGTGGGCATGATTAGAGGTTCTCGAAGGAGGACCGGGTGGAGTGAACAAACCAAACCTGAAATCTACAAGTTGATGGAAAGTAGGAACTTGTAGCATGTCAAGGGAGAGATGAGACAGAGGAAAAGGTAAAAAGAGAAAGAAAAGCAAAGAAAGAGGCAAAGAGAAAGAGATAGAAAGGAGAAGGCAAACCAGTGAGACTAGTAGTGAGGGTTTTGTTATAGTATGGGTGGCAATGGCAATGGTGGAAGCAACTTTGCTACCACTACCATTGTTGCTTCCTTGCACTCACTAGTTAACGTTGTGCAAAAAGAAGAGAGAGAGAACGACAAACAAAGAAAGACAAACAACAACAAAGAAAAAAAAATTGCAATTGGGGCCTTAGGAAATAGGAGAAACAGGTTCTAGTTCCATTTTAATATAAAGAAGCCTTGTTGGTAGTCTAATTACAATTCCATTAAGGGGATTAGTTGTAAATTTATTTTTAGATTTTCTTCGCAAGGTGGGACATATGAAAGCAACCACTTTCTGGAGCAAAGGAGGAGGATAGTGATGACAGCAACACCAGCATTAATGGAAAACAAGATAACAACGGTAAAGAAGTTAAGGGAAGATGGGTTTTGTGTATTTTGTTTTTCTTTTGTTTGGGTTTTGTTTTATGGTGGGTCCTTTCGTTTTATGCTTTCATCAAGCTTAAAAAAAAAATTATCACCAAGAATCTAGTTTTTATATACAAATTAAGCACAATAGAAAAAGATTATTACAAAGAGAAATATTTCACCACAATCTTGGTTTTTCTTTGTTTTTGTCACAGTCCTAGAGAAATAGCAAAAGGAGAAGAAAATATACAAATAAATATAAATAAATAAATGTAAATGTGTTGTAAATGTGAACTTGTCAATATTTAATGGCTAGTCATTCACCAATAATATGTTTCCTAGGATGTTTTGTTTTAAAGCAAAAGCTTGAATCTAAGGTGTTTTTCTATTATTGAAATTGGATGTTACATTAGTTAGGTAATCCAAAGAATAAATGATTAAAAGTTTATGGGCCCCTTAATTATTGCATAAATTTTTTTAAAAAATATATATAGACTATGTCAAACCTA
>Ga0209208_10002019_pt1 | contig 28964 bp, 31 predicted proteins | sample S1TSphfallax_3_FD_187694 | JGI IMG/M metagenome (GOLD analysis project Ga0209208, IMG submission 187694) | Host-associated microbial communities from peat moss isolated from Minnesota, USA - S1T2_Fd - Sphagnum fallax MG (SPAdes) (version 2) | ecosystem: Host-associated > Plants > Peat moss >...
AGAAGATTGCCCGGAGGTGCCAGTCTTGACGGCGCCGCTCGAGGACTGACCTGAAACGCCGGTCTCGATCGAACCGCTCGAGGACTGGCCCGAAACGCTGGTCTCGATCGAACCGCTCGAGGACTGGCCCGATAGACCGGTCTTGACCGCGCCGCTCGAGGACTGACCCGAAACGCTGGTCTCGATCGAACCGCTCGATGACTGCCCAGAGAGGCCGGTCTTGACCGCCCCGCTCGAGGACTGCCCCGCAACGCTGGTCTCGATCGCACCGCTCGACGACTGCCCGGAGAGGCTGGCATGGAGAGCGCCACTCGAAGACTGACCGAAGAGGTTGGTATGAATAGCACCACTCGAGGACTGCCCCGCTGTCATCGGACGGACTCCGGCATTCGCGGACACCGACACCAAAGCTAGTGCCACTACTGACAAGGACACACTCAAGGTCTTACGAGTAACTACCAAAGAACTATTTAACATCGCTGTCTCCCTTCAAATTAAATGACTTCAGATATGCTTCGCGGTCTTCATCGTTTTCCACATAGTGATAAAGACCAATGCCTGTCCTAATAGGCCCCTGTCTGTCTTTGTTCGAATATTCGCTCAGCCGTGTGTCAATCTCGTCCGCAAAAGACTGTGCACGTGCCCGAAAAAACGTATTAAATTTTTGTAGATCATCTGCATTCACACCAAAATCCGCCCAAACAATCTGTTCGTAAAGACCGGTGCCGTGCACTTCAGTTTGTAAATTGACAGCGAGCGTACCGATCAAGTTATGAACAACAGTCGCAAACCGCTGAATATTCTCGGGACTCAATCGCAGCGGTCTGTACGATCTTGCTGAGCAGCGCAACACTCCGTCGCCCACCTCAACTACGTTGCCGGTCTTCAAAAGCTCCTCCAACACCACTCGGGCAGAAACATTCGGGCCTGCGTACTTCGCAACGAGCGTCTCGAAACTTCTGATGCCAAGACCAGGGCTGCCGGCTCGCAACGGAATATCAAGCAGCAATCCGTATGGTCCGGCGTAATCGCGATCCGCATTCCACCCTGCCAAAACCTCTTGTGCCGAAAACGAGAAATTCTTTACACCCGTGCCTGAGACTTCAGTCGTCTTTGAAGTTCTGATTTGCTCAATTGTTAACCCTGATATCTGAGCAACCTCTTCATCCGAGGCATCCTCAATCCCAGCGGATTTCAGTTCTGCAGCGGACGCGCGCACTAACGCATCGTTGATCGCCTTAGTAAGGTCGCCCGAAGTAATCCCGTTCCTGACCGCTATGCGACATAACGGCACCAGAATATACCGCAACGCAGCAATGAGGTTTTCTTTGACAGAATTCATAGCCGTTGAACATGTTACAAGAATATACGTGTTCTACGTCACACTTCAACGTTCGGAAATTGATTTCCGCATGAATTTTAGGTTTCGCGGACCAGATTTTGTCAAATTGAGGGTGTCCCCCAGGACCGATTGAAGTTATTGCCGATCACTTCGACGACGAAGCTAGTAAGTAGATGGAGTGTGGTGGTCTAAATTGGAACGGGCGGCGAATTGAATAATGATCCGCTCTAAGAAAAAGGCCCTGACGGCCTCTAAAGGCACACGAGTGGTCTAAGGTATCGCGTCGGAGTTAGCAGTTTTGGTGCTGGTGTTAGCCGGGAGCGCCCAAAGACTTTGAGTTGAGATTGGGGGGCGAGACGAAACGCTGTGAGTCATTTCTTAAATAAAAGCGCCAAAGCCACTTTTGCACGCTCAATTTCGGACTGGTTCATTCCGAAGTAGGCGCCGACTCTCGGCTTAAAGTGATCACAAAAGTTGGCTTCTGTTTTCTTGCGAACTTCCTCGGCTGTAGGTTCGCGGCAATGGTTCGGATAGCCGGTATGGTAATCGACACACAGCTTGCATACATGAAGCTCAGCGTTGCAGGCCTTGCAAGTGTCTAGGCGTCGCAAAGGCATGCTCAAGCTCACTAGCGAACCACCACAGTTCCAACATACAAGCGAATCTGACTCGCGTTTAGCCAACATTCCCTCGTCGCTCGATTCCGAGAAACCGCCGGTAATCTTAATCCTTTTTACCAATCGTAATTCTAAACGGAGCCGATTGATTTATCGAGCACAATCGCAGCAGCATGACTAGGTCAATCGAGGTGTAAAGCAGGGCGCATCTCGATTGCGACTCAAAATGACATTCCCTTTTTGTTCGCGGAGGCGGTTCATAATATCGAGAATATTTCCTCGACTAGTCGCAGGGCCGCGCCAAAAGGTGCGCATCAGACCATTGACGATTGATCGCTAAGACGAGAACATCATTACTAAGCGGGTAAACGGCAAAGTGTCGCCGATCTTCGGAAATGGAGTTTCGCCCTGAATACACTGCGAGCCCTGCCCGGAAAACTTTCTCGCTCCGCGAAGCATGCGATCGAGGGCAATCCGAGTTTACGCATCGTTTCATTCGACGAACTCGCCACTGATCTAATGGAATTATTTTCGGAACTTGGATTAGCACCCGCAACAGACGGGGTCTTTGCACGCGATTCGAGCCACTCGTTGAAGGCTCTTTTCGCTGACTGGCGCCAATTTCCTAATACGCTCGCAATCAGTGACTTGCTGACGCTGTGGCATCAAGACGTTAATTACCTCGACTCTGCAGGCAAGCCTTTGCCGTTGAGAATGCGTTCCCGGCGCCAATCATTCCGTAGTCTCGCCAGCAAAGCTGTTCCAAACATGACGGCCACACAATTGCTTGCTGAACTTAAGCGGCTGAAGGCAGTGCGCGTAGATAAGAAAGGGCTGATACACGTCCGTCAGCGCTCACTAAGAATCTACAAGGATAGGCGCCATCGAGTAATTCATACGCTGAACTCTCTGCGCGCATTCATCAATACTCTTCGGAATAACCTCAACACCGGCCCGGACAAATCAAAGCAACTTTTCCATCGCGTAGCATGGAATACTGAATTTGACATCGCTCAAATTCCACATCTTAAAATTTGGTTGAGCAGACACGGCCAATCGTTGCTCGAGGCAGCAGATAGTTGGATGCTCAAAAACTCAATGAAATCAGGTCGGGCTGTCAATAAAACAAGGTGCTCCACCGAAGTTTCCATAGGAGTTTATCTTTCGGTGTCAAATCACTAGTCTAAATTCTATGCTTGGATAAGCGACGAAGATTTCGCCGCAGTTCCATCGATTCGCTATCAACCCCCGCGGGAAGACCTTCTTTGTAGATGATCGTTAAACTTATTGACCGCCGACCACCTGCCCCCCTAGCCTTAGGCGATACTTCGTCACTTGTCAGATTATCGCGCATCGCCGAGATGAAATCTGCCGTTCGAGCAACCACTTCCCGCCTAAAAATTGGTAGCTGACTGGTCTCAATAACCGCTTCCGAAATCCCCGAGAGGAAGTCATGTCTTTGTGGGTGTCCCGTGGTCGAAAATACCGACAAAAGCTGAGCGGCCACTTCGGAAAAATTATCCATTTCCCTAGGGCCCATTTCATTGCGAATTGATGAAAATGAGCTAGCGCGAACCCTTTGCGTACCAACAAAACTCGACACCCCCACCCGCACCAACTCATCGAGTACGGCGCGCACCGGGAGGCCGGCGCCGTGGCTGCTGACCAACGCCTCGAAACTGGGCGCGGGACCGAAGACGCGCAGATCCAAGGGCTGGCCGTTCTTCTTCTGATAGCCCGGCTCTTCGTGCCAGGCCGCAAGAATCCGGTTGATCGGCGACGGCGCGATCGGCCGGGTCGCGGCGCCGCGTTTCGCGGCCTGCAGGATCTGGGAGATCTCCGCGCGCGGGATCCCCGTGGTCGCGGCGATGCCCGAGATGTTGACGCGCTGACCGCTCGCGCGCTGCCGCGCGGCGACGCTGTGCACGGCGGCGCTGCGGAATAGAACCTCGAGTTCGCGGACGCTGAGGCCGCTGTCGAGCACGAAGCCGGCGAGCGTTTGGAGCAGGGGTTCGAGTGCCGCGGTGGCGGCGGCCTGCACCGCGGCGGCTCGTCGCCGGCCCGAAGTGCCGCGGGGTTTCGTCGCCAACGGAGGCGCTGCCCCTGTCCCGTCGTCAGGGCTTGGCGGGCCGGGTCGCCACCGCCGTGATCTCGAAGTGCGCGCCGCGCACGAGGCGGCTCACGCCGATGAAGGCGCGTGCCGGAAAATGGCCGTGGAAATAGCCGCGGTAAATCGCATTGAAGCCGTCGTAGAGGTCGAGATCGGTGCAATAGATCGTGACCGAGACCAGATCGTCCATGTGCAGCCCCGCGGCCTCGACCGCCTCCTTGGTGGCATCCAGGACCGCGCGCGCTTCTCCATCGACGTTGGCGACGGCTTGCTGGGTCTTCGGATCGAGTCCGATGTGGCCGGCGACATAGAGCGTGTCGCCGACGAGCACGGCCTGGCTGAACGGGGGTGCGGCGGGGTTGCCGGCGGCATCGCCGAAGTATTGGCGGCCGGAATCCGCCGCGTTCGCGGGCGCGCCCATGAACCAGACCAGCGCGGCGGCAAACAGCAATCGATCAGTCATCGGCGTTCCCCTCTCCATCCCTAGACCCGCAGGCAATTTACACCGCGCGCCGCGAAATATCGACGGGGCGCGCGATGCTCTACACTAGTCCGCGAAGACTTAGGCTGCCAAGGAGACGCCGATGCTCAACCGCTGCTATGGATTTGCACTGTGCCTGCTGCTCGCCGCCCCGGTGCTGGCGAACGACGCGCCGCCGAGCGACGAGTCGATCAAGACCCTGCTGGAACTGTCCGATGCGCGCAAGCTCCTCGAGGGCATGCACGGTCAGCTCGATGCGATGATGAACCGCGTGATGCAACAGTCGATCGACCAGGCGAGCAAGGGCAAGGCCCTGACGGCGCGACAACAGGCGATCATCGACGAAATGAAGGCGAAGATGACCACGGTCATCGACGAGATGTTGAGCTGGGACAAGCTGCAGCCCCTGTATTTTCGGCTCTACCGGCAAACCTTCACCCAGGACGACGTCGATGGGATCACCGCCTTCTATCGCACGCCGGCGGGGCAGGCCTTGCTGCAGAAAATGCCCTTGCTGATGACCAACATGATGCAGGAGTACGCCGGCATGATGCAGCCGATGCAGCAGCGCATCATGGAGATTGCGCGCGACGCGGTGCGCGAGCTGCAAGAGCCGGACGCCACGCCGGCGACCCACAGCGGCTGACCGCCATGGAACTGCGCCTGCTCGCCTGGACGGTGGCCTTCGGACTCCTGCAGGTCTTCGTCGCCGCGGGCTTCGCGACCGCGCAGCGGGGCCTCAAGTGGAATGCGAGCAATCGCGACGGCGAGACGAAACCCCTGACGGGCGCCGCCGCCCGGGCCGTGCGCGCGAATGCAAACTTCCTCGAGACCTTTCCGTTCTTCGCCGCGGCCGTGCTCGGCGTGGTGCTGGCGGCGAAGGCGACCGCCCACACCACCCTGGGCTGCGAGGTCTATCTCGGCGCGCGCCTGGCCTATCTGCCGATCTACCTCCTCGGCATCCCGTACCTGCGCACCCTGGTCTACGGCGTCTCGATCTGGGGCTTGCTGCAGGTGCTCGAAGCCCTGTTCTGACGCTTCGTGTCACAATGGCCGTCTTCCGGTCCCGAGGAGTGGCGATGAACGAGTCGGATCTACAGGAACAGCTGGCCCATCTCCATGCCGAGCTCGAGCGGGCACCGCGTCTGGGGGCGGAGTCGAACCGGCTTCTCGACGAGATCCGTGCCGACATCGCGCGCTTGCGCGCGCGGGCGGCGGCCGAGGAGACGCCCGTCGATCGCTCGCTGCCCGACCGGCTGGAGCTCGGGGCCGTGCACTTCCAGATCGATCATCCGACGCTCGCCGCGAGTTTACGCCGGCTCGTCGACTTGCTCGGCAAGGTCGGGCTCTAGCGCCTAGTCCTCGCCCATGCGCGCGCGGTTCGCCCGCGCCGTGAGCGCCGCCGCGAAGCGCTGGATCTCGGCCGGGTTCGACCACAGATGCGCATGCGGCATGAAGTCGATGTCCGCGCCCAGGCGCGTCGGGGCGACCAGGCGGATCGTGAGCCGGCCGAACTGGGCGAAGCTCGTGCCGCTGACGCCGCGAATCGTGGCGAAGGGAATGTTCTCGCGAATCTGCCCCCGGCGCACTTCGAGATAATCGCCGCAATCGAGCACCTGATCGGCGAGCGCGTGAATGCGCGCCCACCAGAGTCCCAGGAACAGCAGCGCCGCCAAGGCGCAGAGGCCGCCGAGCGCGGGACCCGCGTCCTCGCCGAGATGGCCGGCGACGATCTGCGGGGTCGCGACGACGACGAGGATCCCGGCGGCGCCGAACCAGATGGCGAGCTTGGCCATGGCGGTGTTGCGATAGGAAATGAGTCTCATGCGTTCTCTTTCGAGCCGGCGCGCGTCGTGTGCGCCGGCGCATCCTCGGGTTCGTGGTACCAATCGGCATGCGCCGAAAACTGTCGGCAGACATGGCAGCTCGTGATGATCCAATGCCAGGAACACCGCGGACAGATGCCACCGGTCGCAAACGTGTCCCAAATCTTCCCGCAGCCGCCGATCTCGGGGCTGCAGACCCAGCGGGCGTCGGGCGGCGGCTTCCAGCGGCACCGCGGGCAGTGGATTTCCGTGCGAGCCATCGGCGCGATCCTAAACCGGGCCCGGCGGCGGCGGCAATCGCCTCCCGGAGCACGACCGCCGCGGCAGGATACCGCGCCTCCGCAGCGAGGCTTCACGAGGGAACCGGTCCCGGTCACGCACGGGGGTCCCCGCCTCAGTCCGTGCACTCGCAAATGGCGCTGGCGAAGCCCGGCGCATCGATGAGCGACTGGGTCGCATGATCGAGCGCCTCGTTGAGCGTCTCGCGATAATTCTCGACGCTGCCCGCGTACCCGTAGTTGCCGCCCTGCCCGGCGAGCGACGCGGACCAGCAGACGCGGCCCGCCGGCGTCCTCAAGGCCGCATGCAAATCGATGCGCGCGTCGTAGCCGGCGCGATGCCAGACGCTCTCGCTGGTCTTGAGATTGCGCAGCTCGATCGCGAGCGCGGGCCCCGCGCCGCCGGTGCTGAAGCCCTCGCGGCCGAACAGCGCCTGCACGCCGTCGCGCACCCAGGCCGAAGGATCGTTGCTGAGGCTCACGTCGGCCTGCATCGGCTTGCCCTCGAGGCTGCGCACGCCGAGCAGCGGGCTCGTGCGCACATCCTGGACCTCGACCGGCCCCAGGACCGGACAGCGGTGCGCCGGCGTCAAGGGCAGGCGCTCCGAGGACGGCGCATACGCGAGCGGCACGCTCAGGGGTTCGACCGCGCTGACGGCGCAGCCCGTGAGACCGAGGACCAGGCAGGCAAGGAGGGGGTTTTTCATGTCCGCATCATAGACCAGGTGGGCCCCCAGACGCAGCGCGCGCCCGGGGGCCGGGGCCGTCGCCGCTCAGGCCTTGGCGGCGGGCTTGGTCGGCTTGAACAAATAATAGGCGCCGCCGACGACGAACAGCGCCGCGAACACGAGACTCAAGACCTGCGCGCCCGCGAGCGGCGCGGGACCCCGGCGCAGATACGCATGCACCAACAGAAATCCGCCCCAGCCGATGCCCGCCGCGCCGATGAGTCGATCGCGCATGGGCGCTCCTCAGCCGCTCTCGCCGCGCACGCGGCGGCCGGTCGAGCGGCGCCCCGTCGCGCCCGGGGCGGCGCCGGCGAGCCGGTCGAGCTCGCCGCGCAGCTGCGCGGTCGCCCCGCTGCTGATCGCGCCGAGGCGCGCCTCGATGGTCGCCAGATCCGGTTTCGGTCCGCGCACATGCCCTTCGAGCGCCGCGCGCATGACCCGCAGGTGATCCGGCGAGGTGCCGCAGCATCCGCCGATGATGCGCGCGCCCGCGTCGAGCGACAGGCGCGCGTACTCGGCCATGAGCTCGGGCGTGCCGCTGAAGCGGATCGCGCCATCGACGTATTGCGGGATGCCGCAGTTCGCCTTGGCGACGAGGATCGCGTTCGGGTCCGCGGCGTTGGCGAGGTTGACGACGCAGGCGACCATCTCCGAGGGACCCGTGCCGCAGTTGCTGCCGCAGGCATGCAGCGCGTGCTTGCGCTGCAGCCCGGCGAGGTCCGCCGGCGTCACGCCCATCATCGTGCGGCCGTTGGTGTCGAAACTCAGGGTCGCCACGACCGGCAGGCCCGTCGTGCGCGCCCCCGCGATCGCCGCCTCGGTTTCCTCGACCGAGGACATCGTTTCGATCCAGAGGATGTCGGCGCCGCCCCGCGCGAGCGCGGCGGCCTGTTCCGCGAAGGCCGCCCGCGCATCCGCGAGGCTCAAGGGTCCCAAGGGTTCGAGGATCTCGCCCGTGGGTCCGATGCTGCCGCCGACCAGCACGGTGCGCCCGGCCCGATCCGCCTCGGCGCGCGAGATCCGCGCCGCCGCCTCGTTGAGTTCGCCGACCCGGCTCTCCGCCTTGTGCAGCTTGAGCCGGTAACGCGTGCCGCCGAAGCTGTTGGTCAGAATGATGTCGGCACCGGCCGCGACGAAGGCCCGCTGCAGATCCGCGATGCGGTCCGGGTGCTCGGTGTTCCAGAGCTCCGGCGCATCGCCCGACAAGAGGCCCCGCTCGAACAGATTGCTGCCGGTGGCCCCATCGGCGAGCAGCCAGGGACGTTCGGCCAGGAGCGGGGTCAATCGATCGGTCATGAGAGGCCTTCGGGTCGGTAGGGTGGCCCGAGAGCTTAACACGCGCGCTTTTTTTTCAGGATCCGTGCCTGGCGCGCTGTTAGGATCGGGAATCATCTCAGGGAGAGAGCCGGTGAAGAAAGTCCTGATCGCGGTCGTCTTGGCGCTGCTGTGCTATCCGCTAATTCCCTGGGTTTTGGGCCGCACGATCGAGCAGCGCGTGGGCGCCTACACCGACCAACTGCAGGAACGGCTCCCCTACGTCCGCATCGAGCAGACCCGCTACACGCGCGGTTGGTACCGCTCGGAGCAAGATCTCAGGATCGGCGGCGCGACGCCGGCCCTCGGACTCTCGGGCGCCTCGGTGACGATCCACAACGTGATCCACCATGGGCTTTGGTGTGGCCTCACGTGCGTCGGGCTCGCGCGCATCGAGACGCATCTCGAGTTCCCCGCCGCGACCCAGGCCAGCCTCGTCAAACTCTTCGGCAAGACCGAACCCCTGTCGGTCCAAACGCGGCTGCACCTGTTCGGCGGCCTGACGACGACCCTGACGAGCCCGCCCCTGCCCGACGTCGCCCTGGACGACGGCACCCACGTCGCGAGTTCGGGCGGCGCGTTCTCGATCGACCAGGGCGCGCATGCGGACCGGCTCGCGATGCGCGGCCATCTGCTGCGCCTGAGCGTGCACGGCCGCGGCGCGCTGCGCGTCGAGCTGGGCGACGCCTTGTTCGAGAGCCACGCCGAGCGCCTGCTGCGCTCGCTCTACGTCGGCGACGGCGCCTTCACGCTCGCCGAGTGTACGCTCGCGGGACTGCCCCCGGGCACGGTGCGCGTCACCGACCTGCACGCGACCTCGAAGACCAGCGCCGAGGCCGGCTTCGCCACCGTGGCGATCCGCTTCGGCACGGGGCAGATCACCTCCAAGCCCCTGACGCTCGCCGCCACCGACTTCGATTTTTCGTATGGGCATTTGAATGCGGAGGCGCTCGAATCCTTGACCGCGGGTCTCGTCGCCGTCAACCGCGACACGACGCTGCCGGCGGCCGCGCACGGCGCGCAGCTCGCGGCGGTGCTGCGCGACAAGGCCCCCGCCCTGCTGGCGCAAGATCCGGTCTTCACCGTCGACCGGATCCGCCTGCGCAATGCCGCCGGCGCCCTGCTCGTCACCGGCAAGATCCGGCTGCCCGGCTTCGTGGCCGCGGACCTCGCTGCCGATGCCGATCCGAAGGCCCTGGTGCAGAAGCTGCAAGTGGCCTTCGACTTAGCGGTGGACCAAGCCTTCCTCGCCTCCGTGCCGAATGGCGCGGCCTTGACGGCGCAGCTGGACAACTTCGTGCAGCAGGGGCTCGCGACGCTCGATCACGGTCAGTTCCACAGCCAGTTCGCCTTCGCGGGCGGCAAGGCCACGTTCAACGGGCGGTCCGCGCCCACGGCGGCGACGGCACCGGTGGCGCCGGCGACGACGGCACCTTAGAGCACCGCGCCGAGGCGGCATCCCGCTGGCACGGGGCGCACGGTTCCCGGTCGGGGCCGAGCTCAGATCTCCACTTGGCGGGCGATCTCGACGACGTTCTTCGGCGGCAGATTGAAGCGGTCCACGGCCTTGACGGCATTCCGGTAGAGAAACGCGAACAGACCCAGCCGTCCCCGCCGCAGCACCTTGCTGCCCGGCTTGTGCACGACCAGATCGCGCGAGGCGACGAAGATCGCGTTGTCGAGATCGATCGAGGGGTCGAGTCCGCGGGCCTGCCGCAACGCCCGGTCGAGGTCGGGGATCTCGACGAAGCCGAACTGCGCGACCAGTTGCCACCACCCGTCGGCGACGTGCTGCACGACGCGGCAGGCGGGCCCCACGCTGCGCGGCGTCTCCTCGAACACGACGTTGAGCGTGATCAAGTGCTTCGGCAAGGAACCCATGAAGCGGGCGTGATCGAGAATCAGCCGCGGGACTTGTTGCGTGCTGCGCGTCAGGAACACCATCGTGCCCTGGGTGCGCAGGATCCGGCCCGCGGCCAGATCCTGGAGGAATTTCTCGGCCGCCTGGGGCGGCTGGCCGAGCGAGGCGCGGATCGCGTCGATGCCGTTGCGCCAGGTGACCATGATCGTGAACAGCAGGGCCGCGAACGTGAGCGGCAACCAGCCGCCCTCGGCGATCTTCAGGAGATTGGCGACGAAGAAGCTGCCATCGACGATGAGGAACACGCCGCCCACGGCCAGGGACGCGAGCAAGGACCATTTCCAGACCCGGCGCATCGCGATGTAGAGGAGGCAGGTGGTCAACAACATCGTCGTCGCCACGGCCGTGCCATAGGCGCCCGCGAGCCGGTCGGAGCTGCCGAAGGCGATCGTGACGCCGACGGTCCCGACGAGCATCGCCCAGTTGACGATGGGCACGTAGATCTGGCCGTACACGTCGTCCGAGGTCTGACGAATCACGACGCCCGGCAACCAGCCCAGCTGCACGGCCTGGCGGGTCATCGAGAACGAGCCGGTGATGATCGCCTGACTCGCGATGATGGTCGCGGCGGTCGCGAGTGCGACGAGCGGGTAGATGCCCCAGGCCGGCACGATCAAGAAGAAGGGATTGCCCGAGACCTGCCCCTGATCGAGCAGAAACGCGGTTTGCCCCGCATAGCTCAGCAACAAGGCCGGCAGCACGATCACGTACCAGGACCAGCGGATCGGCCGTTTGCCGAAATGGCCCATGTCCGCATAGAGCGCCTCGCCGCCCGTGATGCAAAGGAACACGCCGCCCAGGACCAACAGGCCCTGTTTGCCGGAGCCCGAGAGAAAGCGGATCGCATGGCGCGGATCCAGCGCGTCGAGGACGACGGGGTGCTGAGTGATCGCGACGACGCCGAGGCCCGCGATGATCACGAACCAGAGCAGCATGATGGGCCCGAAGGCCTGGCCGATCTTCTCCGTGCCGACCCGCTGCGCGAGAAACAGGACGACCAGGATCACGCAGGCCATCGGCATCACGTAGGGCTTGAAGGTCTCGGTCACCTGGTTGACCCCTTCGAGCGCGCTCAGCACCGAGATCGCCGGCGTGATCACCCCGTCCCCGTAGATCAGCGCCGCGCCGAGCAGCCCCATGCCGGTCAGCAGCTTGAAGCGCGGCGCGAAGCTGTTCGCGCCGATCAGGGACATCAGCGCGAGGATGCCGCCCTCGCCCCGATTGTCCGCGCGCATCACGAACAGACAGTACTTCAGGGAAATCGTGATGAGCAGCGTCCAAACGATCAGGGACAGAATGCCGAGCGCGCTCTCCCGCGTGAAATGACCGCCCGCCGCCTGCACCACGGTTTGCAGCGTGTAGAGGGGACTCGTGCCGAGATCGCCGAACACGACGCCGAGCGCCGTGAGCGTCGCCCAGCGCGTCACGGGCGGCGCCGCGGCCGCAGGTCGCTTCGGCGTCGCCTCGCTCGGGGGAGCGGTCTCGGGGGTCGGCGGGGTCGTGGGGGTCGTAGGGGTCGCGGACGGTTCCGGCGTGGCGGCGCTGTTCATGGGCGCAACTTAGCACGGGTTCGCGGCGCCACGCAGACGAGCGTCGCGTCGACCGCGCTGGCCGGAGGGAGGGGTTGCACCCGGACCGGGCGCCGGCGGTATGATTCGGGGCAGTGTCCAGGATCCATCAGGAGGCACGCATGACGCCGCTCGAGCCGCCGAAGCCCCTCGTCCCTCTGGCCTTCGAAGAGCTGCTGTTGGGGCTGCTCTTGATCGCCGGCGGCCTGTGGTTGGGCGCCTGGGGCAACGCGCTGGGCTGGGTCTCGTCCCTCGGGGCGGCGCTCTTGATGTTGGTGAAGCTCCGGAACGTCTCGACGCGCCTCGACGAGGCGGGCGTCTCGCAGTTGACCTGGCGAGGTCGCGTCCGCCTGCCCTGGAACGACGTCAGCGCGGTTCAGCGGCGGCCGCTGTCCTGGACGCTCGCGGGCGGCGGGCGGCGCGTCGTCGTTTCGGTGGAGGAATTTGCCGATAGCGCCGCGGCGAGGACGTATATCGAAGCGCATCTACCGGCCACGCTGCGCGCGCCCTAGCCCCCCCGCGGCTATTTCGGCAGGGACGAATAGCCGCGCGGCTTGCGCGGCGGCACGGCGCGAATCACGCATTGCTTGCGACCGCACTTCGAACACCGCAGCCGCCGCGCGACGTCCGTGAGCTTCGCGTCCCAGCCGCACAGACGGCCGAGCGTATGCGGCATCGCCTCGCGCTCGTAGCGGCAGGCGCCGCAGGTCAGGACCAGCGAGTACTGACCGAACTCGTCGCTCAGTCGCTCGATGCGCATCGGGGGGCTCATGCCGGAATTGTTGCCAGTGCGGCGGCCGCCGTCCATCCAGTCCCGCGGAGCCGCGAACACTGGATGAACTGCACGCAATGCATCATCGCCGTGGGCGGCAGGATCGCACTGCGTCGCTATCCAATTTTTTCGAACCGCGTGCTATATCCCTGGTCATGAGCACCGAGGGAACCCCGATCAGCGGGGGGGATGAGCGGCTGCGCGACGAACGGCTGCGCGCGGTCTTGACGCAGATTCCGGCGGCGATCTTCATCATCGAAGCGCCGGACGGTCGCGTCGCGTTCAAGAGCCGCCTGGTCGACGAACTGCTCGGCGATCCGGACTCCGATCTCGAGCGCGCGCGCGAGACGCTGCGCGGTTGGGCGGTGCATCCGGACGGCTCGCCCTACGCGCTGTGCGACTACCCGAGCCGCCGGGCCTTGCTGCACGGGGAGACCATCCGCGCCGAACCGATGAACTACCGCCGCGGCGACGGCCGATTGATCAATCTGGAGATGCATGCGGGCCCGGTGCTCGGCGACAACAGCGAGGTGATCGCCGCCGTCGCCGTCGCGCTCGACGTGACCGAACGCCGCGTCGCCGAGGCGCGGCGGGCGTTCTTGTTTCACCTGCAGGATTCGCTGCGCACGCTGAGCGAGCCGCGGGACATCCTCGCCGCGGCGGCGACCCATCTCGGGCGCCATCTCGGCGCGGGTCGGGTGGGCTTCAGCGAGATGCAACAGGACGGCGAAACCCTGCTGATCACGAACGGCTACGTGGACGGCATGCCGCCGATCAATGGCCTGTTTCCCCTGGCGATGTTCGGCGAGCATCACGCGGCGCAAATGCGCCTCGGCCGAACCATCGTCTACGAGGACGTTCAAGCCGACGCGCAGGGTGCCCGGGATTTCGGGCTCAAGCTGGGGACGCGCGCCCATATCTCGGTGCCGCAGATCCGCCACGGCCACTACGTCGGCTCGCTCTACGTCACCCACGCCCAGCCCCACGTCTGGGACGCCGGCGAGATCGCCCTGATCGAAGAGGTCGCGGCCCGGATCTGGGATGCGGCGGAGCGCGGCCGCGCGGAGACGCGCCTGCGCGAGAGCGAGGAGCGACTGCGGCACGTGATGGATTCCACCGGACTCGGCTCCTGGGAATACGATGCGCTCACCGGCAAGACGGTGCGCTCGCGGCGCCATGACGAGATCTTCGGTTATGCGACGCCGCAGACCGAATGGAGCTTCGAGCGGCTCAAGGCCCATGTCCCGGAGCCCGATCGGGCGCTCGTCGAGGCCGGATTCCACGAGGCCTTGTCTCTCGGCAAGGACTGGGACGTCGAGTGCCGCGTGATCCGCGCGGACCAGAGCCGCGGCTGGTTGAAGATCGCCGCCCGCCCGCATTCCGGGCCGGACGGCCGCGTCGCCCGCCTGATCGGCTCGGTCGAGGATATTTCCGAGCGCAAGGAGGCGGAATCCGCGGCGATCGAAACCGCCACGAAATTCGAATTGCTCGCGCAGGCGATGCCGAGCATGGTGTGGACCTCCCTGCCCGACGGCCAGATCGATTGGTTCAACGCCCGGGTGCCCGAATACTGCGGCATTCCGGCCGACGAGATGAAGCCGAACGGCTGGACGCCCGTGCACCCGGACGACATCGCGACCGCCACCTCGCGCTGGCTGGCGGCGCTGGCCTCGGGCGAGCCCTATGTCAGCGAGTACCGCATTCGCCGCCACGACGGGATGTATCGCTGGCACATCACCCGCGCCATCCCGATCCGCGACCTGGACGGGACGATCACGCGCTGGATCGGCACGAGCGCGGACATCGAGGACCGCAAGAGTTCCGAGCAGGCGCTCGCCGGCCTCAACGCGAGCCTGGAACAACAGGTGCGGGAGCGCACGGCCGAGCTGCTCGCGGCCGAGGCGAGCCTGCGACAATCGCAAAAAATGGAGGCGGTGGGACAGTTGACCGGCGGTCTCGCGCACGACTTCAACAACCTGCTGACCGGGATCACGGGCAGTCTCGAACTGATGGCCGGCCAATTGGCCCGGGGTAAGACCGCGGGCCTCGAGCGCTACGTCCACGTGGCGCAAACCTCCGCGAAGCGCGCGGCGGCCCTGACCCATCGTCTGCTCGCCTTCTCGCGCCGGCAGACGCTCGATCCGAAACCGACCGACATCAATCAACTCGTGCTCGGGATGGACGAGTTGATTCGCCGCACGGTGGGGCCCGCGGTCAGCGTCGAGGTGATCGGCGCGCGCGAACTCTGGGCCGTGCTCGCCGATCCCAACCAGCTGGAGAACGCGCTCTTGAATCTGTGCATCAATGCGCGCGACGCGATGCCCGACGGCGGCCATCTGCGCATCGAAACCGCCAACCGGGTGCTGCAGGCCGGAGAGGCGAAAACCCTGGAACTGACGGGCGCGGACTACGTCACGCTCTGCGTCACGGACACCGGCGGCGGCATGACGGCCGCGGTCATCGAGCGCGCCTTCGACCCGTTCTTCACGACGAAGCCGATCGGCGAGGGCACGGGCCTGGGACTCAGCATGGTCTATGGCTATGTCCGCCAGTCCGGCGGCCAGGCGCGGATCGATTCACGACCCGGCGCCGGCACGCGCGTCTGCCTCTACCTGCCCCGCTACGCCGGCGAGGATCGGGTGGAGGAAGCCGCCGACGGCCAGCCGCCGGCGCTGCGCGGCGCGGGCGAGACCGTGCTCGTCGTGGATGACGAGGCGACCGTGCGCCTGCTCGTCAACGAGGTCTTGGGCGAGCTCGGCTACGAGGTGCTCGAGGCCGAGCATGGGGCGGCGGGACTGCGCATCCTCGAATCCGATCGTCGGGTGGACTTGCTCGTCACGGACGTGGGGCTGCCCGGCGGCATGAACGGACGGCAGCTCGCGGACGCGGCGCTCGTCGGCCGCCCGGACCTCAAAGTCCTGTTCATCACCGGCTACGCCGAGAATGCCGTGGTCGGTTCGGGCCGGCTCAAACCGGGCATGCACCTCTTGACCAAGCCCTTCGCGCTCGAGACGCTCGGCGCCAAGATCAGCGAGATCCTCGGCGGGGCTTGAGCCCGTCGTTCGCCGCCCGCGGGGCCGTCCCCCCGCTCAGCTTTGCCAGGGCCTGCGAAACCACAGGCTGAGCAAGGCCCCTTGCACGAGCGCCGGCAGGACGAGCGCGAGCGTGATCCACAGCGGATCCCAGCGGCAGGGCGGCGCATGACGGACCACGGCGAAGAACAGCGGCACGAGCAGCAGCCCTGCCGGTAGCTGCAACAACAAAACCCAGTCCCAGAACGCCGGATCGTTGAGGCCGCCGCTCACGAGATACCCGGCCCCGATCAAGGCGCCGCACGCGAGCTGGATGCGCGCCGCCAAGCGCAGCGCGACGGTCCAGGAGGGACTGCGGAACAGGATGCCGGTGCTCATCGCGCGCGGGCGCGGGGTCGCCCGCTCAAGGCGGCGCCGTCTGCAGGTCGCGCTCGACGCTGACGGCGTAGGCCGCGGTCGGCACCGCGCCGCTGATCGCGATCGTGTAGGTCTGCTTGACCGAGGTCAGGGTGACGACGTCACGCCAGTTGCTCAAGGTCTCGGTATGGGTCGTGCCGTCGAGGGTCCACACCACGGTGCTCTCGAGCTTGATCGCTGAGTACGTGCCCGCGGCGACCGTCACGGACTCGGCGGGCTCGATCGTTCCCTGCTGCGTGTAGCTGATCGGTGTGCCGCCGTTGCAACTGAGGGAGTAGCTCAGCGACCAGCTCGCCCCGACGACCAGCGGAAAGCTCGGACCCAGCCCGTGCGGCGCCTCGACGCAGGTCTCGGGCAGGCCGGCGGCGTTCGTATAGGTGTAACTCGTCGTGCGCCCGGAGTCGTCGAGCTCGATGGTCTCGGTGAGGACCGAAAAATTCGTGCCGTCGACGATCGCCGACTGGTTACCCTCGCCCTGCTGCTGCTCGGTGAAGCTGCCATCGGGATTGACGCCGGTCACGGTCTCGGTGAAGGTTTGCTGGATCCTGTTGTTCGAGTTGTCGATCGTCGTTTCCAGGTAGGTCGCCGTCGCGCCGACCGTCGGCGGGATCCAGGCATAGCTCGGCCCCGATCCGCCCGCCTGGCTGTCCTGGCTTTGGCTGCTGCCGCCGCAACCGCTCACCGCCGTGAGCAGGAGCACCGCCCCGCCGCCGATCCATCGCCTTCCCTGCATCGCCTGCCCCTGCTGCCGTTCCCGCCGAGGCCCGCAAGCTTAGCCCAGCCGCTGGCGCGCCGCACCAGCCGCCGCCGCGCCGGCCGCCGCACCCGATGCCGCCTGGGCGTCGGCATGAGCTGCACTAGCGGAGCGCGGCGCTTGCCTTGTGTTGGTGCACCCCCTCGGCGCTCGCGACGGGCAGCTTTTGCCGCGTGGGTCGTGATTAAATGTGCGGTGCGCAGAGTGCGGTAGCGAGGGGGAGCTTTTGGCCACGACAGCGTATGACGAGATGTATCTGGCGAAAAACGGCGGCGCCCGCACGCAGTATCGCCGCTATTCCGAATGGCTTGCCGTCCAGCCCGCGGACCGCCTGGCGCAAAAGCGCGCCGAGGCCGACGCCCTGTTCCACCGGGTCGGCATCACTTTCGCGGTCTACGGGCAGGAAGAGGGGGCCGAACGGCTGATTCCCTTCGATATCGTGCCGCGCGTGCTGCCGCTCGAGGAATGGATCCGCCTCGAGGCGGGACTGAAGCAGCGCGTCAGCGCCTTGAACGCCTTCATCCACGACATCTACCACGACCAGCAGATCTTGAAGGCCGGCGTGATCCCGGCCGAGCAGGTGCTCTGCAACTCCCAGTACCGACCCGAGATGCAGGGCATCGACGTGCAGGGCGGCATCTATGCGCACATCGCCGGCATCGACATCGTGCGCGACGACGCGGGCGAGTTCCGCGTGCTCGAGGACAATCTGCGCGTGCCCTCCGGCGTCTCGTACATGCTCGAGAACCGCAAGATGATGATGCGGCTGTTCCCGGAGCTGTTCTCCGAACACCGGATCGCGCCCGTCGATCATTATCCGGACGTGCTGCTCGACAACCTGCGCAGCGTCGCCCCGACCGGTGTCGCGGATCCGACCGTCGTCCTGCTGACCGCGGGGGCGCACAACAGCGCCTACTTCGAGCATGCCTTCCTCGCGCAGCAAATGGGCATCGAGCTCGTCGAGGGCCAGGATCTGTTCGTGCGCGACGAGGCCGTGTTCATGCGCACGACCCAGGGCCCGCAGCGCGTCGACGTGATCTACCGGCGCATCGACGACGACTTCTTGGATCCGCTCGTGTTCCGGCCGGATTCGATGCTCGGCATCCCCGGTCTCCTGACCGCCTACCGCGCCGGCCGCGTCACGATCGCCAATGCGATCGGCACGGGCGTCGCCGACGACAAGTCGATCTACCCCTACGTGCCCGAGATGATCCGTTTCTATCTCGGCCAGGCGCCGATCATCGCCAACGTCCACACCTGGATGCTGCGCCGTCCCGACGACCTCGCCTACGTGCTCGCGCACCTCCCCGAGCTGGTCGTCAAAGAGGTGCACGGCGCGGGCGGTTACGGCATGTTGATCGGACCCGCGGCGAGCACGGCGGAGATCGAACGCTTCCGCCGGCAGATCATCGCGACGCCCGAGCGCTACATCGCCCAGCCGACCCTGGCGCTCTCGACCTGCCCCACCTTCGCCGAGGCGGGACTCGCGCCGCGGCACATCGATCTGCGCCCCTTCGTGCTCTCGGGCCGCGGGCGCGACGTCACGATCGTGCCCGGCGGCCTCACCCGCGTCGCGCTGACCGAGGGCTCCCTGGTCGTCAATTCCTCGCAAGGAGGCGGCACCAAGGACACCTGGGTGCTGGAAAACTAGACCGTGCTGAGCCGTACCGCCGATCACCTCTATTGGATGTCGCGCTACATCGAGCGCGCCGAGAGCCTCGCGCGTCTCGTCGATGCGCATTACCGCATGTCCCTGCTGCCGCATTCGGGCGACACGCTGGCCGAGTCGCTGCAGGCGACGATGACCGCCCTGCACATCACGGAGGCGTACGGCGCCAAGCACGCGGCGCTCGAACCGCGCGCCGTGTTCGAATTCGTGAGCCTGGACCGCGACTACAGCGGCAGTATCTTGAGCTGCCTGCGCGCCGCGCGCGAGAACGCGCGCGCCGTGCGCGGCTCGCTGACCTCGGAGCTCTGGGTCACCTTGAACTCCACCTGGCTCGACGCGCGCGTGCTCGCGGTGCGCCGCTCGCCGAACGTCGACATCGGCCAGTTCGTCGAGTGGGTCAAGGAACGCTCGCATCTGACCCGCGGCGTGACCATCGGCACGATGCTGCGCGACGAAGCCTTTCACTTCACGCGCATCGGCACCTTCCTCGAGCGCGCCGACAGCACGGCCCGGATCCTCACGGCGCATCAGACCGACTTGGAGCCCGGCGCCGATGCGGGCGCGGTGCCGGATCCCTATCAGTGGAGCGTGCTGCTGCGCGCGCTGTCGGCCTTCGAGGTCTACCGGCGCGTCTACCGCGACGTGATCACGCCGTTCAAGGTCGCGCAGCTGCTGATCCTGCGCGACGACATGCCGCGCTCCCTGCTGCGCTGTTGCAAGGAGGTCTACTCGAATTTGAAGTCGGTCGCGAACGAGCACTCGGCCGAGACCGAGCGGCGCGCCGGGGAGATGCACGCGCTGCTGCATTTCACGCGCATGGAGGAGATCACGGCGCAGGGCGTGCCGCAGTTCCTCGAGAGCTTCCTCGCCCGCCTGCGCGATCTCGGCGACCGGGTCGCGCACGACTTTCTGGTTCCACCGGCGGAGGCCTGAAATCCATGCAGTTGCACATTCGTCACGAGACCAGTTACCGCTACGAACGACCGGTCAAGTACAGCGTCCAGAGTTTGCATCTGACCCCGCGGCGGGACCCCAGCCAGCGGGCGCTCGCCTGGACGATCACGGCGCCCGGACGGCGCCTCGAACAGATCGACGCCTACGGCAACATCTCCCACCTGCTCACGATCGAGGAGCCGCACCGCGAGATCCGCATCGTCGTGCAGGGGGTCGTCGAGACCGCCGACACGGAAGGCCGCCAGGATGACGGACCGCTCTCCCCGCTCGCCTATCTCGCACCGACCAAGCTCACCGAAACCAGCGAGGAGCTGCGCGCCTTCGCGCAGGCGGCGGTGCGCGAGGCGCCGGGCGCGCGGGCGCGTGCCCATGCCCTCGCCGACGCCGTCTGCAATGCCGTGCGCTACAAGTCGGGCACCAGCGACGTCCAGGACAGCGCCGCGGTCGCCTTCAAGAGCGGCGAAGGCGTCTGCCAGGATCACGCCCACGTCTATCTCGCCTCCGCGCGCGCGGTCGGCATCCCGGCCCGCTACGTGAGCGGTTATCTCTACACCGGCGACGTCAAGGACGTCGCGAGCCACGCCTGGGTCGACGTCTGGCTCGGCGACGAGATCGGCTGGCAGAGCGTGGACGTGACCCACAAGCGCCCCGCGGTCCGCACGTATTGCCGGCTGGCCGTCGGGCGCGACTATCTCGATGCGGCGCCGGTCCGCGGCGTGCGCCAGGGCGGGGGCGGCGAGAAGATGGAGGCGACCGTGCTCGTCGCCGACTCCGCGCAGCAGCAGCAACAACAGCAACAGCAACAGCAACGGCAGGAACAGGCGCAGCAGCAATAATCGGTTAGAATCCCCCGCCATGACCTACTGCGTCGGCATGCTGGTCGACACCGGCCTCGTCCTCTTGTCCGATTCCAGGACCAATGCCGGCATCGATCAGATCAACACCTTCCGCAAGATGGCGACGTTTCAGCGTCCGGGCGAACGCGTCCTCGTGCTGCTCTCGGCCGGGAATCTCGCGATCACGCAGGCGGTGATCCACGAGCTGCACGAGAATCCCGGCGAGCCGGATCGGCCCGCGGGCATCTTCGGCGCGATCAACATGTTCAACGCCGCGCGCGTCGTCGGCGATGCGCTGCGCGAGATCCACGGGCGGGACGCCGAGTCGCTCAAGGACCAGGGCCACGAGTTCAACGTGAGCTTCATCTTAGGCGGCCAGATCGCCGGCGAGGCGCCGCGCCTGTTCATGATCTACGCGGCCGGCAACTTCATCGAGTCCTCGATCGACACGCCCTACTTTCAGATCGGCGAGTCGAAATACGGCAAGCCGATCATCGACCGCGTGATCTCGCGGTCGAGCAGCCTCGCCCAGGCGGCCAAGTGCGCCCTGATCTCGATGGACTCGACGCTGCGCTCGAATCTGTCGGTGGGGCCGCCGCTCGATCTGGCCGTGATCCGGCGCGACGAGTTCAAGCTGCATTCGCACACGAGCATCGATCTCGACAACGAGTACTTCAACAAGATCCGCACCCGCTGGGGCTACGCGCTGCGCGAAGTGTTCAGCGAGCTGCCGGATCCGAACTGGTGAACGCGTAACCGGTCAGGGCCTCCGGGCGACCGAGCAAATGCCCCTGCACGTAATCGACCCCGAGCAGCCGCAGCGCATCGAGCTCGGTGTCGCGCTCGACGCAGCCGGCCATGGTCTGCACGCCGAGCGCGCTCGCCATCTGCACGATCCCCGAGATCATCGCCGTCGCGACGCGGTCGCCGGGCGCCGCGGTCACGAGCGACCCGTCGATCTTGAAGTAATTCGCCGGCACGTCGCGCAGGTACCCGAAGCCCGGCGAGGTCGCGCCGAAATGATCGAGGGCCACTTCGCAGCCCAGGGCTTCGAGACGCTTCATCGCCGCGGCGATCCCGGGGTTGCCGGACGAGGCCGAGCGCTCGGCGATCTCGAAGCACAGGGCCTGCGCGGGCACGCGGCTCTCGCCGAGGCAGCGGTCGACGAAGTCCACGAAATTCGGATCGAGCAGCGATTGCACGGAGACGTTCACGGCGAACACCGTCGGTGAGCGCGCCCAGTGGCGGCGCGAGCTCAGCATCCAGACCAGGAGCTGGCGCACCACCCACCGGTCGATCGCGACGAGCAGGTTCAATTCCACGGCGAGCGCGAGAAAGGCCTGCGGCTCGACGAGGCTGCGATCGGGCATGCGCAGGCGCGGCAGGACCTCGTAGCGCGCCGCGACCTCCTCGCGGCGCAGGGAGCGGATCGGCTGCAGGAACAACTCGTAGTCCTCCGCGCGCAGCGCCCGTTCGAGCTGGCCACGCCGGGCGGGATCGACGGGCGCGCCGCGCGGACTCGCGCAGGCACGTTCGACCTCGGCCGAGAGACAGACGAACAAGGCCGACAGGCGCATCTCCAGAGGATCGACGGCCGCGCCCTCCTCGGCGGTGGGATCGAGACTCAGCCGGGCCGCGCCGCAGATCTCGCCCGAGCCGCTGCGCAGCGGGATCACGACGATGTGGCGACCCTCGTCGCGGTACACCCCGTCGATGCGGGCGCTCGCGCCGCGGCCCTGGGCGAGCGCCTCCTCGATCAGTTGATGATCTTCGGGCGGCAGAAAATCCTCGCTGAGCCACAAGGCATCGCCGTCCGGGCCATGAAACGAGACGCCGAGCACTTCCGGCGCGAGGGCGTACAGGATCGCCGCGCAGGCCTCGAAGGTGCGGTTCGTCGTCGCGACGGCGATTCTCGTCTCGATGGTCGTCATGACCCGGATCTTAGGAGCGGCCGACCCGGCCCGGGGCTGTCGGCGCCCCGCGACGCCCGGCATCGGCGACAAGCCAGCGAGACCCCTTGCGCCGCGGCCCCCGGCGCCGCCCCGTATCGGTGCAGCGCCCCGCCGGCCGGCTCGCCGGGCGGCACTATGTCAAAACCCATCAAGATTGCGGTCACGGCGCCGATGCTTTGCGGCAACAGCGAAACCTTTCGGCAGCGTGGGCGGACGGGACAGAATGGAACGGATATTCATCGGCAGGCAGCCGATACTCGACGGTGCCGGTCAGATCTACGGCTACGAACTGCTGCATCGGCGGGCGGGCGAAGGCTGTGCCGTGATCGACGATGGTGACCGCATCTCGACCGACATGCTGCTGAACGCGGTGCTCGAGATCGGCATCCAGCAGCTCGCCGGCACCCACCGCTCGTTCATCAACGTCACGCAGAAACTCCTGATGAATCAGGGCATCGACGCGCTGCCCTCGGAGCGCATCGTGCTCGAGGTGCTCGAGAACGTGCCCGTCGATGCGCCGCTGCTCGCGCGGCTCGAGCAACTGCGCTGCCAGAAGTTCGAGATCGCCCTCGACGACTATGTCTGCCTGCCCGACCGGGACGCCCTGATCGCGCACGCCGACATCGTCAAACTCGACGTGCTCGCGCTCGACTGGGACACGCTCGCGCGCCAGGCGCAGAGCCTGCAGCGCCGGGGCATGCGCCTGCTCGCGGAAAAGGTCGAGACCCGGACGATGTACGAGCGCTTGCGGGGTCTCGGCTTCGAGCTGTTTCAAGGCTACTTCTTCGCCAAACCCGAGATCGTCACGTCCCAGAAGTTGCTGCCCAACAAGCTGAACGTGTTGGAACTGCTGTCGAAGGTGAATCAGCCCGAGATCACGCCGGCTCGGCTCGCCGAGATCATCCGCGGCGACGTCTCGCTGTCGGTGACCGTGCTGCGCTGGGCGAACTCCTCGGTCTACGGGCTGCGCACCGCGGTCGAATCGATCCAGCGCGCGATCGTGGTCCTGGGCTTGCAGACGATCCGCAACTGGGTCGCCCTGCTCGCCCTCGCGCGCATGGGCTCGACGCCGTCGGAGCTCATGAAGCTGGTCCTGGTGCGCGCCCGCACCTGCGAACTGCTGGCGACGGCCGCGGCGCTGCCGAACCCCTCGAGCTACTTCACCGTCGGGCTGCTGTCCGCGCTCGACGCGATGCTGAAGGTGCACATGAGCGAAGCCCTGGAGCGCCTGGCGCTGGCGACGGCCCAGAAGGCGGCGATCGAGCGGCAGGAAGGCGAGTTCGGCGAGGCCTTGAAGACCGTGTTCGCGCTGGAACTCGCCGACGTGCCGCGCGTCCGGTTTCGCGACCTGCCGCCCGAGGCGATCACGGAATGTTATCTGAGCGCGATCGCCTGGGCGGACAATCTCACCGGCAGCGGCATGCTGCCGAGCTGAAGACCCGCTTCAGGTCGCGCTCGTGAAGGTCGCGCGCACGACGCGCTGGACGAAGTCCGGCTGTCCGTAGGTCCCGAAGCTCGCCGTCGCGGCGATCGTATAGGAGGCGTACGGCAGGTTGTTTTCCGTGAAGGCCGTGGCCGTGCAGGTGACGGTGACCGTGTACCCGGCGAGCGCCGCCTCGCTGAGGTTCAGCGTCGTGCCGCTGCAATTGTTGTTGAGCGCGTTGTAGGCACCCCAATCGATGCCCGTTTCCGCGGCGGCCAGCGCCCGCGCCTCCCCGAGCGCACTCGACACGGTTTGCTGTTGCGCGGTGCCGATGCGCACGGCAACCACCGCGAGCAGTCCGAGCACGACGATCACGAACAGTGCCGACACCAGGGCGAATCCCCTGCCGCGCGGGGCCCCGCCCCTCATGGCGCGTTCACCAAGTGAACCTGCTGCAGCAACTGCACCGACTGACCGCCGCTCGTGAGCTGCAGCGACAGGGTCGCCATGCCGACCCGCTCGGCCGTCCCCGCGGTGTAGGTGAAGGTGCAGGCGCCGACGTTCGTGGCGACGCTGCCCGCGACCGCTCCGGCGGCGGCGAGCACGGCGGCGCTCGACGGCTGCGTCGCGCTGACGCTGTAGCCGGTATAGCGGGTCAGCGTGCCGGCCGAGGTGTCGCACAAATAGCTCACCGGACCGCTGACCAGGAACACACGCTTGTTGGGCGAGCCCCAGGAGAACTGGAAGGCCGGGCTCAGGGTCACGAGCTGGGCGTTCGGGGTCGCGCCGGCCGTGATCGAGATCGTGGTGCCGGGCGGCGTGATCACGTTCGCGAGCGCGTAGGCATTCGCGCCCGGCACGCCGACGTTGTAGATCGAGAGGAAGGCCGTGCTGGAACTGAAGGGCAGCGAGATCTGCGAGAACGGCACGGTCGTCGAGAAGGCGGCGTCCGCCGTGCTGAAATCGAGCCACAGCGCAGCGTTCGACAGCGGGCCCGCGTCGTTGTAGCGCGCGCCGTCGATGGTCGCGAGCAACTCGAGCGCGACGACGTTGCCGCTCGTCGTGACGCGCACGCTGTTCGGCAGCGCGCTGCGCAGGTCGCGCGCCAGCAGACGCAGGGCGGCATCGGCGGCATCGACGAGCCCGGCGCGCTGGGCCTGGGCGGCGTAGGAATCGACCGGCGTCACGATGAACAGCGACATGAAGATCGCGCAGATCCCGCAGAGCGTGATCACGACCACGAGTTCGATCAGCGTCATGCCCCGGGCGCGGCGGGCTGGGTGGTCTTGCATGTCAATAATTCGCGCGGTAGCCGGACAACATGACGCTGACGCCGGCGGGTCCCGTCACGCTCACGTCGATGCGCCGCGCGTTGGCCGCGGAGATGCCGGGCAGCGCGCTGGTCTGGACGACGGCGACGCTCACGGTATAGGCGGAGAGGTTCGGCAGCGCGTTGCCGAACTGGTCGCAGGCGCCGACGTCGACGAGCCCGTTGTATTCGTCGACGTCGTTGAAGTTCGCGCGACTCGTCGGGGTCGGGACGCCGCTGGGCGCCGCGACCGGCTGCAGGAGGATCTCCTCCAGATAGGCATCGGCGATCGCGACCGCTTGCTGCCGGATCATCGTATCGGCGCCGCGGCTCGTGATGAAGGACAAGGCGCCGAGGATGGCCACCGCCGCGATCGACACGATGGTGATGGCGACGGCCAGCTCGATCAGGGTCACCCCGCGTTGCGCCCGCATGGCTCAAGTCACCGTGACGAGGCCCGTCAGCGCATCGATCGTGATCGTATGGCTGCCGACGCTCAGCGTCGTGGCGGGACCGCTCGTGAGCGCGCCGCTGCCGGAGAACACGAAGCTGCCCGTGGGGCTCGCGACCACGCCGCTCGGGGCCGTGTCCTGCACGGCGGCGGAATCGAAGCCGATCACCGGCGTACTCCAGGTCGTGTCCTGGGGATTGCAGGTGTTGCCGGACGCCGCCTGCTGGGCGAGCGCATAGCCGCTCGCGCTCAGGGTCAGCTGGGCGGGACAATCGGTGGCGACGGCGACCTTTTGCGCGAGGCGCAGCGCCGCGGCGAGTTCGTCGGCGTAGGCGCGCTGGGTGTAGACCGTGCTCTGAAAGAAGCGCGGGGCGGCGATGGCCGCCAGGATGCCCGTGATCACGATCACGAGCACGAGTTCGACGAGTGTAAACCCACGCACGGGCATCGAAGCGCTTCCTTTGCTACTGGCCTTTCATCGGCACGAGCGCGAAATTCTGGAGTCCGGCGGGGCCCCGGACGACCGGAATTCCGTCGCAGTCGCGCCTCCCGCAAGGCTCAACGGGGGAGGGCCCGGGGCCCCACGGGTAGGTCGCGAGGGGCCCGGGGGCGGGCTATACTCGCCCCATGAACGCCAGCCTGAAGACTGAGTCCCTGCCCGGGCCCGCGGAGGCGCGGCGGCTGGCGAGGATCGATCTGGCCGCCTGCCACCGCCTGGCCGCGCGCTTCGGTCTCAGCGAGGGCATCGACAATCACATGACGATGCTGGTGCCGGGCTATCGCGACCGCTTCTACCTCGCGCCGTTCGGCCTGCACTGGTCGGAACTGAAGGCCGGCGATTTCATGGAGGTCGACTTCGCGGGCCAACGGGTCGCGGGCGACGGGCCGATCGAGGACACGGCGCTGTGCATCCACCTGCCCGTGCACCGCCTGGCGCCCCGCGCAACCTGCGTCCTGCACACCCATATGCCCCATGCCACGGCCTTGGGAATGCTCGAGGATCCGCGCCTGGAGATGGCGGTGCAAAGCGCCCTCGGCTTCCACGACGACATCGCCTATGACACCGAGTACAACGGGCTCGCGCTGGCCGTCGCCGAGGGCGAGCGCATGGCCGGCGTGCTCGGCGATAAATCCGTCCTGATGCTCTGTAATCACGGCGTGCTCGTGATCGGCGCGACGCTGGCGGAGGCCTTCGAGCGGCTCTATTTCCTCGAGCGGGCCGCGCAGGCGCAAATCCTCGCGCTCTCGACCGGGCGCCGCCTGCGCCGGATTTCCGAGGCCGTCATCGACGCCACGGTGGAGCAGTTCAAGCGCGGCTCGACCGTCGGCGGTCGGGAGCGATCGGAGCTGCATTTCGCGGCGCTGAAGCGACTGCTCGACCGCAGCGAACCGGATTACGCCAGCTGACCGGCGCGGGCGCCGCGCGCAGTCCGTTCGTGCTGCTGCTCGCGGCGGTGCTGTTCATCAATTACATCGATCGCGGCGTGCTCTCGACGGCCGCCCCGCTGATGCAGACGGCGCTGCACCTGAGCTATACGCAGCTCGGGATGCTGGGCTCGGCGTTCTTCTGGACCTATTCCCTCGTGCAGGTGCCGGTCGGCTGGATCGCCGAGCGCTACGGCGCGGAGCGCGTCCTGACCGCCGGCCTCGTCGTGTGGGCCTGCGCCACGATGCTGCTGGGACTCGCCTCGGCGTTCGGGGTGCTGAACGCGCTGCGCATGCTGCTCGGCGTGGGCGAGAGCACGGGCTTCCCGAGCGTCTCGAAGCTGCTCGCCGCCGCGGTGCCGACGGCGAGCCTCGGGACGGCGAATGGGATCGTCGGCTTTGCCTACACGCTGGGGCCCGCGGTCGGCACGCTCCTGGGCGGCCTCTTGATGGTGCGCTTCGGCTGGCGCAGCGCCTTCCTCGTGTTCGGCGCCGCCTCCTTGCTCTGGCTCTGGCCCTGGAGCCGGGTCCTGCGCAGCCGTGCGGCCGCGCGAGAGGCCGCCTGCGCCGAGCCTCCGTCCGGCGCACCGCCGCTGCGCCTGCTGCTGCGCAGTCGCGCGCTCTGGGGGACGGCTCTCGGCTTGTTCTCGAGCAATTACGTGTTTTATTTCATGATGTCCTGGCTGCCGGTCTATCTCGTGCGCGAGCGCGGTTTCTCGCAGACCGAGATGGCAACGCTCGCGAGCGCGTCCTATGCCGTCATGGCCGGATGCGCGGTGCTCGCCGGCTGGCTGGTGGACCGCTACATCCGCCGCGGCGGCTCGCCGAACTTCGGTTACAAGGCGATCATGGCGGTCGCGCACGGCGGGGCCGTGCTCAGCATGCTCGCGATGGCCTACGGCTCGCAGCCGCTCGCGCTGCTCGGAATTTTCTTCTACCAGGGCATCACGGGCGCCGCCTCGCCCGGCGTCTACGCGATCCCCGAGATCCTGGGCGGTGCGCAGGCCACCGGCCGCTGGGTCGGCATCCAGAATTCGGTCGGCAACCTGCCGGGTGTGGTCGCCCCCTGGCTCACCGGCTTCATCATCGATGCGACCGGCCAGTTCACGCTCGCCTTCCTGGTCGCGGCGGTCGTGAGTCTCTTGGGGCTCGTCGGCTGGCTGCTGATGCTGCCGCGACTCGCGCAGCTCGATTGGGAGGCCCGGGCGCTCGCCGCGAACCCAAGGCCCGCGACGGCGCACTAGGCTCGCAAGCGACCGGCGCCTCCCTGGTCAGTAGCGATAGATCGCCGTGATGCCGGCTTGCAGCGGACGCACGCCACGGCCGAAATAGAGTGTATCGATCGAACTCGCCGCGATGTCCCGTGACTCGTATTGCAAGGGATGCGCGTCGGTGAGGTTGTTGCCGTAGATCGAGAGGTCGAAGCCGCTGAAGCGCAGGCCCGCCCGCAAGCTCAGATTCTCGACGATCGGCAGACCCGGGATGGTCGTGTCGTAGAGCGCGTTGTTGGCGTCCTGCGAAGGCAGCAAGGAGCGCTGCGCGGTCGTGTACTGTTCGTCGAGGCGTACGTACGGGAGACGATCCCCCCAGAGCGGAAAATGGTATTCCGCCGACGCGGTGAACGACCACGGCGCGCCCAAAAGGGCGTCACCCTTGCTCGCGATCGGACCGGCCGTGGTGCCGCCGCTGGCGCAATCCGTCCCGTTGTACGTCAGGGTACCCGCGCAGGTCGTGTTAGTGAGCTTGGCGTCGGTGTACGCCGCCGTCAGGTCGATCGTCAGCGCG
>Ga0209208_10002022_pt1 | contig 28952 bp, 26 predicted proteins | sample S1TSphfallax_3_FD_187694 | JGI IMG/M metagenome (GOLD analysis project Ga0209208, IMG submission 187694) | Host-associated microbial communities from peat moss isolated from Minnesota, USA - S1T2_Fd - Sphagnum fallax MG (SPAdes) (version 2) | ecosystem: Host-associated > Plants > Peat moss >...
TCTCTCTTGATGTTTTGCCTAAAGATCCTCTTATCCATTGTATTGTTTCCTTCCTTTATTAATCTTTCGGCTCTAATTCATTTTTTTCAACTTTACCTTCATGTAGGTTTTTGGAAGATTCTTGAGCCCATGCTTTTTAGATTACCCACATCCCCCTTTAGTGTGTCAATAGATTTCCTTTCCCATTTTTTTCATGGGGGGATTAACCTCATTTCCACAAAGCTAATTATGCCAACAACCTATTTGGGTGTTGGGTAATTATTGCAACTATCGTCATTACCAAAGTTTTGTCAAATTATGGCCCATTATTATTGAAGGCGATAGGTGCTAGTAGTTTTGGTCCATTCCCTTTTTAAGCCCATTTGGGATTAGCGGATGAGTTCTTTTCCCTAGATGTAGTGACATGTGTTCTTCCTTTTATGCAATTTGTTGAAAGGGGATCATATTGGTTTCAAAAAAACATTTCAAACAACTTGCATAACCATTTTTTTAAGCATCATCTTTAACATGGCCTTTTATTCACACTATGCACTTTGAGATCTTATGCCAACTTGGGGTAGTTTCTTTATTTTTTGCTTGTCTAATCATTCCACCTTTTCATTTAACGTTTAATGATTTCTCCTTTGCGTTGCACATTAGGTTGGGCTTTTCCCATCCTTTAATTTTCAAAGTGACTCATTGCAATTGTGGCCAACATTTAAATCTTCTAGGGACCCACCGTCTTTGTTGTTCCCATGGTGAGGAATGAATTTCATCCCATGATGTGATTCAAAACAATTTCGCCTCCATTGTGAAATACATAAGGTTTCATGTATTACATGAGCAAACTCATGTCCTTCCACCACCTTCCTTTTAATGTTCTCAATGACGGGTTGACATCAAGCTATTAGTTAATGGCATTCACACCTTGGTTGATGTGGTCATTGTTGATCCCACTTGACTAAATTTGGTTTTTTGAGTTGCTTCATTTCACAATGTGGATGTGATGGTGTTAACTTAAGCAAAAAAAGGATTTCACCATGATTGGCATTCGACATATGTGTTTCTTCCCCTTATGATAATGGTTTTTTGATGCTTCCACCAACATATGAAAAAAAATTTCACTGATGTGCCAGCATGACATGGTCAACAAAAGGCACCAATGGCCCTCTTTTGGCAATTTTATGTGTTGTTTATAAGCAAAGAGTCTTGATAGCCTTGCAAAAAATGCATGTTGCTTCTATTTTGAAACACACCATTGTTGTAAATGAACATTTTAAAAAAAAATTACACTTTCAAGTTTCCTTTCATTTTCCTTCTTTCATATGCTTCTTGCAATGAATGGGGGTTTTGGAACATAATTTGTTCCTTTGCCCATTTGTGACCCACTTTGGGTTTTTGTGCTTTTGGTTTAGATTTGGTCCTTTCTCCCTTGTTGGGTGCTTTGTTTAATAAAACCTACTAGGGTTTCATCAATATTTTTCATTTTTTGGAAGAATCTTATTTTCCTTCTTCCTTTCTCCCTTGTTGGGTGTTTTGTTTAATAAAACCTACTAGGGTTTCATCAATATCTTTCATTTTTTGAAAGAATCTTAGTTTCCTTCTACCTTGGGCAAGAGGGATTCAACCTAAATGTGAACTTCCCAAATGGTTCAAGGTTTCCTCATAGAAAGTCCCTTGATTTTGTTTGGCACCCTAATTGCAAGTCTAACATTTGGACTTGTTTTAGAAGGACCCCAAGCCTTTGCTCAATCCTTCATCTAATTTTGCATACCTTTATGCTAGGTGGCAATTTACCACACCAAGAATCAAATTTGGATTGAGAGTCAAGTCACAACACCCATGTTGACATGGGGACCACCCCATGGTGATTCCAACATGGGCCCCAATTGGATGAGCCCACCTTTGGCCCATAAGGGCATGTCATTTACATACACACTTTTGTGGACATTGTTTTAAATAATATGTTTTACAAGTTCAACTTCATGTTAAAACTAGAACATTGATTTGAATTGCTATTAGTTGTTTGTTGAAACTAGACCTTGCAACAAACCTTTTATTAAAATGATACATTTAAATTGGATTAGTGTTTTGGGCCTTTTTCATAAAATTTTCATTCTTTAGGGAATTAGCCAACACCTTTGTGAAAATGTGGTAGAAAACATGCACATTATAATCATGTGGCCAATTTTTTTTTGGGTGCAACATTGGTTGTCCATAATTTTTTGTGGTTATGTGTAGTTAAGGTGAAACAATATTCATTTAAAAATCAAATCATATTTGGAAATTCTTTTGAGAAACATTAAAAACTAAAAGGTTTATGAATTTAAAGAACCTTATTTAGATCCACATTCATTGTTTGCTTGAATTGAAAAAAATTAGCCACATTTGATTGGAATCCAAGGTTTTCATCAAAACCACCAATTTGATAATTAGAAAAAAAAATCAAGCATTAGTGCACCATTAATTGGGAAGCCATTAACCATATTCATTGTGGATGAACTCCAAATGATTTGATATCAGGTTCATAATGGTAAACTATCTTCTAAAATATAGGTCTTGTAGGTAGGTTAGTAAGTAGGCAAGTGAGAAAATAAGTGTCCATTAAGCAAGTAGATGCATGGCCAAAGTGACCTAATGTTGGGCAATTTTCATTTTTTTTAGAACTATTTTTTGGGTTTTTAAGACTATTTTAAAAAGCTTGTTAAGTTCTAAAATAAATAAAATTTCAAGTTTAGAAAACCATTTAGGGTTTTAGAACTTTGAAAAAGAAATTTAGTTGGTTTTCATAATTTTTGAACCAGTGGATTTCAAAGATTGTTCTTACAACCCATTTATCCAAAAAAAATGTTTTCATTTTAAAAAAGAAAAGAAAAGAAAATCCACCTAAAGCCTAAACCTAACACTTAGCTAAGATAAAATTGCCCAATATTGAACACATACCTATCACCGAACATTTTCTAATATTTTCATCATTCATTAACCAAATTGAGAGATTTTTGTGTCATTGGACATGCAAACTGGAGGGTTACAACTGTTTTTTGAGTGTTAGAAGTAAAGGACCAACACAAAGAACAGAGGAAGATGAGTGATAGTTTGCTTCAAAAACTTTGAAAAAATAGCTCTAGGTCCTTTTCTAGTTCTAGTTCCAACCCCATATCTTCCTCATTTTTAATATGTTTTGAGTGATTAAGAATGTAAAATTTGCCCCAAATAGGACTTTACAAAACCTATTGGTATTCTAGAAGCAAAGATGCAATTATCAAAGCTTGAAATCCTAATCTGATTTAGTTTGCTCATCATCGAACATTGAACCCCCTTGCACCAAACACCCAATATCATCCCCCATTCCTGTATGGAATTGAGCAATTTTTGCGATATTGGAAGCACTAAGTGAAAGGCTACAAATGTTATTTGTGCTTCAAGAGTAGAGGAACAATGTGTGAGGATTCGAGCAATGTTATTTGTACTTCAGGAGACTAGAAACAATGTGTGAGAATTCAACCTCCTTTGAGTTCTTAACTATTTGCTCACTGACACATCTACCCTAAAGCCTAAACCTCTAAAACCTAAACCTAAAAGCCTAACTGAAAATCAACATTGGCTTTTTTGTATACTTTTAAAAGTTTTCATTGAGCCAATTCTCATCCCAATAAGAACTATCAATTATGTTTTTCATACCAGGTATCTTTATTGGTGAAGCTTGATAAGGTTCTAGAAAAGAAAAGTGAGAGCCACCGAGCACTAGAGTGAATCAGCACCCACAAACACACCACTGTGGATGGATGATACATGGAGTGTACACTTTTTACATTGGGTTCTCATTTCCCAGATAACCTCCCTATATACTTGAGGGTTCTAAAATTGTGCCAGGGGTTTTGTAACTGGGGTTCATTCAACTGGATCGCCTCAAAACAGTAAATTGAGGATGGTGCATTCATGTGTGTGAAGTCACAACAGCCCATGGAACCAGAGCCCAGAGTTCATATGTACATAAGAGGACACCTGGTGAGTTGTCAATAAGTAGGTAGTAAAAACCAACAACCAAACAGATTGTTGAGGTTGGCTATAGAAGTTGAAGCCAATGGAAAAGTTCCATGTCCACCAACCATCTATAGCTTGTGGTTCACCAAGGGTGGTTGTTGTTGGTTCACTCTGGACCTCAGGACCAGAGCTATAATTTAGAGGATAGGTTACCAAGGTGAAACCTGACATCAACTCTGTGGGTGTTCCATCCACAACTGAACCATAATGGGTTTCTAACAGTGGATGGTGCATTGGTGGCTTGGTGGGCAGAATAAACCAGGCACCATGAATGATGGATGGTGTGTGGACAGTAAACACTCATTTGATAGATTCCTGTCCCACATTTAACCATTGTAGTAACCATTTACATGGATCTACTCACCTAGAAGCCATCAAGTACCTACTACAAAATAACCACTTACACTCCCCACTACTTATTATATGATACTTACCCTCTCACATAGTAATTACCTAGGTAGTGTGAGTGGGAAGTATAAGGTTGTACAAGATAGGCTTTCACATTGAAGGTTCAAAGTCATTGGATTATATGTATGTGATGATTTGGGGATGTTCTAGCTGCTCTCCAATTACAAAACACAAACATGACAAGCAACCCAACTACATGATGATGAGTGCCATTCAAATGCTCTATGGGAGGACATAGAGGATGTAATGATGCTGATGATGTTGGGGCATATTGTACAGTAATGATCAGACAAATGCAATGCTCGCTGCCAATGCTAGAAACATTAGTGGAAGGAAGCATCTGTTTGAATGCTGAATGAGCAAGTGCAAATGCAATGACAGTCACAAAGATGAAGCCTCACACTCATAGATAGCATGTAAGAGAATGGAAGAAGTCTAAAACCTTAGAAGATGAGCTCTTCTAAGTTCTCAGATTGGCATACACACCAAAACCACCAATGCCAGCCTAAAGGAATGCTGCAATTGGGTCTCTTGAAATGATTGATTGCTCCACCTGATTTGTGCCAAATAGGTAGTGCTGAGAAGGGTGGAGGATCAATGTTGACCTGTGAAAAATAATTCACTGAGGGAAACATGAGGCAGCCTAAGCAAGCTTCTACATACCATTTTACCATGTTATGTGACAGAGAACCATTCACCAGGAAGTGGGTGGAAGCAGGAGGGAGAGACAACAGTGCAAGATTGCAATCCCTAGAGTCTCCCTTTGCAATAGCAGTGCAAGAGCCTGACCCCAGTCTACGACCCTGTGTTTGCTGCTTCTTGTGCCCCTAGGAGGATGATCCATGAGTCCACTACCCAAAATGCAGTGGAACACAACCTGCCCCATTCAAAGCAATCATCATTTCCATTTCAGTAGTGGCTAGTCAGAGATGCACTTACAACAACAGGATGGAAGAAGACCTTGCATATACTAAGTGCCCATTTGTAGGAGCATTCAGGACACACAACAGACCAAAATTCTTCAGAAGAACTTTTCAAGGAAGGTTAAACCTGAGGGATCTCTGATGATTTTAGACCTCACTAGATCCCACTGCACATCACATGAAATTCCTGGATTTTGGGCGCTTCTTCTGGCAACAAGTGAAACTGATGAACATTTGTTCTTCCCTTTGGGCATCTACTACATATGGTCTTCTTGTTTAGAGATGAAGATATTCTGATTGCTGCAACCCAAGGGCAATATGCATTTGTCTCCTCCCCTGGATTTGGACACCAGACCCAAATTCCAACTGCTTGGACAATGGGTTCGAGAGTGGTACATAAACATAAGAATGATAGCTGTTATGCAGCAACATGATGAGTTCCTGGAACAAAGAACGACAAACTCAGAGAAATCAAAAACAAAAATGAGAGAGGAGTTCAAAAGAGAAATACAAAGATGCTTGACAAAGGATTCTGAGGAAGAACCAAAATGCTTGCAAAATGGTCGAGAGAAAGTGCCAGAAGCGTGGATTACCAACATTGCTTCCCAGAGTCTTTGCACCCGTACTGAAATTGAAGGTGAAGGAGAAGGAGACACGGAATCTCTGCATTTTTCTTCATTGCTGCCTGCTTGTGGTTTCTTCTCCCAAACTTTGCAAACCAGTTCTTCTTTCTCCCCAGTGGCATGGTAACCTCTCTTTCCCATGTCCTTCTTGAGAAGCTTCTGAGTTCACTCCTTGATCCTAAATTCCCTCTGCAGTCTGTTGCGAGGAATTCTCCTCTTGCACAGTTCTTGGGACATCCTGTGCTTTCTAGGTTTCAATCTCTGCTTTCACTGACCTCTACAAACAAAGCAAAGATGGGTCAGGGTTTGCGAAGAAACCCTTGAACATCCATCCGCCTGTGGTCGTACCCTACGTGCAACATTTGCTGCTGCTGCTGTTGGAGGTTTTCAGGTGGCATCCGTTTCTCAGTGGCTTATTGTTGCTCTCGTCATGATCCATGCACAACAATCCTTGAGGCCTGAGAAGAACTTTTCTGACTCTCTCACGAAGAAACTCTTGGAGCCTTGTGTAATCAGTTGTATGATTCCAGCTTCTGCAGCGCTTAAGTTCTCAGCGAGAGAAAGTCTACGAAGTTCTCACCGATCGCATAAGTTCTGGATTTTGACTTTGTTTGAGAGTCCGGGCAGTTGATGAAGACTGCAGATCTTGTAGCAGAAGCAAAAACCCCGACAAAACCCTAACCTGCAAAACGTGCGCAACCGACAAAACAAAATTCTCACTCACGCTTTCGTTAAAAGACAGTTGTGGGTTGAAATTTCGGCGAGGCTCTTGAGAAATTTTGCAAAAGTGCGAAAATGTTCCTTTTTCTTGAAAAACATCGCCAGCTTTCGAAAAAAATAAAATAATAGAGTTATCCTAAAAGTCACCCTCTGTTTCGCCCACTATTCCCTTTTTCAGTGGTATCGGCAAAGTAAGGAAATTTTATTAAATCTGGGTATGAAATGCATTTAATGCACAAGGTTCGAGAGTAACTATAGTACACGAAGGAGCAGTGAAAATATATGCAGGAAAATGGAAACACAGGATGAAACGCAGTTTACCACCAAAATTGGTGGAAAAACTAGTATGGGTCCCAGTTATTTCCTTTTAAAAAAATTTCATTCCCAGGCGTTTGATGGCCTATTATGCCGAAACTTGCCGTTCTCGCCCCCTCTGATCGCATGACTTTAAGGATAACTCTAAAATATCGTCACATTTGGACTCTGAGTTTAGTCCTATAGCCAAATCTAGTTAGATTTATTGTGATGGTTGCCAGTGTGGCTATACCACAAAAGTGAAAAAAAAGTCCCTGCTGTGATGCCCTGTTTAAAGTATTTATTGCTCAATTTTATTATGTAGCCAAACTGACGATGATCCACAAGAAGATTTAGCCAAATTCGGCAAAAAAGCTAAATATTAAAATAAAATTAAAGACACCCTTCTATATTTTTTGGCTATCTCCTTTTGAACCATGTACGTATAGAAATCTGATTTTTTTAAAAAAATATATAAATTTGTCAAACTCTGGCTATTGAAAATCTTTAAAAACACATGATTTTGGCACTTTAAAAATTTTAAATTTAGATTTTTGGCTATTTGTAGCCAGCAAAACCAAAGGGGGAAAAAAGGGACTGGTCTGACTCCTGTTGTTGTGGCAGGAACCTTCTTGGTGGTGGTGGTGGGGACACTGCAAAAGGGCCTCAAGACTACTGACTTATTGTTCTGTCGGTCGAAAACTCAAAGGGAGGAAGGAGGGAAGAGGATGCTGAGCTGAAGAAAAAGAGATAAGCGACTATTGTTGCAAGTTCTACCTCACAATTTCGCTCACATTTTCTTGTAGTTTACCTCGCTTGTTTGTTGTCGTCACTTTCTTCCCCCAGCATGAACAGAACCCATCTTCTTCTCCTTCATACACGTGTCGTCGTCCACAGCAGGTAGAAGAAAGGAAAACTCATCACTCCAGCGGTTGCTATACAAACTTAACTTACAGACAATCGCCATCAGCATCGACAAAGTCATCAATGCAGTGCGTTTAAAAATAATTTGGCGAAATTTCACAGCACGACGACCCCAAAAAAAAATGTCTAAAAAAATTCACTGCAAAGGGTACATTCCAAGGATTCTTTTTGGGGGAAACGCAAAGCGGAGAAATTCGCCACATTTTGAAGGAAAGAAAATCCTGAAGTCGCCATATTTAAACAAGAGGTTCCTGGAGGCGGTCGCCAACAGAGAGCGCGATTCTAAAAAAACTTCTAGTTTGCTCTCTGACAGCTTTAGCCAATTTTGGTTCATTCCCTCTTGTGGATGATCACCACCAGTCCACCTACTTCACGAAATTGGGAAGAAAAACAAAAAAGCCACTAGTTATGATGTGTACAGACAAGAGACGATGGATGGGTCCCGCATGGGAAGAAGAAGCTGGGCCTGTACTGCTGTGCAGATCGGTATCAATCGATTCATCCCATGATTGTCGTCCACGCCAAGATTTTCCGTTCACACAGAGTTTAGAGAGAACAATGAGGAAAAAAAGGAAAAAAAAAATCACAACCCACCCACCCACTCCAACAAACAAAAATCGACCCAACACAAAGTGCCAACAAAATGTCCGGAGAAGGAAGAAGATGATTCTTCTCCACACACTCATAAGAGTTCTGCAACCATCCGATGCAACAGTGTTGCAAAATTGCGCCCTTGGATGAAGCTGTGAAGCTTTGAGTTGAGTTGAGTTGAGTTTTGTTTTTTTGTTTTCGTTTTTGTTTTTTTTTTTGGATGCTGCTGCTGTGGTTATCGTCAGTGTTTTTTTTAGGAATTTTGTGACGAAGCCAAAGTGGTGATTTTCCATAAAAAGATGCAGCAAATGTGGCCCATTAGAAGATTTAGCCAAATCTGGCTATAAACCAGCAAAAAGTATAGAAAAATAATAATGAATCCTTTTGTATTTCTGGGCTACTTACTGGAACCTCCAGCAGCTTTTTTGGCCCTATATAAAATCCCAGGGCGAATTAAGAATTAAGGCGAATTGATTTAGTTTTTTATTAGGATTGTTTTTTTTTTCCCCCTTTAACAAAAGAGAAGGAGCTAAAATATGAGTGAGTAGTGCTTTTTGCCGAAATTTCGCCAGTGAGAAGAAAAAAACACACAGAGACTGAGACTCTTCGTGCACATGTGCGGCGATGTGGGCACTTGGAAAATTTCGAAGGTCCAAAAGTTCAACCACAAGAAATGGAAATGGAGGCAGAGAAAACACCACCCAAAGGCTTCGGCTTTTGTTCTAGTGTAGCATCAGGAGCAGCAGTATCAGAAGGAGGGCTGTGAAGAGGTGCTGCACCAGAAAGAGAGTTCTGTCTTCTCTCCCCGGAATTGTTTTGTTTGTCGGCAGGAGTCGAAGAACAAATCCTTGGCTTTCTGGGAAGAAGAAGAAGAAGAAGAAGGAAGGCTGTCACGGCCTTCAGTTAGTGTTTTATTGTTGCAGGTCTCAGAGACTTGTAGGAAGAAGAAACAAAGAGACAATAGGATTGCAGACCTAGTTTACGCTTCCTTCTTTGGTGGGAGCGGGGGGGGCTGGGAGGGCGGAGGAAGAAACAAAGTTCAAGTCTTTGGGATTTTTTGGAGGTGGATTAGGAGGTGGAGGAGGAGGAGTCCCTCTCAAGCTTTGGTTTTGAGAATAGCAATGAGTTTGCCAAGAGATTTATTGTTTTTCGAGGACAGGTTTTCTTCTTCTTCTTCTCCTTAGTGTTGTTGTCGCGAGTATTGGATCGTTGGCGGAATCCAGCCGAATTCCTCAAGAAAAACATTAAAAAAAAAACATTTGAGATCTCTGAGTACCTATCCTTTCCATTTGCAAAAGATTCTTGAGGCTAGGAGGAAGGTGAGAGATTTGTTCTATGTGTTTCAGTTTGCCACCTTCAAGCAGAATCCATCAGAGTTCTGGAGTTTAGGCATCTGGGAGTTGAGGAGTGCTGACTTCATGGGCTTTCTTTTCTAGCTTTTTCCTGTAACCCCAAAGACTCGAAGACCCCGAGTCTAGAGAATCACAGAAACCTTTGCAGAAAGGTGCTTGGATCTTCTTCTTCTTCTTTCTCCTCAGATTGGTGACTATCATGGAGACGACGACGACGACTTCGTCATGGCGGTCATCTCTGGCACATGATTCCAGGCAGAAGATTGTCAAGCGGATGTGAGTTTTCACAACCTCTCCACCTTGAATGGGTTTTCTCTCGCATTCTCTTTCTGCAGGGGTGTACCCTAATCAAACGAAGAAGCAAAAGTCTCGAAGAAACAGAACACACAATCTTTGAGATTGAGACCAAATTGAGACTGATTGCATTTGCAGTTTGAGCAATGTCCAAAGCTTGCTAGAGAGAGATTTGATGTACATATCTGATGTTTGTGCAAGAGGAGCAAAAGAAGATCAAGACAGCTATTAATTTTCTGCATGCCATTGTGCCTGGTTCTTTCTTCAACTGCTCGCAGTGCTCTATTCTTCTCTTTTGTACAAGTGTGACATTGGTCATTTTTTTTGTGTCCAGAAAATTGAGACATTGGGTTCTGTGCTGTTTTCTTTTCCTGTTTGCCAGAATGGACACCTTGCAGCGTCACATGCCTGCTGCAGGACAGGATGGTGTGGAGGAGCTCCTTAAGATTGCATGGCGGTTTGAAGAAAAGATCTTCCAGGCCGCAACTGACCAGGTGAATTCATTGTCTCTGTCAGTTGGGAAGCATTGAAGATCATTGCAGAGTTCTGTAGTTGGATCATCATGAGCTGCAAGAGATGGAAGATGGTGGTGATGCTTTTCAGTGATTTGGAGATGAAATGTTTTTGTCAATGTCTGTTGCATGATTCTGAAGAGTTTTTTAAGGCACAAGACAGAAGTCGTCTTCAGCTTCAAATGGAATGTCGTTTCACAACATACTGGGTAGGTCTGCTTGTGTACAAGAGATGGTGCAATCGGGTGAGAGAGATCAGGATTTACACTGGAAGCTGATTGTGTGTGTTTTGGATGATGCTTCTGTCACAGCAAGACTACCTGCGCAAAATCTCATTGAAGATGCTTTCACTTGAAACCAAGGCAAATGGGAATGCTCTTCAAGCCAGATCAGGTGTGTCGGGTCAATCTGCAGTCAAGCCAGATCCAGCAGGTGACCAAATGTGATCACGAATTTTGTTTTAGAAAAGAAACAAGAGTCATATACGCTCACTGAAACTTACAAACCAACTGGCTTGTTGCATTCTTTCTGCACTTGTTTCCAAGTTCTTGGATCTTGTGTCAAGGTTAGAACTTAGAACTTCCAGGATTTTGTCTCTAAAGCATGTTTGCTGTTTGTTTTTGCATGCATTTTTCCAGCGGGGCTTATGATGCGGAATCCTGCACAGGCTCTGAGCAATGGGGTTCAGCAGCCAAGCCAATCTCAGCAGCAACAGCAACAGCAACAGCAACAGCAGCAGCAACAGCAGCTGCAGCAACGGCAACAACAGCAAATCCTATCACAATCTCATCAAGCAAACACAGGCCTGGCAGGCACAATGCAAACCTCTGCAAGTGGTCTAGGTTCTAACCTGTCCACAATCTCTGGCATGCCACAAAACTCCATCCCAAACATGTCAGGCCAGGTTATGAACCCAAGTATGATGAATAGCCGTCTCCAGCAGCTGCAACAGCAACAGCAACAACAGCAAGCTGCTGTTCAGCAGCAGGTTCAGCAGCAACAGCAAGCTGCTGTTCAGCAGCAGCAGCAGCAACAACAACAACAAGCTGTCCAGCAGCAGCAGCAGCAGGTCTCTGCCACTCCTACTTGCGAGTGTCATTCTTCTCTAGAATTGTACATGGCATTGTTCAGAGGGGTTGATCTTACTTGTGGGGTAGGACAAGATCTAACATTTCTGCTTGAGCCTCACCCCATAGCAGAGTTTTGCCTGACCTGTATTTGGATGGGGTGATGATGATGGTGGCACAATCAGCACAACCAGCAGCAGCAGCAGCAGCAGCAGCAGTTGTTGTATCAGCAGCAGCAGCAGCAGCAACAGAGAATGCAGCAGCAAGCGCTCTTCAAGCAGAAGTTACATCAACAGAGCCTTCTTCACCACCAACAACAACAATCTCTTCAGCAGCAACAGCAGGTTGGTATTCTCTGGACAAATGTGTTGGTTGTGGGGGGGTTCTCTCAGGTCCAAATGGCCACACATGCTTGCACTCTTCAGAGTCTGGGTCATTGAGCACTAGTTCAAAAACCTAAAGTTCTGTGAGCCTAAGCATGGTGTTTTTGGTGTACAGGTTCCAACTCTGCAACAGCAGCAGCAGCAGCAGCAGCCATCAACCAACAATCAGCTCCTTGCTCAGAACAATTCTGCATTGCAGCAACAGCAACAGCAGCAGCATCAGCTGTTACAGCAATTGCAGCAGGCAAAGCAACAGCAGCTGGTGAGTTTTCCACACTGCACATACCTTAGACATATGTCTTCAGTATTTTCAAAAACTATAAGCATCTCTTCACAGCTTCAGCATTTGGCTTGTGGTTTCACTGGAGAAGTTCCTCTTTCATCTCTCTCTCTCTCTGTGATTCTGGTACAGTCTTAGAGCTTGATTGGTTTCTGTCCTTTCATGTAGCAGCAGCAGCAACAGCAGCAGCAGCAGCAGCAGCAGCAGACATCTGCAACACCAAGCCAGTCACAACAATCACAGGCATCTTCTCAACCAGCTCAACAGGCTCAGCAGCAGCAGCAGCACTCACTGCCAGTGACAAACCAGCAACCACAACAGCAGCAGCAGCGAGTTCCACAACCAGGTAGACATTTGCATGCCTTGTCCTGTTGTTTGTCAATGTTACAAATCAATCATCAACAAACAAAGGTACTGTCTATCATCAGTTTCTTCCTCGGTTCTGGATTGCCCTGCATGTGATTCTGTGCAGGCTTGTATATATAACATCAGTTGTGTGACATTTTGTATGCAGGTGGTTTGCTGCAGCAGCAACCTCAACAGCAGCAAAGCATGTTTGATCAAAAACCTCAGATTCTTCAAGCTCAACAGCAGCAGCCACAGCAGCGTGTTCTCCCTCTCCCTGAGCCACCAACTGGTATTTTACCTTCCCTTTTGAAACTCATGTTTTCTTTTAACCACACAACAAGATAGGCACCAGCAATGCTTTGCTGTGCCAGCTGACAACACACATTGACCTCTTCTCTTTTTGTGGTTCTCATTCGTCCTATTCATATTGCACAATCCTCAGCACAATCAGTTTGGGGCACTGACTCTGCTGTTCCTGCAAAACTGCAGCATCTGTTGATTCCTCAGCACATTCAGCGCCATCCAGCAATGGGGACCAGCGTGATGTTGTCTGGGCTAAGGTGGGTTTGTACCAAGAGTCATGGATGTGTTTCTGGAGCAATTGGGTTGGCGTTTCAGCTGCTTTTTTTGTGATGCACTCGCAGTCCTCCTGTTTCCATCATAGAGGGAAAGAGCAATACATGGGTCGTCATATGTCAGATTCATTACAGTGTCATGATTTTTGTTTTGCTCTGTGCTTTGTTTGAACAGCTTCAACACTTGAAGGAAAAGTACCTTCTAGACATGAATGAACTCTATGGCATGCTTTCTACTCGCAGCAATCAGGTTTGTATCTCCTTCTTCAGCCAACCCACATCTTTGTTGTTGTATGGGTCTGCAATCTGCAGTCTATAGTGAACTGTGAAGAAGCTTGAATTTTCTGTGCAGTTGTTTGGGTTCTGATTCTAGTTACTTGGGACTGCTGTGATTGAATATACTGAAGCTCAAATGATTTTCTACGGTTGCAGCCGATGCCTGCAGAGCAGCTGCAGAAACTGAAACATTACAAGGATGTTTTGCACCGTATGATTCCATATCTCAAAGTGCCAAAGGAGCGAGTTCCCAAAGAGTTCAACCTTGACAAAGTGGAAGCATTTGAGAAGCAGATAGTGAACATAATGGAAACTTTCAAGAGGAGACGGCAACCCCAACAACAACAACAATCGTTGTCAGGTGGACCTGCAGGGTCTACCCAGTCCCAGCCAGTGCCATCAAACTCAGGGCAATCACAACAAACCCCTGGCCAACAGGCAGATTCAACCAGCATGCCAAGAAGTTTGCCGCAATTGCAGCCACAGCAACAACAACAACAACCACAGATGGTCTGTGTCATTTTTCAACACTTTGTAGAGCTCCTTGTGTGAGGATCAACAATATTCTCTTGGAAATATTTTGTTATGATCATGTCCCTAGAATGCAGCAGGTCACTGTCTTTGTGAATACAGCAAAATACATCAAGTGCTTGAAGAATTCATTCCCCTCTGCAATAGGTTTCTCATTCTGCTGCTTTTTAGACATTGAACCTATGGTCTTGACAGATGCAGAATGGTCAGCCTTTACAACAAATCCCTGGCAGTAACCAACGTGGGGGGCAGTTCATGCAACAGCAGCAGCAGCAGCAGCAGCAGCAGCAAATGCTCTCCCAAATGCAGCAAGACAAGCAATCTCAGCAACAATTGCAGCAGTTGCAGCAGCAGCTCAACTTGTCCCAGACCACTGGGAACATCCTTCAACCCACCAATAACTCTCTTGCATCCTTACAGCAACAGAATGTGGGCTTGCAGCAGGGTCTTGGAGCAGCTGCCTCCTTGCAACCTGCTGGTGCACCTACATCACAGGCAATGTCGGGTGCCGCACTGCCATCTAATAGTACTGGTTCCTTGGGGCAAAGCAGCTTGACTGCATTGCAGCAGAATGGGGTAGGTCCCTCTTGTTCATGAGATGTTCAGTTTGTTTCTGGCTTGGCTGAGTTCTATGCTTCATTATTTCGGTTCTACAATGCTTCAAGTCCTTTGTTAAATCTTTTTGCAGCAACCCGGGATGGTGAACATGCTGCAACCGAACATGGTGAATGCTTTGCAATCTGTTGGAGGCAATGCACAGAATGTAGTGAACAATTTTCAACAAAGTAACAGCAACTCAATACAGCAAAGTGGTGCTACAGGATTGCAACAAGGTAGTGGCAGTCAGACCCAAAGTGTGTCCATCCATCAACAGCATGCCCTGAAGCAACAGCAACAGGAACAGCAGCAGCGGCTATTGCAGACACAGCAGGCACAACAACATCGCCTTATGCAAAACCAGGAGATTGTAAAACAAGTAAGCTTCATAACTCTGATATTAATTTGATTTTCTCAATTGTTTGCAGGTGTTGATAACATCATGGGAAGTTTGATGATGCCATTGAGAATGACATTTGTCTTAAGTTTTGGTATCAAGTGCTTGTTCAATTGTTGGGTGCAAGGAATTTGGTGGTTGTGCAGTTAGTCTGTGTGGGTGCACATTTTGTGCAGTTGTTTTAGGAACCTTATTGTGTAGTTTTGGTAACAGAAATTGCAGCAGCAGCAACTGCAACAGCAGCAATTGTTGCAGCAGCAGCAACAACAGCAGATTCAGCAGATTCAGCAGCAGAAGAACCAGGCTGCCCAACTTCAAGCGTTTCATGCACAACAGGTGTGTGTGTATGTTTGTTTTCTTCAGATTTCACCTGCAAGACTCAGATCTCTGAAAATGGTGTTCTTGTGGTTCTAGACTAGTTGGGTGAGCCCAAACGTGCCCTGTGATTTCATGAGCTTGGCAAATTAGGTTTAGGGTTTTGGCCTGATCAGTTTGTTCTCTCTTGAAGTTTCTTGACATCTGAGGTGTTGTGGGTGGTGCAGCAACAGCAGCAGCAACAACAACAGCAGCAGATTGTAGATTTCAACTCAGAGTTTAAGGCAGATGCCCTGAAGGCCAAACAGGTAAGATTTGGGTTTCTGTTTTTGTATCCTTTTTCTTTGCAAACTCTTCCTGTTTTGTATTTTGTGTTTCCAATCTTCTTTGTTGGAAGGAAGGGTGTGAGTCTTCTTTGCCACTTGTTAGCAGCCTCATGTGTAAAGTTTTTTGTTGTTTGTGGACTTGTGGGGTGCAGGTGTTGATGCAACAACAGCAAATCAAACAGCGACAGCTGCAGCAGCTACAACAACAACAACAGCAGCAGTTTGTGGGATCACCACAGTTGGTATCTTCACCCTCACCCCAGCTTATGCAAGCTCCATCGCCTCAGCAGCAGCAGCAGCTTTCTCCTCAACCTGACCCAAACTTCACATTGCCAGTAGTATCAAAGGTATGCCAACATGCAATCTTTCAATATGTAGAGTTGATAACTATTATCTTTTATTTTCTCATGCAAATCTTCCTGTTGACATGTTGCTGCATTGGCACATCTTTGGAACTCTCACTGACTCTTATATGCAGCAGGCATTGACGCCTCCATTTCGAACTCCTTCCCCCTCTGCTCTTCCAGCAACTCCACCCCCACAGGAGGATTCAGATGCAAAGGCTTTAGTGAATGCCGCATCAACACCCAGTTCCCTCCAAGCTCTTCAGCCAGTGATGGCTGCATCAAACAATGCAGGGGCAATCACTACCCCAGGCATGGCAGTGTCCCCATTGATGGCAGACTTCTCACCTGGTGCAATGCAGACGGGTGGTACCCAAGAGGTTCTGCAATCATTTTCCCCAGCTACCTCTCTTCTCGATAAATCAAGCTCCACTGATCCTCCCCTTGAGCGATTGATCAAGAAGGTTTGCATGCAATCATGTTTCTCTTATCCTTTTACAGATTGAAGGTTTGTCTGCATCATGTTTCTGTTCTCTGCTTACAGATTGTTGCTGCCTTATGCTTGCAAGTCATGAGACTATGAGATTGCTTTCAGAAAAAGATTTCGTACTTCAGAATTTCTCTTCCTCCATCTTGCAATCATTGCCACTCTGGAAATCATGTGTGTAAAATCTGCTTAATGAATGCAGGTTGACACCATTCCACCAGCAAATCTTGCTGCTGCAGTGAATGAGATGAATGCCATGATCAACTGTTCTGATAGACTATCAGCATCAGGACCAGGTACTGGATCTCGTGCAGTCGTTGGTGAGGATCTGGCTGCCTTGACACAAGCACGGCTCCAAGCTCGTGCGTTCCAAGCTCAAGCTTCCCAAGACAACAGTGGTGGGAATGCAAAAAGGAGGCGGCGCAATGTTGACTCCTTGGCACTTAGTACAATTTCAAGAGAAGGAATACACTTGAATAGCCTGCATAGGCCATTTGACCCCATGCACCTTCTTCGGTCCAATACGGTGTCACATATCAATAGCCCTTACATTAAGGTTTGCAAATTCTACAATCTTGATAACTCTTGAAGAAAAAACAACCCTTGTGAACTTGAATTTGTCAAGTGAATATATCAAGGAATAAAGAAAGTTTTGAATTTGTGATTGATAGTGGGGTAAGTGTAGGGTAGAGCCCTAAGGTGTGGGCATTCTTAAAATAAGGGGCCCCAGGACAAGGTGGTAGCCGAGTCTGGCCCCACATTTTGGGAATGTCCCTTACCCATGGGTAGAGCATGAGGTGAGCACTATGTTGAATCTAAACATATATGTAGATGACAAGGTGTAGGAGGGGAAGGGTTCTTATGCCTACTGCTTAAGAGTGGGAGGGAGAAGCAGGGGTAACATCCCTCCAACTCTTAACGAGTAGACGTAAGATCCCTCCACTTTTCTAGACAGATATTGATGGATATAAGGTGCCCTCCAAATGCACTAAGAATTTTCTCCATCTGGTTTACAAGGTGAAATATAATGCTTTTGTTCTTTTTGGGATGGTTTTGTTAGAGGAAATTGAACTGCATCTGATGTGCAGGTTGCAGCAAGTTTGGAAGATGAGATTACAGAAGTCAACAGTCGCTTAATTGATACAGTGGTGGAGGTTAATGCTGAATACACAGAGGAATTGGCAGCAGTGGGGAAAAGTGAAGGTGTTGTGGTTGCTTGCTACTACAAGGGCAATGCTGTTAGTCCAAATGTTTCTTTTCTCCAAACCAAAGAGTATTCCACGGTACGAAGAAGGATTTCCCACATGTGGTTTCACTAAATTTGTTGGGTCTCTTTTCTTCCTAATCCCAATAAGTGCACAATATTAAGCTTTGAATATGGTTCAACACTTTGATTTTAGCATTCAGGGTTTAGGTAGCATATGCATTTGGGTGACTAGCTCTTAATTGTTAGTTCTAGTATTTGTAGAGGGATGGGTCTTTTGAGTTTGGTTTTTAGGTTTGCATGCTTAAAAAGAATTCTCTCAGGTTTGAGAAATCTTCAAATGTTGGGTTCTGTTTCAGAGAGAAATGATTCATGTTTGCTGCATGAATCAGTGGTGTTGTGCAAATACAAGAACTGAAATTGTATTGAATGATTGTTTTGTGCTTTGGCTGCTTATAGGTTCAGATGGGTCCACTTTTCCTGATCATGCCACCAACTTACCCACAGAATTCTCCAATTATTCTGGCTGAAGAAACTGCTAATAATGCCAAGTAAGATTTTTCACAACCACCCATTCAGGTTCTGACTTCTTTTCATTTACAAATGGTGAGTTCTCTTTGCTATCAAGCACTATGATAATAAGAATTATGATGGTGGTGGCGGTGGTGGTGGGTGGGGTTGGTTGTTGTCACATTGCATGAAAAACTTGCAGCTCCCAAATTGCAGTCAAAACATGGGAACACTTCAAAAGGGAATCTCGCTTGCTTAGACCTGTGTCCCTTCGCACCATGGCTGAATGTTGGGATGAATGTGCACGCAATGCATTGAATGAGGCGGCACAATACCAAGGTGGTGGCAACTTCAATACAAGCATTGGCAATTGGGAGTACATTCCTGCTCGATGAAAAAAGTTGTGTGGGGAAATGCTAAAAAATTTCATTGCTGAATTTTTTTTCTCCTTGTACAAACAAAAACAAAACACAAGCTTTCCTTCTTCTCACATCTATGAGCAACATTTGATCGCATCTCACAAAAAGACGGGGGGAGGAAAAAAGAAAAACCAGGGTCTTTCCTCCAGTGTGCATAGATCCCATGCCCTTTCTATGTGTGTTTTTACAAAACACATGTAGTGTTTGCTCATTTGTGCATAGATCCCCGTACCCTTTTCACAATTGGCACTTGAGGATGGATGTTTACTCCCAAGAATGGAACACAAATATTGCATTGAAATGTGATTTTCATTTCCTTATTTTGAGTAACATAACATTTGTCTCTTACGAAGGTGGGATTAACCCTTCCTGGGGAAATGGTTATCAATATTTTCACATGCATTGGAGCAGCAGCTATGTGCATAGATTTCAAAGCCACTGATTTTGATGCAACATGGGTGGATTAGTGGGAGCAGGGGAGAGCTTGCTAGCTAGGGTTGTTGTCTGGATTTATTCAGAGTCTATGGCTTCAAGCGGTATATAATTAAGCAACGATGTAATTATGTTATTCAAAATGATGATTATATTTCACAATTATTATTATTATTATTATTATTATTAGCCCTTAGTATCAAAATCCTTCAAGATATCATAACTCTATAATTAATCTCAAGTTTGAACACTAGCCAAAATATCGTCTTTCAAAAATCCTCATATAAATAAAAACAGACCAATGCTTCAAATACAAACAATGCTACAAATACATTATATATTTCAATTTGTAATTTTTTTTTTCCAATATTTTTTTCAAAAATCAAAATGTTTTTCATTTTGTGAAAAAATCACTTTGAGAAAATCATAAATCGTAGGTATAAATAATATTTGGATATTGTAAAGAAAGTATGAATTATATTACATTATATATATATATATTGAATTGTCAGTATATAAAGCTTGGAATTATTCCAGAGTTTTTTTTCCCCAGTCACACAGTTTTAGTATAACTTGTAATTGTTTGTGGAGACCATAAATTCCAAAAAATTTAGAATTTTTTTTTAATGTTATTGAAGGCTTCTTTCAGCTGCTGCCAAATTAGTAAGAGAATATATATATAAATTATTTTTTAAAAAACCAAATAAAAAATCTAATTTCGTCTTTAAAGCATTTTTCTGTGCTCATTAAATCTCTCATTTCTAGTAGCTCTCTTTTCTCATCGACGTAGGTCTTATTTTTCATCCATATCGGGTCGTCCTTCTCGTGCACGCGCTTGCGAATGGCTCGCGCGAACGTGCTGGCGGCGACGCTTCTGCGACGGCGTTTATTGCATTTTGATTTCGCTTTCCTGTCGGCGTCGTCGGTTTCTTTGTGATTTGAGCTCCGTATAGCCATTTCACTTGAGGTTCTTCGCATTTTGATGTGCATTTCGGGGTTTGAAGTGAAGGATCGAGGAAGTTATAGCGTTTTTTTTTCAACAGAGAGAGCGGAGGTGACAATGCTGCTGCTGTTGTTGCTGCTGCCTCGTTGACGCAGTAGTTTGTGATTCCAGTCCGAATATTGGCTCCTTTTTTCTGCAAGCTTTTACATCTGTTTATTTGCTCTGAGGATGCGTGCTGTAAGCAATTTGACCCTCGACTGAAGAAGAAGGCCGCGTTTCTTTTGACCTGATTGATAGGTTTTCTTTTTTTTTTTGGTTGCGGATTGTAGGTGCGCTCTTTAGTTGGCAGCTCATGAGGAAATGCGAGGATGAACTAGCTCTTGGAGAACGCAGGCACTCGGCGGATTCACGTAAGAAAAGAAAACTGCCTTACGATCATCTTTGTTGTTTTCAGTTTGTCAAGTCCCAGTAATCCAGCATATCGCTATCTCTGAAAATACTACTAGTAGTATTCTCAGAGACTTGGATTCATGCTCAACAAGGGGGCTTTGTTGTGCAATCTCCTCATTTTCTGAGGGACAAAATCACAGGGATGCTGGTGGTTCTTCATTGTTGTCGGTTCGTCTCAGTTTTCTAGAAACTGCATCTGTTGACACATCTTCCGTTGACCGTGTGCATTTGTAGCATTGATCAAGAATTTGTTGCATTCCTCCTGTTTCTGTGTCAAGTCTCTGGGGCCCTGTGTTGTTGCATTCCTGTTCTGTTTCTGTGTCAAGTTTCTGGGGGCCCTGTGAGTCTATATGAACTCACTGGTTTGCTGGATTTTTGGCTACAGGACCTGAGGGATGACCTAAACTAAAATGAGTTCTCTAAGGATGGCTGCTAACCACAACAAGGCTTGTCGTTTTATGAGTATTCTGCAAGGGGCATGGAAATCTTTGACAGTATTCCAAGGAATCCTAAGGGAGGATGCATCCTTTGTGGTGGGGCATTCACGGACATCAACAGCAACATTGTCCTTGTTGGCATCCCCTTCATCTGCAAGTAACCACCTAGGAGAAGCTTTCTTTTGTCTGCCTTTCTCACAACCCAATTTGTTCTCTTTGCAGAGAGATTTGGCCATGGTCTCAGTGCCTGTGAGACTGCTCTCGATTTTACAACATGCTTCTTGTGAAGCTTCACACTCCTTGGAAAGTGGGGGCCAAAACTCAGTGAGAAGGTCATATGTTAAGGCAAGTGAGAAAAAGGCTCTTTCTGTTGCCATGCAGAACTATCTCATTACCAAGAAAGGCCTTCCAGCAGTAGAGGCAGCACTCATTGTCAAGAATGCTCCGACGTTTGTGAACAAGCTCATGGCACGGGCCAAAGAACATGGCATTTTGCAGCATAAGCTACCAACTACAGCAGGAACAGGGATTGATGATGAAGTCCTGTCAAAGTTTCAATCCAAAGTTGACTCTTTCCTGGAGAGTGAGAGGGTCAATGAGATAGAGGCCTACTTTGAAACCTTAGGACTGGCAGACTTTTCATTGCTTGAAGAGACTTTGGCGTCAGTGCAGCCAAAACTCTTGGGAGAGAATGGCCTTCTTGCAACCACTGAAGTTCTGCACAGCCTTGGCATTCCAAGGAAGAAGCTTTGGAGGTTATATGAGCGGGATAAAAAGCTCTTAAACCTTGCAGCAGCAGATCTGAATGCAAGTATACAGATGCTGGAAAGTTTGGGTGTGCAGAAGAAGGCTATGCCAGCATTGGTGAATGCTTGCCCTCTAGTGTTCCACATGGACCTTGAACAAACCATGAAGAAAGTGTTGTCTTATATGGAAGGAGTTGGAATTGACAAGAGCTTCATTGGGCGACTATTGCAGTACAATCCTCAGGAAGTTTTGAGGGCACGAGAGACACACTTTGGAGAGAAGATTGAAGTTCTTCTTGAGTGTGGTCTCTCTAAAGAACATGTCATAAGAGTTCTTCGAGAGTTCCCCCAACTCTTGACCCTGAGCCTAGATCATCAAGTTCGACCAAACATAGAGTTTCTGCAGCAGCTCAATCTAACCCCAGAACAAATGAGCAAGGTCATCACGGGTTCACCACAAATCCTTAGCTACAGTGTCAAGAAGAATATGCTTCCTAAGATTGCCTATTTAGAAAGTCTGGGTGTGTTAAAAGAAAATATAGGTCAGATTCTTGTAAAGTTCACAGGTATTTTTGGTCACAGTATTGAGGAAAGTATGACACCAAAGGTGAAGTTTCTGGAGAGCTTTGGTGTTGAGAGGAAGAACATAGGCAAGATACTTACACAATTTCCTGCTATTCTAGGTTACAGCATTGAAGAGAATTTGGCCCCAAAGTTGAAATATCTTGAGAGCATTGGGATGGAAAGGGGGAGCCTGGGTCGAGTAATTACAAGGTCTCCATCAATTCTAGGCCTCAGTGTTGAGAAAAACATGAAACCAAAGGTTGCATTCTTTGAGAAAAATGGTGTGAAGGGAAGGGATCTTGCCAAGCTCTTTTCAATGCAACCATCAGTTCTTGGAAGAGCCATTGATGGAAGCCTGTCAACCAAGCTCAAGTTTCTGACTTCACTCGGCATTGAGCCACGATCAATCATCATGGCAAGAGCACTCACTGCATGTGCAGCTCAGAGTCTGAATTCCCTTGAAAGTAAATACCAGAATCTTGTCACCATTGGTCTCTCACATGAGGCTGTGCGGAAAATAGTGACACAGCAGCCAACAGTTCTTCACCTCAGTGAGGAGCATCTTGTAGAAAAGATCAACTATCTGATTCAGGATGTGGGCTTTTCTATGGAAGAAGTAGCAAAGTGCCCTCCATTATTGAGCTACAGCCTCGAACAGAGGATCAAGCCACGACACCGAGTGATCTCTTGGCTCAAATCAAAGCGTCTGCTGGAACAGAAGTATCCATTTTCAAGAGTCATGAGCATTTCAGAAAAGATATTTGAAGAAAAGTTTGTGGAGCCAAATCCAGAAGCAGCTGCACTCTACAAGGACCTGTGCATTCAAAGGGGGATATGAATCACACCAGAGGTGTTTGCACTGATTCCAAAAGGGAACTGGAAACTGTGTGATGTGTTGAATTGAAGTCTATGGCTGAGGATGGTGATCAACAGGGGCTGGAATATCAACTTCCATGTAAGATACTTGATGTTGGAATGTTTGCAGATCTTGTGCAGTATGTATTCTTCCACGTGTAGCAGCTGTCACATTAGAGTGAGCCCCAAAGTGTGGCACACATTGTACTGCTGTTCTTCCCTGTCATCAGATGGATCGTTTGGAAAGCTGTTGTAATCTTGGAGTGTCCCATGTTGAGGTCTTGTGCCTTGCTGACAACTTGCAGGCGTTATCAGTTTCTTCCTATGCGCATTAAGGACTGTTGCTTTACAGGCCAGCACAATTGTCTCAGGACATAGGTGTGTTTGTTATGAAAACTTAAGCATGATCCGCATTAGGAATAGGCTGATGAAAGTTCAATCTTGGTGGTGGAGCAGCCAAGAAATTGCCCTCTAAATTACAGCATTACTTTACTCCTCTTTACTGTGTTAGCTTTTTGGGCTTAAAAATGCATGCTTGGTCTAGCTTCCATAGCTGAAACCTTTTGAAGAAGTCCCTCCAAACAAGGGTGAACTCCATGAGGTTCTGTCCAGCTGTGGCAGGTTTAGGGTTTAGGGTTTAAGGTAATTCTTCATCAGTCATCCATATTACAGGGTTGCACTTTGTCTGGTTTATGTGCTACCCACAACAAGCATGGATTGATGAACAATGCATACATCTCAGGTCCTTTCTGTATTATGTCCTGAGTTTTCCAATAGGGTCCCTGTTTGCAGTTTCTATTTCCTTCACCTGTGATGAAACCTTAATGAGTGGTGGAGGAGACTGCAGCACCAAAGTGTTAGGAGGGTTACATGGCTGCTGGTTACATTTTTGGCACTACTGCCTGTTCCCATTGTGATGAAAAAAGTGCAGAGAACAAGAAAGACTTTTCAACTTGCTCCAATGTGTGAAATCCAACCAACACTCAAATGTGACCACAAGAAGACTTGAGCATCACAACTCAAGATCCTATTGCTGTACATTGTATGCTGTGATGCATGGATGATGACAATCACTGTGGGAGATAAATTTTCTGGATACATGTGTCTGATCTTGCTGCACTTTCAGGTTAGTTTGCACACCTATTTCTTTCCCTTATTGTCTTTGTGGTTTTGGTATGTCAATATTTCCATTAGTCATGGTTGCAATCATGTTCATGTTGATTTTCAGAAATTTTTGGGCTTGAGTGAAACAATTGAAAGACCTTGAGTCATAGGTTGTATAGTCTTTAATAGATCTATAAGATCAACTTAGAGTGGAGAACGATACATGGAAGGGAAGGCGCTTTTTCTCAACCTTTGTTTCCACCCAACGGCAGATCTGGTCATCCATTCGCTCTGTTCAATTGGCTAGACCCTGGTTTTGCAATTGCCTGTCAAAACATTGTGTCTTCAAGTTACTGATTTCAGTTTTATCTGAATGAATGGCCATGTCTGAAACTGAAAGTTGTTCTCTCCAGTAAATGTGGGCTGTAACAGATGGATAAAGAGCTACATGCCAAATGTCACAAAGCACAATCTTGTTGTGGAATCAAGATTGCCACAAACCTCCAAGTATTACAGGAAATGCCCTTGTACAGAGAATACTCAATTTCTGCCAAGAAATCTAGCACCAACTCCACACATCTTGCAACTGAAATTTTATGGAGGATCTGAAAGCAGCAGACATTATGAGATCATGGCAGACTCAGGTAATTATGTTGCTACTTTGATGTAGTCTTGCAAAACATTTGGAGCTCTTTATAACTCCTGCCCACCTGCTTTCTGGATTCTTTCAATGTTTACCTCACTCAGTCTTTCTCTGTTTTGGAAAGGATGTGGGGGGAGTGGGTCTGCTCTGGATTGATTCTAGGTTTTGAGGTGCTTGATTACTGTTGAGTTTTCTGAAGGCTTTTGAGTTTTCAAGAGAATTTGCAGGAGTCAGAATATTGTATGACCTAATGAAATTCAGTGCATTAGTAGAAATATGCATTAAATGACTTCAATTAGTAATAGAAAAGAATGATCTGTGGGAACACATAATGAAAGTGATGGGGCTGATGGTTGTGTTTAGAATGCAATTTACCTTTGTTGTATGAAATTGGTTAACATGTATGAAACATGAATACCTTCCATGAAAAAGTTGAATAGGTTTCTGGATTACTTAATGTTTGTTTGGAAGTATGTAATTCATAACATAAACTTTAAAAGTTAAGTGCAAGAAGCACAAATATCTAAAATAATAACTTGATAAAAGGAACTTGGTATGATATTCAACATATCAATTCAATGAAATGTAGAGTTATGAGCTTAACTGCACTTGTCAAGCATTGGAAATGTTCATGCTTATCAACAAAAATTCTTTTGGTCAATATGTTTGTAACCATATTCATTATGTTGCAATACATCATTTTCATAAAACTCTTTAATATTTTTTTTGTGTCAAATGACGGCGATAGATATCAATGTGTTTTATATAAACATGAAAAGTTGGGTTCATTGATAGGAATGTACATTTTTTTTTCTCAATGGGTTTCATTTGTATGTTGCTAGTACTTTAAAAAAATGGTGAAATTCACATTACTTGCCTTGTTGCTTAAGAAGTTACCATACATTTAGCTTCTATTAATAACATGACAATAGAGGTTTGCTTTTTTGTTATTCCAATTGATAACTTTTTTTCTCATTAAAAAACATAACTCGATGTGGATCAATGGTCATCAATATCACCTAACTGATGTACATCATAATAAACATATTTTGTGTGATCTTATGCATAAGTTTATTGGTCCAATGTTAAAATAGGTGTTTTGTAAACATTAGAATTGTGCAGTTTTTTTAATACAACCTTGGGTCTCAATTGTGACATTTCATGTTTTTAATGTAATTTTGAACTGGGTTCTTCCAATTTCTAAATGTTTCTATTCTAATTCTAGTAAATTTTATAATTTCAAAAACCTCAAACCCAATTCAAAAATTGGGGTCAATTTCATGTACATATTACACATTCCTCAATGCTAGAGATTGTACAAGTACAAAATTTTACAACAAATTAAACCTAGATATATATAGGTACAGAAATTAACAACTAAACAAAATCATAGGTAATGTGGCTTGTGGCATGTTCCATTTGCTAGATTTAGGTTATCAATAATGGGAATTTGTGTCAAGTGCATATATATATATATTTTAAAAATTTACTAAAATTAATGGTACAACTAATTTTGGTTTTCAAAACTTTCAAATCCCTTCAGTAGAACTTTGTGCCAAAACTTTTATTGCAATTTACAGGAGATTTATGGGCTATCTTTTGTTTATAACATTTGAAAAGACCTAATTGAAAATAGGTTGACAATCAAATTGTTTGGTTTGATCAATGGCACATGATTGCATTTACACATTACATGTGTAAAAAGATGATTCTATCAAGGTTAATATGTTCATATTAAATTTGGTCGACATTGGAATATATATATCACATTAGAATTAATATTGCATAGCACACTTGTAATTCAGCCAAAAGCAAGATCATAAAATTGGGAATAAAGTGATTTCAAAAAAATTCATCAAATAAAAAAATTTCAAAGTAATCTTTTGCCCCATTTAAAGAACCTTAAAAGAATCACATAAAATCATAAACATGATTTGAAAGAATAGTAAGTTTCACTTGCAAACCATATTTGAATTTTAAAAACTTTTTTCTCATAAATAATTTAAAACTTTGTGAATTATGTAAAATTCAATACATAGATCTTTGAAAATTTCTTAGGGCTATCTCAAGGTTATGAATAATTATGTTGAAGTTAATTAATTATTTGAGCTCTGCATTGCTGCGCACTACTCGTGATGATCAATTATTTTATTTTTTCTTATGTTTTCATATGGTTTTCAATAATTCATCATTATTTATGTCAATGTCAAATTTAATTTAACTTAGTATACATTTCATGGACATCAAAAGATACATATTAATTTGATTTTTCATATACATGTTGGTGGATAAAGAGAAAAAATGAAGTAGTTATAGAATAAAGGTATTTATTAGGAAAGGTGAGACATAGTTATAAAGAAAGTTCATAGGAAAAAGAAATGATTATTATTTTTAAAAAGTAGTTAGGCTTGAAAATGAGGTAGTTATTTTTGAAATTGTCTATGGTCCATGGCTGACCCAAGGAAGGATTCCAAAAAATCCCCTATATACCAATTCCAATTATTCGTCACCAGAACGTCTTATCTCATATTCTTGCTTTAAGGAACCTACCCAACTACATGCCTAGGGGGCATACACAACTAAACACCTAGGCCTTGCCATTTGTGTCATAATTGATATGATGTGTCTATAAATCAATCACATCTCATAGACATCACTATAAGCCTATTTAAAATTTGATGGCACTTAATTTCTAAAACAGCTATGTAATCTTGCGAAACAACTATTGCTACAAGAGAATGTGATTTTTCTCACACAAAAAGGGACATTCTATTGTGTAGATATTTTCAAGCCTTTCAAAAAAATTATAAATTTACTACACCAGAAGGTGTCCTTGTTTGTCAAGTGATTTCACGGAACATGGAGTGAATTCGTCAATCATATTGAACAAGAACTGAAAAGGAAGCAATGAATTCACTGGTCTAGTAAACAAGAATTAATGAATTACACACACATTTTATAATAATCCTTTAAACAAAGTCACAAATTATAGCTTCCCTATGTTTTTCAACAATCCTTGTCAAATGTTGATGTTTGAAGTTGCAAATTACATTTTGGCATTTCAACTTGACCCACAGTGTAGAAGAAAAGCTCATATGATTTGACCAGATTCATGTAAAACTTGCTATAAGCAAGGAGTGGTCTCTAGTGAAAGCATACAAGGAGTGTTGTGAGAAAACTGATTGCTGGGCTTGATAGTTCATGAATAGATGCTATAGACCTTTCCAATTGAGCAATTTTAGATGCAGACTTGGTAAGAGAACTAATGAGTTTAATTTCCTAATCATCGATTTCCTAGCTATGAATAGGAAATAAAAAAATTAATCAAAAGTGACCCAACAATTTAGGTGGTTTGTAGTACCCAATTTGAAAAATGCAAAGTTGGTGGCAGTAATTTATTAATAATTATGTAAATATGTTAGTGAGCTAAGGGTCAGTTTCAAAGTGATTCACCCAGTCATACAATTATATTGTTTATTTTTTGGGGGTGAATTTTTGCATCATAGTGACCAAAATAAAAAGGTGCAAAAGTGTACAAAGGGTTTTTTTTTTAAATGTGCAAAAGTGAACAGATATTTTGAGAAAAACAGAGTCAGAAGTCACCATATTTAGACAATGAGTTCCTACAAGTTGCTGTAGGAATGGGGTATTCTAAAAATTTATGCTTCGGAGTAGTAGTGGCTGTACTACAATCTAGTGGGTGGTAGGGAGGACCAACCAGAACACCAGCGGGCCTCAAGTTTCAACCCCCCAGAAAGGAGTAGCCGAGTGGATGATTCCATCTTATATATTAAAGCTAAGATGGTGTCTGTCCGTCTGTCTGTCCGACGACGGTTCCGCGTTTTAATTGATGTGGTGGAACCGGCCCGGACAGTCGGATTCGGAAAACGGGATTCGGAAAACGAGTCCCGGGATTCGGAAAAACGGGCGGCCAGACAGGGCAGGGCGGGGCGGGGGGCAGGGCAGGGTCCGTCTGTCCGTCTGTCTTGCAGGGCAGGGCAGGGGGCAGGGCCGTGCGGGAAGGGCAGGGGCCAAATAAAGAGTAAAAGATAAGG
>Ga0209208_10002023_pt1 | contig 28948 bp, 26 predicted proteins | sample S1TSphfallax_3_FD_187694 | JGI IMG/M metagenome (GOLD analysis project Ga0209208, IMG submission 187694) | Host-associated microbial communities from peat moss isolated from Minnesota, USA - S1T2_Fd - Sphagnum fallax MG (SPAdes) (version 2) | ecosystem: Host-associated > Plants > Peat moss >...
GAAAGAATTTTGCCCAAGTGCAGCACAAGCTCCTGAGCCCACCCCCACCTCACACAAAACACAAATCCAGCCAACCCCACAAAATCAATCACCATCAACTCCAATTCTTCAAAAAAGTTATGTTCTTCAATCAAATTATAGTTCTTTTCTACCAAAGATTCTTTTGTTTTCAAGCATTGCTTGAAGTCTAAATTTGGTTTGTAATTGGCATGCGAGTCATTAGGCCAATTTTTCACCACAACAATAATTCAGTCCATGTTCTTCACTTGCAAGTGGTAGTGCCTTAAACTTTAAAGTTGTCAACACCTCAACCAAACTAAAAGTCTGTTTAGTTTCTATATGAACCCAAGATTCCAAGAATTTGTTTTGCAGGGAAACCCACATTTGGAAACTAGCTTTCATACATCCATCACCAAGCTAGTGGATCTATGCATGCAAATGAGGAAATAAAAAGCCTCTTGAACAAGGATAAGTCTCCAATGACTAGTGTTCAAGAAGATTTCCCAATTGAGGCCCCCACACCAAACATGTTTTCTTCAAGTTTTGGACCTGCAACATCAAATACTACAACAATAGATGTATTAGCAATAGGGTTTAGCTTATCAAAACATACCATCAAAAGAGGAACAACCACCTTGACATCATACTCAAATGCTAATCAAATTGCATCCCCATGTCCCACCAAGTTTTCCTCTAAGTGCAAAGCTTTGAAGCATGGATCCAACATGATAGCCAACATGATAGCCATCATGTTGTGAATTTGTCTTACATCAAAAGACCTCAAAAACTCCAAAAAAGGTTAAATTACCTTTATAACCTATAATTACATATTCCTATGTAGAAGGAGGATTTTTGCTTCAAATGGGTCAAAGATTTTAGGCCAAGTAGAAAGTTCCAACAATGCAACTTCCATTTCCATAGTAAGGGTAATGAATGTTGTCAAGGCATTTGACATGCCTTGACAACAACCAATGGCCCCTGCTTTGATTCATCGCATAGCTTGATATAACATGATTCAAGGTAAAGGTGATTGCTTCAACAATAACCCACAATTGGGCTTTAGGTATTATTTGCTATAAAACAACAAATTTCTGCATACCATAATAAAGAATTATGGCATTCTTAAACTCAAGGGTTTTTTCAAGCGTGATGTCCTTGCTAATGAATCTAACTTTCATAGGGGTCTTTAATTTTCAATGTCACATCCCATTTTCAGAACAAGCCCGCTCCCATTCTTGCCTTCCTTTCCTAGACTTTTTGGTCCATGTAATGGTATTTTGTAAATCAATATGAGTTTTTTTCACACTTACATTTTTCAACCCAACAAAAAAAAAAATTCATCATTTTTCACATATTGACAAGCCTTGCATATCACATGCCCAAATCATGTGCTCTTATGAACCTTAAGAATCTTTTAAGGTTCATAATCAATGATGGAATGTAGAATTGGTGCCACTGTAGAAAGATTCATGCCTTCATCTTTTACGAATGCAATTATTCAGTGCAACAAACCAAATCTATCCAACAAAATTTGTAGTTGTACAACCATGGACTGTCCAATTATTTCATTCATCTCAAACAACCCCATAGTAACATGCATGGGCACTTAGGTGTCACTCGGGAAATTGATAACCAAAGCAAAAATATCCACACCACCACGAAACATCCATACATCAAAACTAGCAAAAACCATTGTTGCAAATGCAAGATTTAACAAAAACATGATGATCCATGGTATTTCTTAACAATGGATGGCAACACTTCTTCCACAAGAGAAGATAGAAAACAAAATAAGATGCATGAGCGTTAACATAAAACTAATTTGCAAAACCAAACATTTTTGCAAATTGACAAAGCCCTATAACCCTCACAAATATACGAGACCAAATCTTCCAAAAATTGTTGTTATTGTTCATCAAAAAAATTTAGGGGTTTGTGGCATTAAAAAATGAATTAATTGCATAGCCTAATGGAGTTGTTCTTTTTTTCATTGATTGTTGAACCTAAGCAACAAGTTTCACCTTCTCATTGAGTTGTTGTTTCCTTTGAATAAACAAGCTTGGATGTGTAGTTTGCACATGAATAGTCATAGGAGTAATACCATGTACCTTGTGGAACATATATCTTTGAACCAAAGCATCACTAGATACTTGCTCAAATCTATAGATTATGCACCATATAACATTTGTGGTTTCACCAAATCCACTAGCAAACCATTGTTAATAATAAAAAATCCCCAACATATAAACAAGCGTCTATGAAGTCTCTAAGCAACAACTTGTGTTTATATAGTAGTAGGTTGTGAAGCATTAATATCTAACATGTTGAGAGCTTGCACACGCACACTTTCAACATTTGAAACAGATGAAGATGGCATATGAGTAGGGGTAGACAACATATGAACAAGGGAAGTTGATGGAATATCTTTATTAACTCCAACACACTTTCAACATAATAATTTTCCTCCTCTTCAACCATTACAACTTGAACACAAACAATGCCCTAAACCCTAAACCTAAAGACAAAAAAAATGGAGATGAAGCTAAAGATTACCTTGCTAGCTGCTAGCAACTACACTATTGCAGAAGATTGTTGAATAACAAAACACATCAATCCAAAGAACACCAAGCACCCAACAAACACCAAGCAACAAAAGAAACCCAGCAACCAAAACACATACGAACAATTCTACAATTCATTAGCAAGTTGTTGTTGAACAACAAGAAAAACTCAACATAGGTCCCAATTGGTCCAACAATGATGCACACAAACAAAACAAAAAACCCTTCCTCCATATTCAAGAAACACATAGAACCTTTCTTCATGATTCACTAAGCAACAAAAGTGCGAAACAAAAACAACCAAGAATTGTAAGCAAATAATAGTTATGAAAACAAAAAGTTTTGTGTTTGTATTTTTTACCTAAAGCAAAAGCATACAACAATTTCTTGCAAAGTGAATTACAAAGGCTCAAGGCTTTTGACATTTTTGAGCACTAATCTTTGACAACTCAAAAAGCAAGCAAGCAACCACTAATCTCTCACATAGCAAGCTCTTTCGATGAACTATAAGCAATGCTACAAAAAGAGGGTAAATTTGAACAAAGAATCTAAACAAAAACTGGAAGCATAAACTTCCAAAGCACAAAAATCAACTTACAAAAAACCTCAATGAAACTTGCAAGCTTAAAATTTAAGTTCACGTCAAGCTCTGAGCATCACCATCAGGTGCAAAAGTGTAAAGATCCAAAGCAAAACATTACTGAAAGGAGGATGCAATGGGTTCTAGCTGTAAACCCTAAACAAACTAAACCCTAAATTAATATCCAGCATTTTCAAAACCCTAATGGGCCGGATACAGTTGCACATCGGATGTGTACATAGCATACATCTGGTGGTGGTGTATACTGCCGGACATTCAAAACTTGAAAACATCCAGATATGGATTCATCCATATCCGGTGACTATCCAGATGCATAACCATATATATATATATATATATATATCCAGCCAACAACGGTTCTGACTTGTGACATATATCCACCCATTCTCACCCAACAAAAAGAATCACCTTGAAACCCAAGGTTCTTTGGCCCATCGTTCATGAGAACTGCAGGTTCTTTGCATTTTTGAAATAACTGGAACTCTGCAAGGATATATGGAGAAAGATGGTAGGGCCGACATACAAGGGTAGTGTGACCAGCCACAACCACCCCCCTTCAAACTGCATTTGCAAGACTAGTAAATTCAAGCAAAGTGGCAGAAGGTGCTTGAATGTTCATGGCCATTTGTGTAAGAGATTCATACTACAAGGCATGGGAGCACCAGACCAGAGGAGGGTAGCCCCAACAAAATGAGTTTCTCTGGATGGAGAAGACATCTCCAGATCTCTGCCATTCTTATCTCCATGAACCTGATCTCAAATTCTGTAACCACACAGTATGTCCATGATTGTATTGGAGGATCACAACCCTCAACACCCCACCCATGGATTTTATAGCTGACACTCTGTGAGAGATTTTCTTGGTATAGGAGATAAGCAAATGGACAACACCAGAGCCTTTTTTTTTTCCCACAACAAACTTTGTGGTTCTTTCCATAAAAAAATTGGAAACTTGTCTTGGAAAGTCTTGTTTGTCTAGTGCATATTAGACCCCAAAAAAAAATCTATTTGAGGAAATTTTTGTCAAACTTTTGATATCAAAAAATTGGATAATTAAATAAACAAATAAAGCCTCCTGGATAACACAAGTTCTCCATACACAACAAAGTGGATTCAATATTATATATGCTTGTATATAAAAGCCGCATGTATTACATAATCAGTTGCTATGGAATACTTCTGCAATACTCCTTTACACTCATGACTCAGCTGAAAACACGCAGTTGGCATTCATCTAGTTTCATGAATATTTCAGTTCTCTGGCATTTTGAACTGGTGCAACTTTGATGTATGTACTTTTGGACACATGGTTTCTTCAATGGCAGAAGTAGTAATGTAATATCCTTCAAAAAATTTCTTGGAGGAATATGTCAAGCATATAAGGTGCCCTCCGAATAAACTTAGAGGAAATTTCTCCACTGCTTTTGGTTCCTGGCAGTGCTTCAGGATTCACAACCATGGTCCCCCAGTATCACACAAACTGGGACCCCCTGGAGATTGGGTGAATCTCCTTTCATGACAAGAATTGCAGGGACCTTTGCCATAATGGACTTTGTGAGCTAAGCAATGGGTAAGTCCCCCATTGAAGCCAAACAACAGTTTAGCTATGATAGAATAGACTACCATAGTACGTGAACCATTTCAACATAAATTAAATTAAATTAAATTTTGTTTTGTTTTGTCGAACTTTTGAAATTTGATACATTACTTGTGTTGAATTTTTTTTTTATAAAATTAAGAATCTGCCAAGAAATTTGAAATTTGATTTATTGCTTGTGTCAAAAAAATTATAAAATTAAGAATCTGCAAGATTTCAACTATCAAATTTGAATTGCAATCCTTAAATTTCAAGAACTTAATAAGGATGAGACAATCTAGACACACTAGAATGTCCCATAAACTTGTGTAAGATTTGTTTATTATGTTTTATAACTATTATTTGCCGGAAAATTTTCAGAATTAAAAAACCAAGTGCCAAAATTAAGATTCAAAAATTAATTAATTAATTATTCGACAAGTTTGTTGCTGAATCCGATCAGGGAGTACAGTATTGAAGATCATTTAGAGATCACAGATTTGGCCAGAAATTGATGGAGGTGACACATTGCTTCCATATTGTATGTACTCTATTGTGTACACTGGGCCCCCTGACAACTTAAGAGGAAGCAGAGCTCCTTTGCCTTGGCTGACAACCCATATGTTCACAGGTACCTTAACAGAAGCACCTCAGATGCTCCTCCCAATGCCAAATAAGTTACCAGTGTTATTGGCCAGTTCTCCAGCTTAGATTGGCTACTTCAACTTGCATGTCCTCAACCTCATAGGCTACAATGGCAATAGAACACACCATTAGAACTGTGCTAACTGGAACTACTGGCCACATGTTTCACTGGAAACCAGAATCTTGTTCTAGTCTCTGCCCTTTGTAAGTGTAGGTGGCCATTCCAAACTGGTTGTATAACATTGGTACATATGCCAACTACTAAAGGTCCATTCACACTTGGTGTTAAGGACTTTAGTGTTGAGTGCCCTAACACCATGTAAGTCATTCAGGACTTACACCTACCTACTTACCATGAACATTTTATGTTAAGCTAACATTCAGTTAACATTATGATATGACCCATTTAACATTGGGTGCCACCTAGGATGCCACCTAGATTTTCATTTAACACTGACTTAACATCAAGTGTGAATGCACCATTAAAGTCTTAGGCAGTGTGTAGCGTGAGTGGAGCCTAGATCTGTTGCAAAACTTTTCTCAAAGAATAGAACAGAACCAGAAAACTCTCAGTTTAGGAATTTGAAGAATTGAGTTCAAAACTAGTGTTGTGCAGGTATATCATCTTTTACCTTGATATACTCATCTAGTATGAATAGGATTTATCTTATATATATATTTATTTATTTATTTATTTTAACTCAATATACCTGCACCTCACACGGTGCACAACTTGAGGTATATAAATCTGAAAATTTTATATCTTATCTATACCCTTGGATATATGCGAGATGTTTTGTACCTAAGATGGAGTATGTCCCAAAAATCTAGGTAAGTAACATTAGGGTAAATAGGTCATGAAATTTTTATATATCAAAAATTGGTTTGTGGGTAGTTTTTAATTCTGCCAATCTGTTGGGATGTGTTTGTGCCAATTTTGTCCATGTGTCAATTTTTTCAATTTTGTCAATTTGTTGGATTGTGGGGGTCAAAAAACCATTGAGCACAATGGTCAATCTTGCACACAAAGTGCATGTCTAAATCACACAAGACTCACACATTTTCTTAATTGTAACATTCTATGTATGTGTATGTTTAACATTAATCAATTGAACTCCATGTTTAGTTGAGCAAATCAAAGTTTTTTAATGTGTTTATGCATATTTGTACTCAAGGATGAATCAATAGTTTGATTTTTGCATTTTGACATGTGATTTGTGCATGATCCCATTTGGTTTGGCCTTCGAATATCATCTTAAGATTTTCAAAGTGTGGAGATCTTTTTCATTTTTAATTGAAAAATTAAAAATCCATGCTTATTTTATACCCCAAATAGACATATATATAATAAAGGAAACCCATTACCCACCCATCTACCAAAAACCATAGTTTCTATATATCAAAACCCTATCATGATGGAAAACATTTAATGCTAATATCCCATACCCAATAGGTAAATTCATTACAAATTTGTATACCCTTACCCAAAATACATTAAAAAATATACTTGCACAACACTAATCAAAACTAATCAAAACTAATGTCAATATGCATCATAGTACTGAAAAACATGTACCCATTACTTCAGCAATGTTATTGAAAATACAATATAGAGTGCCTATATCTTTGTGGTTTGTAGAAAACAGTTATCTTTGTGAAAAAATGTTCATTTTATAACCCCATCTTTCAATAATATCATGCTTTGTTGAACTAATTTTGACTAATGTTCTTGCAATTTGGAAAAGCGAAATTCGTCACAAATTGTTTTGCGAAAACAAGTTACTATCTTTTCTTGTAAATTGATGTGAGAATGTTCCTAAATAGCTAATAGTGTTTTAAACTTCTACTCTATTTGTTGGCGCAACACAACTTGCACTATCTGTTTGCATTTAAATGCACAACATGTAATTATATCATTTATACATGATTATTCAATTATTTATAATATATAGAGTGATATTCATTTTTTGTGAATTTTTTTTAGTTTACTAACACAATCCAATCATTGAAAAAAAAAAATGTCATACTCACAAACACTATTCATGATTATCTAGAATAATCTACAAATCATCATGTAACAACACCTAAATAATGCCTTGCTATACATTGGTGAAAATGCAAAATAATCTTTGAACATGCCTTGATGTCAATCTCTTTGCAAATTCCTTTATCACCTTGCCTTGGAACCTTCATGTCTTCTTTGAAGTTACACAATGTCAAATGGAAACACGTTCATAGCTCCAACAAGAAATAGTTCATCACCTTTTTCCTTGTCCATGTAATCTTTTGCAAGAACAATTGGTGCCTCTATGTTTGGGCCATTCCAAGAAGTTGTGTGCAAATCTTCAAAAAAATTTGACAAAACAACTTGTGTGCAAAGTTTCACAAAAGTTTTGACAAACATTAAATGCACTCATGTTTTTGCGCCCTTTATGTAGAAGCTTTGTGAAGAACCATTGAACTAATTTGTGTATGCAATTTTCCACAAAAAGATGACAACAACCTTGGATTTGATTTTGCTAAGCATGGTAACATAATGATTATTGGGGTTCAAAACCATTCATACATTAACGGGAATGTAAGGCCCAACATCCAGGTCTCTATGTTATTCATATAGTGCATGTTTATATGTCTATTGTTGGAGATCATGCTCTTAGCCCAAGTAACAAGGGTGTAAAACATAATTAGGAAATCAATTTCTAATCATCCAATGGGGTGAAAGATTATGAGTAAAACATGCTTAGTTTTTACCCTTTTTTGAATGTGAACTTTGAGGAGGAACTTCAAGTTTTTCACTTTAGGATTTTGTTCCCTCACATGTTCCCAATAATGTTCCTCAAGGTGTTTTTTATTTATTTTTTTCGCCCCCTCAATGTTCTTCATCCTTTTTTTTTACTTCATCACACATGCTTTGTCACATGTGTTTCCTAAATTTATTTTGTATGTTTTCCCAATGTTGTGCCCATAGTTCCCACGCATCTCCACGTTGCTCCCAATAGCCCCACATTTTATCCCATTTTCTTTGCTCAAATTCATACACTTTTAGCTTACATAATGACATGGTTAGAGATTGGTCTAGAATAAGTTAGGACGACATTATTTGTTGATTGTTGAAATTTTGTTTGCACCTTCTCTTCAAATCAGAGACCAGTCCATGAAAGTTGTATGAATGTTAGACGTGTTACCTAGGCAAAGGCACAATTGGACAATGAATTGTCCATGAAGTGGTTTGACATTGTACATTTGAGGTGAATTTCCAAAGATAATAATATGTATGGGCTTTGGACATTGTACATGCAATGTGAGGAACATTGCCCTTTTTCTAACCCCACTTACATAATTCAAATGAACATAGAAGGTGTTTAGTTGGAAGGAGAATACTACAAAATTTGACATATTTCATACAACGTTTATTGCAATATATCCAATGACCAACCACAATTTGATTGGACATAATGAGCCTTCACAAGTCAAACAAGAGGATAATCTTCCATGGTTTTGAAAAAAGATTGGTTACTATTGGTTAGTCTAATAGTTTTCCTGGCTCATTAATTTAAGCAATGAGAGAGTATGTATAATGTTCAAGCATATCAACTCAGGGGTGTACCTATACCGCACTATACCTATTATGCTTTGCATTAATTAGATGAAGTGCATGCCATGTTCAATTTTTCTTTTTTGGCAATGAGCCAATTCGATTTGCCCATCACTCAAAAAAAAAGGAAACTATGGATGTTGTCCAAAATAAAAGGTTCAATTTGCAAGTATGGAATTCGTTGCCTTGGAAGACAACATTTGCCAAAGCATATGGGATAAAATTGAAGTGCTATTGGAAACTCTTTGGGGAACATGTCAGGAACTTGGAACTCTTTGCTTTGAACCCCCCCTATATTTGGCAAGTTTAGATGGTAGATTTCCAAATCATATAAGTTGAAAAAACGCCCCCCCATTCAAATGACTTATGGGTTCTTTGAATGACTTCATAAGAAGTAACAATTGAACATCAACAATTGAAAGTATGCCAAAACTCACAGATCGATTTACAATTTGATCATTTGTCAAATAGAGACCGATGCCAACACTAAAAACACAATGATCAGTTCTGCTTATACCTGAAGAATAGAACACGAATGCCATGTCCATGGTTAGCAAGCATCAGATGGGGTCCATCTGCACTTTCAAAAGAAAAGAGCACATGTCACATAAATTTGTGAAGTCAAAATCTGGCCTGTGGGGCAAAATCAACTATCAATGCTGGACACAAAAGTCATCGTCACATCCAACATTGAGTTTCAATATTAGAAAAAGGTTTGCTAAGTAATGCACTCAGCTTAATATGGTGGGGCTTCTCTTATGATGGCTATAAAGGTAGAGCAAAACAATGCAATAGAACTAAGTGGTACTTATAATACAACAATAACCCAAGACTGTGACAACAAAGTGTTGCCCCCAAACGTTACTGTATCAATGATTTCACCTATCATGGAAACTGAGATGATTGCCACGACCTTGTGGATATTAGAGTGCCTTTTCTTTGTACACAAATGGGGGAAAAAGTGAGAAGATAACAGGAAATTTGAGCTTTACTTTGAGTTTAATAGGAGAGCATCTATTGGGTTAGACAGCTCTAGGGTACTCAGCAAAGCCCCCACAGCACCTGCATGACCTTCATGCCGTAGAAACACTGCCTGCAAATGTAACCAGAAACCAGAGAAGGTTTTAGGAGCAGCATTCATCAGATTCTCTGCAGGTAATCTAGCAAATGATCAGTTCATCACACTTTCGGACAAAACTATTGCTTGATTACAACCTTGGTTGGTGAGCAGGTGGCACTGATACAATGCTAAAATAGTAAGATGTCAAGATGGGCTCTATCTCATATAAAAGCACTGGTGCTATGAAATCAATGAAATGATGGCAGCAATTTTGGAAGAAACACACCTTGATGTTTCCCTTTGACCAAAAGTTCATCGCCACTGTCAACAGCCGCATTGCCAACTGCAAATAATAGCAATAGCCAGTTCACACTTGCCATAAAATGAAAAATAATCTTACATTCTGACCAATGGAGGCAGATTATGAAAGCAGGAAGCTGTACTGAAAAAGTGATCTGATTAACTGAGTTTTGTGATGCAGAATTGAAGGAAAGCACCCCATCAGATCTGTGGTCCTGTTCAGGTTTCAGCCCATGATCAGATTCCCTGCTGTGCCCAGAATCTAGGTCAAAGATGGGAACCTCTATGATATGTCAAACTGTTGAGACCATAGGGGGCTCCATGAACCCATATCTAATTCTCTTAAATGGTATGAAGGAATGTATGACGAAGGATTCAAATCTGACCTTATTGTCATGAAGAAAGCTCCCTGTGAACATGATGTGGGCAACCCCAGCAGCCCGAGCATGTAGCATGGCAATAGACCCTATATTGTTGGTCACCATTAGGAGCACTGCTTTGGCAAGATGCTGTGGAGCCTTCATTGCTGCCTCCCTTTGTCCTGGTTGCACCAACTGTCAATATTTGTTCCCCCCACTGAACTGTTAGAGAAAAAGTGATGCCAACAAGAACTGTCGAGAAAATGATATCAGAGCCTTGGGATATCATCAATGGTTAGAATAGTGCTTCCTGCTGTATTAGAGCTTGGCAAAATCTAATGGAACTCCAGGATCCCTTCAACAGATATCTCCAAGGATAAGAGCAAGTTTACCTTGCCAAATGAACTGGCTACTGTGGTTGCTGGTTGCTGCTAGGCCCATTTCTGCATAATCCCCCCCTTAATGCACAAACCCAAACACACATTATCATGAACTTCTCATAATGCACAAACACAATGTCAAAAGAATGCTCGAAAAAGCACTGATGTGGATGCCATGTTTTCAGAGAACTTCAGGATTTCCTAAAACTTTGGGGTTGATAAACTGGTAAATAACCTCTGAGAATGTTGGGAACGGATCTGAGTAAGCTAAAGGTGACAATTTATCTTTATGCTGCATATTTACTTTCCTAGAGTTCAGATAACCCTTGAACTTGGGTTGTGAAAAGCAGGTCACTCTTATCCCCCCACATAAGTCATACCATAAATGTCACCAACAAGCATATCGATTTGAGTAGAGTCGCCTTCCATCGCCAAATTGATGGCCTCCTCAAAGCTGCAGAACCAAGAAAGATGCAATGGTAAGCTCCAATCCTAAACATACAAAACATGTGAAGTGCTGAAGAATGTGGCTGAAATTCCAGCAACAATCACTAAACCCAGAAAATTCACAAACATACCTGAGGGTTCTTCAAGGATGAAGTTCACCAGAATGTATACTCATTCAAACTCTAACCTATCAAACAAGGGACTTCCAAAATCACTTACCTAGTGCATCCTGTTAGAGCAGATGCCAGCCCAAGAAAAGTGCTGCCAGAAACACATCATCCCTTGTTCATGTCAGAAGATTGAGAGTGTTATGAATTTGCTCTAATAATACTGAGCATTTGATGATACTAACAATACATAAGAGAAATGAAGCATCAAAAAGAGAGTTCAGCTACCACCACAAAATCTCCTAATTTGAAGTTGCCAGAATTCAATGTAGATGGTCTCCATGTAAAAATGACAGACCTGCCTCCAAGACTAGTTCCACCGACACGCTCAAAGCTATCAGCAGAGTCAACCCGTAAGATACTCACACCTGATCCTATATTCACCTGTATCGTCATGTAGGAAATCCCAGAGCCAAATAACAGATGTAAAAACACAAATGTAGAGATTGTGACAGCCTCAAATTATTACCAAACTTCTCAGTGATGTGATCAGTACGAATCATCCTTCATTTGAGATCTTCAATAATTGGTGTGTGTATCAGGGGGTACATGCTATGGATTAGTAGATGGAATAAAGGTTGCACAGACTGACTGATTACTGTAGTACAATAGTATGCAGTTTATCAGTTCCAATATACAGCTGATAGGGGCAGTACACAAGCTTGAGAGTATGGCATTTGAGAACATACAACAAGATATGGGTACAGAGCTTCACTTCCTCCTTGCCACCCAGTTCCTGAAGTTGCAAGGGTTGACCCTCTCAAATCCATATCCTTTGATCCACCGTTCCATTTCTCTGTTGATTTTTCTTGTGTCTGAAGAGCTTCCTTTTCTGTTGGAGAGCTGGATGGACTATCATCCCCTGAGATATCACTCTGACTGTCATCACTGCAGTTTTCTTGCCATGGCCTTTGTATCACACCCCCTTCATAACTTCCTGAAGGGTACTCAAAGCTCTCATGATGGGCATGCCGGGCCAGAAAGTCAATCCCCCGCACTAGGCTTCACCAGCCCAACACCAAAAGAGTTTGAGATTATATAGTTAGATGGGTAGAGCCAAAAGACACCATCATCTCATAACACTCCAAGATGTCAATGTCTCACAAAGTATGATGAATTTGAATGCGTGTCTGACCAAAGAATCTTCTTACCTTTTGAGCTCATCAGCATGTTGCAGCTGGAGGCCAGCAATTTCAAGAAATTTGTCCCGGAACTTTCGAGCTCCACCACTGCCAATTCCATGCCTCTTCTTCAGCAGAACTCAAAGGAAAGAATAACTCCAAAAGCTATTGGCAACAAACCAGGGAACAAGAATAGTTATTGCACATGCTGGTCCTTATCAGTTTCTAAAAAAAACCTGCAAATGAGGAATCAGAGGCATTGAATTCAAGAAAAGGTATGCTTGACTTACCCAGTGGCTCCAAGAACTCTGCCTTTTGTGACTAGCGAATGCTCCTTTGAAAGTGATAAGAATTCCTCCATTTTCCATGTTTCTATTACATCCCAACTCTATGATGAGATTGGTGAAAAATCCATAGTTGACAATCACTCACATTTGTGAATGAACCCAGGGACAACAATTTTTACAGGATGCAGGCTGTACAGAGAATTTTGCACTAAAATGTGAGAGCGTTCTCAAGGATTCTCTTCTCTAAAGACTGTTCACATGGTATCTTCAAGTTTGGACAAGGTTTAGTGAACAAATGATACCAAAGCATTTGAAGTAGAGTGTCCCACGTCCAGGAAGATGAACTGGTTCATGACTTGAAATCCAGATTCTCCGTGCCTGCCTTTGAGAGCTCTCTCTCATAGAATCCTCGCCTAAAAACCCATATTCTTTGGAACTGTCTGGAGCCGCACAAGTATGATCTTTTAAGATTGGAGAAGCCCCACCAAATCCAGAAGTTGTGTTGTCTGTACTTGTCCCATTTCCACTTGGAGAACAGATTTGTGCCTGACAAGCATCTCTCCTAATCCCATTCTTGCCTTTGCAGATAGATTCAGAGATGGTAGATTGTGGTCCTGGAACTAAGCCCTCTGATACTGCAGCACCAGAGCATTCTATGCACGTCCCTACTCTTGAGCCTCCATTGCAGTTGCCCAATGATGACATGCCCCTGGGTCCTTGGGATCCATCTTTGACTGACCCCTTCTGAGGGAGCTTAGATTTTTTTATTTTTGAGGCATCTCCTGTGAGAGGCTCAAAGAACACAACTTTACAGAGTGTGCCACCAATGTCAAGGCCAAAGCGAGCCATTGATGATGCACCCTCCAAAAATCCTGGGTCCACAGGAGATAGAAGAGTCTCGGGTAGGGGGCTCATGTGGAGGGGAAGAGGGACAGGGTGTGGGTCAATAGGCCTCATGCAGCTGTCTCCAACAACATGTGAACTATGATCTTCAGAATTGTCTGGAACCAGCAGTGCTGCTGGTGCCTTTGCCTTCCATTGACTCATCCTGCAATCTGGGAGGCATATTAAATCTTCATAAGTATTGAGAGATTTTCCATGCTAGTGGTTTAACTCAACCTGGATGGAAGTGAGAGATGATGTGATACGAAGGTTATAGAGATTCAAGATCTGACAACATATCAGCAAACAGAGAAAAGAGGACACCCAAACCCTAAAATTCATTAAAAAAAACTTGTGGAGCATTTCGAAGAAACAGTCACAGACATATTCTGTAACCTTCAACAGTACCAAGTATGATATTGACCAGCTACAACTACATCACTGTGGCAGTGAGCAGGGGTCCCTGTCATATATTAACCAACATACAAAGCTTATTCATAAGACCAGCAGTAATTGAAGTCTCAGTCCTGAGTTTGAGTAGCTCAACAAACCAGCAAATGAGATAACAAGGAAACCACAAAGAACAGCAAGGAAAAGTCAAAATAGAACCAAACAAGGAAAGCAGAAGAACAGAAAAACGAAATGGAGAACCTACAAAGAATGACCTTTAGTCAATCTTTTAAGGAGCTCTCTGCTTGGAGTAAGAAGCCCATAAAATGCATTTCAAGATTCTGAAGGCAGAAATCTTTTGTTAAACTAGGTATGCTCACCATTTGAGCTACTATGAACTCTATTGAGCTACAAAGCCTCAAGAACCTATCCCACTGACTATCGACCACTGTAAATTTTGCAGACGATATTGGAATCCGCATGATGCATATGGATCATGTTAATAGCCGCATATTATTGCTAAGAACGCTCATAAAAAATGTTGATGATTAATCCTTGTGAATCTTGGGTGGCTGCTAAATCCAAGAAATGCAAGAGAAGCCTTTAGAAGTACAATTAAGCTCATAGAATGGTTTTAGGGTACATACCACCACACAATAGAGTCTCTATCTGAATACACGAAGTTGGAGAAATCAAGCTACAGATCATCTACAAATGTTCTTCCTAAGGATAACTTAGAGAGAAAGACTTGATAAGCATTACACTTGGTAGGATGGTTCCAAAATCAATGTCATATGTGAAGAGGTCAAAATTAGCAAAAAGACAGCACAAATAGTACCTGTTGGAGTATCACTCAACTGCTAAAACTGACTGACGCAAATGAGGACAAAGATATTAAATATCAGGAAATCTAGCCAAGAAGATAAATCTAAAGCTTCTGCTGCCTTCAAGCTAAAGAAAGACTCTTATTCTTTGACAGAGCACATCTCAAGTTAATGCTGTCCTCTGAACCAACAATAAGTTGAAATGATGAAACTTCAACATTCTACCAAAAGAGATTCCTTGATAGAACTTTCAATATAGTTTTTTTCAGATAGGTTAATATCTATGTAAAGCATTGAGGAATAATAGGACTCAACAGAAGGGAGGAAGATTTGCTGGCATGAAACCTTGAGGTATTCAAAACTCTTCAGAGCCTTTAAGCATCCATCTATTTTGAGACAGGACATCAGCTTTCTGCAACTAAGCAACCCAAAGGTGATTGATGATGGGTGGAATGGCTTAATAGAGGGAGCTTAGCCACTTGGAAGTTTCTAGCTGCAACCAGCTGTTTCAGAGAAGTTTTCTCTCCATAAGTGAGAGAAGTAAAACTGGCTGCAGCTATAAAGCTCAGTTTTATGGAGTTCTTTCTGGAACTTCCAAGCTGCACAGACAGAAAGAAGATGATGGCCACACTTTTATCCTAACATTAGTAGCAGCATTGAAAAGAAAATATGTAGACTCAAAACTTGAGATTCTGACCAACTTGCCTTCAAGAAAATTAGTCTCAAACAACAGTGTACTTCAGATCTCCAGGTAAAACATATTTCTGTGTCAAAAGAAAACTGAAACACACTGGTAACAAAGGAACATCAATTAGACAAAGAGTAGTTCTGCTGAACTGTATATAAGTTAAGACAACATTCTTAGTTTCCAGATTTGAGAAAAATAAGCTTGACAGGTTCAAAACTACACTTCAAGATGACCCAAATAAGATATCCATTCAAACTTGACTTACTTGCAGTGATCTGTTGAACACAAATCTACTGCTCTTCTGAAATATTCAAACATCCATGAGTCTTGTATGATGTTGAAAGAAAATGTCTGGCATTACTGAATAGACTGTACTTTATGGTATAGATTATTTCAGAGAATTAACCAGGAAATAGCACTGTCAATGAATGTAGTTCAAATAATAGGAACAAAATGCCAAAGAGTACAATATCTACAGAGTTGACTTCATGAACTCCTCTGCTAAAAATACAGGAACTATCAGCAAGCAAGAATGCATTACTCACAGATATTTTAAGTTTCTCTCAACCACTGAAGTCTGACACCATCAACACCATCATGTGCAAATTCATAACCTAAGTTGGTTGCCATCAAACTTTGGATTCTAGTTGCATTATCAAAACTGATTGATCATACTTGTCCCATTGTTTGAAAAAAAATGAAAGTTTACACAAGACAGCCTTTGGATGCTCCATGTCTAGAGGTCACAAATAAGAAATGTCAAAGCTGATTGAGAGAGAGAGATTAATCCCTGTTAATGTGAATGTGTTGGATCCTTTCTTTTCCACAGAGCTCAGAGGAAGTATTAGCGATTTGATCTCCTTCTCAGAAGTCCCACATTTCCACAAGTCACAGGAAAAAAACAAAACTTCAAAGCCCTAGATCCAGTAGCAGGAGGCCCAGCTAGTAGACTTCATCTGAACAAAGAGCATGCTTCATTATTTCTCCCTGTTTGCAATTCAAGAGTTCTTGAGAGTTCTAGAGAGAGAGAGAGAGAACAAGTGTAGATACATACCGTTTCTAAGCAATTGTAATATGCACAGCTCCAACAACAATAGTTTGTTGTAATCACAAACCTGCTCTCCTGAGAAACCTAGGCGCCAAACAAATTGTTTCTGAGACGGAATTGGCAAAACAGCATTGTCTGACAGAGCACACATATTCAAATCAATCTTGTGTTTTCCGTCCAGGAAAAGAAATCCTGTTGTAGCTTAGAAGCGAATATTAGGATCGTGAACGCAATTGGAACTCTGGGGCGAAAAGACAAAAGGCAGTCAAGAAAAACATTGGACTTAGAGCTATAACTTGGAACTTCAATCATCCATACTTACTTAGCTATTTCTTTCTACGACAAGAAAAAAACTCAGGGACTTCCTCAGTCACTTAAGAACAGGAATGAGTCACCAAATCTGATATCCTCGAAGACGAGATAAATGCATCTCAGCTACGACACGTTTGTGAGACAAGCGAGTTCACATGGAAAACGAAAAACATAGCAATAAGCGCACGAGGGAAAAAAAATGCCAGAATGCTCGCAGATCCATAACTGTGGCAGAGAAATACCACAAAATCCAGCCTCGGACAAAGCCGCAAACCTCCTCAGAGAACTTCGGGGAAAAAAATAATCTGTGAAACAAAACCCCAAAATGCGAATAGAAATAGAACCTACGTGTCGAAAAATCAGGGAAAATAAATCAGAGAAAAAATGCTCCGTGGAGAACCGTCTCCAAATCACGCCATAGCGCAGATAATTGCTCACAAATCTGACGCGGATTTGCTTGCGGGAGCTCTCTCTCTCTCTCTCTCGCTGTGTGTTCGCTCGCTTGAAGCGTGTGTGGGTTCTTCACGCATGGCAACCACAAAGGAGACGGAGAAGAACGGGGGTCGCCAGTGACGATAAAGTTGGACGTAAAAGAAAGACGGCCCATAATTTGGCCGTCAGAATCAACGACCTTCGTCAACTGTCGTCCGCAATTGCAGTTTCTCGTCTACAAACGTCAACGAAAATTCTTTTCGTCCGTTATTTCAACTAGAAATGGTGCGTCACAGTCAATGGGTTTGTTTGGGTCAATTTTGTGATATAGCCGAAGTGGCGATCATTCATAGGAAGATTTAGCCAAATTTTGGCTAGAAAGCTAAATATGAAAATATAGGATTTAAAAAACATCCTTCTATATTTTTGGCTAACCTACTTCAACCCATGTATAGAAATCTGGAAATTTTTCTTAAATTTTTTTCTAATTCTGGCTATTGAAAATCTCGAAAGACACTTGATTTTTGATCTTTTATTTATTTATTTCAATTTCTGGCTATATGTAGCCAGCCAAAAAAATAAAGGCTAATCACCATATTCTTGTTCTTGTTTCACCCCTTGGATCAGAGGAGGAACTGACGTGGTGTCACCTTAGCAGTGCAGTGGTTATTTTTTTAATAAAATTTAATAGGTTCTATAATTTCGCCAAGATATAGCACAATTTCTAATCTGTTTTTATTTTCCTCTCTGACCTGTAGCCAAATTTGGCTAATTCCTCTTTGTGGATGATTACTAACTCACCTACTCAACAAATTTGGAAAAAAATAAAAATTAAAAATTAAAAATTAAAAATTAATCCTAAATTTATTTATTTTCCCCTCCTTTTTTTCTTTTTCTTTTTCTTTTTCTTTTATTTTATTCTATTTTATTTTTGGTTTTAGTCTGTTGTTTCTTGTATCTTCATCCTTTCCCTTTTCTTTTCTTTTTTTTTTTTTTTTTTTTTTTTTTTTTTTTTTTTTTTTTTTCTTTTTTTTTTTTTTTTTTTTTTTTTTTTTTTTGCTTTTCTTTTTCAGGATTGCTGTTCCTATCATAAATGCTTAAAGGTTGGGTGGGGAAGAGAAAAAGAAAAGAGGAACAACATAGGCCACCAAAGTTGACAATCAAAAGCGAACGTCCGACCTTAAAAGCCACTTTTGTGGACCCACTTTTACCCCCCCAACTAAAAAAACAAACGAAGAGTTGATTAAAAAAACCACCTTTAGTTTTGGGGGGTGGGGGTAAAGGGGGTAAACCCAAATTGGTTTGGTTGCTCCTAAAACATTACAAATATATCCCAACTTGATAACTCATCTAAATTTTCAACCATGTTTGCTAATGTTTTGTATGACACGTCAAAGATAACATACCCTAGTACCTTGGCCAATTCGACATTAATTATATTATTTTTTACAAAAATGTTGAAATTTTCAAAAAACATTTTTTTCAAATCAAAAATTACTTTGAAGGAAAATAGTGAATATTTTAGGAATATTTCATTTGTTGAAATGAATGTTTCAAAATTAACTAATTAATTAATAATTCGATGGACATGAGTTGAAATGGTCAAGGTACTATGGTAATATTCAATAGATGAATAAGGCAAAGTTTTAGTTTTCATTCATCAACTCTATTGTGAAAACATTGCCTCCATATTACAAACCCAAACAAAAAAAAAAAAGGTTGAGGGAAAACATGTTGAAATACATTTTGCATCCAAATGAAACTTGTCATCGATTTCTTTGAACACCATTGTTTTGAATGAATCAAGGGACAAGTTGCAATTTGTCTTCTATTAAATGATTTAATAAGCATGTCAAGTTACTATATTTGAAACTAGATTCAATTTATGGTTCTCACCCTCGAAAGTGAACACGTTTGTATAATTGAGTTAGAAGAATACATGTTTGAAAACAAAAAAAACAATGATATGCTTCTCAATTGCAATTAAAATTCTTCTTCATTGGTGTATATGTCTATAGTTTACATTCTATGGAGCTACAAAATGAATTAAGAAATATGCTAAAAGGAAGCTAAACTTTAACATATAATTTGACATAGAATAATAGTTTAGGCTTTCTTCATTCTTGAAAGATAACTCTTGGTGTTAAGGTGGTGTTAAGGTTAATTACGTAATGTAATTTTAGTTTATAGTTTGAGATTTTTTTGTACTAGTCATAGTATATGAGTCTCGTCAACCTTAATGTAAATTTTCTCAACTTGGGCTTTGTGCTACTCTACATTACTCGTGACAATTAACTACGTATGTACAAAATAATTTTGGGCATAGATTTGTAATGTGCATACGTACATTAAATGTGTGTAAGGTGAATAGGAAGAATGGTGGGTTGTTGTGATGTGTGTTTGAGGAATTATATATGTGTCTATTGTTTATGTTGTTGCACAAATGCAAATGCATTTGCATGACAAATTATATTGAGATTGTTTTAGGTTGAGTCCAAATGTCATATTGGTTGCATATGCTGTTGTGAAGCCTTCACAAGATGACCCATACGTTTATTGTATGACATTTGTATATAATTTTGATTAGTAATTGTATTGTGTCATCCAAATTTTTTTTTCATTATTAGTTTATTTGAATTATATATCATGCAATGTAGGCCAATAGTAGAATGTGATTTAATTTATTTTTTATGAGAATAATAAGAAACTAAATACAAATTACGTACTAACTAGATGGTGCAACTATAGCTCCAAATGTTGTTGCAATAACTACTCAACAATTCTTTTTTTTTAATCCTTTCCATTTATTTTTTGAGGCCTCCATATCTAATTGTAATTATAATGCAAATATGATAGTTTTGCATTAAAATTGATGGAGGGACTAACATTACGTAGAATAATGTTGAAGAGTGTAATCGTTCAAATTGATGTAACAATTGTTGAAAGATGGTTGATATAACCTTTTATAGTTATGTTTGCAAGGCCTACAATGTTTTAGCTTACTTTAAAAACCACACAATCTAAATAAAAACATGGAAATACAAATTCACTTGGCATAAAATAATTTTTTTTTGGAATTCATACCTCTATAACATGTCATGTCATATTGGCCCTTGAATTGTTGCATTTAAATTTCATATTTTACAATAATAAAAGCTATTATATATATTTATTATTATTATTATTATTTTTTATTTTATTTTTTATTTTTTATTTTTTTTTGTGATTATCTTCTTCAAAAGTCTACCATCTCCCACCCCCACAATCCTTAAACCCAGCCCCCACCAATAATGCTTAAATGTATCCACTCCAAAATTGGTTCTAACTAAGACATTTTATCCAACAAAACCAAAGCACAACCTTAACCCATGATAAAGAGGGCCGAGACCCATGCTCCATGGATACAAAGTGGCAAATGTCATCTATGTTTATACCCAAAGATTGAAATAAAGGTAGAATTATATATTTATAAAGTTTTGGGCATGGTTGAAATACAACCTAAAAGACAAAGATTTCAAGTTTTGACATTTTCAAAGGTTGAAGTTCCCTACAATTTGAACACAATAAAAAAACATGACAAAGTTCCAACAAAAGCAAACAACTCAATTCCTTTGTGATGCAATTACAAGTGGGTTCCATTGTGGGTTTAAATTTTCTTTTGATGGACATGCTTTAAAAAAATTGTACCTAAATAAATATCAATCTTTTTTATTGTCATGGTTAACTTAACCCCATGTCAAAACATGTAATAACCATTTTCATTAAGTGCAAGATGGAGCCCAATATTAAGTTCCTTGAATTGCTTCCAAGGAAACCATTTCCATTTTTTCCCCCAAAGGTGTGTAAAAAAATTAAGGGTGTAACTAATTCATTGCATGGGAATTGAAATTCATAATTCACTTAAATGTAAATAAAGTGCTTAAATTTTATTATGAAAATATACCTACAATATTTTAAATTTTTAATCAAATATTTTTTCATAACATACCAAAAAATACCCCTTTATTTTAGGGGTTTTAAAAAAAATACAAATAGTGACCTCCTCCAGTTTGGGTCTATGAGGTAATTTAAAACACCATCAAACTTCCATTGGGGACATCCTTAGAAAATCACTTAATATAAGCCTAAAAGATGAATTGGTTGACCACATCAAGGTCAATCATGATGTAAGTTGACCTAGGGTTTAGGGTTTCTTATTAATGTAATTGCATAAAGACATCAACTTAATTATGCATATCCATCATTCAAGTAAAGGTTTTAATTACATTCCCATGCTTTGTCAATTTGTTCATATCCAAATTACCAAATATTTTCAATTGAACAACTTCAAGGGCATAAAGTTTAAAGCTACAATGTCAATTGACATTCAACACCATAATGGAATTAGAATCAACTTTATTCATAATAATATGACATTACAATATGCTTCAATTATTGTGAAATTTTCTAAAATTGTTTTAGGCATGAAACCAAGTTACAATGTTGATTATCACATTTGCATAAAAATGAAAACAAACAACAATATCTCTATGTCAGTTTTCAATTTAGTGCTTGAAATAACAACAATTTTGTCCTCTTGCACTAATAAAAAAACAAGATTTTACTTGAATTTCAAAGAAAAATCTAATTTATTAATTGGAAATATTGTCTCACACAACTCTTCCAAATCTGACTTAGAATATTACTAGTTGAAAGATATATTATAATCAAAAGATATATGAACTATAGTTGTAACTTTTATCAAGATCCCTTGCTTGCAAGGTCTAGATCTTTCAAATGTGAACTAGTGATTATAAATATTTAGTTTTAAAACAATATCTAGGCACAATTCATGCCAAGGTTTCTTTATCATTTTTTTGGTCTAAGTGTCACATTGTACACCATTCCTCATTAATCATACTTGCAATCTAAAACCCAATAAGTTACCTAAGATTTGTACCATGACATCACCATAGCTCAAAACATCATGAACAATCCAAAAACCACCATATTTAACAACTAAATGTCATAAATGTATCCATTAAACTTTTTAATGGATATTCTAGCCACTTGTTTTAAAAGGAAGTGGTGATTTTCTACAACATGAATGTTAGTTCATAATCATGTAGTACATATGGTGATTTGAAAAACTCTTGAAACTCAATCTTGTTTGCAAAACCCTATTGTTTTAACCAATATATAAAGTATCAAAAGTCCCCCATTCTTGGATACTCTCAAATTGATCTCACATTCCTTTCTTTGCTCCTTTATTTGTTTTGTTTTAAAAGCATGTTAACTTATATAACATAGAGGATGAGGATTGAACCAACATTCATAGGGTGGGGAACACAAATATTGTTACATACACATAATTAAGTTTTGCACAATTGTGGTGTCACATTTCATGAAAAGAATCTCCACATAATTGTTGTTTTACAAAGCATGAAGGATTATGTGCTTCAAACCTTGTTGACTTGACCACAATACAACTTGTTATACTTATACCAATCATCTTCTTATAAATGTTTATTTATATATATTAACAAAGTTTTTATAAATATTAACTAATAAGTGCCAATCATATTTTTGTAAATGTTAAATAATATTGATCAATATTGTACTTCTCGTTGGTATTGATCAATGTTTGTACTAATCATTAATTGCATACTAGATCGCATTATGTATTAATCATATCACTAAACCTATAATTATTAGGTAACCAATACTATTTGAATTAGTTTATTGGTTACTTACTAGTTATTTACCAAGGCTTGTTATTAAGTAACAAGTTGTAGTTTTTAGTAGGTTATGAACCTACATAAAGAGATTAATTTGAAGAGGACATCATATTTTTTATAATTGTTTGTATGAATTCTTTTGTAATATTTTTCATATAATCTAGTTTATTTTATTCTTATTCATAGTTTTATTTTGAATGTTTGACTTCTATCAAGTCCTCCATTACTTCTTTTTTTTATTCCATGCACAAGTTTTCTTTAACCTTTTTAAAGTCCTTGTCACTATAATATTCTAGTGGAACATAAAAGCAAGAATACAAAACAAAATAATTCTCATCCCACATGAAGATCCTTCCTTTTTGATATCATGTGCAACATTTAGACTTTATGAATCCTTTATGCCTATCATTTTGAAATACAAACCATTCAATACAAATTCCTTAACATGATTCAAATACCCCAAATGCTAGGTAATCCAAAACTAAATATTTCCAACCTTTTTTACATCTTCAAAATCTTGATAATTTTTTTCAAAGGGTCATTTATTTAGTTGTACAAGCTTAAACTTTTCATAAACAAACTCTTCTTCATTAAAAACTTCTTTTGAATTTTTGTCAAACCATTTTGGAAGCATGATTAATAGGTTTTAAAATGTTGATAACATCCTCTGTATGTATATCAAACTCCTCATACAATGAGCATATGCATTCTTAACATATGAATTGATCCACCTAATTTTGGCAACACATTTCATTTATATAACTGCCAACTTACAAAAGAAAAAGACAACACACAATTTTTACAAAACTAGCTATTGTATGACAATGTTTGATTTTAAAAATAAACTAGGAGGGTTTACTTTTTGTGTGTTCATTGTCAAATTAGGCCATCAACTTGATATTGTCACCACTCTATGTATAATTGGTGATAATTTATTTGTTGAAAACAACATTGAAGCAAAGAAAAAAGGCCACATGAAAGCAATGAAAGATGACATGGGAAATGTCTATGTACAAGTGTTTGTGTATAGATCAAATCTCAAGCACATATTAAATGAATATATTGACAATTGTATTGAATCTTGCATTATTGTTGATGTGTTGACTAAATTGGTGATCCCCACCCCCACACTTGTGCCTTTTGTTATCATGGATGCATGTTTTCCACCTCTTCCTCCTTCATTTAGTTCTTTCTTTCCCTCTTCCTTCAAATCTATATATTGATGTTGTTGATGGTAATCCCACAAAGGACTCGTCCATGGCGCACCCACCATCACTTTCTCTATCCATGATCGACTTATCATGGGATATATGTTGTTGTGTGTTCTATTGTCCACCACCACCACTTATTATGGCTTTGGTTGTTTGTTACCAAATTCTTGCTTGCATAGTGGAATGATTCCTAATGATTCATTCATTCATATGACAAAACCACATAAGAATGGTTCATTTGGCCACTTATATTGACAACTTTCCCACTTTCATGTACTAATGTCTATGCATTGCAATCCCTTTGAAGATTTTGAAACTATGTTAACTTTCATATGTTCATCCCAAGGATAGAAAGAAAGTTTGCACAATGATTTTTTTCCCCCGTATTTCATGAAAATAAATATTCATCAAATAAAGATAGACATATGACAAAAAAATCTCTTTTGAAGTTTGAAAAGCTACAAAATATGAAGGGGGAAGGAAAGAGGTGTGAATTGAAATAAAAAAAGAAATGTGATATAAAAAGGAAGAGAAATGTGATTTTCACTTAATCATATAAAAAACTTTGCCATATTGATTATTTTTACATACAACAAGTTCAAATGATTACAAAACATTTGACACAACATTTTGGGTAGATTTAACGTAATGGGAACTCTTCCCATTGCCATCCTCCCATTCTTGCCTTCTCTCGTTTCTTCTTCCTCCTCATTTCCGCTATTATAATGTTTTAAACTTCTCTTTCACACATTTACAAATCTTCTTCATCTCCCATCTCATGAACTTCATCTTTTCCAAACAACATCTTAACATCTATACAACCCCACTTCTCCAAAATTCAAAACTTATGAACATTGAAAATTGCATCAATTATTAGAGCCTCTCATCATCAACGTCCTTCCAAAAGAACAAAACCACATCACAAACAACAATAATTTCAACTTTTGTTAGCTTATGAACAACAAAATGAGCATATGCACAAATGAGTGGCTCACTTTTGTGACATTTTTTAATTTCTACAATGCCCATCAATGTCTCCTAGCAAAACATATAGTGTCAAATTTTCCAATTGGGACTTGGTTTTAGATTATCAACTTGATTATGAAAACATATGTACAATCATTTCTTGAAAACAATTCCCTCACTTTTATCTATGGTCTTTTGAAACTAAAAAATAGGGATTGGTTTGTTGACTAGAAGTTTATAAAATTATGATGTTGACATATAGTTCCAATCCAAATGATTTGAAGTGACTAATTATGTCAAAATTTATTATTTAAAGAACTTATATTTGAAAACCTTATCTTGAAAACTTTAACTATTTCATAGTATTGGACTTTTATGTTCTCAAAATTGGCCCTTATTTTCATAAGTCCTTAATTGTTATATATTTTATTTTATTTGAATTTTATTTTCACCAAAGGCCAAGGTTTTTGAGGTATCTAAGTGGGCTTCCATTAATATAGACTTTATTTATTTTTATACATGAACTTTAGGGTGTAAGTGAGCTAATAAAAGCCATTAGTGCCCCTTTATACGACTATTTTTTGGGGAATATTCTTGGAATGTTCTTTAAAAAAATTATAAATCTTTTTTTAAATAAATATATATATACATAATTGTACTATTTGGTTAAGTTTTTTGTTAAAATTTTTTCAAAGATATGTCATTTTCAAAGTTTTCCAAGTCCTTTTACAAGTCCTTTTACCACTTAAAAGCGATGGCTACAAGTTTTTTTACATTGTTTTTGAAAGTCCAAATGTTGATGAAATAATTTCATATTTTGGACATTTATAAAATAAGATATTAGATTTGATAATGTGAAAAGAAATTAACTTATTTTCAAGTTAAACTTTTTAATTTTGAATTTGGTGTAAAAAACATATAATTAAAAAGTGGTTACAACTACTCTTGGTTCCTATTAAATTGCACCATTTATTACAATTTAACCAATGTTACCAAAATAAAATTTCAATTTAACACTATAACATGAACTTTGTGTGTACTATTTTTTTGTCCAAAAATGAACCCTCTATTAGTGCATATACCCAAATTTTGAATCATAAAAAAGAAAATAAAATAAAATTCGGCAATAGGCTTCCAAACAACAAGGTTGCATTTAAAATTTTTCATTTTTTGGCCAATTTTCAAACAAAAATCATGTCACAAAATAATTCCAATTTTTGTTGTTAGCTTCCAAACAACCAAAAGCCCTTCATATAAAAGAATAGTCTAAGTTTTGTTGCTGTTTTCTAAACAATAATGTAAAAAATTCAACTTTTGTTGACTTTTTAAGTTTTGAACAATAAAGTGCAATGAAAAAATTCCATCTTTTGTTTTTTTCTAAATGTTAGAAAAATAAGAGATCATAGACTATGAAATTTCTTACATTTTTTACTTGAAATGTTTGATAGTTTAAAATGGAAGTGAAGAAAGTGAACTAACTATTTTGAACTTCTTTGATACACCATCCCACCTATATGCAATACCATAGTACCTAAATGATTTGAGCAAAAATTAATTTTTTTTTGTTTTGCAAATTTTTGAAAAAATATTTATGACATGTGCTGAAATTTTTATAAAATTAGAAATTTGCAAAAAAATTGTTGTCAAGTTTGAATAGCACACCTTATAAATCAAGGACCTTAATCTAAGATAGATTAAACAAACTAAACTACGCCATATACTTAAAGAAATAATGTTTGTTATTTATTATAACCATTGCCTATTGAAAATGGAAAATTTGAAAAACCAAGTGTTGAAGTTAAGATTTATTTAATTAACTATTCGACAATTTGCTACCAAATCCAATCAAGGAGTATGGTAATGTAAATACAAAATTCTAAATCACTTGTTGACTTAGTTTTTGGCATACATGACATTTTCAAAAAAACTTTAAGTGTTGATTTTTAAAAAAGAAAACAAGTCCAATTAGAAACCATAGAAAAAACCAATGGGGTGAAGGGCATTTGCATATTGAAGTGTCTATAAAATCATGTACAAGTGTAAAGATTTTTTGCACTTTCCCAAGTTCAAAAGACTAAGCAATAAATTAGAACACACATTAATTGAAAAGGGATTCAATTTCCACACATTGAATAACTATAATTGCTAAGAAATGTTTATTTATATAATGAATTTTTGCATTGTGGCAACAAAAAAGGCTTGGAAAACTTGGAAGTTTCTAAATTTTTAGTGCAACTTTGACTAGATTTGATGGTTTTTTGACATGTGTCACCACTTGAACCTACCTCATAGAATTGAAAAAAAATCTTGTTGTTAAATATATATATACATCAAAATGATTAAATATAATTGATGGGGGATTTTTTGGTATAAATCATTAGAAGTGATATTATTTGGCAAAGTTATGCATATGGACTGATTAAATAAAAAATCTTCAATGATCAACACTTATTTTCTACCCAAAATTCAATTACAATTTACGAACCATAAATGAAAGTATCCATGTCATTTCATAACATGAAATGTACTTTTTTGGACTTTTGAAAGCCCCCAAAACACATCAATTTTCTAAAGCCCATTTTGGCACGAGAATCAAACTTTTTTTTAAATTTTCATTCATGAACAATGGGTATAAGCATAAGCAAATTGGTCACCCTAGGTCAAATTTTTAAAAAATTGGATATGGTTTAGGTTAGTGTTGAACAATTTTCACATTTTTGAAAGCATTATTAATTCTAATTTTTTAAAGAGTTCAAAGAAAAATGATATAGTTTTTTTCAAACTCCGATACACTAGTTGATTTTCATGTTATCATTTAAAATAGAATTACTAAATTTCAAGCAAGTTAATTTTCAAGTTTGAACCCAATGTCCTTTCAATGTAAATTTAAATTTTAAGCATAAAGTCACAACTACCCTGACCTTGGGTCACATTCAATGCATTAAAAACAAATAATTAGTTATTTTCAAAAATTATATTTTAAAAAAATTATTAAATTTTTTGTTAATGAAAATGAATTTTTAAAATGAAATTTGTTTGAGCATTCAATTGTTTTCTAAGAACACTAATGCTTTGGTGTTCACACTTTCATCCCCTTGCCCACTTTCGCCTACTTTTAATGCTCCTAGAGAAAAATAACATTAGTTAAAAAAGTTGTGACTGAATCTGTGTGGGGATATTTGTTCCTATTCTAACACTTTTTTAATGATTGATGAAGAGCATGACTTCTTTTACTAGCTTTTACAAAAAAAATAAAATTTAAATCACTTTCAAGGTGCATTATCATTTTTTCATCATTTTCAATGTGTTTTTATCACATTTTTCAATGCTTCAATGTTTTATTTTCAAAAAAATCATTCAAGCTTTTTTAATAATTATT
>Ga0209208_10002024_pt1 | contig 28941 bp, 15 predicted proteins | sample S1TSphfallax_3_FD_187694 | JGI IMG/M metagenome (GOLD analysis project Ga0209208, IMG submission 187694) | Host-associated microbial communities from peat moss isolated from Minnesota, USA - S1T2_Fd - Sphagnum fallax MG (SPAdes) (version 2) | ecosystem: Host-associated > Plants > Peat moss >...
AGCCGATCGCATCGCTTTTCACGGGGCCGGGCGATCAGGCCGCGTTCGACGCGGATTACACCAATCGCGACAATGGACTTATCTACACGGCCAACCTGAAGAAGGCGGCGGGGGCCGAGGAGAGCATGAAGATGGACTTTCGCCATGCGGATCGGGCGGATGCGCAGAAGCTGAATGCGATTCTTTGGAAGGATGCCAAGGGCGATGCGCCGGCGCCGCGGCAACTTACGGTGCGGCGTAAGAAGACGAAGGATGCGGAAGACGACTGAGTTATGGATGGCCCCAGCCGCCGCCGCCGGGCGTTTCAAGCCGGAGCACGTCCCCTTTTTGCAGCTTGCGGCTGCATTTTCCGGCTAACTCGATGGGATGGGCGCCGTTGGCTGGAGTTACAGTGGCTCTCCCGGATTGTCCCGGTCCGCCGCCTTCCAGTCCGTAGGGTTGGAAGTTGAGGCGGTCGGCCAATAGAGTAACTTGCGCGTCGGCGAGCAGTTCGATTTCTCGGATAAGTCCGTCGCCCCCCCGATACTTGCCCGCGCCGCCTGAGTTACGGCGGTAGACGTAGCGGCGGACGCGGAAGGGATAGGCGTATTCGAGGGCTTCTACGGGGGTATTGAGGGAGTTGGTCATGTGGGTCTGGACGCCGGAGATGCCGTCGATTCCGGGGCGCGCGCCCATGCCGCCGGCGGCGGTTTCGTAATAGGTAAAATGGAGATCGGTTCTGGGATCGAGGCCGCCGACGGTGAGATTGCTCATGGTGCCGGCGCTGGCGGCAGGAATTCGAGCTGGGATCGCTTGAGCGAGGGCGCGGAGGAGGACATCGACGATGCGCTGAGAGGTTTCTACATTGCCTCCAGCTACAGGGCTGGGTGGAAGCGCGTTGACGATGGAGCCTGCTGGCGTGATGAGGGTGAGCGGGCGCAGGACGCCGGCAGTTGCGGGTGCGTCCTCTTGCAGCAGGCAGCGGAGGACGTAAAAGCAGGCGGAGAGGGCGATGGAGCGGACGGCGTTGACGCTGCCCTGGACTTGCGGTGCGGAGCCGGTGAAGTCGATGCGGATTTGAGCGGCTTCGGGGTCGATATCGAGGGTTACGGCTATCTTGATTGGTTCTTCCGTAACTCCGTCGTTGTCGAGGAAGTCTTGGGCCTGGAAGCTGCCTGCGGGCAGGGTGCGCAATTGAGCGCAGACTAAGCGCTCGGAGTAATCGAGCAGTTCTTCGATGAGCGATTGCAGCTTGGCTTGGCCGTACTTTTCGTATAACTCGAGAATGCGCCGTTCGCCGACGCGGCAGGCGCCGACCTGGGATTGGAGATCGCCTTCGCGCTCTTGGGCGGTGCGGACGTTGAGGAGGATGAAGTCGAGCATTTCGCGGTCCAGTTGGCCGGCGCGGACGATGCGGATGGGCGGGATGCGGAGACCCTCCGCAAATATTTCGCTGGCCGGGCCCATGGAGCCGGCGAAGGCACCTCCAATGTCGGCGTGATGGGCGCGATTGGCGACATAGAAGGATGGGGAGTTATTGGAGTTAGCGAAGACGGGAAGCACCATGGTGATGTCCGGTAAGTGCGTGCCGCCGGAGTAAGGGTCGTTGAGGATGGCGATGTCGCCGGGTGCGAAGGGGATGGCCGCGATGGCGGCTTCGACGGACATGGGCATGGAGCCGAGGTGGACGGGCATGTGGTCGCCCATGGCGATGACGCGCGCCTGCCCGTCGAAGATGGCGCAGGAGTAGTCGCGGCGCTCTTTGATGTTGGGCGAGAGGGCGGTGCGGCGCAGGGCCGCGCCCATCTCTTCGGCGATGGAGTGGACGGCGCTTTGGAAGACGGCTAACTCGATGGGATCGATGGGGCTTGTCATGAAACTTGCTCCTCGGGGACGGTTACGATCAGGTTGGAGAAGCCATCGACATAAGCGTGGCAGTTAGGTAGGAGCACGGTCGCGGAGGTGTATTCGACGATCATGCCGGGGCCGGGCATGCTATCTCCCGGGGTTAGTAAGTCGCGGCGGAAGAGCTTCGAGGGCACAGGCTTGCCGTCGAAGTGGATAACTTGCTCGCCGGTGCAGGCTTGCTGTCCGTTGCCTGGAATGGGGTCTGTTTGTTGCGGCAGCCATGGCCGGCCTTTGGCGATCATGCGAAGGCGGAGATTGACGATTTCTACCGGTTTGTCGGGGGTGCTGAAGCCGTAGCGAAGGGCGTGGATCTGGTGGAATTGTTGGATGGCGCTTTGGGGCGATTGCGGATCGAAGCCTACATTCAATTCGTAGCCCTGGCCGCTGTAGCGAAGGTCGAGGCTGAGATGGGCTTGGCCTTCGAGGTTTTCTTCTTTGAATTCCTGCGTGGCGCGGTCTTGTATCTGGGCAAAGATAGCTTCGACGCTCTGGATGTTATCGCCGGGAAGCATGACGGTTCGGGAGTAGTCGCGGACATGGCTGGCGAGGAGAATGCCAACGGCGGAGAGCGCGCCGGGCAGGGCGGGAACCATAACTTTGGGGATGCGGAGGGCGCGGGCGAGGGCGCAGGCGTGGAGCGGTCCGCCGCCGCCGAAGGCGACGAGGACGAAGTCGCGGGGATCGTGGCCGCGCTCAATGGAGATGACGCGGATGGCTTTGGCCATGTTGGATTCGACGACTCGGAGGATGCCGGCTGCGAAGTCTTCTGCCGTGGCTAGCGGACCTTTGTGTTCGTAGAGAGCTTGGGCGGATTTTTCGCGGTGGAGGGTGATGCTGCCGCCCAGGAAACTGCCGGCATCGAGGCGGCCTAGGAGGAGATTGGCGTCGGTGACGGTGGGTTGTGATCCGAGGCCGAAGCAGATGGGGCCGGGGTCGGCTCCGGCGGATTCGGGGCCGACGCGGAGCAGGCCGCCTGCATCCCAGCGGGCGATGGAGCCGCCACCTGCGCCGGCGGTGTGGATGTCCAGCATGGGGACGCCGATGGGCAGGCCGGCGACGATGGATTCGCGGGTGAGTTGGGCGTCGCCTTGAGTCAGGTCGGCCAGGAAAACGTCGGTGGAGGTGCCGCCCATGTCGAAGCCGATGACGCGGTTGAACCCGGCAAGTTGGGCCATGCGGCAGGCTCCGATAACGCCCCCCGCGGGGCCGGATAGCACGGTGCGGACGGGTTCCTGGGCGGCGAGATGTGCGGGGATGATGCCGCCTGAGGATTTCATCACGTCCACGCGGCTGTTGGGGTGGCTCGCGGTTACTTTGTCTTCGAGGTTGGTCAGGTAACTCGACAGGCGCGGGGCTAAGTAGGCGTTGGCTACCGTGGTCGCGGCGCGCTCGTATTCGCGAAACTCGGGGAGGATGCGGTGGGAGGTGGAAATGGGCAGGTTCAAGGCGCGCAGGGTGGATTCTACGAGGCGTTCGGTCTCTGGATTTGCGAAGGAAAAAAGGAGCGAAATAGCGATGGATTGGGCGTCGCTCGCGCGAATTTGAGTTATCAGGGAGGCTAACTCTTCTTCGGTTGGGGCGCGAAGGATTTCGCCTTCCGCACTTACTCGTTCGGGGATGCCGAAACGGAGTTCCGTTGGAACGATGCAGATGGGAACGGGGGCGAACCAGTTGTAGAGTTGGGCGCGGGTCTGGCGGCCGATGGCGATGGTGTCTTCAAAGCCCGCTGTAGTCACGAAGGCGACGCGTGCGCCTTTGCGTTCGAGCATGGCGTTGGTGCCGACGGTGGTGCCGTGGCGGATTTCGACGGACTGGCCGGGGGCGATCTGGCGGAGGGCTTCGAGGATGGCGAGAGATGGGTCGGCGGGGGTGGAGAAGAGTTTGAGGACGCGGAGTTGGTTGTCCGCGAGGTAGACGCAGTCGGTGAAGGTGCCTCCGGTGTCGATGGCGATGCGCATTTAGGTCAGTTCCCGCGGAATTTGGAAGATTGGGTGTTGCGTCCCCTTAGACTCTAAAGCAACGGTGCGGGCGTTAGGTATGCCGGGCTTTCAGCCCTGCGGACGATCTCGCTTACCCTGAGCCGGCCCAATGGGCCGGGCTGGTAAAACGCGCGCCTTTGGCGCTGGAAAAGCGGGTCCTTCGCTTAGCTCAGGATGACAACATCTGTTGGTGAGTGGTGGAATGCGCTCGCGAAAGGTTGTGTATAACGCATGTTGAGATGGCTGGTTGGTGCTACGGCGGATCAGAAGCGCAGTCTGGCGGCTGCGTTTCTAGGGTACATGCTGGATGCGATGGATGTGATGCTGTATGCGTTTGCGCTGGGGCAGATCCAGCGGGAGATGCATCTGACGGCGGCGGTGAGCGGGGCGATGATGTCGGCGACGCTGGTGGCTGCGGCGGCGGGAGGCGTGGGGTTTGGGTGGGTTGCGGACCGGTTTGGGCGGACGCGGGCGCTGACCTGGAGCGTGCTGATCTATTCGCTGGCGACGGCGGCTTGCGGGTTGACGCATACGGCGCTGGAGCTGGTGATTTGCCGGGCGGTGTTGGGGTTGGGAATGGGTGGCGAGTGGGCGGCGGGCGCGGCGCTGGTGGCGGAGACGTGGCCGGCGAATCATCGGGGAAAGGCGCTGGCGCTGGTGCAGAGTTCCTGGGCGGTGGGATATGCACTGGGAGCGCTGCTGGTAGCGGTGGTCATGCCGAAGTATGGATGGCGGGCGGTCTTTTTTGTAGGGGTGATTCCAGCGCTGGCGACGTTTTGGTTCCGGCGTGGATTGCGCGAATCCGAGGCGTGGACGGAGGAGCGGGCGGCACGGTCGTTCCGGATGCCGCGGGTTGGGCGGCTCTTTCGCGGGGATTTTGGGCGGTCGATGCTGGTGTGCGCGACGATGAACGCCTGCGCGCTGTTCGCGTGGTGGGGATTGTTCACGTGGGTGCCGAATTTTCTTTCGCGGCCGTTGGCGGAGGGTGGGCGCGGCATGGGCATTGTCCAGACTTCGTCGTGGACGATTGCGATGCAGGTGGGGACGTTTCTGGGGTATGTGGTTTTTGGGTATATTGCCGATCGGGTCAGCCGGAAGTATACGTATATCGGGTATTTGCTGATGGCGGCGGCGCTGGTGCCGTTGTTTGCCTTTGTGGGCAGCGCGAATTGGCTGCTGGTGATCGGGCCGCTGGTGGGTTTCTTTGGGACCGGGTATTTCAGCGGCTTTGGGGCGATTGCCAGCGAGCTGTTTCCGACCGAGTTGCGGGGCACGGCGCTGGGGTTTTCGTACAACATTGGGCGGGTGGTGAGCGCGGCTGCGCCGTACATGATTGGGGCGGTATCGGAACGTGCGGGGTTGAGCGCGGCGTTGTGTATGACGTCGGTGGCGTTTGTGGCGGCGGCGTGGATTGCTACGGCGCTGCGGCCGGCTGCCAACGTTGCGATGGCTTGATGCCATGGGGGCATCGGGCCGGTTGGTCCGATGCCCCGTTTGCTTCGGCTTGACTCTGAACGCTAATTGGCTGTGACGGTGATGGTGAGTGCGGTGGAGACGGAGGTCGCGTGGGTTGCGTCTCCGCCGTAGCTGGCGGTCATGGAGTGGGTGCCGGCGGTGAGCGTGGTGGTGGCCAGGGTTGCCACGCCCGTAGCGGACACAGTGCCCCTCCCCAGGCTGGTGTTGCCGTTGTAGAAGGTGACCGCTCCAGCTGGAATGGTTGTTCCAGTTGAAGACTTCAGAGTCGCGGTCAAGGTGAGGTTGGCTCCGGCGGCGATGGAGGTCGCCGACGAGGTCAACTTGACCGACGTTGCGATCTTGTCCATATGCACGCCGAGTGTGGCTGAGGCGGACGGGGTGTTGCCGGCGCTGCCGCTGTAGGAGGCGAGAATGGCGTGGTAGCCCACGGCCAGGGTTGCGGTGGTGAAGGTGGCGACTCCCTTGCTGTTGAGGGTTCCCGTGCCGAGGGTGGTGTTGCCGTCACGGAAGGTGACGGTTCCGGTGGGAGTGACGGTTCCGGTCGAGGGCGCTACGGTTGCGATAAGGGTGACGGGGCTGCCGACGGTGCCTGGATTGGGCGATGCTGCGATGGTCGTGGTGGTGGCGACAACGGGGGCGACCCTGAGCGTCTGCGCGGCAGCGGAGGACTTCGAGAAGTTCGTCGATCCCTGGTAGCTGGCGTTGATGGAGTAGGTGCCGGCCGCGAGGGATGACGTGGTGTAGGTCACCATTCCCGAGGAGTTGAGGGCAATCGTTGCCAGGGTTGCGGTTCCGTTGAGCAGGGTTACCGATCCGGCTGGAATTGTGGTGCCGGATGCGGCTTTGACCTGCGCGGTGAAGGTGATGGCGCGGGTGGTGAAGGCGGGGTTGGGCGTGATTTTGAGCGTTGTCGTGGTGGCGATGGCGGCGGTAACGGTGAGCTTGACCGCGGGGGAAGTGGCTTCCGCATAGGTGGAGTCGCCGCTATAGACGGCGGTCAGGTTCTCGACTGCCGCCACGGCGGGTTTGATCGCCAAAGAAGCTATGCCGGTGGAACTGAGAGTAACCTTGCCCAGTTCCGTGGCGCCGTTCATGAAAGTGATTGTGCCCGCAGCCGCGGAGGAGACCGGCGGCGGAGTCACCTTTGCCGTGAGCGTGACGGTCTGGCCGGCGATGACCGGGTTGGGCGACGCCGTCAGCGTGACGGCGGCCGTGCCGTGCTGGGAGATTTTGAAGACGTAGCCATCGTTGTAGCCGGCAAAGGACTTCTGGAAGGCGCCCGGAGTGGCGGGAATGCCGCCGGCGTCGGTATTGCCGGCAACATACATGTTGCCCTCCGCATCGACGGCGAGGCCGGCGGCGGATTGGATGCTGTTGCCGGTGGCGTCGCCGAAGAAGGTGGAGAAGAGAACCTTGCTGCCGGTGGGGTTCAGTTCGGTGATGAAGGGCGATCCGTCGGAGACGCTGGCCGGCTGAACGGGGTTCACTTGCGGAAAGTCGTAGAAGTTCGGAGCGGAGCTGCCGGTCACGTAGACGTTGCCGGCGGAGTCGAGCTGCACGGGTCCAACGGCATTGACTCCAACGTTCTGCCCGTTGAGCTTGTCGCCCAGCATGGTCGACCATTCGAGCGCCGAACCAGCCGCATTGAGCTTGGTGAGAAACGCGGTATGGCATGCGAGATCGTTGGAGAGGCCGCAGGAGGTCTGAAACGCGCCTTTGGTGGTGGGGAAGTTTTGATCCGTGTTCAAGCCGGTGGCGTAGACTTCGCCGTCCGCGTCGGCGGCGAGGCCGGAGATGAAGGCGCCATAGCCGGCGTCCGGACCGCTCAGGTATGTGAGGTAGGTGAGCTTCGACCCGGAAGCGGTGACCGGGGTGAACTTGGCGATGAACGATGCGCAGCATTGGCCCTGGAGATTCTTGGTCTGGTACGCGCCGGCGGTGGTGGGCAGATGGGTGCCTGCGGTTACTCCCGATACATAGACATTGCCTGCGGAGTCCAAAGCGACGGCGCTCGAGTTTGAGATTCGGAATTCGGATTGCGTCGCCGTGGCCGGGTCATCGCCCAGGAAGGTCGAGTAGAGCAAGTTGGCTCCTTTGGGGTCGAAGACGCTCAGGAAGGCGTTGCCGTTGTATCCGTTGGCTACGATTCCCGAGAGAACGGCCCCAGGAGTGGTCGGGAAGCAGACGTACTTGAACTGCGGCTGTTCCGCTTGGTCGCCGCAATTATCGAGAGAGTTTCCGGCCACATAAGCCTGTCCTTTGGCGTCGACGGCGATGGCAAAGATCTGGTCCAGCGACGCGCCGCCGAGGAAAGTCGAGTACTCCAGGCTGTTTCCGGATGGGCTGAGTTTGGTCACAAAGCCGTTGGTTGCGCCCTCGCCGCCGCAATCGGTGGTGCGGTTGGGGGGAGCGATACTGCTGGGGTCGGCACCGCAGATGGTCTGAAAGGCGCCGGAGGTCACCGGGAAGGTGGTTTCATTGGTATAACCGGTGACGTAGGCGCTGCCCTCGGAATCGACTGCGATCGCGGTTCCCGCAGTGGTCTGGCCCTGCCCTCCCGACAGGTAGGTCGAGTAAATCAGAGCTGTGCCTTCGGGGTTGATTTTGGTGACGAAGGCTGATGCCGCGCGGTCGTTGGAGTCGAGGCCGGCGTCTCCGGATTGATAGGGGTTCTCGACCGGGAAGTCGGTGGCGTTGGTGTGACCGGTCACGTAGGCATTGCCTTCGCTGTCAATGGCGATGCCCTGAGTTGGATTGCTGACTCCGGTCGGGTAGTAGATGAAGTCGCTGCCGATCGTCGACAAGCCGTCGTTGGGTCCACCTGCATTGGCTGCTGCGCCGAGGTACGTCGAGTAGCTGAGAACAGGGTCGATGATCAGCGGCCTGGACGGGTCGTGGCTACCGATGCGGAAGCCGACGCGGTTGCCGGAGACGGTGAACTCCGCGTCCACCGGCTGGCGAACCGGGTTGTCCGTCCCACTCAATTGGTAGGCGATGGGACGTTTGAAGCCCGCTGGGCCGTGTTCGGTGGCGAGATCGAGGTTGCCGTCTTTGTCCAGGCGCGGGGTGGCTCCCTTGCTCAGTCCTTCGATCTGCCATGCGATTCGGTTCAGGTCTGCGCCGGGAGCGACGACGAAGTCGTATTCAAGCTGGCGCTGGTTGCCGTAGAAGACCAGATCGACGCCGGGATAGACCTGGGAGTAGTTCACCTTGCCGTAGGTGGGAATGTTGGTGTGCCATTGGGTTTGGTCGTGTCCGGCGAAGTAGTTGACGATGCCGGCGAGTTTTTCCTGGCCGGTCGGCTGGGAATGCGGGTTGGCTCCGGTCAACTGCATGCGCAGGGTGTCGGGGCGCTGTTGGTCGGGCTGCTCCAGGGTGAGGACGGCCTCCTTGGAGGTGAGGAAGAGCGAGTAGCCTTTGCCTCGCGAGAGGAATTGCACACGGGGGTCGGCCTGGCCCTGGTTGGGCTCAAAGCTTAGCGGGAGTTTGGCGTAGTTCACTGTAGGCTTTGGCGCGGCTTTGGTGGCGGCGAGAGATTGGCGTGAGCAGACGAGGGCTGCTGCGACGAGAAGCGTTGGGCCGATGCGACGCAGCCCACCGGAGTAGGCAGGCTGCGAGGTGGAGAAGAAAGAGCGGGCAGTGATGATGCAGCGCGAGGATTGGCTTGTCATGGTTCACTCCTGAAGCCTGGCATCGATCAACAACGTCCATTTGCGCCAGTTCACTTGAGTAAGCGCAAGGATCAAAAAAAATGCCTCAACCGGTACTCCGATTCGGTTTTCGCGACGGAATTGTCCCAAGTTCCCACTGTTGTAAAGGAAGTGAAAATGATAGGCTTGCCTTCAATCAGCATTCGCGAGCCAGAGGTCAGGGAAGATGGCGGTTGAGCCGGGCAAGGGTGAGATTACGGTGCTCCTGGCCAAGTGGAAGGACGGCGAGTCCGCGGCATTTGAGGAGTTGATGCCGCTGGTGTATCCGCATCTGCGCGAGGTGGCGGCGGCGTATGTGCGTCGGGAGCGGAATCCGGACGTGATTCAGGCGACTTCGCTGGTGAATGAGCTGTATCTGCGCCTCTTGAACCAGAAAAAAGCGGCGTGGGACGACCGGCGGCACTTCTACACGTTTTCGGCGAAGGTGATGCGGATGATCCTGATCGACCATGCTCGGGGGAGCCAGGCGCAGATGCGCGGCGGGGGGATGCAGCGTGTGCCGCTGAGCGACGACTTGGCGTGGATCAACATCGGCAGCCCTGAGTTGCTGGATTTGAATCAGGCGCTGGAGGAATTAGCGGTGGTCGACCCGTACAAGGTGCAGTTGATCGAGTTGCGCTACTTTCTGGGCTGCACAACCGATGAGACGGCGGCGCTCATGCACGTATCCAAGGCGAAAGTGGATCGGGATTTGAAGTTCGTCAAGAGCTGGCTGTACCGGAAGATCCATCCCGAGGGTGCTGAGATTGTGGGCTGAAAGGCCACAGCAGATTCCCTGCGGGAATGACAGACAGAAAAACAAAGACGACGGCAAGAGCGAAGGCAACGGCAAGAACAAGAGCGGATCCTCCGCTTTGCTCGGGATGACAAGATTGGCGGTGGGGTCGGGTTGAGGCTTTTGTTCCGCGTTTTCCGCAGTCTGTGGCAAGCGTCGAGAGAGTTAGCGGGGTTTTCCCCTTCATGAGTGAATTGAAAAGCGAAGCGGTTCTGACATTTCTGCGCATCGAGGCCATTTTCAATGAGGCGCTGGATGCTCCGGCGGAGTCGCGCGAGGCGCTATTGGCGGAGCGCTGCGGCGGGGATGGGAAATTGCTGACGGAAGTGCAGGCGCTGCTGCGGGCAAGCGAGGAAGAGGAGCAGGTGACGGCTTCGCGACTGCGGCCTTCCGATGAGTCGGGCGCGGAGTTGCTGAAGCGGCGACGGGTGGGTCCGTATGAGATCGACCGTCTGCTGGGTCGCGGTGGGATGGGCGCGGTGTATTTGGCGCACCGTGCGGATGGGCAGTTCGATCAGCGGGTGGCGATCAAGCTGATCGATTTGCCGCTGGCTACGGACTTCTTCCGGGAGCGGTTCAAGCAGGAGCGGCAGATTCTGGCGGGGTTGCAGCATCCGTTTATTGCGCGTCTGCTAGACGGCGGCGTGACGGCTGAGGGCGATCTGTATCTGGCGATGGAGTTTGTGGATGGGACGCCGATCCATCGCTTTTGCGACGCGCGGAAGCTGGGCGTGACGGACCGGCTGAAGCTGTTCCGCAGCGTGTGCGAGGCGGTGCAGTTTGCGCATCAAAATCTGGTCGTACATCGGGACTTGAAGCCGGACAACATCTTTGTGGCGGAGGATGGGACGCCGAGGCTGCTGGACTTTGGGACGGCGAAGCTGACTTCCCCGAATTTGGCGTCTCAAGAGGGCGATCTGACGCGGCATGGTTTCCAGGCGTATACGCCGCAGTATGCGAGCCCGGAGCAGGTGTTGGGGAATCCGATTACGACGGCTTCGGACACGTATTCGCTGGGAGTTCTGCTGTATTTGCTGCTGACGGGCAGTTTGCCCTACGAAATCAAGGATTTGAATCAGGCGGAGCTGATCCGGGTGATCTGCCAGGAGCCTCCGCGGCGGCCGACAGTGGCGCCGGGTTCGAACCGGCGGCTGGACGGGGATCTGGAAGCGATCTTGCAGAAGGCGCTGCGCAAGGAGCCGCTGGAGCGGTACCGGACGGCGGAGCAGTTGGCTGCCGATATTCAGAATTATCTGGAGGGGCGGCCGGTCGAGGCGCGGCGGGGGACGTTTCGCTACCGGGCGGGAAAGTTCATCCGGCGCAACCGGCTGGCGATTGCCGCGGCGGGGCTGCTGGGCTTGACGCTGGCGGCTGGCGTAGCCGGGGTGCTCTGGCAGTCGCGCGTGGCGAACGAGGAGCGGCGCCGGGCGGAGGCGCGCTCGGCCGATCTGCGCGAGTTGAGCAACAGCTTGCTCTCGGAGTTGGATGAGGCGATCAAGGAGTTGCCGGGTTCGACGGGGGTGCAGAAGCTGCTGGTGACGCGAGTGCTGGAGCATCTGGACCGGATGGCCAAGGACGCGCAGGGCGACCGGCAGACCCAGCTCGATTTGGTGGACGCCTATGTGCGGCTCGGCAATATTCAAGGCAACGCGTACGACCAGAATCTCGGCGACCCGGCGGGTGGATTGGCCAGCTTGGGGAAAGCGCTGGCCATCGCCGGGCCATTGGCTGCTGACGCCAGCGATCGCGACGCGCTGCACGCGCTGGCGACGGTGGAGGAGGCGCGCAGCGAGATTCTCTGGCAGACATTCCGGCCGCAGGAGGCTGTGGACGCCATGCACCGGGCGTTGCGGAGCTTCGACGCGCTGCTGGCCGATCCGCATTTGCCGGCTCCGCTGATTGCCGAGGCGGCTTCAGCCTATGCCGTGTTGGGGGATGAATATGGCGCGCCTGGCACCGACAACCTGAACGATCCGGAAGACGCTTTGAAGGGATACCGGAAGGCGATTGAACTGGACGATCGCGCCCTGAGCGTGGACCCGAACTTTCTGCGCTGCCGGCGCGGGTTGGCGATTATGGCAATGAAGATCGGATCGGTGGAGATGGAGAACGATCCGGCGCAGGCGCTGAAGGATTTTGAGGAGGCGATTGCGCGGACCGACGCTTTGCCGAAGCCGGAGCAAGTCAAGCTGGGCACGGTCAGAATGCGTGGGATGTTTGAGCGCAAGGAAGCCAACGCGCTGGAGGGCATTGGACGCTACAGGGACGCGATGGCCATTTTCGACCGGGAGATTGAGGCCAGCCGCAAGCTGGTGGCCGCGGACCCGCTGGATGAGCGGTCGCTGGTGGATCTGGACGTGGCGATCGACGATGCGGCGGGTTCGTTCGACGATGCGGCGACGCCGGTGCTGGCAGCGCCTTCGGCCGATCCCGAAGCGGAGCGGCGGCGGAATTTGCAGGCGGCAAGAGATTTGTATGCCGAGGAAATTTCCATCCTGGACCGGCTGCTCAAGCTGAACCCGCGCAATGAGCGCTGGCAGGTGTACCGGGCCTATGCGCAGGTGAAGGCGGGCTCGATGAGCCTGAAGTTGCACGCTCCGGCGGGCAACTTGGGGGATTGGGCCGCGCTTTCGCGGCAGGGGATGGAATTCTTGCGGAGCAAGGCGCAGTTGCCGGATGCTCAGTCGATGACGCTCGAAGATACCGTCAACTCCACGATCCAGATCGAGCCGGAGGCGTTGCGCGATGTGTCGCTTGCGGTCGCGTGCGCGGAACGCGGAGTGGAGTTGAGCCATCGCCAGTCTCCGACGGAACTGGCGGAGTTGGCGCGGGCGTACCGCGCGGGCGGCCGCATCGAGGAGGCACACAAGGCTGCGAAAGAAGGGTTGGCGTTGTTGCCGGCGTATCGCGCGGGCGAGCCGAAGTCGCGGGCGCGGCGGCTGCTCGAGTATGAGTTGCGGTGAGTTGGCTGCCGGCGGCGGATTCTTGACAAGAGCCCGGATAGATCGCTTCGCATGGGAATATTCAGGTAGGGGATGTCCGGGCTGCGACGCGGACTTGCCTCATGGGGCGGAGAATTGCATTGTTGCGGTCCAAGGGGACGGGGGACGATTGAACATTTCTCGTCTATTTCTAACGGTTCTGTTGCTGCCGGCCATTCCGATGCGGTCGCAAAGCTCCACGGGGGAATTGCGACTGACCGTTACCGATCCCGCGGGATTGCGGGTGGAGAGCGCGGTGGAGGTGATGAGCCAGGGCACGGAGTATCGCGGATCGTTCCTCACGGACGACCGGGGAAGCCTCGACGCCCGGCGATTGCCCTTTGGCATCTACCGAATCCGGGTTCAAGCGGCGGGGTTTGCCGAGGACATCGAGACGGTCGAGATTCGGTCGGCGCTTCCGGTGGATCGGACGATCCGGCTCCGGGTGGGTCCAGTCTCCGAATCGGTGAAGGTGAGCGCGGCCGGTACGCTGGTCGATCCCTACCGGGCGGGATCGGTGCAGGAAATAGGGCTGGAGACGATTCAGGACCGTTTGACGGCGCTGCCTGGGCGCTCGATGCAGGATTTGGTTAATTCGGAGCCGGGCTGGCTTTACGAGGGCAATGCGGTGCTGCACCCGCGGGGATCCGAGTATCAGACGCAGTTTGTGGTGGACGGAATTCCGCTGACCGACAACCGTTCGCCCAGCTTTGGCCCGGAGGTGGAAGCCGGCGATGTCGATTCGCTGAAGATTTACACGGCTGGGATTCCCGCCGAGTATGGCCGCAAGATGGGTGGGGTGGTTGAGGTGAACACGCTGAAGGATGCGGCGCCCGGGTTGCACGGGCAACTGACCCTCTTCGGAGGCAGCTACGCCACGGGGGCGATCAACACGCAGGATCAGTACACCTGGAAGCGGAATACGCTGGGCGCAAGCGCTTCGGGGAATATGACGGAGCACTATCTGAATCCAGTTGTGCCGGAGAATTACACGAATAACGGCACAACTGGGAGTTTCTCAGTGGATTACGAGCGGGATCTGACGCAAAACGACCGGCTGACGCTGATTGCGCGGCATGAGCTGGCGCGGTACGCGATTCCGAACGAGCTGGTGCAGCAGAATGGCGCCTATTTGCCGAACTCGAACAATACGGTGGGCTGCCCGCCCGTGCCGCCGTCGCAGGAGCCGAGCGACTGCGTATTCATTCCGGGTGGGCAACTGCAGACGGGCGACAATTTCGAGACGATGGGCAGCGCCAGCTACCAGCACATCTTCTCCGCCGACACGATCGGCTGGCTGCGGTTCATGGCGCGGGACAATTCGAACGACTTTTCCTCGAATCCGGCGTCGTGGCCAGTCATCGCGACTCAGCACAACGACTTCAAGGAGATTTATTTCCACGGCAGCGGCTCGGTGCATCGCGGGCGGCAGGAGTGGAAGGCTGGGGTCGAGTCGGATGCGACGTTCCTGCACGAAAACTTTCAGAGCCTGATTCCCGACTGCGCCAACCTGAACGCCCCGCAATGCCCGATCGCTTTGGGGATTCTGGATGCCGGGGCGACTACGTTTGCTTTCACGGGCAGCCGGCCGGATCTGGAGCAGTCGGCTTACGTTCAGGATCTGATTCGGCTGGGCAACTGGACGGTGAATGCGGGGCTGCGCTGGGACCACTACCGGTTGCTGCTGAACCGGAATGCGGTGAGTCCGCGCGCGGCGGTTTCGCGCTACTTTTCGAAAACCGGTATCCAGATTCACGGCTCCTACGACCGCGTCTTCCAGACGCCTTCCTTTGAGAACATTCTGTTGTCCAGTTCTCCGGCGGCGGAGTCTTTGGATACCAGTGTGCCGGCGGTGCAGTTGCCGGTTCCGCCTTCGCATGGGAGCTATTACGAGATAGGAGCGACCAAGGCGCTGTTCAACCGGCTGCGCGCGGACGCGAATCTGTTTCGCCGGGACGTGAACAACTACGCCGACGACTCGCAGATACTGAGCACGGGGATCAGCTTTCCGATCGCCTTCCGGAAGGCGGTTCTCTACGGGGCTGAGGGGAAGCTGGAGGTGCCGGGCTGGGGGCGGTTTTCCGGCTTTGCCAGCTATTCTTACATCGTGGGCAATGTGTGGAACCCGGTGACGGGCGGGTTGTTTCTTGGCGACGACGCAGCGGCGGCGGTAACGCAGTTGACTGGGCACTCGCCCGATTCGCAGGATCAGCGGCAGACGATTCGCTCGCGGGTGCGGTATGAGGCTGCTCCGCGCTTGTGGATTGCGCTGGGCAGCGATTACAACAGCGGGCTACCGTTTCAGCCGGATCTGACTGCGCAGCAGTATGCCACGGAATACGGGCAGGCGGTGATTAGTCACCTCAATTTCGTGCGCGACCGGATCAGCCCGTATCTGACTGAGAATGCTTCGGTAGGGGTTGACCTTTACAGCCGGGATAAGACTTCGGTGCGGTTGCAGGCCGATGTGGAGAATCTGAGCAATAAGCTCGAAGTTATCGACTTTGGGGGGCTGTTTTCCGGCAACGCAATCGGGCCGGGGCGTCAATTTACGATGCGGCTGACGATGAAGTTCTAACGGTCCGGCAATTCGTCGGAGGGGTTGCGGCGGAAGCAGCGTTGGTCATGATCGTCGACGATGCCGGTCGCTTGCATCCAGGCGTAGACGATGACCGGACCGGCAAATTGGAAGCCGCGTTTCTTGAGGTTGGCGGAGATGACTTCCGAGAGGGCGGTTTTGGCGGGGACTGAGCCGGTTTCGTTCCGGATTTGCCTGCCTCCGGCAAGGTTCCAGGCGTATCGGGAGAAGTCTTCGCCGGCGTCGCGCATTCTCAGGTAGATTCGGGCTCCGGCGACGGTGGCTTGGATTTTTGCGCGGCTGCGTACGATGCCGGGGTCGAGGAGCAGGCGGTCCACGTCGGCGGAGGTGAAGCGGGCGACGGCTTCGGGGTCGAAGTTCTGGAATGCGGCGCGGAAGGCTTCACGTTTGCGCAGGATGGTGATCCAGGGTAGGCCGGCCTGGAAGCCTTCCAGCATGAGCGTCTCCCAGAGGGCGCGGCTGTCGTAGATGGGGATGCCCCATTCGGAGTCGTGGTAGGCGCGCATGAGGGGGTCGGATTGGGCCCAGGGGCAGCGGATGGGTTCGGTCATGGCGAGGAGTTCTCGTTACTCTTCCATCGTAGCGGGAAGGGTATCGCGCGTGGGTGGGTCTTTTCGTGAGAGGCACGGTAGAGTGGGGGACTGGTTTCGGAAAAGTCTTTTCGCCCTCGCGCCGGGGCCTGGGGAAAGAGCCTGCGAAGAAGGCAAGGCATTCGCGAGGACAGTGAGGCGGGGGCTAAGGCCCGTCGGTTGGTCCGATTGGTCGAATCGGCACGACTGAAGCCGTGCGCTGTTGGAAAGTGTGAAGATCGTCGTTCCTCGACAAGCGCAATTGCCGGCTCCGTCATGGGAGCGGCCGAGCGGGATGAGCGTGGCCGTGCGATGATTAGGCAGAACGGTTTTGCTGCCCGACAGCTCGAAGCCGGCACTTGACGAGGCTCATCTTTTTCATGTCTGACACTTTGCATTCGGAGCCGGACGCTGCCGTCCCGGCCGCGCCTGACGTTGCACCCATTGAAGCGGAAACCCTGACAATCCCTGAGCCTGAAGCCGTTTCGGAGGCTCTGTCGGCCGCGCCTGACGAGGCCGAGCCTGTTGCCGCGACTCCTGTCGATCCCAAGATCGACCTGGAGGTGGTGGCGGAGCACGAGGCGGCCGAAAGCCCGACTGCGGCGGTGCCGGGAACCGCTCCTTTTGAGGTTCCGGCTACCCCGTCTACCGCAGAAGCGGAACCGGCCGAGCCGGAGGAGTCCTTCGCGGATATTTTCTCGGAGTTCCAGCGGACCCACACACGGCGGGAGGAAGGTTCGACCCAGATTCGGGGCACGGTGGTTTCCGTGACGGAAGACTCGGTGCTGGTGGATATTGGGTTCAAGTCGGAGGGGATTCTGCCGCTGTCCGCTTTCGCTTCCGCGAAGGAAAAACCGAAAACCGGAGATGCGCTGACCGTTTCCGTCAAGGGACGCGATGAGGATGGCTATTACCAGTTGAGCCTGTTCAAAACGGCCGTGCCTAAGGACTGGAGCAGCCTGGAGCGGGCCTTCGAAGAAAAAGCCACTATCGTCGGCACGGTGACGGCGGTGGTGAAGGGCGGGCTGCATGTGGACTGCGGCATCCGCGCCTTTCTGCCGGCTTCGCGCAGCGGGGCCCGCGACGCCGCGGAGATGGAGAAGCTGGTCGGCGAGGATATCCGCGTGCGGATCACCAAGCTCGATGTGGCCGACGAGGATCTGGTCGTCGACCGGCGCGTCGTGACGGAAGAAGAGGCGCTCGAAGGCAAGGCGCGCCGTTACGCGGAGGTGCGGGAGGGCGCGGTGCTGGACGGTACGGTCCGCACCATCATGGAGTACGGCGCATTTGTGGACCTGGGCGGCGTGGATGGCTTGCTGCACATCAGCGACATTGCGTGGTCGCGCGTGGCCAATGTCGGCGACGTGCTCACGGTTGGCCAGCAAATTGAGGTGAAAGTTCTCAAGATCGACCCGGAAACGCGGCGGATTGCGCTGGGATTGAAGCAGTTGCAGGCGCATCCCTGGGACGCCGTGGCGGAAAAATATGCGCTGGGGCAGAAGGTGCGCGGCGTGGTTTCGCGGATCGCCGACTTTGGGGCGTTTGTGGAGCTGGAGCCGGGCGTCGAGGGGCTGGTGCATCTCTCGGAGATGTCGTACGCCAAGCGCATCCTGAAGGCTACCGAAGTCGTAAAGGTGGGGGACGCGGTCGATACGGTGATTCTTGCCATTGCGGTGCCGGAGCGGCGGATTTCCCTGGGGCTGAAGCAGGCGCTGGGCGACCCATGGGTGGAGGCGGCGAAGCGGCTGGCGCCGGGGTCAATCGTGGAAGGACCGGTTTCGAGCATTCTGAAGTTTGGGGCGTTTGTGCAGGTGGCCGAGGGAGTCGAGGGGATGGTCCACATCAGCGAGATGGTGGCCGACCGCCGGCTGAATCATCCTTCGGACGTGCTGCGCGTCGGCCAGGTGGTGAAGGCGCTGGTGCTCGAGCTCGACAAGGAAAAGCGCCAGATGCGCCTAAGCATGAAGCAACTGATCCCGACCAGTCTGGACGAGTTTGTGGCCGAGCACAAGGCGGGCGACCCGGTGACCGGGCGGATCGTTTCGATTGCCGGCGGGGTGGCGCAAGTGGAGCTGGGCGAAGGAATTGTCTGCGCCTGCAAGCTGCCGGTTACCGCCGCGGCTCCCGCGCCGGAGTCGGTCGCGACAGGGAAAGTGGACCTTTCGGCATTCAGCTCGATGCTGAAGACGAAGTGGAAGACTGGCTCCGCGGCGGGCGTGGCGGCGAAGGCGAATGAGCCGGAAGCGGGGCAGGTGCGAAACTTCCGGATCGCGCAGCTCGATGCGGCGGCCAAGAAGATCGGCCTCGAATTGGTGCCGTAACGATCCTCCAAGACAAAAAAAGCGCCGGCCGCGAGACTCTCTTGGAGCTTCGCGGCCGGCGCTTTTTGCGTTGGGATTACTTTCCGGTTCCGGAGAGGGCGACGGATTGTGGGGATGCGGAGCCGTTGTCGGTGACGGTGAGTTTGGCGGAGAAGGCGGCCGCGGTTGCTGGTTTGAAGGCGACGTAGACGGTGCAGCTTGCCGCCGGGGCGAGGGTGGTGGCGCAGGTCGAGAGGGCTTCGAAGTCGGTGGGGTTGGTGCCGGCGAGGGCGATCGAGGTCAGGTCGAGGGTTGCCGTTCCGGCGTTGGTGAGGGTGACTGGAACCGCCGCGGATGTGGTGCCGTGGGTGGTGGTGGGGAAGGCGATGGTGGCGACGCTGAGCTTGACGGATGGGGCGGCGGTTCCGGTGCCGGTGAGGGTGACTTTCTGGGGCGAGCCGGAGGCGTTGTCGGTGATGGCGATGGTGGCCGTCAGCGCCGCGGCGGCGTTGGGAGTGAAGGCCACGTAGAGCTGGCAAGTGGCTGAGGCGGCGAGAGTTGCGCCGCAGGTGCCGATCTGGGCGAAGGAGGTGGTGTTGCTGCCGGTCAGCGCGATGGAGGTGAGGGTCAGCGTGGCCGCGCCGGTGTTTTTCAAGGTGACGATCTGGGCGTCGGAGGCGGTGCCGGCGACGGTGTTGGGGAAGGCGATCGAGGTGGGCGTCAGGGTCAGCGCGGGCGCGGCTGCGGCGGCTCCGGTGCCGGTCAGCGCCACGGTCTGCGGCGAACCGGCGGCGTTGTCGCTTACCGACAGGCTGGCGGTTTCGGCGATGGCCGAGAGGGGTTTGAAGGCGACGGAGACGGTGCAACTTGCGCCGGCGGCGAGGGTTGCGCCGCAGGTGGTGGCGGTTTCGGTGAAGGAGGTGGGGTCGGCTCCGATGAAGGTGGTGGTAGAGAAGGTTGCGGTGGCCGAGCCGGTGTTTTTGAGGGTGACGACCTGGGCGGCGGAGGTGGCGCCGACGACGGTGGTGGGGAAGGCGATGCTGGTGGGCGTGACGGAGAGCGCGATCGAGGAAGCGGCCGTGCCGGTGCCGGTGAGGGCGACGGTTTGCGGGCTGCCAGTGGCGTTGTCGGCGATCGAGAGGCTGGCGCTGAGCGCGCCGGCGGCGGCGGGTTTGAACTGGACCGAGACGGTGCAGGTGGCCCCGGCGGCCAGGGTTGCGCCGCAGGTGGTCGAGGATTTGACGAAGGAGCTGGCGTTGGTTCCGGTGACGGTTTCCGAAGTCAGCGTGACCGTGCCGGTGCCGGTGTTCTTCACAGTGACCACGCCGACGGTCGCGTTGGTCGACCCGACCGCAGTCGAGCCGAAGGCCAGCGCGGTGGGCGCGAGGGAGACGGTGAAGGTGCTGGCGGCCGTGCCGGTGCCGCTGAGGGCGACGGTTTGCGGGCTGCCAGTGGCGTTGTCGGCGATCGCGAGGCTGGCGCTGAGCGCGCCGGCGGCGGCGGGTTTGAACTGGACCGAGACGGTGCAGGTGGCCCCGGCGGCCAGGGTTGCGCCGCAGGTGGTCGAGGATTTGACGAAGGAGCTGGCGTTGGTTCCGGTGACGGTTTCCGAGGTCAGCGTGGCCGTCGCCGTGCCGGTATTTTTGACGGTGACGACCTGGGCCGCGGTGGTGGAACCAACCGTCGTGGAGGCGAACGTTAGCGTGGTGGGCGAGAGGGTGATGGCGGGTAAGCCGGTGACCGAGGCCCAGGCGTTGACCAGGTTGGTGGCGTTCACCGAGCCGAGGCCGGTGGCCTGGTCGTAGCCGGTAGTGGTGGAGTAGCCGCTGACGACGCCATACGCATCTCCGCTGGTGTTGGTCACGCAGTTGCGAGAACCGGTGGTGCAGACCTGGGAGTTATTGCCGTAGGTGATGTCGTAAAAGATGCAGGAGTTGCCGTTGGTTACCGTGGTCGAATTGCAGTTCGACAGGTTTTCTTTGGAGAAGAGCGCGTAGAAGACTGGATTGGCCAGGCCTTGGGGTGCGCCATTCTGCTTTTGCTGCACCAGTGCCATGATGCCCGCGAGGGCCGGCGACGAGACCGAGGTGCCGCCTACTTCCTGGTAGATGACTTCATCGGGGTTGGTGTAGTCGCACGAGCCGCCGCCATGGGAAGCCACGCAGATCAGATACGCGCTGCCGTTGATCCGATATGGGAAGCCGTCTGACGCGAAGAGGGAGACGTCCGGCAAGTAGCGAGCCGTGGTGCCCGGCATTCCGGTGATCCCCTTTTGATAACTGGGCTGCGGATAGCCGCCGCCGCAACTGGCGAACGAACTGCCGTTTGAGGTGATGCACGAGCTCACGCCGCCGCTGCCGCCGCTGACGGTAACGAAGTTGGGAGCATCGATGCCACTGGGGGAAGCCGATTCATTGCAGGCCTGCTCGAAGGTCGTGTATCCGTAGAAGTAATTGAAGTACCGGTCCAGCAGCATCTGGTTGGTGCAGGAGCCGTTCCATGGCCCTTCCGGAATGTAGCCCAGGGCGTTGGAGCCGTTGGCCGATGAGTTGGAGCCCCAATAGGTGGTGCGATAGTCGACCCACTCAAATTCGGTTCCACCCACGGCGGTGATCCAGGGGCTGGAGGCGTAGCCGTTGACGTTGAGGCCGTTGGCGGCGGGATTGGGGAACTCGGTGGCGTCGGAGTTGTCGCAGCCGGCTGAGCCCTGGTCGCCCGAGGACTCGAACATGCTGATGCCCGCCGCCGCGCCTTGCTGGTAGATCTTATTTGCGGCGGAGTTGCCGGCGGTGAGCAGCGCAATCTCGCAGGTGCCGTAGCTGGCGCTCATGATGGTGAACAAGGAGGGGTTTTCGACAATGTACTGGTCGGAGAGAAGGAACCCAGGGGTGGTCGCGGTGCTGGCGCTGACGACCAGATCGACTGTGGCGTCGGGCGCGGTGGCGCCGGACCACTCGGTGTCGAGGGTATTTTCCTCCAGGGCGCCCTGAAGGACGCCGGGATCGGTGCCGTTGTGGATCTCATTGAAGGTGCCAGTGAAGCTGCCTAGTCCGAATGTCTGGCGGAAGGTATTGACGTCGCTGGCCTGAATGTCTGTAACGGCGGAGATAGCGATGGTCTGTCCTTTGCCGGTGATGCCGGCGTTCCAGAGCGGAAGCAGGTTGTAGATGGTGGCAAAGTCGTAGGGGGTGATGTCTTCCTGAGGGTTGCCATTTTCATTGGTAAAGCCGAATTCAGGCGTCGGACCTGAGAAATCCGGGTATGCCGGGGTGACCAAGCCGGTTTTCGGGTTGCGCCGCACATACCTGCCCAGAATGGACTGATGCGTCGGGAAGAAATCGTGGAGCGATGCGATGCCCCCGATGACCGGCGCCAGAGCCTCGGGGATGCTGGGGTCTCGGTCGTTGGCCAGATGCATTTTGCCGTTGACGAGGTAGTGGTGCATCTCAACGTGGAAGGCCTCTTGCACCTGCGCGGCGGTGCCGGAAAATTCAAGCGTGACGCGGCCCTTGTTGACGAGGTAGATCTGGAATCCGTGATTTTGAAGCCAACTGGTGACGGCCGCGATATCCGAGTCGGAGGGTCCGTAAAGGCTGCCGAACTCTTCCGGCTGGAGCCAGTGATGGAAGTTGGCGGATTTGGGGTCGTATTGCTGCGCCATGAAGGCCTCAAGCGCGGACTCCTGCTGCGGACTGCGCTGGAGCAGCATCACAATGCGCTCCATGGGCAGTTGTGGGTCCGCCAAACCCTGATCGTACTGGGGGCGCGCCAGGGGGTGCGTGTTGCCGGCGAGGATGACACGGTCTGCTTCGTCGATACGCTCAACTACCCGGTCGGAAACTGGGTATGAGACGGGATTCGAGACGGGGTTTGGGAGATGCGTTTCGATCGGCGATGCCCCGGCAATCCCGGCCGCCTTGCCAATCGCGATGGTCCTCTGAGCCTGGGCTGGGGTCCAGGCGAAGAGAGCCAGCAGAAAAGCGACGACGACTTTGGGCGCATTGTTGGTCCGCATTGCAGTATTCCTCCCGATGCTCTTAACCCGATCTGCGAGAAATGTCGGGAAAAACCCTCACGCGGGGATGGTTATTTTCGAGAACGGCCCGGAGTTCCGCCGTTTCCACTTCGAGGGAGACCGGGATGGCGGCGGCGAGGTTTGCCGGGCGCGTGGCGCATGAGTTCGAGTGGGCGGCCAAACCGGGCGTTGGCCCGTTGACATAGCCGCGGCGGGCGGTCGAGCTCCGCGATGCGTGGGAGCTACGCTTCGTCCTGCGCGATGGGCAGGCGCATTTCCACGATCAGGCCGCCTTCTTTGGCGTTGCGGGCGGTGACGGCTCCGCCGTGCAGGCGGACGGCGCGTTCGGTGATGGCCAGGCCTACGCCGTAGCCGCCGGTGGAGCGCTGGCGGGAGAGATCGAGCCGGTAAAACGGGCGGAAGATGGATTTGAGCGCGGCCTCCGGCACGCCGGGGCCTTGGTCGCGGACTTCGAGGACGGCGAAGCGAGTGCCTAAGCGCTGCTCCGAATAGAGCTGAATCTCGACCGAGGTTCCTTCGGCCGTGTAGGCGATGGCGTTGCGGATGACGTTTTCGACGGCGCGGCCGAGGAGTTCGGGGCTGCCCAGGACTTCCGTCCCTGCCGCATTTTGCGGCTCGGTCTTTTCGCTGCCATTGCGGCTTCCATTGAAAAAGCTGACGCCGCAGTTGCGGCGCTGGGCTTCGTAGTCCATGTCGGGCAGGAGCTGCTCGACGACATCGCCCAGCGAGACGCGGAGGCGTTCAGGGAGGCGTGTGGTCGATTCAAGGTGCGAAAGGCTGAGAAGCTGGCCGATCAGCGTGTTGAGGCGGCCGGTTTCGCGCTCAATGCGGTCCAGTTGCTCCAAAAGGGAGAGAGGTATGGCGGACTGGGCAGCTTCGTCGGCGCTGGGTTGGGCCTCTTCGCGGGCGAGTTCCAGCGCGACGCTGAGGCGGGCCAGCGGCGAGCGCAGCTCGTGCGAGACATCGCGCAGGAGCAGCATTTGCGCATCGACAAGCGACTCGAGGCGGTCGGCCATCTCGTTGAAGTCGTAGACCAGTCCCCAGAGTTCGTCGCCGGTCTTGCGTTTGCCTTTGGGCCAGGGGACGCGGGCGCGCAGGTCGCCGGCGGCGAGTTTGCGGGCCGCCTCGCGCAGGGAGCCGATGGGGCGGGTAATCATCATGGTGATGCCGAAGGTGACCAGCACGGAGATGATGAGGCTGATGAGGAGCCGGGGCAGTTCTTCGCGGTAGGGGATGTAGACGTGGCTCGGATAGCTGCCGCGGACAAGGTAGGCGAACTTCCGGCCCTGGGCGTCTTTGACCAGGATGCCCTCGAGGTAGCCGGCGTCGTGGCGTTCCCCGACCAGGAAACCGTCTTTGCGAATTCTGGCGATGGCCGGCGCGTAGAGTTTCGCGTCGGCTTGCTGGCAGAGCGGGTGGCCGGAGGGGTCGAATAGGATTGCCGGCTGGTCGGCGGGGCCGGGCACGTCGAGCGGGAAGGTGTTGGGAACGGTCGCAAGGGCCTTGCAGCCGCCCGACTCCCAGGCCGCGACGGAGCGCTCGGCGTTGGACTGCATCATGGCGAACAGCGAGGTGTAGACCACTTCGCTCGATTCGAACTGGTGGGCCAGGATGAAGATGGTGGCCACGATGATGAGGAACTCGGTGAGCCAGAAGGAGAGGAAAATCTTGATGAATGTGCTGCGCATCGGCGGTCAGTTCTCCCGGCCCGCGGAGGCGGTTGGGGCCGCGGGCGCATGGGTGCCGGCGGGTACGGCGAGCTGGTAGCCGACCGAGCGGATGGTCTTGATCTGGTCGCCGAGTTGGGCTGCGTCGTCCAGTTTGCGGCGCAGGCGGCTGACGTGCATGTCCAGGCTGCGATCGAAGGGGTTGAAGCGGCGGTCGAGAACCAGTTCGGTGAGGTGTTCGCGGGTGAGGATCTGGCCGGGCGCGCCCATGAGCGCGCCGAGCAGCTCGAATTCGACGTTGGTGAGCTCGAGTTCGACGCCCAGGCAGGTGGCGGCGCGGGATCCGGTGTCGAGCTCGATGCCGCCGACGGAAAGATGCCGGATGCCCGTTTTGCTGTCCGTTGGGGCTGGCCGATTGGCCGCGCTGCGCCGCAGGATGGCGCGAATGCGAGCCAGCAACTCGCGGGGATTGAAGGGTTTGGGCAGGTAGTCGTCGGCGCCGATTTCAAGGCCGACGATGCGGTCGATGTCGTCGCCGCGGGCGGTCAGCAGAAGGACGCTGACCTGGGAACTGGTGCGCAGGCGGCGCAGGACCTCGAAGCCGTCGAGGCCGGGGAGCATCACGTCGAGCAGGACGATCGAAAATTCGTCAGTGAGCGCCCGGTGCAGGCCGAGCTGGCCGTTATGCTCCGCGGTGACGGCAAAACCATGCCGCACCAGATAGTCCTGGAGCATGGTACACAGCTCGATGTCGTCGTCGATGAGCAGGACGGGTTCCACGGCAGGCCTCAGGGCGGGAATCGAGTTGGCTTCAGACCCCAATCTCATTTCTACTCCAACCCAGAGTGCATCGCGGTAACGATTTGTAACACCCACCTGACGGGGGCATGACATTTCGTTACGAATCGTGACGGAATATGACGGCGCTCGGTTGCGGCGGGTGGTGTGATGAGTTTGATGGATGGTGCAGGTGGATCGTCCAAGTGGATGGTCCAGGGTTGGTCGAGCGAGCGGTTGAGGAGACGATTCGATGAGTACGGGCAGCGGCAGTACGGAGCTTGTGCAACAGTGTCTGAACGGCAACGAGGGCGCGTGGGCCAGCCTGGTGGAGGAATATCGCGGCATGGTTTACAGCATCTGCTACCTGTATTGCGGTTCCAGTCAGGACGCCGAAGACCTGGTGCAGGATACGTTTCTGAAGATCTGGCTGAATTTAGGCAGCTACGACCCGGCGCGCGGCGAGTTGAAGGGCTGGATTGCGACGGTGACGCGGAATCAGCGCGTGGATCGGTACCGGCGCAGCGGTCAGCAGCGGCTAACCGACTCGCTCGACGACACGGGTCACGCGCGGTGGGATGGCACTGAGACGCGTCCGCTGGCGCAACGCATTCCGGATACGCGCCCCACGCCGCACGACGCCGCGGTGACCACCGAGATCGCCGCGATTGTGGGACGAGCCGTGGATCGGGTAACGCCGGAGATGCGGCAGGTGGTCGAGATGCGCTTCGTGCATGGGCTGGACAACCGGGAGATTGCGCACCGTCTGCGCATTCCCGAGGGAACGGTGAAGTCGCGGACCAACCGGGGGCGGGCGCAGTTGGCGACCTTGCTAAGTCCGATGCGGACCGCCCTGGGCGCGGCTTAAGTTATTGGGCCAGGTAGTGTTTGGTAACTCCCGTCCGTTGATTGGCAACGTCGAAGCTGCCGTCCTTGGCGGCGGACAACTCGAGGCCGAACGCGGAATCCGGCCCGCGCGGATTGGCGATGTATTGCTCCTGGGTGTTATCGCCTGCGCCCGCTTCGGAGTAATGGATCTGCCATAGAGTCTCAAGCCCGGGCGCCGCTGCGACGGTCTTGAGGACCGAAGCCGATCCGCCCTTGTTGGCGCCATTGTCCATAATGGCTACGCGGGGATGGATGGCATCGACGAAGACCGCGCTGGAGCTTTGGTCCCATCCGTGATGGGAGACGATGTAGATGTCGATGCGGCCTAACTTATTGGCTGGGCAAGCCAATTGGAATTCTTTGTCCTTGGTAAGATCGCCGAGGTCCAGCAGGCGCAGCTTGCCGAAGTCGATCTCGATGCCCAGCGAGCGCGAGTTTTCGGTCCGATCCGGCTCATCGGCCGCGGCTCCCCGGCAGTAGGAGTTGTTCTGGCCGGCGCCAGGCAAGGCATTGGCAATCAGGCTTCCATCCGAACTTACAACGGTAGCTTTGAATCCCCGGATGGGCAGGATATCTCCCGGCTTCGGCTCCAAAACTTTGTACTTACCGGTGGCCAGCAGCTTTCGGTAGTCCGCGTAGTCTTTTTCGGTAATTCCTTTGTCCAGCTCGCGGTTGGGGCCATGGTCGATAAAGGTTCCGATGGGAATGCGCGCGGCGAGCGGAGGAATGCCGCCGGCATGGTCAACGTGATAGTGCGTGACGAGGACGTAGTCGATCTTGCTGAGACCCGCCTTTTTTGCCACCGCGACGATGCGATCCGCATCCCGCGCTCCCGGAGCGCAGTCGAAAGTGCCCTTGCTGTTCACGGCGCAATTGGAAGGCCAGCCGGCGTCGATCAGCAGCGACTCGTTTTGGGGCGTGACAAAGAGCGTGGATTGGCCACCCTCGACGTCGATGAAATAAATTCGCAATTTGTCCCCGGCAGGTCCGGCCGCGAAAGCGGAGACGGCCAGCAGCAGGACGGGCAAAATTGTCCACTTCAAAATTCTGGAATGCATGAAACTCCTCGCTGTCTCCCGTCCTGGCGCGGTTTCCCTTGCCGATGGAGGGATCGATGGGCCAGCATGGTATCCATGCCGGAGTTGCCCGACATCACAGCTTACATTGCCGCGCTGGAGGCGCGCATCCTGGGCCAGCCCCTGACGCGTGTGCGCATCCAAAGCGCCTTTCTGCTGCGCACAGCGAAGCCGTCGGTTGCGGAGGCGGAAGGCAAGACGGTGCGGGCCGTGCGGCGGATCGGCAAGCGCATCGCCATTGGGCTGGATGGGTTTGGGGATGGGGAGATTTGGCTGGTGCTGCATCTGATGATCGCCGGGCGGCTGCACTGGCGGGCCGCCAATGCGAAGCTGGCGGGGCGCAATGCGCTCGCGGCCTTCGATTTCCCGCATGGAAGCCTGGTGCTGACCGAGGCTGGCTCCAAACGGCGCGCCTCGCTGCATCTGGTAGCCGGCCAGGCGCAGTTGGAGGCGATGAATCCGGGCGGGATCGAGGTCTTTGCAAGCGATCCGGCGGGGTTTCAGCAGGCGCTTACGGCGGAGAACCGGACGCTGAAGCGGGCGCTGACTGACCCGCGCATCGTGAGCGGGATCGGCAACGCGTATTCGGATGAGATTCTTCACGCGGCGCAGCTTTCGCCGGTGACGCTGACGCACAAGCTCGGTCCGGAGGAGTGGGCGCGGCTCTATGGGGCGACGCGGGAGACGCTGCAATTGTGGACGGACCGGATGCTGGCCGAGGCGCGGGGAGGGTTTCCGGAGAAGGTGACGGCGTTCCGGCCGGAGATGGCGGTGCATGGGCGATTCGGACTTCCCTGTCCGCGCTGCGGCTCTCCAGTCCAGCGCATTCGCTACGCGGACAACGAAACGGACTACTGCGCGGTGTGCCAGACCGGCGGACGGGTGCTGGCGGATCGCAGCCTGTCGCGGCTGATGAAATCCGACTGGCCGCGGACGCTTGAGGAACTGGAGGCGCTGAAGCGGCGCTGACGTTGGGAGCCGGATGCCCGTCCTTCCACAGATTAGAGCCATCTATTGCCGAACCGGGTGGAAATGGCCCCTGAACTGCTGCGCGTTCGAACATGTCAGGCGCGATTTCGCATCTTGCGGGCGCATCTTCGGGAGCCGGTGGAGGGCTGACGCCCTTTCTGCCGTATATTTTTGTGCCGCGCGGCGACTCTGGCGATACCTGGATCTACATTGTTTCGAGTCTGTGTACCTCCGCAGCCTTGTTCGCCATGGTTCTGGTGCTGTTTCAGGTGATGCGCAAGAAGACGGACTACCGGCTGCGCGGGGCGGCGATTCTGGCAGGGTCGTTCTTCGGGCTGAGGGCGATCACTCAGTTGCTGGGGAACTGGACGACCTTGCACCCCGCCTACCGCATCCGGTGGGAGGTGACCGCGTTGGTTTCCGTCCTCGCCATGGCGACGGCGATCGCTTTGGTTTGGCTGCTGCCGGCGCTACATCGGATCCCGAGCATTGACGATCTGGAGCGCGAGGTGGAAGAGCGGCGGCGCGCCGAGGAAGAGGCGATCGCCAAAGAGGAACGCTTTCGGGCGTTTGTCGAAAGCGTGGAAGACTACGCGATCTACATGATCGACCCCAAAGGCGTTGTGTTGAGCTGGAACCACGGCGCCGAGAGGTTGAAAGGCTACAGCGCCGAGGAGATTGTCGGCCAGAATTTTGCGCGCTTTTACACCGAGGAAGAACAAGCCGAGGGAAAGCCGCGGCGGGCGTTGGCGATTGCGGCGGAAACAGGCCGCTTTCAGGGCGAAGGCTGGCGGGTGCGTAAGGATGGGAGCCTCTTTCTGGCCAATGCGGTGATGCGGCCGATACGCGACGCTTCCGGCGCCTTGCGCGGCTTCTCGAAGGTGACGCGCGATTTAACCGAGAGCCGGGAGATGGAAGCGCGGTTTCAACTGCTGCTGGAGTCCGCGCCGAACGCGATCGTGATTGCCAACCGGGCGGGTAACATCGACTACGTTAATGCCGAAGCGGAGCGCCTGTTCGGCTACCAGCGCGCGGAGATTGCGGGGCAACCGGTTTCGGCGCTGATGCCGGCGCGCTTTCGGGAGGAAAAGAACACCTTTCTGGAGAAAATTCTCGGGGATTCCCGTGCTCCGGCACCCAGTTCTCCGCAGGAATGCTACGGTTTGCGCAAGGACGGCGGGGAGTTTCCAATGGAATGGAACGCCCGGCCGCTGAAGACGAAGGAAGGTGGGGTAGTGTTGTTTGCCATTCA
>Ga0209208_10002025_pt1 | contig 28935 bp, 30 predicted proteins | sample S1TSphfallax_3_FD_187694 | JGI IMG/M metagenome (GOLD analysis project Ga0209208, IMG submission 187694) | Host-associated microbial communities from peat moss isolated from Minnesota, USA - S1T2_Fd - Sphagnum fallax MG (SPAdes) (version 2) | ecosystem: Host-associated > Plants > Peat moss >...
TGGGCGCAATTAATCGCATGGGTCCCATCTGCAAGCCCTTTATCGGAACAATGCGCCCGCGATAAGTGAAGGGCGGACCGGCGGGAATGTTGTAGGTAATTTCAAACTGCGTCTCACCTGGCTTGATGGGATAGCTGATTTTGAAGACGTCGTCCTGTTCGGTCTTTTCGGCGGCACGCGGCAGCGGCATGCCTTGCGGCCCCTGCACCTGCACTCTCACTTGGCCGTTCGCGGCCGGAGGCAGATAGAAGCGGAACGAACCGGTTTGTTCGTTGTTGAAGGTGGTGGTGGAAGAGTTCTGAAAAATGACGGTTTCGCCGACAGCGATTTTGCTGGAATCCGGCTCAAACACCATGAACTGCTGGGTGACTTGCGCCGCACCGGAAGTTTTCGACACGTTATAAACTTCCAGTTCCACGCCCGATGTGGGAGTTGCGGGCGTCAGCAGCTTGTTGTAATTCACGCCCTGAAACGCGGCCTGCAAAAGCTGCGGACCGCCTCCTGGCTGGTCATTGGCAAACGCGAAATGGCCGCTGGCATCGCTGAGCGTGGTACCAAGCGTCTTCATGCCGCCTTGGCCCGGCTTCACCAGCGTGATGGAAACATTCGCGGCCGGGACGCCCGTGGTTTTGTTGATCACCGTGCCGTCAATGGCGGCCATCAGCGCGCTTGCGGACAGGAAAAAGAGACAAAGCTTCATGCAATCGCCTTCCCGCATTCGCCGCAGAATTTCAGAGCGGTCGGAAATTTCGCGCCGCAGTGCGGACAAACTTTCGCGCCTTTCGAAGCCTTCTTCACCGGCTTCGCTTCCGCACGCGCGGTTGCCAATCCCAGCCGCTTGACGGTTTCTTCCGTCTCGGCCAGAACCACCGCCAGTTCCTTTTGCAATGCCTGCTTCGTCGCCTGATAATCGCTGTCCGACAGCTTGCCTAGACGATATTCAAACTGCAGATCGCGCAAGTTGTCGTAAATCGCATACTTGCGGTCTTCCAGATGCTGAATGGGCGATGCGGGTATCGGGTCGGGAACGTCCTGCGGCCTCACGGCCAGTGTGTAGAGCAGCGCCGCAATCGCCACCAGACACGTCAATGCAATGGTCACTTTAGCTGCTTCTCGTCTTCCAATTCTTTGTCAATTTGGCTCTGAAAACGGTTGAGGGTGGCTTTGTCCGCTTCGGTCAGCGGCGCGGGTTCCTGCTGATTGCGCTTCACCCACCACGAATAAAACAAGAAGCCCGCGAGCAAAGCAATCCCCGGCATTACCCAGCTCAGAATAGGGCCGAAGCCTTGCGTGGGCGGAGTGGCCAGCGCCACGATGCCTTCTTCCTGAACCACCCGCTCAACAATGGCGTCGTCCGACATGCCCTTCTGTTTCAGCGCGTAAATTTTATGGCGCATAGGGTCGGCCGATTCGCATTTGAGCATGGGGCAATCGCCGACAGTATTGCGGCAGCCGGCGCAGCGGCAAGCCAGACGTCCGCCCACGCGCATCACGTCGGGCGTCATGTAGGACGTTGAATCCTGCGCGATCAAGCCGGCAATCGTGATGAAGAAGATGGCGACTAATTTAAGATTTGACTGTTTCCACTGCGCTAGCAATTCCCACCACCTCCGTGCGCGCGTACTGCAAGCGCACCTTTGCCGGGATCAGGCAGATTAGCGATCCCGTCAGCAGCACCCAATAACCAATCCAGATCCACGACACCAGCGGAAAAATGTACATCTGAAAAATCGCCTTCGTGTTGTCGGGCGAAATGCCGGAAAAATTGATATACAGATCTTCGTTCAGCCGACGACGGATGCCGATCATGGAAGCTTGTTCCTGGCTGGCTTTGTACAAGCGAATTTCCGGATGCAAATCCGCCACCAACCGCCCGTTCACGCCCACATCAATAGACGCGCGGCTGTATTCCAGGTTAGAGTCTTCGCCGTCACTCACGTTGGTCAGCTTCAAATCGTACTTGCCGAAACGCAGCGTCTGATTCAAGGCCAACTGCTTCGTCTCATGCTGATTGAAAGCGCTGCCGGTGAAGCCAATGAACATAAATACAATGCCCATGTGAACGATATAGCCGCCGTAGCGCCGCGTATTGCGCCACGTCAGTTCAAAGGCCGAACGTATAAGCGGCATCTGTTCCTTCGCCTGAATGGCGCGCGAACCCTTCCAGAACTCAATCACGATGGTCGCTGCCACGAAGGCACATAGTCCGAACGAAACCAGCGCCGCAATCTGTGTAATGCCCGCGGCCAGGAGACTCAGGCTGACCACAACGCCGACCAATCCAGGCGCCAGGAAGGCTTTCTTCAAGCTGCTGAGCGAACTCTTGCGCCACGCAATCAGCGGGCCCACGCCGGTGAGCAAAATCAGAAACAGCGCGATGGGCACGTTCACTTTGTTGTAGTAAGGGCCGTCAATGGTTTCCTTTTCGCCCGTCACCGCTTCCATAATCACCGGAAACAGGGTGCCCCAAAGCACCGCGAAACAACTGGCCAGCAGAATCAGGTTGTTGAACAAAAAACTGGATTCGCGTGAGAGCACGCTTTCCAGCTTCACTTCGCTCTTCAGGTATTTCAGGTTATAGACGATGGCCGCCGTTACCAGCACCGTGGCCGAAATCAGAAACGTCGTAAAGTACGGCTTTACGGGTGATTGCGCGAAGGCGTGAACGCTGGAAACCAGGCCGGTGCGCGTCAGTGTGGTTCCCAAAATACTCAGCAGGAACGTGGCCGACACCAGCACCATGTTCCAGACCTTCATCATGCCCTTCTTTTCCTGCATCATGACGGAATGCAGAAACGCGGTGGCGGTAATCCACGGCATCAGCGAAGCGTTTTCCACCGGATCCCAGCCCCAATAACCGCCCCAACCCAAAACCGTGTAAGCCCAGCCCATGCCCAGCAGCACGCCGGTGCTTTGGAATAGCCAAGTCAAAATAGCCCAGCGGCGAGTGGTGTGAATCCAAGCTTCACCCGGCTGGCGCGTCAGCAGCGACGCCATGGCAAAAGCAAACGGCACCGTGAAACCCACATAACCCAGATAGAGAAACGGCGGGTGAATCGCCATGGTCCACCATTGCAGCAGCGGACTCAAGCCATTGCCATCGCCCACATCCACAATGCCGCGGCCCGCCATCAGCACATGGAACGGACTCGCCACAAACGTAATCATGCCGACAAAAAACGCCAGCACGGTATTCATGATGGCCACCACCAGCGGCATCATTTCGCGGAATTTGCGTCGGTTCGTGAACGTGGCAATCGCGGAATAAGTGGACAGCAGCCATGACCACAGCAGCAGCGAACCTTCCTGCCCGCCCCACCACGCCGTGAACTTATAAACCTGCGGCATCGCTTTGTTGCTATGCGCGGCCACGTAAGCCAGGCGGAAATCGCCCGTCAGCAGCGCATACACCAGTAAGCCGGAAGCCAGCGTCAGCAGCACCCAAATGGAATAAACCGCGCGCTCCGCGCTGACAATCAGAAACGGGCGTTTGCCATATTTCCCCGCCAGCGACGCGGCCACGGCAAACACCGCCAGACAGAAGGCAACCAGAATTGAAAGCGCGCCCAGATTTTCCATGTTCGTCTCTTATTGGACAGGCGCGCGCAGAGCGCTGATTTTTTGTCCCGGCGCATCATGCGACAGATTCCGCTGCGGCGGCTTCGCCTCATATTTCGACGCGCACTTGGCCTGAATCTTGTTCGCCACAAAGACGCCATCGGGACCCATTTTGCCATCCGCCAGCGCCTGGGCGTTGTCGCGGAAGGTGTCGGGCAGCGGGTCCATGCCGGTGTAGACCACGGGCAGCGTTTCCGCGCCCTGATGCAGCACGAAATTCACCTGCGAACCGGTCTTCACAATGGAGCCCGGCTTCACATCGCCGCCCACGCGCAAGCGATGACCCTGCGCATCATTGCCCATTTTCTCCACTTCCGGAATCGTCTTGTAATAGGTCTTGGTGTCGCGGATGCCGCCCATGGCCAGCCACACTAAACTGCCGACAATCAAAGTCATCAGCGCGGCGAACTTTGCATAAGTCTTCATATTCAACAGAACCTTATACAGTATAGGACGCGAAAACGAAAGGCATGACGCAAAAAGGGCTCTGCAACGTTGCAGAGCCCTTTCTGACAGATTTAAAACTCGTTTAAGCCAAGGCCACTTCTTCAGCCTGCAAACCCTTCGGTCCCTTTTTCACGACAAAAGAGACACGCGCCCCTTCATCCAGGCTTCTGTATCCCGATGCTTCAATCGCGGAAAAATGCACGAATACGTCTTCGCCATTTTCGCGGGCAATAAACCCAAAGCCCTTCGAAGCATTAAACCACTTCACTGTTCCAATTTCTTTCATGTGTAACTCTCTCTTTTATACTTGCGACAAATACCCGTTCAATCAATTGATAATTCGAGAGATGCTAACCATGAAAGGCGTGCCGTACCGAAGTCATTTCAAAAGCCGGAAGGAATCTGTTCGCTCTCCTTATCATAGCACTTTTGCAGATAGAAGAAACCCTGACGCCTTCCGGCGCGTAAACGGCTTCAGCTTAAGACTGAACCTTGCGAATGACGCTGCCCACCTTTAAAGCGGCGCGTTCCTCCGGCGTGGCCCGGATAAAATCGCTGCTTGACTTGGCTGGCGGTTTCTGCGCTTTCTTGGCGGCCACTGTGCCCGCGCCGCTCTCGGCAATGCGCTCATTAATGGCGCGATTCTGGGCAATCCGTAAAGCCGTCTTCTCCTGCGGAGTCAGCAAATGAAATGGTTTACTCGCGGTGATTTGGTCTGTCATAGTTTTAAGCTCAACAACACTTCAGCAATCGGGCGCTCTTGGAACCCGTCGTCTTTTCCTTCTTCAATCTGTTCGTCAGAGCCATCCGATGGCGGCGCATTTTTGGCCGCCAAACGCTTGGCGAACTTTTCCTGCTGCTTTTCTTTTCGCTGCTGTTCTTTCTGACGCTTTTGGAAGGTCTGTGATCCTCGACCAGGCATACTGCATGCTCCCTTGGAAAGAATAAGGTCTACAATCTGCCCGCTAACTGCCCTTAAATCAATGCCTTAAAGACAAAACTAGCGGCGTCCAACGGCATCCGAAAACTGCTCGGATGTGGACCTACGACTGTTTTCAGTCTACCAGAACAATCCGATTTGTAACTATCGGCGGCCGGAAGAGTCTCACCTTGCCCGTGCTTCGACGCGGCCCGAAAGCGCCGGTCACAAAAACCTTAAAAACTTTTTCTCTCTTCTAATCAATAACTTAGCGCCATTAAAAAAATTCGCGTGACAGCCCCGGGCGCTAACGTTATGGGCGGATGAGGGTTAATTCTAAGACGAAGACAAAGGGATACGGCCATGGGTGGTGCTTTACGCACGGGCTGCTGCCATCTCAATCGAAATTCCAGGCGCTGGAGACCCGATTGAAAGGATTTTCCGGCCCCGTGGGTTCCGGCAAAAGCGCGGCCTTGTGCCTGGAAACGCTGCGCCGCGCGAACCTGAATCGCGGCCGGCAAGGGCTGCTGGCGGCGCCGACGTTTGCCATGCTGCGCGACGCGGCCCTTATCAGTTTGACCGGAATGCTGGATGAAATTGAGGTGGAATACGACCACAAGCGCAGCGACGGTGAGCTGCATTTTATGTCGCTGGCCAGTTTTATTCTGCTGCGCTCGCTGGATGAGCCGGAACGGCTTCGCGGGACGAATTTGGCGTGGTTTGGAATTGATGAGCTGTCGTACGCCAGCGAAAACGCCTGGCTGCGGCTGGAAGCGCGGCTGCGAGATCCGAAAGCGGACGCTCTCAGCGGCTTTGGGGTGTGGACGCCTCAGGGTCACGACTGGATTTACGAGCGCTTTATTAAAACTCCCGTGGATGGCTATGGCTGCGTGCGGGCGCAGCCGTTTGAAAACCGTTTTCTGCTGATGAAGACGCCCGATTATTACGAGCGGCTGGAAAGCAGTTACGACCCTAAGTTTTATGCGCAGGAGGCCAAGGGCGAATACGTCAACAGCCGCGCCGACCGCGTCTATCACTGCTTCAACGCGGCCGTGCATGTGATTCAGGCGAAATATGAGCCGCATCTGCCCCTGATGTGGGGGCTGGATTTTAACGTCTCGCCGATGAGTTCGGTGATTCTGCAAAGGAAAGGCCAGCGCCTGGTGGTGATTGACGAAATTGTGCTGGAACGGGCGACGACAACCGACGCCTGCACCGAGTTTGAGAACCGGTATAAAGGACACGCCGCCCTGCTGGAAGTTTTCGGAGACGCCAGCGGCAACAGCCAGCACACAACCGGCACCACCGACTACAACACGCTGCGCAACAGCCTGACTCGGGCGGGCTTCCGAAACGTGAGCTACAAAGTGCCGAACTCGAACCCGCCGGTGCTGGACCGCATTCGCAAAGTAAACGCTTTGCTGACCAACGCGCTGGGCGAAGTGAGCCTGGAGGTCAGTTCCAAATGCAAGGAACTGATCAAAGATTTTGAAGAAGTGATGTACAAGCCCGGTTCTGGGGTAATCGACAAGCTGCGTGATCCGTTGCGAACACACGCCTCAGACGCTCTCGGATACGTGATCTGGGAACTCTATGGAGAAAAGCCGAAAGCCGGCAACAGGTGCGAACGCCTGCTTTGACAACGGCTTATGGGAGGAAGGTAACTAACATGACTGAAATTGACCGCGAGCACCCCAGCTACAAACATCGCACTCTTGTGCTGCGCACTTACCGGGATTTGTATGCGGGCGGATTCGAATTTAAAATGCGCGCGCACAACTATCTGCAGCAGCGCCACAAAGAGCCCGGCGACATTTATCTGGAACGGCTGCACCGCGTCTTTTATGAAAACTACATCGGCTCCATTGTCGATTGGTACAGCGCCACGCTTTTTCGGCGCGAAGCCACGCTGCAGTTTGAGAACGGTCTGGAATCGGACCGGGCTTTCCTGGCCGAATTCGCCGACGATTGCGACCTGCGCGGCACCAAGCTTTCCATGTTCTTCCGGACATGCTTCACGGAAGCGCTGGTCACAGGCCAAAGCCATGTGCTGATCGATTTTCCAGTGCCGACGGAGCAGGCCAGAAACCGCGCTGAAGAAGACGCCATCGGGCTTTCCAGAGCCTTTCTGGTGCGCTACAGCGCCGAAGAATTAATCAACTGGAGCTGCGACGACCGCGGCGATTACGAATGGGTTGTGCTGCGCACTGAATGCGAGCGCCAGCTCAGCATCGATTCTCCCGAAATTGTGAAAGAGACTCGCTGGGCTTACTACGACAAAACCGAGTACCGCATTTACCGCCGCCTGCTGCGAAACGATGGCACGGGCGATATTGCCTTGACCGCACAAGGCCCGCATGGCCTGGCCAATCAGAACCGCGTGCCGGTGGTCAGCCTGCGCCTGAACGACGGCTTGTGGCTGCTGAACAAAGCGGCCCATCTGCAACTGGAGCATTTCAACAAATCCAACTCGCTGGGCTGGGCCATCACCATGGGCCTGTTCGCCATGCCGGTGGTCTACTCCGACCGCGAGTGGAACCAGATTGTCGGCGAAAGCTATTACATCCAACTGGGCGCGAACGACCGCTTTGGCTGGACCGAGCCGGACGGCAAGGTCTACCAGATTGCCGCCAGCAACCTGGAGGTTCTGAAAGAAGAGATCTACCGCGTCTGTTATCTCTCTCAGGTTTCGGGCGAAGCCATCTCCGGGCAGGCGCAATCGGCGCTCAGCAAGCAGCTTGAGTTCACCGTCACGCAGGAGATGCTGCGCGCCTACGGCAGCATTGTCAAGGATTGCATTTCCAAAGTGCTGGGCGGCATTAGCGCCGCCCGCCAGGACGACGTGCAAATCTATGTGGCCGGCATGGACGAAGTGGACATTAACGAATTTGGGACGGATTTGGACCAGGCCAGCAAGCTTCTGCAATTGAACATTCAGTCGCCCCTGCTGCGCCAGCAAATCTTCCAAAGGCTCGCGCTGAAATATCTGAGCGACGCGAGGCAGGAAGTAAAGGATCAGATTGCGCGCGAAATTGAAGCGCAAACCAATTAGTGAGACGAGGTTTAAATGTCAGAACAACTTTCAAACGAAAATCAGCCGGTTAGCGGCCAGGATGTAAAAGAAATCGTCAGGCAGGCGATTCAGGAATTTGTGCAATCTGAGCAGCAGAAAGCCGAGCCCGCCTACAAAGCGGAACTCCAGGATGAGCGCAAGCGCCGCGAAAACCTGGAATCGCGCCTGAACATGCTGGTTGAGGAAAACAAGAAGGCGCGCGCCATGGCCGAAGAGGCAGACCGCAACTCGCAGATCAGAAGTGAGCTGCAGCGGCTGGGCATCAACAAAGTGGATTTGGCCTTCAAGGCAATCAAAGACGATATCACCCGATCGGAAGACGGCCGGCTGCAAAGCAAGGGGCCGGAACCCAAATCTTTGCAGGACTTCCTGACGGGATTCGTGCAGGAAAATCCGGAACTGCTGCCGGCCCGCATCTCAGGCGGCAGCGGCGCCAAGCCGCCCGTGCGCGCGGCCCAGCCCGAAGCGGGCGCAGGAATCGAGCTTGAAAAAATCAAGCCGGGAATGAAGAAAGAAGATCTTGATCAGGTGCGCCAGGAGATTGCGCGGATTGCCCAACAGGCCATCCGGGGACTCTAACAAACGTTAGGAAAGGGGGACGGACTGCTAGGTCCCCGGCGCGGCAACGCCACAGAGAACGGGAATCCCGCTCAGTGGACATAGCTGTCCGTCCCCCTTTCCCTGGTCAAGGATGCATCCGCGGATCCGTCACTGCGCAGTCGTGCGCAGCGAAATCCGCAATTTTGAACTCAAGCGGCGCTTCGGCGTCGCTATTTTTTTTAGGAGATTTATGTCAATCATTACTTCCGCCAATTTGGCGAACGCCATTGTCAAGCTGGTTGCCGCTGATGCTTTACCTGCTTTGATGGGCAACCTGGTCATGGGCAACCTGGTCAACCGGGATTATGAGCCTGTGCTGGCGCATGCCGGCGACACGGTGAACGTGCCCATTCCTCCGGTGCTGGTGGCCAACAACATCGCCGAAGGCGGCTCCGTTCAGCCGCAGAACCCGGACCTGGGCAATGCGCAGATTGTTCTGAACACCCACGCTGAAGCGACCTTCCAGATTCCGGATGTCACCAAAGCGCTGGCCTTTCCCGAACTGCTGAAGGCCTATATGCAACCCGCCGTTGTTGCCATTGCCTCGCGCGTGGAAAGCGACCTGCTGGGCCTCTACAGCCAGTTCACCGCCAACACGCCGCTGGGCACCGCAGGCACGCCCATCACCGAAGCTGTTATCGATTCGGCTGAAACCGCGCTGTTCACCGCCATGGTGCCAGCCAGCGCACCCAAGTATCTGGTTGTTGATTCAAACAGCTACTCGGCCATCCGCCAGATTCCGCGCTTCAGTGAGTACTACAGCGCCGGCGAAGCTGGCCTGAAAGCCCTGGTGGAAGGCAACGTTGGCAAGATGAAGGACTTCTTTATCTTCCGTTCGCAGTTCGTTCCCACCACCGGCAGCGCCAGCCCCAACACGCACAACCTGGCATTCACCAAAGATGCCATCGGCCTGGTGGTGCGCCGCCTGCCTCAGCCCCTTCCCGGAACCGGCGCGGTTGCCGAGTACGCCGAAATGGGCAACTTCGGAGTGCGCGTGGTGATGAGCTACCAGCCCAACACGCTGGCCCAGCAATTCACCGTCGACATTCTCTACGGCTGCGGCGTTCTTTACAACAGCTTCGCCGTTCAGGTCAATAGCTAGTCACAAATTCGCGGAGCCCAGCTATTCAGGCTGGGCTCCGCGGCAAACAAATCTAAGGAGAACATCATATGGACGTCAAACAGTACTACCGCAAGCTAAGAGAAATCGAGTCCGGCATCACGGAACCCTTCGTTCTGGTGACAAGCCTGGAAACCTCCGACGGCGGCAAGCCCGGAATCGTGTCGGAAGTGTCGCGCGAACAGGCGGCCAAACTGCTGGTGGAAGGCCGTGTCACGCTTTCCACCGCGGCGGAAGAGAAAGCTTTCCTGGCCAAGCGCGCGGCCGAGAAAAAGGCCTTCGAGAAATCCGAACTCGCCCGCCGGTTGCAGGTGACCATTGTGTCGGCGCCTGAAGACAAAGAACCCAAAGCAACGGTTTCCTCCGATTCCGAGACGGGATCAAGAAAGTAACTCCCATGGCACTCTTTACCGACGCCGAGGTCGTCACCATCAACGACCTTCTTGAATATGAAGGCACGCTGGTGCAGACCGCTTCCGACTATTCCATCAATGTAGACACAAAAATTGGGCTCGCCATGAGCGGGATTGGCGACCGCCTCCTGTTATGGCTGCTCAACATTGGCGCATCCGATCCGCAATTTCTCACTCGCCGTCTCATTGGACTTTCCACAGTCGTCGTCACTGATCCTTTGCGTCGGTGGATTGTGTTTGAATCGCTCAGCCGCATCTTCGCCGAAGCGTACAACTTGCAATTGAACACCCGCTTTCAGGCCAAGTGGCAGGAATACCAGCAGGAAGCCAGGTCTGCTGCCGATTTCGCCTTTCAATCCGGCATCGGAATCGTTTTCAATCCGCTGCCTGAACCCGCTCTGCCCTTGGTCTCCGTTCAGACCGGCTACTCCAGCGCGGCCGCGCTCTATGTGCAAACCACCTGGGTAGACAGCAAAGGCTGGGAAAGCGCGCCCAGCCCCGTCAACGGCCAGGTGATTCCGGCCGGCTCCACCATTTCAGTGGCCATGGCCGAAGGCTCCGTCGGCGCTCCAAAAGCCGCCGTGGGCTGGAACGTCTACATCGGCGTCGATGAAGGCGCGGCTACGCGCCAGACCTCGACGCCCCAGCAAATTGGCTCCACTTGGCAACTGCCCGCCTCCGGAATCGTCAGCGGCAGCCTGGCCGGGCAAGGCCAGATGCCGAATTTCTTCATCCGCACGTCGAAACAAATCTTGAGAGGTTAAATGACACCGATTTCTCTATTGGGCCCCCAGAAAGTAGTCAGCCTGCTGACCGCTAACTCGGCCTTGCAAATGGCTGTTAACGCCATCACCGCGCAGACCGGAGTGGTTCTGCCCCCTATCTCCAACAGCCAGATTGTCATCACATCCATCTCGCCCGACATGGCGGATAAGAACGCGCAGCTCACTTATCCGCGCGTCTGTGTGCAAACCACGCAAGTGAATAACACCCATATGGAGAAGTTCCGCTCGTTCTCCGGCTCGCTCGTGGTCACGGCCGACGTCTGGTTCAGCAGCAATCTCATCGCTCTCACTGAGACCGGCCTCCATTACTACCTGCAAGGAATTGAGTCCATTCTCCAGGCCAACGAAGGCGACTGGGGCGACGGTTTCTATTACTCCGGCTTGTACGACGCGCAGCTTCAGCCCACCAAAGCAGGCGGCTTTGGCTTTCTCGAATCCGCCCGAATCACCATCGCCCTGGACGTGAATGTCAGCTAAGGACAACCTATGGCAACTTACATATCAAGCAATAACAACCGATTCTATTCGGCGCTGGAATCTGCCTACGCCCAGGTGCCGGCCATCACCGCCGCCAATCGCCTGCCAACCGTCGAGCTAGCCGCGCACCAGCAGTTGCAGCAATCGCAGCGCCGCGACAAAACCGGCACCAGAACGTTTCTTGGCAACTCGCCGCTGGCCCGCCGCGCCACTGCCTTCAGCTTAAGCACTTATCTCACGTCCTGGGACCCCGCTGTTACTCCCGGCTACGGCCCGCTCTTGCAATCGGCCACCGGAGGCGTGCCTTCTTTGTCCAGCCAGTTGACCGTTTCCTCCATGCTGGACTCGCTTCATCTGGTAACTTCCCTGCCGCATGGTTTGCTGGCCGGAAACGGCGTCTCGCAAGGCAGCGAAGTGCGCTTTGTCGCTAGCGTTGTCGACCAGACCACCATTCTGCTGAACGCCCCCTTCTCTTCACCTCCGGCCGCCGGCGCGCTTCTCTCCCAGACGCTGAGCTATCCGCTCGGCAATCTGCTTCCCAGCGTCAGCCTGTTCGATTACTGGGACCCATCCACCGCCATCGACCGCATTGTCACCGGCGCGACTGTCGACACCATGACCATTTCGTTGAACGGCGCTTATCATGAAATGACCTTCGCCGGCCTGGCCTCCGACCTTCTCGATTCGCAAAGCCTCCAAGACTTCCCAGCGGAACCGACACTCAGCGCTTTTGATTATTCCATCGTGTCCGGCAACCTCGGCGAAGCGTGGCTCGGCTTCACCGCCCAGCAGTTATTCACATTGACCGCCGCCACCATTCAGATAAAAAACAACCTGGTTCCCAGAAATATGGAGTTCGGCACTATTTACCCGCAATCCATCGCCGCCGGACCGCGCGATGTCTCGCTCAACTTCTCGCTTTATGCCGACGACAGCAGCATGGTCAAAGATCTCTATCTAGCCGCCAAACAGCGGACACCCATCTCCATCATGTTCCAGCTTGGGCAGCAGCAGGGGCAAATGCTGGGTATCTATCTTCCGTCCATCGTGCCCGAGCTTCCTTTATATGACGATCAGGAACCGCGCCTGGTCTGGGACTTCAAAGCAAATATCGCGCAAGGAACGAATAATGATGAAATTTATCTCGCGCTGGCGTAACGCGGCAACAAGCTACCAAAGCCTGCTATGGCTGGAAAGCGAAACCATCCCCGGCGTGGAATTCAGCATTCGCAAAATGTCCCTGGCCCAGCGAATCGAGTTATCTTCTCGCATCCGGGAGTTAACCCTCCGAAACGAGTTCTTGCGCAGCGGGCAACCCTCTGGCCAACTCGAAGCCCACTTGGCCGACCTTCTGGTCCAAAAGCTATACGTCGAATGGGCGGTCATCGACCTAAAAGGCCTCCACATAGACGGCCATCCGGCATCGCTAAAAGACCTAATCGACCATGGCCCAGAAGCTCTCGTTAGAGAAATGGCCGAATCCATCTCCGCGCATCTGGAACTCTCGGATGCCGAAAGAAAAAACTACTAATCGCATTCCATTTTCACGTCACTTCGCCGGCCGCGTGGAACTGCGATTCCTGTCAGAAAAGCGGCCTGGCAATCAGTCGCAGGTGTGCCTGGAAGGCGGCGGGACCGGCGGTCCCAAACAAGCCAAAGCGTCCCGTTTGGGCGCGCAAGGGCGTGGTCTCCATGGCCTGTCCCAAGTCGATAATCACGGCCCACAGCCTGGAGATGCTGGAGCGCTTCAGCTACTGGAAAGCCAGCGGCGGCGGATCGCTGCTGCAGGAAGAAGCCAAGACCGCGGACGCACTTTTGTTTTTGAACGAGCAATGGATAGAGGAACAGAACAATGGCTAAATTAAAAAGCACTTTTAGCGCGACAGGCATTCCGAAACTGCCCAGCCTGGGCAGCGGCGCCACGTCGCCGGGAAGCCTTCCCAAACCGTCGGTGCCCAAGAATCCTTCCGGGCAAACCCTTTCCGTCTCAAAGGCCGGCACCGTGGTGCAGGCTTTGAGTTTCGGCAAATTCCACGCCAACGTGGCGGCGTCGGCCAGCGGTTCGCAATGGGGCAATTTGCTGGGCGCGGCCTCGTCCGGCGGCGCTTCCAGCGTGCTCAGCGGCGGAATCCTCTCCAGCGGCGCGCTCGGCTTCGTCGGAAAACTTCTCAGCCTCTTTGGAGGAAGCAAGCCCGCGCCCGCCGCGCCCACCCCGTTTGTCATGCCCGCGTCACAGCAGGAAACGCTGAACGTCGGCTCTTCCACCGGTTCCAGTTCCGTCTTGCTGGGCGTTCAGGGCAGCGCTAATGCGGGTGGAACCAATGGCCCGGTTTACCAGGTGAATTCCACGCCCAACGACCACGCTGCGCAAAGCACGCAAGTGGTCAGCATTGTCAAGCAGGCATTGCTTACATCCAGTTCGCTAAACGACGTTATCTCGGAGATATGAATCATGCTCACTTTTCCCCTGCTCAGCACCGGCGCGGTGGCGCAATATCCGCTGCCGTTGTCATACACTTCGCCCGTTGAAATCATCCGCTTTATAGACGGCACCGACCAGCGCTTCCTGTCGCGCGGCCAGGCGCTTCGCACCTGGCAAATTAAGCTGTCTTTCGTCAATGAAGACGAAATCAGCCAGCTTGAAACCTTCTTTGAAACTCTAGGCGGCCAGTACTCTCCATTTGCCTTTCCCGATCCCTACAGTGGGCAAACTGTGCCTAACTGCGTAATGGGCGAAACCGCGCTGGTCACTGACTATCTCGCCACCGATCTATCATCGTCAACTCTATGGGTGGTGGAAACTAATGCCTAACATAGCTTACCCCCAGTTATCCAGCGGAGCCATGGCGCAATACCCGTTGCGGAAGCGCCGAGTCATCCAATCCTCGGTCAACACCTTTGCCGATGGCAGCATGATCGTGTCTAACATCAACGCCAACACTCAATACGTTTGGGAGCTGTCGTATACCGATCTGACCAGCGTCGATCAAACGGCGCTGCAAAATCACTTTACCGCCTGCCAGGGACCGCTGAATCCCTTCATCTTTATCGATCCCACGGCAAACATGCTCAGCAACAGCAGTAACTTGACTCTGGGCGCCTGGACATCCCAGCCACTTCTCTCCGTAACGGAGGGAACCATCGATCCCGAAGGCGGAACAACCGCCTTCACGCTGGTCAACTCCAGCCCGGTCGATCAGCAGCTCAGCCAGACCATGCTCGCGCCCGCAAACTATCAATACTGCTTCTCGCTCTACGCCATGGCCGCCACACCGACATCCCTGCGGCTGGGCCTGAACACCCAGAGCCAAACCTATTCCCTCAGCAGTTCTTGGACCCGCCTCATCAATTCAGTCCAGCTCACCGACACCGAAATGAGCTTCTCCGCAAACATCATCGTGCCTGCTGCCCAGACTGTGGTTGTCTGGGGACCGCAACTCGAGCCACAACTAAGCCCTTCACGCTATCGCGCCACGGCTGCCAGCGGAGGCGTCTATCAAAACGCCCACCTTCTCGGCAACAGCCTCACTTTTCAGTCGCAGGCGCTCGGACTGTACTCCACAACAATCAGCATAGAAACGACATAACTCGCCATGGCCACTATCAACCAGGTTAAGCAGCTCGCCGTAGCCGATACACCTATCCTCTTCTTCCAGTGCGAGATGCCCAGCGGGGACACTTATTACTGGAGCTCTCACGCGATCCTGTTCAACGGCCAGCAATATGCCGCGCGCGTGCTGAAACACAATCTGTTTAGCCTGCAGCTCTCCGCCGACGACGCCATGGACAGCATGTCACAGCTTTCCATTGTCCTGGGCAATGCCGACGCGTATATGTCCGAACTCGATGCATCCATCGGCTTCCGAGGCGCGCAGCTTACCGTCTATTTTGCCTTTGTCGACCTAACCAGCGGCGCCGTCACCACCGAGTCCACCATGCTCTTTCGCGGCGTCTCCGGCGATCCCCAAGAAGTGACGGAAGAAACGCTAACTCTGAACTTCACTAACAAGCTCAGCTTGCAGCGCGTCGCCATTCCCGATGTCCGCATTCAGCGCACCTGCCCCTGGAACTTCCCCGCTACCTTGGCGCAGCGCACCGAAGCCCTTGACGGCGGCCAGTACGGAAGGTTTTCCAAATATTATCGCTGCGGCTATTCAGCCGATGTTCCCAAGGGAGCGGGAAATCTCAACGACGGCGTGGCGTTTACCAGTTGCGATAAGTCCAGAACTCAGTGCATCCAGCGCGGCATGTTCAGCACCGACAGCGCCGGCAATGTCAACAACCGTTATGGCGGCTTCGAGTTTATCCCCACCTCCTATCTGGTTCGCGGCGCAAACGACAAAACCTCCCAGGTCTCCGCCATCATCGACAACACCGGCAAAGCCAACGACGCTGTCCCCATCGTCTACGGAACGGGCTGGCTGAAAGCACCCGTGGTGTTTGGCCGCAACGATGGCAACCTGACTCACATGGAAGTGCTGTTGGGTCTGGGCGAAATCTCTGGAGTTCTCAAGGTGGTGGTGAACGATGTCGAGATTCCGCTCTACTCAAACACAACTAACTCCTCCGCCACGGGCTGGTATTCGCTTGTCTCCGATGGCGGCCGCACCGGCGCATTCAACCTCGATTTTGTGGATTCCAATAACAACCCGCTGGGCGATCCGCAGGGCAGCATGGCGGTTCTGTCGGTCGTCGTGCCGAATGCTATCAGCACCGGCACAAGCACACCCACCGTTCAAGTTCTGATGACCGGCATGATGGTGGATACCTATGATGCCTCCGGCAACTACCTGGGCGCCAGCTACAGCTCCAATCCTGCCTGGGTGGTCATGGACGTGCTCCAGCGCGCCGGCTGGGTGCCCAGCGACCTCGACATCAACAGCTTCTTTCAGGCCTCGCTTCAGTGCGACGATGTCATCTCCACAAGGGACGCCAACGGCAATCCCATGGAGGTGGCTCGCTACAAGTGCAACCTGGTTCTCAGCAAGCGTCAAAGCGCCGCCACCGTGGTGCGCGGCATCCGCGTGGGCTCAAGTCTCATGCTGCGCTACGGAACCGACGGCCTTCTGGAACTGCTTCCTGAAGGCACGCTGGCGTCACAGCAACCATCTCCGCCCGATGGCACCAACAGCCAAATAGCGCTCTACAACGGCTGGCCCGCCTACGAATTCAGCGACAGTTCGGCCAGTTTTTCGGGCATTGGTGCTCAGCGCCATGACCATCGCCGAAACCTTCAACCGGGTTTCCGTGGAGTTTCAAGATGAGCAAAACGAATATCAGCAGGATTCGCTCTCGGTCGCCAACACAGACGATTCGGATCTCATTGGCTTCGAAGTAGCCAGCCAGTCAAACGCGCTCGGCCTTGCAAATTTCAACCAAGCCACGCGCATCCTGCTCCGCCAGCTAGATAAGTCCGTGGCCGGAAACCAGTACATTCAATTTCAGACCAGCTTTCGCGCCCTTAAGGTGCGCCCCGGCGACATCATCGCCGTCACCTACATAAGAGAAGGTTTCGAAAGAACTCCTTTCCGCGTCCTGAAGCTGTCTCCATCCCTTAACTACGAGATGGTCACCATTCAGGCGCAGATTCACAATGACGATTGGTATAGCGACAGCCTCGCGGTCCTCCAGCTCACCGGCCGTCAGCCCGTTGGAAACCTCGGAGTGCCGCTCCCCTTGATCGGAACCGTCGCGCATGACGATAGTTCAGGCAACTTGGAGTATTTTGATTTCGCCTTAAGTGACACCGTCAGCACCCTGCAAGACGGCTCCGCCATCGTCAGCATCTCCATCGGCTTCACCGTGCCCGCGAAGCCATCCGCAACTTCTACTTACCTCCCGCTTGTCAGCCTCTCGCCGACATTGTCAAACACCGGCGGCACCTTGGCTGCCGCCAGTTGGTACTACGCCGTAACAGCCGTTGATTCGAACGGAAATGAGGGTTCACTCTCATTCACCATTCCCGCAAACTTGAGTCTCGCATCGACAAACACCAATGCCGTGCAGCTAACTGGACTCAGCTTTCCCAATACCGCCGTCTCCTTCAACGTCTACCGCGGAACATCTCCGCAAGAGCTCTATCAAATCTCCAGCGGCAACGCAATCGCCCCATCCTTCACTGACACCGGCTTCCCTGCCCTGCCCATCGGGCCGCCAGATCCCAGCTTCGACCACGCTAACTTCTACTACCGCAACGAATACGCCGGTCCCTTCCAGGCCGACATCATCACCTCAACCACCATCGGCTGCTCCACCATGGGAGCCGTCGTCAATGCCTACGCCAGCATGGTGGTCCGCATCTCCGGCGGTCCTGGCATGGGCCAGGAACAATCCATCATCTCCAACACCGCCACCACGCTCACCGTGCAAACGCCCTGGTCCGTAATGCCCACCACATCCAGCACCTTTGTCATCACGGAGGCCGCCTGGAAACTGGCCGCTATCTCCTCCTACAGTCCCGCCCAGTTTGATCTCTCGTATAACTCCGGCACCGTCATTGAAATCACCGGACGCGCGGCCAACATCCTGAATCAGGAAAGCAACCCCGCCTTGGCGCCGGTCACCTCCCTCCCGCTCGGAGGCGTCTCCAGCGACGCCGGCTTGCCCGCAACTCCTTATTGCAGCCTGGAAGCCCCCGGCGGCGGCGAGCTAACTGTCTTCGGAGTGGGCTTCAACGACCTCAGCAACACCGACACCGTCACCAGCGGCACGCTGCAAGTCTTCTACTGGGACGAACTCAACACACCTAGCGAGTATTCACTCGCGCAAGACCTGGACGCTTCCTCCACCGTGCTCTCCGTGACCACGCCGGCCAGTCCGTCACTACCCTACGTCGGTCAGTTGATCCAGATCGACAGCGAAATCATGAGCGTGCAAGACGCAACTGCCAATTCGTACACCGTCATCAGAAACTTTGCTGGTTCCATCGCCGCCGCTCACACGGCCGGCGCGCTCATCCTCACTCTCAATTCAGCCGCCGTCATCATGCCTTTTTCCTCTGGCTTCTTTGAAAACCGAGCCTCCAATAACTATGTCAACACCTTCAGCATGCCTGACATTCGCGTGGGCGCGGCCGAACTCTTCGTCACTAACTCCTTCGGCAACAGCCAGACCTTTTCCGTCTGCTACGCCTCCAACACGTCGCCCTTGCGAACCCTGTCGGGCGGCCAGTTTTCGCTTCAAGTCAACGGCTACCTGGCCACGCAGCAAAACGCCGCGCCGCCCTTGGTGGTGGAAGCAACCCACGCCGTCCGCGACATCCGCATGACCCTCAGCCAGCCCCCCACCGGCTACGTCATCACGGTCGACCTGCTGCAGAACGGCGTCGAATACTGCCAGTTGACTTATGATCCCAGCCAAACCACGCCCACCGCCGTCCTCGACGGAACCAATCTCCCGCCCCTGCTGGAAGGCGCATTGCTCACCATCAACATCACCGTCACCCTGATCCCCAACTACGACCAGGCGCTAAATCCCGGCAACGACCTCACCGTCACCATCCGCTTCTAATAACCGGCGACAGAAGGGGACGGAGAAATATGTCCCCAACAGACAACCCACCCAAGTTGACAACCCGACTGGGTGGACACATCTCTCCGTTCCCTTCCCTAAGTCACAATGAGTTGAATGAACCTCACCCAAATCCAGGAATCCCTGCGCGCCGCCAGCATCGACGGCTGGCTCTTCTTTGACCACCACCGCCGCGACCCCCTCGCTTACCGCATTCTCGGCCTCCCCGACGGCGTCATGGTCAGCCGCCGCTGGTATTACTTCATCCCCGCCCAGGGCGAGCCGCGCAAACTGGTTCACAACATTGAAAGCGCTGCCCTCGACGCCATCCCCGGCCTCAAAGAGGCCTACTCAAGCTGGATAGATCAGCAGCAAAAGCTCGCTGAAATTCTCTCCGGCGTCGGCACCGTCGCCATGCAATACTCGCCCCGCTGCGCCGTCCCCTATGTCGCCATGGTCGACGCCGGCACCATCGAACTCGTGGCCGCCACCGGAGTCAAAATCGTCACCTCCGCCGACCTCGTTCAGCAATTCGACAGTCTCTGGTCAGCCGAGCAATTCCAAATGCATCTCGAAGCCGGAAAGCTGGTGGACCAGGCGCGCCGCGAAGCCTTCGACTTTGTCGCCGAAAAAATCCGCTCCGGCGAATCTCTCAACGAATTTCAGGTCCAGCAATTCATGTGCATGCGTTTCGCCCAGTCCGGCTTGTTCGCCGACCACGGCCCCATCGTCGCCGTCAACGCCAACGCTTCCAACCCGCACTACGAACCCTCTGAAACCCAAAACTCGCCCATCAAGCCCGGCGATGTCTTGCTCATCGATTGCTGGGCCAAGCTCAACAAGCCCTCCGCCGTCTACTACGACATCACCTGGACCGGCTATTGCGGCGACGTCATCCCCGACGAAGTAAAAAACATTTTTGGCATCGTTCGTGACGCCCGCAAAGCCGCCAGCCAGCTGGTAATAAACAGCGTCGCCGCCGGCCGCCAACTGGCTGGTTTCGAAGTCGATGACGCCGCCCGCTCGCTTATCAATGAAAGCGGTTTCGGCGAACACTTCATCCATCGCACCGGCCACAGCATCGGCCAGGAAGTCCACGGCACCGGAGCCAACATGGACAACTTGGAATCGCACGACGAACGCTGCATCGTCCCCGGCGCATGCTTCTCCATCGAGCCCGGTATCTATCTTCCCCGCTTCGGCATACGGTCAGAGGTCAATGTCTTTGTTGAACCCCATCGCGCGCTCGTCACCGGAGAAGAACAGGAGAAGATGGTCATCATTTAAATTCGGTTTCATGGGCTGCATCAAATCTTTTGATTGGCGTAAACCGCCATCCACGGACTACTCTCAGGTATGGCGACAGTTATCCACATGGAGCCGCCCCCTACGCTTGTTGGGCTCCTTCATCGTATTAGCAGCATCGTAAGCTCTGAACTTTCGCTCGACGAAATGCTCGGTGAGATTGTCGGTCTTACCGTGCAAGTGACGGACTGTGACGCATGTCTTGTCTATCTCATTGAACGCGAAGCCAATGAAATTGTCCTGCGCGCATCGCAGGTTCCTCACCAGGGCGACCTGGGCAACATCCGCCTGAAAATGGGTGAAGGCGTCACCGGCTGGGTGGCGGAACACCGCTCTGTTGTGGCTCTGTCGCAGCATGCCGGACACGACAGCCGTTTCAAGCGCTTCCAGGCCCTCATCGAAGACACCTACGAAGCTTTCCTCTCCGTGCCTCTGGTCAGCGGCGGAGACGTCATCGGCGTCATCAACGTCCACCATCGCGAACCGCACAATCATTCTGCCGACGAAATCGGCCTGCTCACCTTTGTGGGCGAACAGATGGGTGGCGCCATCTCAAAAAGCTTTCTGGCCGAAGAGAACGCACGCCTGGTGGAAGAGACCGCCGAAATGCGCCGCCAGCTTGAAACCCGCAAGCTGGTCGAGCGCGCAAAAGGCATCCTGCAGCATCGCCACAACCTGACTGAAGAAGAAGCGTATCTTCGCCTGCGCAACGAAAGCCGCCGCCTGCGTCGCCCCATGCGCGAACTGGCCGAAGCTATCATTCTTTCCGAAGACCTAAGTCGCAAAAGCTGAACCCCAGAACTACATCCGGTTCGGAGGCCTCATCTTCGGAGGCCTCATCTTCGGAGGCCTCATCTTCGGAGGCCTCATCTTCGGAGGCCTCATCTTCGGAGGCCTCATATGAGCTTCTTATGTCTCGCGCTGTGCGGAGCACTGCCTATTTCGGCCCGCGCGCAAACCCCGGCAGATTTGAACGAAACCGTATCCGCCGGATTTATTTATGGCATGCCGTCTGGAACGTACAACCAAAAAATTGGCGCGCCCGGATACAATCTAGGCTATTCCTACAAGCTTCGCTCCTGGCTCGCGTTGGACGCAGGCTTTCAGCAAGTCATTCACCCCGCCGCCACGCTTGCTGTCCACAACAACGCGCTCGTGAACTACATCAATCCGGGTGACCAGATCTTCCTCGTCCCATTCGGAGTTCGATTTCTATGGTCGCCCAGCGGGAGCCGAATCCAGATCGGCATCGGAGCGGGCGGAGCGTATATCGATCATCACTACAATGCTTCCGCCTTCGGATATTTCGCCAGCTCGTCGGGTTTCGGTCCCCAGGTAAACGCCTCGCTCGAATTCCCAATCTCCGCATCCGGTCATTTCCGGCTGGGCATTTCCGCCAGCTATTATTACCTGAATCCACATAGCGACTCCGGCGGTCCCATCGTTAGAGAGTTCACTTTTGGGCCATCACTCCTATACTCATTTCGCTAGCCCGCAAAGGGAAGGCCCCTTGGTAAGCTAGAGAATTGACCGCCGACTTCGCGCCTCTCTTCCAAAACTCTCACATCGCCACCATCGCCGGCAATTACTGGCGTAGGCAAATCGACGAAGCCCGCTTCCCTGCCCGCCGCGTGGAATATAAAGTCGCGCCTGACGTCACCGTCGTCGCCTACGAACACCAGCCCGAAAACCCGTTCGGCCAAATCGTTCTGCTCCACGGCCTCGAAGGCTCCTCCGACGGCGGCTACATCGTCAGCTTCACCCAGGCCGCTCTCCAGCGCGGCTTCGGCGTCCATCGCCTCAACATGCGCTCCTGCGGCGGCACGGAGCATCTGTCCGCCACCATGTACCACTCGGGCCTGACGTCCGACACGCTCCACGTCCTGCGCTCCATTCAGGGCAGAAACCTCGGCCCCATTTTTCTGGTGGGCTTCTCCCTCGGCGGCAACGTCACCCTGAAACTGGCGGGCGAACTGCGCCGCACAGATCTGCTCACCGCCGTCTGCGCCGTCTCCACGCCCATTGATCTGGCCTGCGCCGTGCGCGCCATCGGCCAGCCCAAAAACGTCATCTACGCCCGCCGCTTTCTCAGCCGCCTGAAAGGCCGCGTGCGCCGCAAGCATCCCGTCCAGCCACACCTTTATCCCATCGACGGCCTGGACAAAATCCGCTCCATTTGGGCGTTTGACGACCGCTACACCGCGCCGCTCTTTGGCTTCGGAACTGCCGCCAATTACTACGCCACGCAATCGGCCGCGCGCTTTCTGGAATACATTGAAATTCCCGCGCTCGTCGTCACCGCCCAGGACGATCCGCTGGTCCCTTTCGAAATGTATCGCGGCCGAAAGGCGTTCCAAACTAACCCGGCGTTGACGCTGGTGACGCCGCGCCATGGCGGCCACTTGGGCTTTCTGTCGCGCACCCGCCCGCGCTTCTGGCTGGACGAACTGCTTTCCTCCTGGATTACCGGCCAGCTCTCACGGCCGCTTCACCTTCATTAGCGCCTTGCCGGCAAAGTTCCGGTACGCTTCATCCAGCACTTCCACCACATGCGCCACGCGCTGGTTCGTTCCGTAGAGCCGCGCGCCCGCGCTCAATTGCAGCATGCATCCCGGGTTCGCCGTCACAATCAAGGTGGCGCGCGTGGAATTCACCGCCTCCATCTTCTTTCGCAAAATGCCGTCAGCCATGTCCCGCTGCAAAATGTTGTAGACGCCCGCGCTGCCGCAGCACAAATCTGCCATCGGCATTTCGCGGAATTGCAGCCCCGGAATTGCGCGCAACAATTTTCGCGGCGCAACTTTTATCTTCTGCCCGTGCGCCAGATGGCACGAATCCTGGTAGGTTGCTATCTTCTCCACGCGCCCCATGTCTTCGTTCAAGTCAATCGACGCCAGAAAGCGCGTCACGTCTTCCATCTTGCCCTTGAATTCAATCGCCGCCTCGCGATACGCCTCGTCGTCTTTCAGCAGCTCGTCATATTCCTTCAGCGTCGACCCGCAGCCCGCCGCATTCGTCAGAATCGCGTCAAACCCGCCGTCCTTCATGGCGTCAATGTTGCGCCGCGCAAACTCCTGCGCCTGCGCCTTCAAGCCCGAATGCAGATGCAGCGCGCCGCAGCAAGTCTGCGCGCCCGGTATCACCACCTCGCATCCGTTGCGCTGCAAAACGCGCACCGTCGCTTCATTCAGCCGCGCAAAGGAAACGTTCGCAATGCAGCCCGCCATGAACGCCACGCGATACTTGCGCTCGCCCAGCGCCCGGTAGGTCCGGCCAATCTTGGAATAAAAAAACGGCACCTGCGCGTTGGGCGTCAGCGCCTCCAGTTGCCCCAGCTTCCCAAACAGCTTGAAGAAATTCAGGAAGCGCAAAACCTTCTGCGTCCCGCTGGCCTGGTACAGGTAAAGCAGGCCGCCCGCCACCTGCAAAGCGGTGCGCGACGGCAGCAATTTCTCAAACGCAAATTTCCGGATGAATTTCGCCAGCCACGAACGCTTCCGCCCCTCTTCAATTTGCGCCCGCGCCGCCTCAATCATGCGCCCGTAAGGCACGCCCGACGGGCACGCCGTTTCGCATCCCCGGCACGCCAGGCACAAATCCATATGCTGAACGAAGCTCGAATCAATGGCCGCGCCGTTCGCCACCTGGTTCATCAGGTAAATGCGCCCGCGCGGCGAATCCATCTCCACGCCCAGCTCCCGATACGTCGGGCACGCGTTCAGGCACAGCCCGCAATGCACGCACTTGTCCAGGTCGTTCTGTTCCGGCCCGTGCTCGTGCCGCTCCAGAACCGGAAGCGGGCTATAGCCGGCCATACAGCCTGGAACGGTTCAGCAAATTATTCGGGTCAAACATCTGTTTAATCTTTTTCATCATGGCAAATGAGCTGTCACTCTTCCCCGCCGAACGCAGCAGCCACAAATCTTTCGTGCTGCGGCACTCATCCGGCGCAAATTCAATGGCCGCGCTCCAGCGGTTCTTCACCGCGCTCTCCCAAAATATCGGAACGCCCTGCCACGAACTTAGATAGACGTACGTGACGCCCGCCGCGGCTCGTGAAATAAACGCGCCCGACACGCCGCGCAGCAGCGCGCCCATGTCCGACAGCGTCGTTCCCACCCGCAGCACCACGCCGTTCGGCTGCCGCCTGACAAAATCAGCCGGGAACTCGCGCAAATGCGCCCACCAGTCGTTTTCATCGCGCCCCGTCAGCCGGTCGCAATGAATCAGTTCGCGCTCATAGCGCCGCATCACCATCTTCGTGCCGCCCGCGCGAATGGCCAGCACATAGCCGCTGGCGCCCAGCCGCGCCGCCGCCGGAGGCGACACCAAATCCAGCGCAATGGGCCGCAACGGGCTGCGCAGCACCGCGTCGCGCTTTTCCAGCGCCCTTTCCAGATCGGAAAACGAGTAAAGAAAGGTGTTCGTGTCCTCCGGCAGCGCATGCAGCCGGAAATTCACCGTCGTAATCACGCCCAGCGTCCCGAAACTGCCCACCATCAGCTTGCCAATGTCCAGCCCCGCCACATTCTTCACCACCATGCCGCCCACGCTGGCAATCTTGCCGTTCAGCATGGCAAACTTCATTCCAATCACCAGGTCGCGCGCCGTCCCAAATGCCCGCCGCATGGGCCCGTTCGAATTCGACGCCACAATCCCGCCCACCGTCGCCCGGTTGTAAAACGGCGGGTCCAGCGCAATCATCTGCCCGCGCCGCGCCAGCGTTTCCTGCAAGTCGAAAAAATTGTGCCCCGCTTCCACGCTGATGGTCAAATCGTTCGGCTCATATTCCACAATGCGCTTCATCCCGCCCATGCAAACCACCACGTCAGCGGGCATCGCCGGACCGCCCATCAACCGCTTGGTCCCGGCGCCGGTGACCGAAATAGTTCGACGCTGGGCCGCCGCCTCAAGCAGCGCACTGGCCAGGTCCTCGCCTGACGTTGGACTCACCGGATACATGACTGTCCCACCCGTGTCCAATGATAAGCTGTCGATGTTCCGTGGACTTTGAATACTCGTCCGAACAACTGCAGCTTCGCAAAGCCGTACGGGATTTCGCGCACTCGGAAATTCTGCCGCACGTCCTGGACTGGGACGAAAACCAAACGTTCCCCGCCGAAGCCATCAAAAACGCCGGCAAATGGGCCTGATGGGCGCAATTTTCCCGGAAGAATTCGGCGGCGCGGGCCTCGGCTACATCGAATATTCCATCATCATCGAAGAACTGGCGCGTGTCGACCCCAGCGTCGCTCTCATCGTGGCCGCGCACAACTCACTTTGCACCAATCACATTTTTCTCGCCGGCGACGATGCACAAAAACAAAAATACGTCCCCAAACTCGCCACCGGCGAATGGATCGGCTGCTGGTCTTTAACCGAGCCCGAAGCCGGCTCCGACGCCGCCGGCACGCGCACCACCGCCACGCTCAAAGACAACATCTGGACCCTGAACGGCTCCAAAACCTTCACCACCAACGCCCATTACGCCCACGTCTGCGTGGCCATGGCTGTCACCGACCGCGCCGCCTCCCAGCACGGCATTTCCGCCTTCATCCTGGAGCAAGGAACGCCCGGTTTTCGCGCCGGCAAAAAAGAAAACAAGCTGGGCATGCGCGCCAGCGACACCGGCGAAGTCATCTTTGCCGATTGCCAGCTCCCCGCCTCCCAACTGCTCGGCAAGCCGGGAGAAGGCTTCGTCGACAGCCTGCGCATTCTGGACGGCGGCCGCATCTCCATCGCCGCCCTCGCGCTGGGCCTGGCGCAAGGCGCCTTCGATGCCGCTCTCAAATATTCAAAACAGCGCAAGCAATTTGGCCGCTTCATCTCCGAATTCCAGGCCATTCAGGACAAGCTCGCCAACATGGCCACCGACATTGAAGCCGCGCGCTGGCTCATCTACGCCGCGGCCGCGCGCAAAGACTCGGGGCTTCGCGTCACGCGCGAATCCGCCATGGCCAAGCTCTTCGCTTCCGAAATGGCCGTCCGCGCGGCCGACCAGGCGCTGCAAATTCACGGCGGCTATGGCTTCATCAAGGATTATCCAGTCGAAAAGTTCTATCGCGACGTCAAGCTCTGCACCATCGGCGAAGGCACCAGCGAAATCCAGCGCCTGGTCATCGCCCGCCAGTTGTTGAAAGATTAAATGCCCCTGGCCGACCTGATCCTCACCGGCGACATCCGCGCCCTGGCCCGCGCCGCCACGCTCATCGAAGCGCAAACCCCCACCGGCCGCGCGCTCTCCAAACAGCTTTTCCCCGCCACCGGCCAAGCCCTCACCATCGGCATCACTGGCGCGCCTGGAGCCGGCAAAAGCACCCTCGTCAACAGCCTCATCACCGCTTACCGCGCCGCCCAACAAACCGTCGGCGTCATCGCCGTCGATCCCAGCAGCCCTTATTCACAAGGCGCGCTCCTGGGCGACCGCGTCCGCATGCTCCAGCATCACGCCGACCCCGGCGTCTTCATCCGCTCCATGGCCACGCGCGGGCGTCTCGGCGGTCTCGCCGCCACCACCATGGACCTGGTTCTGCTCCTGGACTCCGCCGGCCGCAGCGTCATCCTCATCGAAACCGTCGGCGTCGGCCAGGATGAAATCGACATCGCGCATTTGGCCGGCGTCACCATCGTCGTCCTCGCGCCAGGCGCCGGAGACGACATCCAGGCCCTGAAAGCCGGCATTCTCGAAATCGCCAATATCATCGTCATCAACAAAGCCGACTTGCCCGGCGCGGACCGCCTGCGCGATCAAATCAGCGAAGCGCAAAACCTCATCCCCGGCCAGCACGCGCCCGTCTGCAAAGTCTCCGCCCTGAACAACGAAGGCATCCCTTCGCTCCTCGCACTCATTCAAAATCAAAATCACCCCGCAACAGCCGAAACCTGGGCCCACCGCCTGCGCCTGAAACTGCGTGACGATCTGCTCTCTGATCTCCCCGCCCCTCTCCTCGCCCGGCACGCCCAAAGCGTGTCGGAGAAAATAGAAGATCCCGACAGTGCCATCATGGCGTTGAAAGTGGAATTGCTAAACCAGCGCACACATGGCCATTGAAATCGATCATCTGGGCATCGCCGTCCGCAGCCTCGGCGAAGGCCTGTCGTTCTATCGCGACACCCTCGGCATGACCGTCGCGCACCAGGAAACCGTCGCGGCCGAGCATGTGAACGTGGCCATGCTATCCAGCAAGATCGAACTTCTGGAAGCAGCCGATGACCAATCCACCATCGCCCGCTTCGTCGCCAAGCGCGGTCCCGGCCTCCATCACGTCGCCGTGAAAGTGGATAATCTAAACGGCGTCGTCGAAAACCTGCGCCAGCAAGGCGCGCGCCTGCTGAACGAGCCGCGCCCCGGAGCCGGCGGCCACATCTACGTCTTCGTTCATCCGGAATCCACCGGCGGCGTGTTGCTCGAATTAATTCAAAAGTAAAATAGGGAGAACAGCAAGTTTTGAGTCAAGCGGAAATTGGAATTATCGGAGGCAGCGGCCTGTACTCCATGCCGGGTTTCGAGGCGCACGAAGAAGTGGTTCTCGACACCCCCTTCGGCGCGCCCTCGGACGCCTACATCGTCGGCACTCTCGAAGGCAAGAAAGTCGCCTTTCTGGCGCGCCACAGCCGCGGCCATCGCATCTCGCCCACTGAGCTGAACTTTCGCGCCAACATCTACGGCATGAAGCTGCTGGGCGTCAGCCGCATCCTCTCGCTCAGCGCCGTCGGCTCCATGAAGGAAGAGCACAAGCCGCTGGATTTCGTTCTGCCCGACCAGTTTTTCGACCGCACAAAGGGCCGCGTCTCCACCTTCTTCAGCGGCGGCATCGTCGCGCACATCAGCTTTGCCGATCCCGTCTGCCCCCAGCTTTCACAAGTGGTCCACAGTGCAGCCCAAAAAATCGGCATCAGCGCCAAGCGCGGCGGAACTTATCTCTGCATGGAAGGCCCGGCCTTCTCCACCCGCGCCGAATCCAACATCTATCGAAGCTGGGGCATGGACGTTATCGGCATGACCAATCTGCAGGAAGCCAAGCTCGCGCGCGAAGCCGAAATCTGCTACCTCACCATCGCCATGGTCACCGATTACGATTGCTGGCACGAAGAGCACGACGCCGTCACCGTCGACCAGATCATTCAAACCCTGAACCAGAACGCCGACAACGCCCGCAAGCTGGTGCGCGAAGTGGTGCGCGATTTTCCCGCCGCCCGCGCGTGCAAATGCGGCTCTGCCCTGAAGCACGCCATCCTCACCGACCGCAAAATGATCACGCCCGAAATCAAAGAAAAGTTAGGATTGCTGATTGGCCAGTATACCGGCGAATGAACTCGCGCTGGAGGTGCTGGAAGCTTGCCTGCGAGACGGCACCTGGCCCGCGCGATCGTTAGAAGACCTCATTGAGCGCGCCCTGGATGAAGACGACCCCTTCGTCGCCGTCGCCGCCAACCGCGCCCTGTTCAGCATCATTATCGAGCGCCTGGCCGACCTGTTTGAGCCCGCTCTCTGCGACGTCTACGCGCGCCTGTTCTCGCATATCATCTCTCGCGCGCTCCCTGAATACGATTCGCGCGAACTGCTGCTGCGCTACAACCGCGTGCGCCAGCCGCGCCGCTTCGTCGGCGGCGACATTCACCGCGTATTCGTCCTTTCGCGCGTCACCCTGGGCGCCGACGTCGCCGTC
>Ga0209208_10002026_pt1 | contig 28926 bp, 24 predicted proteins | sample S1TSphfallax_3_FD_187694 | JGI IMG/M metagenome (GOLD analysis project Ga0209208, IMG submission 187694) | Host-associated microbial communities from peat moss isolated from Minnesota, USA - S1T2_Fd - Sphagnum fallax MG (SPAdes) (version 2) | ecosystem: Host-associated > Plants > Peat moss >...
TATTTTGTGTTTTTTTTTTCCTTCTTCCAAAGCTACTATAAAGGCTACTCACTACATGCCTGTAAGCTCAAAAACACACGGGAGTGCATAGCCTAGATGTTAACCTCAAAACCCATGTACAAGGAAAGCAAGTGTATGTGGGGTTACATCACATGGTGTAGATCTTATATTACAATCAAACCTTGTGTCTATGTGTGTACATGCTCCCAAGACCTAAAGCTAACAATAAAACAAGCTTTGGAGCTACTCATTCCTTCTTCCCTCCAAAGCTCCGGAACTCAGAACTTCACAGCTTGTAGTTTTTCTCCGATGTCCTTTCTCCCTCGCTTACACTGTTGTTAGTTATGGTTGTTGTTGTTCTTGTTGTAATTGCAATACAAGAGTAGAAAAAGAAGAAAACATAGCAACAACTTAAAAACACAAAAAACCAGTAAACAAAAGAAACCCAATAAACTAAAAGCCAAGAAAAATCTACCACTTTCAACATTAAGCAATAGAGAATAGTTTATCTATAATTGGAAATAAGGAAAAAAAAATGTAGTGTATGTAAATGATGGTTGTGTAATAGTTGTCGTGAATATTTAGAAATCCAATCTGACTATGGAGGAAACTTTCCCTAACAAAAGAATTCTAGAAAAACTAACAAGAAAAGGGAAGAGTTTAGCCTTTTATACAACCATCAACAAAGTTGAAACCCTAAACAAGCCATAACCCTAAAATACCTAATACTGTACAATAACCTAAGAACATACATTAACCCTAAAAGCATGATTGGCATGCTTGTAATCAGCCATTGTGTATGAGGCCATGCATACAGGCATGACAATGGGATGTTGGTTTTAGTGATGGTATGGATGACTCTCATGGACAATCATCATGTAATAAAATTTAGAAGTTGAAATTCTTACTATTTTGATCAAAATGGCAGATGTAATCTTATTATGAGCTTTAGAAAAATGAAGATGATGAAATAGGCTTTATGTTATAATTTCAAGGGTAAAAAAAATCTTTTATGCAATGATTCCAAGTTGACTAGTGATTCCAATGTGGTTTCTATTTTTGTGGTGTGTATTCTATGTGTTATTTGTCGACTTAATCTAGTTTTATGAATATTTTTCCTTTTGTCAAGTAGAGTCTTGGTGTTTAATGTTTATTATGTAATTTGTTATTAATGTTTATTTTCTTTTCTATGGGGCTTCAATTTGGTTTGTTGTTGTATTCTATCTTTTGTGCATCCTATGTTATGTGTTTTCGTGTCTTGCTCCTTACTCTTGCCATCCTTTGTACATCTATCATGTTTCTCCATTGGTTTTTTACTTTTTGTGTCTTGAAGTTTAGGTTTCTCTCATTGGGTTTTTTACTTTTGTTTATGTTTTGGGTTTCTAGTTTCTAGTTTTTTGGTTTTTTTAATCTTGCTTGATATGTGAAGAACACCAATAGCATCAAGGGGATGGTGGAAACCATAGTGTCATAATGTCGTGTCATTTTTTCATAAAGTTATGGGACTTTGAAGCATGTTCTATGTGATGGACACTAGCATTGTGAATTACAATTCGCTTTGAAGAAATTGTAGAGTTTTTAGTAGGTGTCTTCTTAACACTTATGTGTGCATTTTATCTTTGGTCCTATTGTTTTAGATGTAGTAACAAAATTAAGACTATGGTTTTGATTGATTTAGGGCATAATGAACAAGGAGTTGAAGTAGTATCTTTTTCACCTTTTTATGTTTTAAAATTTGGGTTTCTTTCATTTGGTTTTTATTTAATGCTTGTGTTTTGGGTTTCCAATTTTATTTTATTTTGTAACATTAGGTTTTTATGTGTTGCATCAAATTTTTATTGTATACATTGAATCTTTGGTACCTACTTGTGTTATGGGCATTTGATTTTTGTTAGTTGCATTGGGTCTTTGGTTTCTAGTTTCTATGAAGTGCATTGGGTTTGAAAGAGTTTTTGGTCTTATCACTAGAAGAATTCATGTCCAATGTAATCATTTCTTAAACAATTAGTGGTCTTTAGCAATTTAAAAAAAAACTATGAACCATATTTGCAACTATCTAGTTTATGTAATAATATGTATAATTACAATTTAGTGGTTATTACAACTAATGGATTGATGGAATTAATTTTTGGCATAATGTGGCCATGTATTCAATTTTATATACACTCAAACTAAAGATGTAAAGTTGTTAGACTAACTAACCAACAACAATAACTATGACATTATGATATTGCATATGATATTAAAAGGATTTGGTGTCTTATGCAACCACATGTTAAACAATTTGTAATAGTATTTAAAATATGATGTGGAAAATTAATGCCCATCCATTTAACATGTGTAATTTTGCTACATGGTATAAACATGTAATCAAATTAACATAATTGTAGTCATAACCTAATTGTGTATTGTGAGTTATATCAAAAATCTAAATATCAATTGACATCATACATCATAAAATATAATTTTACATACACATTCACAAAGTTTTTCATAGGTCATTTTGTAATGGCAATAGTTATGTGTGCATTACATGAAAACAAATGTTTATATGAGATTCAAGTGAGATTATTTTTTAGGGATTTATAAAAATGTTATATATTAATTCATTATTTTGACAAATGGCATGCATACATTTGTAAGGTTTAATCCATGATAATTAAATTTATTTTCTAAAATTAGATCATGGAATATGTATGTGTATGTTTATAGTTAAAAACTTTACAATGTAATTTTTGAAACAAATATTCTAAATTCATATAATATATTTACATCTGAAAATTTGAAATTTACAATTTTTACAATGGAATTTTAAAATTGGATTAAATTAAATTTAGAATCATAATCTTAATTTATGGCCCAAAAATAATTAATCGGTTTAACTTAATTATCAGAAAAATCCAAATGCATGAACCAAATAAAAAATATTAAAAGCGAGTTACAAATTACAAATTATATTTAATTTGTAACTGAGATCAGAATTTTAAAACATTAAATGTTAATATTGTATTACAAATATTTACTTAGATAAATTATAGTTATTTAATTAAATTGAAATTAATTTATTGTGAACTTACATAATTAAATAATGATATGATAATGCATAAAATTTGAAATATATATGTTTATATTTATGTGATGACATAATATATCACAAGTTGAAGTATTGGTTGGATGATTAAAGAGTTGGTTTGTGGTTGTGGAGGTGAAGGTTCAATTCCTTCTAATGACATTCTAAACTTGGTCTTAAATGACTACAAAAGGATTACATGGTGTTGTAAATGATTGTAACATGACTACATATGTTCTAAATGACTATAAAATGATTACATACTTTTAATTTTAAATGTGAATCCATGTGGACATTTCACATAGTTGTTTTGGACACGACTTCACACCATGTCATGTTGAGTTACTTAAGCAAGCTATTCGACATAATGAGTGACCATAATTATTTAATCCAATACGATTATATATCTAATTGTAAACATAATTTTGTTTTCCCTAAAATTCTGCTAGTGTTATTCATGATTTTTTTCTATGTTTTGTTTCTATATGGTTAGTTGTTTAAAGGGAAGTTAATATAGTGGATGGAAATTGACACTTGGAATATGCGAAAGAACAATTCAACCTTGCCCATTGGAAATCAATATTGACAAAATGCCTTATATTTCTAATTCAATATATGGGTCACAATTTGCTTGAATGTCTCAAAAAATGATAAAGGTATTACAATCTTCCAATATTTTAAAATACCACAATGTTTTAAGACATTTCCACCAACATTCCCACCTATACATACAAAGTGCATAATTTTTATGTGTCAAGCTCTTAAAACATTCAAACCACATAACTTGTGACAATTTTCTACCTACTTTGCAATCAAATCTGTAGAAAATTTTGGTATTTAACATAGTAATGACATTCTTCATTTTGCACTTTAAAATTCTTGAAAATTCTTGGTAAAGCACCTTGTCAAAACATTCTTGGTGTGCGAATGTTTACCAATGTTCACTGGTTGATCTATAAAATTCGTTAAAATTCTTGCTTCTTTGGGCTTCCATAACATTCCCGCACCAAGAATGTCATAACTATGGTATTTAATGAAAATAAGTCATTTTTTTGGGTATTATGAAAGTTTGGGACCCACTTGTAAACCATATGACTTCAACTTTAAGAGGATTAATTTAAAATATAAAAATAGATATGGCATTAAAATATATCATGTTAAATGCACTAAAAGGTTATTTTTGTCCATTCACACAAAAATCATAGTATTTTGTTACGTAGACAACAAATTGTTGATTTTCAACACATTCTTAACATTATAGGGGTTCATCAGTATATGTAATTAAGCCAATAAGGTATTCAAAAAATACATTATTTATTTATTTACTTTTTTTTCTTATACAAATGGTTATACTACAATAATTTTACATGCGCAAAAGGTATTTACTGTATAAGACAAATATTTTGGTGTCTATACAATTCCACCAAAATACCATTTATATTCATATCCATGGAAATATTTTCACACTTTTGTAATGTGTTTATTTAATACTACAAGATTGTAATTTCACATTTTTATTATCGCACATTTAACATTGCCTTAGGTGGTATATTGTACCAAAAATTGCCCAAAAAACTATGAAGGACAATATTTTTGAGACACTCAGACACCCATATTGTTCATTTTTAATTTCATATTTATTAGGGTATAGGGATCAGAGAATCAAAAGTTGGCTAAATGGATAAGGTTATAATTTTCTATGTAAGTTTTTTTTAAAAATTAGGTGGGGGGTATAGTGGGGTTTATTGGTGAAAATTTAGGAAAAGCAAAGGGGTTAAAATATTCAAAATATTTCCTCTTTCATGGGTTTGTTCTTTACTATGAGGTTTCAATGGGTATAAGGAGTGGATAATTCAATTAGATTGAAAGAATTACAAGTTGTAAGTGGAGTTTTTAAAAAAAGGGATGAGGGGTTAGGGATTTCTTTTTTCTTTTCCAAAAAGGTTTTTTTGGGTGAGGAGGGGAAGGTTTGAGGGTAATTTCACCCCTTTCCAAAGGAGTTTTCTTGGGTGGGATCGGGAGAAGTGATTTTTTTTTGGGATGGGGACTAACCCAAAAAGTTGTTTCTTGAGTGGCATGGGAGGGAGAAGTTTGGTTCTTTTTCAAGGTAAGAAGGTGTGGAATTATTTTTTTGGTGGTGTGGGATGGGGTGGTTGGATTAGAAAGGGGGTGGGTATATATATATTTTTAATCTTTTGTAATATGGTGATTTAACAAAGATTTTTTCTTAAGCAAATATCTTATAATATATCATTTTTTTGGGCATGGAAAAGTTTTAATACACAATTTTAATTTTGAAAAACTAACAGAAATAACAAATAATATCTTGTTTAAAACCAAACACTTAATACATCTAACCAGAAAAGGAAAAAAAGATCAAATTTGACTTTTGTGTCTATTTTTTTTTATTTACATGATAAAATGTTGATGTTTAACAAAAAAGTCATAATATATTTGAGTGAAAATGAAAATAATGGTTAAACAATGGAGAAAATTTTAAGGTTTATGTGTTATCTTTCAAATATGGGTTGATACATTTAAAGTTCGGATGTAAGCATGAGGTGCATAATTAAATTTCATAGGATGCCAAGGTTATTGATATTTTGTTCATTATTATACCATAATTTAACTACCAAACTATGGATATGATCCTTTATTGTTAAGTTGAAATCTACCATAGCCAAAATTATTTAAATTCAATACAAAATAGAAAAAGGTTTAAGGTTAGGTTACGGTTTAAGTTAGGTTTTTTGTCCCACATAAATATAACATTGTATTTTTGTTGTCTTTTCTTTTCATAGAAGGAAACATGGGGAATGTTATTTTGTAAGCTTGTGAACGTGAACATGTGAACATGAGTAAGAGCGAATATTTTATAATATATTCCTACCACATCACAATAATCATTATGAAAAATTGAGTATGTAGCAACTAGACTACCTTATAACTAGAGCTTCAAAACAATTAATATATAATTGCATTACAATTGTCCAATGGAAATACAACAATTTAATAAATAAAATGCCACGTCAAAAAATGAAAAAATTGTATTATAGTTGCAAATTAGTTGCAAGATGTATATTTATACAATACAATGTACGCACTATATATATGGTTGTAGTAAACCATGTTTGACTTTGTTGACAAGTTGCATTTTAGTCGCATGTAACAACTACATCACAATTAGGATAAATTTAATTAATCAATGACTACTTTGCAACAAATTTACGGCCCTGAATAACACATATGATCATGCCACATGTATATATTTCCACCGCCTAATATATTTGACATTTCAATTTGTTTACAACTAGTATGCAACTATATTTCAACTTATAATTTGAAATTTGGGCTGGAAACCCTTAATCAAGTGACACATGGCAATATATCAATAGATATACCCCAATACATCAATAGCCTTCATGCGCTTATGTTTATTGTCAAAAAATTCAAGATGAATGTTTTAAAAATATCTTTTTACTAAAACATTTTGTGTATTTCCTAGTCATTTAGTGATGCAATTCATATCATGTGCTATAATTAAAATTATTTTTGTTTGTTTAGTTTATAACTAAAACCAAAAGGTTGTTATAAGTAATATTATTTATTTAAATAACTTGGAGATTGAAGGCTTTTGTTTTTTAGTTTGGAGGTTGAAGGTTTTTATTCTTGTTTTTTGAGAGGTTGAAGGCCTTTGTTTTTTTCTCTTGAAGGTTGAAGGTTCTTGTTTTTACTCTTAGAGATTAAAGGTTTTTGTTCTTATTATTAAAAAGGTTGAAGGCTTTTGTTTTTTCTCTTGGAGGTTGAAGGTTCTTGTTCTTACTCTTAAAGAGGTTGAAAGTTTTTATTTTTGTTCTTGGAGGTTGAAGGTTCTTGTTCTTGTTTTTTAAGAGGTTGAAGGCTTTTGTTTTTACTTTTGGAGGTTGAAAGTTTTGTTCTTATTTTTGAATGTTGAAGGTTTTGTTTTTACTTTTGAATGTTGAAGGTTTTTGCTCCTACTTTTGGATGTTGAAGGTTTTTACTTTTTATTTTGATGTTAATGCTTATTGCATTTACTTTTGGATGTTCAAAGTTTTTACTTGGTTTTAGATGTTGTAAGTTTTTTTTTAAATTCTTGGATATTGAAGGTTTTTACTTTTATTCTTTTTATGTTATAGGGCCAAACTTTCATTATGTTTTATTCCATCAACATCAAAATTATGTATACAAGGCAAGGTTTTTTTTTTAAATACCTAAAATTGTAATTCAATTTACCTGATTGTAAACACAATATTTGATTATATTTGCAAGTGTACAAATTATAGGTTAGTTTGTATCAATATTCTATATGTTGCATTTTATAGACAAATAAGTTGCATGTTAATGGTAGTATAGTTGTAAACTAATTTTAGTCAAATTGAAGGGATCATTTACATACTTTTCACATTACAATGTTATGGTATGCTACTAATTTCATTTCACATGTAGAAATAAATATCATAACATGGAAAATTTTAAGCAGATAAGGTGCATTGAAAAAATTGCATGGCTCAAGTTCCATTTCAACAAAAATAGAAGGAAACATTCATTTATGAAACATAATGTTTTAAATCACAATATTTGATTATTGTGGGTCATCATTTTTATGATATAACCTTTTATTTAGATAGAGAAAAATGCTTGTTATATATAGCTTGGGCATTATATTTAAATTCATAGTTAAATTGTTTTTTGATATAAACATTTTCTAATTATTTGTAATGTATTCTTCAACGTGGAATGTAAATGTGTGTTTAATGTTTCAAATCCATTTCATGTTCATAAATAATGATGTGCAATGCAATTCAACACTATCTATTATAATTAAGACAACATGATAATGGTTGTGTGAAGTTTAGATAATTGCATTGTAAGTTACAATTTAGTTGTTTAATACTACTAAAATTAACTACCATACAATTACTTTGAAACCCAATTTTAAACACCTAGTTGCAAATTAGTCACTAAATCCTTTATTTTTATTTCATCTTTAGTTGTAAATTAGTTGCAAAGGATAAGAACATAATTCATTGTTCAAATGGATGAATGAAATAATTAAAAAATATATTCATTAAATTAGTTATAAAATAGTTGTAAATAAGTTACAAAAGATAAGGATATTTAGAATCCATTTCTCAAATGCATTAATGAAATAATAAAGAAATATATTAGTGAAACTAGTTGTAAATAATTGTAAATAAGTTGCAAAGGATTGGGATAGAATCCATTCACATCAAATGGATGAATGAAATAATGAAAGAATATATTTGTTGAACTAATTGTAAAATAGTTGTAGATAAGTTATAAAACATAAAAATAGATTCATTCATCAAATGGATGAATGAAATAACTAAAGATTATATTCATCAAACTAGTTGTAAAATAGTTGTAAATAAGTTGCAAAAGGTATTAACATATGTCATTTGTTGACAAATGGATGAAATGCCACATTGGCATTTCGTTTGCCATGTTGGAATGTGTGTGGCAATCTAATGTGGAGATTAGTTGCAAAGAAATTGCGTATAGTTGCATGTGAATTGCATCATATATACAATATTACATACGACATAGGGTGTTCGTTGTAATTGTTACAACTTGTCCGATAACACTCAGGGCCGTATAAATACCATGAGTTGTAAATGTCCATTACAACTAAAAAGCCCAGTTGTAAGCCCAATTGTAAAACCCTATATTTTTTCATATTGAATTTTTTTGACAACACAAGCATATTTTGCCATGTTAACAAAATATTCAAATATTTTACTACATCATTCATGGTCATTGTAATGACAATCAAGTTTAACATAATTACAACATGAACTTGTCAACAAACCACAAGTGATAAATATTATAGTGGTCATGTATTATAAATTTTTAATACAGTACAAAAATCTTTTAACAAAATAGATTTTAATTGTTCTAACAAGATTATTATGAAATGGTTATTGTAATAAAATGAAATAAAAATTTGCTGCAAGGTTTGCAAATGTATCCTACAAAATGTTAAGTACCTAGGGACATCACTATAGGAATGTAAGAATAGAATGTGAGAAATTGACAAGTATATTATTATGAATATCTTTTTAGAATTTAACAATGCCACTTTCCATATAAAATTTAATTATCGTTGTCATTAAATCCAATAGGTTTGTGGTCATCGTTATTCATATTACTAGATTATTATACTTCAATGCAAACCACGTTCTATTTATTCAAGAGATGGGTATTTAACCCAAGTGAACTTTCATAGCTCACATTATCAATAACAATGCATTCATTTGTCGTCCTATGAGTTTTTAATACAAGCTTTTTGCTCTTAACTACTTTGTTCCACCTTGCAAAAGACAACATACATGGCTTGTCAAATTCCTAAGGACTTAGACTTATCCTTGCATCTTTTTTGCAATCGGGAAAAAAAAAAAAGTTTATCGATGTAATATACCAAGTAGAAGTTGGATATTGGGCACAAAGGAACTTTTTACAAGACTATAAAATCTATGTGATGATGATTTGTATGTTTGACAAGGATTTTTCCAATAGTTTATAATAGCCTTTGGGAGACAATTCCTAGTCAACACACCCAAAAAATTGGAACTATATAATTAAACTCTTGAAGTAGTTCGATTATCTATTGGGATTTATATTTCAAAATAAGTATTTGCTAAAAAACGTAATAAAAAAAAAGGCTAGAGATTGAAAGCAACCAAGAGGAATATGAGTATGAATCAACAACACTTGTTTATTGCAAGGAGGTAAACATGATGGTGCCATTGGTGAGAGTTAGCGTTGGGATTTTGTTGAAAATGCAAGGGTTTTGAAACAATGATAATGACAAAACATTAGAAATTGTGGTAGAATCATGCAAGGGAATGGACGATGAACCAATTCTAAGAGTCAAAGGCTCCCCATAATACCACCACAAATGAAACCATTGACATCCATGACATCTTAGAATTAGAGAAAAGTAGCAAACTCTTTGAAAGAGGAAGGAATGTCATTTGTAAAGCCATCAAACGAACTAACATCAATGAAATGGAAGGATTAAGTTAGTGCAAGATGTACATTTGTGTGTGCGTGTTTGGTTATTTGATCATGGCAGTTTGAAGAGTATTACCTTAAGAGAACTTAGATCCACCGAAAATTTGTAATTTAGTTTGAGACATTTTCATGATTAAATTCAAAATGAATAAAATACATTAAATATGACATTAGACATTTGAATCCACATAAGCTAATTTGAATTTCTTTGCAATCTCATATGCAATAAGGCAATTAAATTATTTATTGCCCATTACAATCATGAAAATTGCAATCTAGATTGAAGTAGGATGAAAAATCTATTCACAACTGAAAAAATACTTTAGATATGACATTTGGATGCAAACAAGATCAAATGAGCCAACGACATTACTTTATAAAAGGATTGCATGTCATTTTGCCCAAAAATAACTTTTTCATATAAATGAATCATTTTTTTATATTATATGAGTCATTTTGATAGTCCTTTGCAAAATTGATCCCTTTTGATGTAATAGGTGTTCATTTTCAAAGGTCCCAAATAAAAATTTAAACTTAAAATTTTATCAAATTGATTTTTGGTTTGAATTTTTTGACACTTATATGGATGAAAAAGGAACAACTTGTTATGATTGACATGATTTTTTTGGGGTCATTTGATTGTCATTACACCCATTTGATAATTGATTCCATAGAGCTATGTTGAACACATTAGTAATGTAGGATATAAAAAAAGACTTTAATTATTTATGGCCATTTCAAAACATGACATTTGGGAATTGATTTCAAATATTTTGAAAATTATATTCATAATTGACATAATACTTCAAACATGGATATTGTGATATACTTCCATTACTACAAGATTGAACTCATTTGTAATGCATATATAAATATATTTTATTTCCCTCTATAATTTTCCAATAATGAGATTTGTGATTTGTTATCAAATAACTTCAAACTTAAATTCATAGTTGATATAATATTATACACTTGAAATATGTGGTCTATTGCCAACATAACCATTTTGAAATCATCAACAATGTATTTATTAAAAACATTTGAGTTATTTTTGCAAATTTCCAATTATGCAATTTGGGATCTATTTCCAAAACATATGTACATTAACACTCTACCTTAAGATATTTTAAAAAACAAAGGCAAAGTTGATCAAAACATGTAGACATGATATAATCTATGATTGGCATGCACAAAATGTGTTTCAACCCATATGGCATGCCATTTGGGGAAAAAAAATATTTCAAGAGTTGACATATGAAATTCTTGATTTGTTTGAACATTTACAACCATAATTTAAAGTTTGAAATAATTTTTAAAGCCTAAATACATAATTATATGCCTCTCAAATGACAATGGTCTTTGTATTGTAACAAAAAAATAAAGGATATTTAATTTTTAAATTCAATTTGTAATTGACAACCACCCAATTTTTTTACTATTCCATATTTATTACATCTAAATAAACTTGTGCAAATCATGTGTTCAAAATACATTAGGTCCCATATGTGCAAAAAAAATTCATAAATATCAATTACAAGACACACAAAAAATTGGATGATTTTTTATCCACACATACACCCATCAATCACAATAACAAAACACCTTTCATTCAAAACCTAAACCCAAAATATGACAAAAACAAATACAAAAGTTGCTAAATTCTCAAACTTAAAAATGAAAATGAGACTAAGAATAATAATTTTTCCATCTAAATTATATCCATTCAATATTGATGTTTGTTCCAAACATTGAAATCCCTCATGCACATTGCTAAAAATTGTTAACATTATCCAAAGATTTTTTTAAACAATATGATTATTTACAACTTTGTATTCATTTGTATGGTTAAAGGAAAAACAATGGAACTATGGTTTCAATTTCTAAATATCCATTATGAATTCTAAGAAAGTTAGAAAATTTTATTTTTTAGTACAAATGTGGAATTTTTTTTTTTCATGATCTTTCATAAAGCCAACAAACTTTCATCCAATATAACTTGAGTTCATAATAGAACATGTTCTAGACAGAGCCTCTTGTGGCAGAGCCGCTTGTTAAATAACTTGGTTACATAATCATCTAAATGGATAGCCAAACTCTTGCTACCGACTTATACTCATCAAGCCCCAATTGTGAAAAAATCACTTTAGGTGGTTTTTAAAAATTTAAAAAATCAATTGACCAGACCTGGCCAATTCTTTAAAATCTTTTTCTTTAAAAACCCGTACTTGACTATTATAAAAGAATCAAATACCCACCCCACACTGGTGGATACCCACCAAATACCCACAAAGTATCACAAAAGAAAAATTTAATAAAAGATTAAGTCTACTTTAATGCTCGATAACACCCTCAGAGCGGGGGAGTTTCAAGTTTCAACCCCTCAGCTCCACCTGGGGCGGGCACTTCTGAAACTCCCCACTCCTTGGCCCTTACCCTACACATAATGCTCAGTAAAGGCATCACTACCGTGTGAACGCTGCATCAGCTGTGGGTGTAGCCCTCTGGTCGAGCTGTCAAGACACGTCAGTATCCATCTCCTCCACCTATGCAAGAAAGGTATGTCAGCGATGTGTAGTGTGAATAGGGCTAGTAGTGTGAGGCCAAAGGACCAGGAGAAGCTGGTGCAGCGGAGAGAAGCCGAAGGAGACGAGAACGGCGCACAACGGCAACAACACCGGCGGCCTAGCGGTAATCGAGCAGCGTTGCAGCCATCTTCCCGTCTTCTTCAAATCCGCCGTCGAGGAGCCTGGAAGCAGTGCGCAACAGACGGGCAAAATGATGCAAGCAGATACGCCACCAAACCAGACCATCTACATCAACAATCTCAATGAGAAAGTCAAGAAAGAAGGTGCTTCTCATCATTCCTCCACTCTTCTTCTGCCCCGTTTCTTTCCGACCCGCCTCTTTCTTTCATCTATTTTTTCGCTCCGTGCAAAGCAATGGGTGGGTGTTGTCTTGTTATCTGCTTTCTTCTTCAGGATTTGTTTGTTCTTTCATTCTTAGCCCTAAACCCTAGTTTTTTTTGTCCTCCACTCTTCTTTTCCCCCCCCGTTGTTTTCGACCGCCTCCTTCCCCCATCCAATTTTCTGCTCCGTGCAAAGCAATGGGTGCGTGTTTGTTGTCTCTTTATCTGCTTTCTTCTTCAGGATCTGTTTGTTCTTTCATTCTCAGCGCTAAACCCTAGTCTTTTGTCCTCCACTCTTCTTCTCCACCCGCACCTCCCCAACCCCCCCGGGTTTATTTTCGACCCCCTCCTTCTCCCATCTCATTATTTTCTCTGTGCAAAGCAATGGGTGCTTGTTGTTTTGTTATCTGATTTCTTCTTCAGGATCTGTTTGTTCTTTCATTCTCAGCCCTGAACACTAGTTTTTAGGCTGGAGTGCATGCTGCCAGGAAGAAATGTGCAGTTTGTTAGGTCACCAGGGTTTAGGAGGTCTTCTTTGGTCTGTTGATATTGCATCATCCTGTTTCTTTCCGAACACTTCCTTCTTCTATCTAATTTTTTTCTCCATGCAAAGCAATGGGCGCATGTTGTCTTGTTATCTTTTCTCTTCAGGATCTGTTGTTCCTTCATTCTCAACCCTAAACCCTAGTTTCTGGGCTGGAGTGTACTTTGCCAGGAAATGTGCAGTTTGTTAGGTCATCAGGGTTTAGGAGATATGCTGCTGTCTGTTGGCATTGCATCATCCCACTAAGAATATGCTTCAGTCTCTTTGCAATATGGGAGAGGGCACTGGATCTTTCAAGGAGTGATTCTGCTTGGGTTATAGTAGTGTATCGGTTGAGAAAACAGGGGGGGATATTCCAATGGGAAGAAATTTTCAGCGGAGTTCTGCAAACCTCAAGTAACCTGTTTGTATCACCAGCAGCCTAGGCATGCATAGAAAGCTTCAACTTTCTGGAAGGATGAGATGATGACTCTAAGTGGTCAGGGGGTTGGTTTTAAAGACAGAACTGATTGTTATTGAAATTTCTTGTTATGGGAATAGAGCATGGTTAGAGGGCTGGAAGGTATTAGGGTTTATCTGAAATTTTCTGAAAGCTGGCAGACTTGCAGATTGGATGTGACAGTTGAAGAGTTTTGAGAGTCACAGATGTGTCACGACCAAAGAGAGGAAAGGCTGTTTTGTTTCCACAAACAATAGAAATGTCACAGTCAAAATGTTTTTTGTGAAGAGGACCATCAAAGACACTTGCTGAAAAATGTATTGGATGGGATATTTGTTGTCTGCAGAGCTCAAAAAATCACTGTATGCAGTGTTTTCTCAGTTTGGTAAGATTTTGGACATTGTTGCCTGCAAGACACTGAAGCTTCGGGGGCAGGCTTGGGTGGTATTTGATGATGTCACTGCAGCTACAAATGCACTTCGTCAAATGCAGGGTTTTCCTTTCTATGATAAACCCATGGTTAGTACTTCTGTCCTACTCCCTTTCATTTTAGAGTCTGCTCTGTATTCTTGACACTGTGTTTGCTATTGGGCAGTTTCTGTTTAACCAGAGGTCCCTAGTCTCTGTTGAAGACCAGGGTTTAATCAGATATGGTCATTTGACATTGTAGATTGTTTGAAATTTATTGCAGAAAATACAATATGCCAAGACAATATCAGATGCAATAACCAAGGCAGATGGGACTTACATTCCTAAAGAGAAGAGGAAAAAGCAAGAGGAGAAGGGTAAGAAACTTCACAGACCCAGATACAATTCACCCACATCTTCAATAACAGCCTGTATTATCAAACCCACCTTTTTCTCTGCAAATGCCATCACACACTGTTTCATTCTTATCTGTCTGGGTTCATGGACTTGTGCTGTGCAATATGATACTTCGTTACACATTTGCAAGCATTGGTGGTGACAATTGAACGTGTCTTTTTGCAGCTGAGAGGAAGCGACGGGAGCAACAAGCAGAGATTGCTGCAGCACCTGCAGCTACTGCCTTTCCACCACCATATGGTGTACCTCTTCCTGTGAGTACTCTTTCTTGTGTGGCACTCCTTAATGATGATACATCCCTTCAACCTTAACATGTAATTCAAAGCTTCTCCTTTCTTACAATATGTACATGGGTAAGCTAAACCATGTACCTGTGGAGCCACAAATTCTTTGTTGCTCCCTGGAGCAGGCCCGATTTGAGAGCCTCTTCCTTCCACCTTATATGCTGCCTTCTCAAAGGGTCATTATTTGTTCTGTCCATGTGTCAGCTGATAATTTGTGCTTCCCAGATCTTTTTTGCTCAAATAGATATCATGTCAAGAAATGTAGAGTGTGCATCATCAAGTTAAAGGCTGTAATGACCATGCAGGCTCAGCAGCAGTACCAGGTACCTAGACCTATGGTACCAGAGGTGCCTGCCCCACCCAACAGCCTTCTGTTTGTGCAAAACCTGCCACATGAAGCTGCAAGCTTGGCAATCCAGATGCTCTTCCAGCAGTTCCCAGGCTTCAAGGAGGTTCGCATGATTGAGGCAAAACCTGGAATTGCATTTGTTGAGTTTGGGGATGAAATGCAAGCATCAGTTGCACTTTCAGCTCTTCAAAATTTCAAGATCACACCCAGCCATCCAATGATTGTTTCATATGCAAAGAAGTAGATTCATCTCTGAGCAACATGAGATAGCAGCCAACTTCTCTTCTACGGTTCATGTAGCATCATGAGTTCAGATCTACTATGCTTGGGGGCAGGTTTAGAGTCCCAGTTTAGTTCAGTAAGAGTGTTCCAGCAACGGAAGGAAATCTGTAATCAATGCTGGATCAAGCAGGAAGTTGGTTGATGGCAGGACAGGGCCTAGAAGCAATGTAATAGCTTAGTTCTTGTCTCTCAGGTTTTTCATTTTTGTATGGACAGACACCAGTGTGAAAAGAGTTAGGCAGAACCCAACAGTATCAATCAATTCACAAGGAGAGGTAAGGGTACAGCAACATATGGCTACTGGGCAAAGTTCTTTTGTGCAATGCCTGTTTCTATAACACCCTTTTGTTCTATGCCAGAACTTTTTCCCAGAACTAATGCCAAGATTGCTGTGTTGACAATGTGCAATGTATGGAGTTGTTTTAATTGGCAGATAGGGTTCATCCATTGATAGTCCTGAATGCAGGATGCGCCCTTATTCAGATTGGAAAATTTGGATGATGGTGGGTCTTTGAAATCTTACATGCTGTAAGGGTATCAGATATATATAGTAATAATTTTCATCACGTTCAGTTCTTGTATCCCTTTTGAAGGTCAGTATAGGGTAAATCCTGAAAACTATTATTTGAAGAGGCCACACTGACAAAGGACAAGGATGGAGACCTTGATAGATAAGTTTGAACTTTGAACCATTGTCATTGAAATCCTTTAGCTCCTTGTAATGATTTCATGCATGTTAATACAGTTTCAACAAACCAAGTTCATAAGGCTTATTATCATCATCAGTGCTTTTAAGCAATGAATTTCCAAATCATTTTACAAAAGATTCATGTGCCCTCTATTTTATGTATCATGTTCACAATTGAACTTTGGTGAGTTGCCTTTCATCTTGGTCTCCTTGCAAATGCAACTGTCTTTTTCCCTTCCAGTCTTCATCTCGTCATGATGTGCAACTAACAAAAAGCCGAATGACTAAAGCATCAAATTTGGAGCACTACCAAAAAGTTTATCCACAAACATGCAAAGTTTATCCATTCATTGCCATATGCAACCTCTAGGTCACCACTCAACTTGCCCTTCTTGCAAATTCAACTCTCTTCTTCCCTTCCTCTCTTTGTCTCTAGTTGTGATGTGCAACTAGCATAAAGATGAGTGGCAAAGCTTTTTAGGTACTTTCATTGCCACATGAGACCTGTAGGTTTTTGCTTGTGTCCTTTCTAATATATCTTGATGTTTAGTCTCAGTATTAAAACTCATAGAAGTTTACATCACGATGCAAAATCCCAAGGAAAATAAAGTGAGGCCAACTAAAGGACAATTAAGGACATTATTAATTTACATTTGAAAGCATGTGAATGTGGCAATTGGTCTATGAATAAACGTTTATGAACATAAAGCCAAACTCCACCCACAACTACCTTGCAACCCCAAAAAAGAGAGAGGGACTCTGGAGTTGCTTAAGACTGAAGAACATACTTGGGTTTGTGGAGAAAATTTTAATCTAGGCTTCAAAGTCATTCAAATTTGAAGATTCGTTTTTGTGTTTGTGGATAAACTTTTTGGTAGTGCTCCAAATTTGCAAAAACTTGAAGAAGATTCATTCTGGAGTTTGTGGAGAAACTTTCAACCATGGCTCTAGAGTTGTTCAAACCAAAGAAAACTTATTCTAGGGTATGGGGAGAAATTTTTAACTAGGCTCTCTAGAGTGACAGTGAAAGATTCACTCTCGGGTTTTGCAGAGATTTCAATAAAAAAATTTGGTTCCAAAGTATCTCAAAATGGAAGATAAGCTTTGCTGGGGATTGTGGAAAGTTGTGGTGAAGTTCAGTTGAAAGACAAAGGTTTACAGGTTGGTAGGCGTGTTTCAATTACAAACTCAAACTCGATCCTTGTCTTTTGATCCAGTTAGTGAAGTTGTCAGATTTTGATTTGTCTTCAAGTTAGGATTTTCTCTACCATCAAAACATGCCAGTCCTTGGATGCCACGAGCTGCAAGTGTGGAAGCATATCCTCCCTTAAGTTTTCACATAGATGTCCAAGTAGATGTGGAGTATGAAGAGGCAGTCTGGTCTGGTGACATTCAGTGACATGTTTTGAATGATTCAATATTTGCAAGTGGATACGACCTCTAACATGCACACCAAAATCACATTCCATGATCACATGGAAAATGTACAGTAACAAGCTCCTCTCCTGGCAGCATATATCCATAGCAACAGCACTATCCAGAAAGATTTTTGTTTATGAATATGTGAGGAGTACAAACCTTATGTCTACTCCACACGATCTTGGGGTTTTGGTGAGGTGAACATGGCAGTGTACAGACGTAGTCGGTCTCTTTGAGACTGTGAAAGAATAGAGCCCCTCAAAGCATAGTTGGGAGCAAGAGACACCTCAGCAAGATTCAGAGGTCCAGACGTGTTGGGAATGCGACGAGCTTTGTGGCGTCGCCATGCAAGCTGAATAGTGACAGCTGCCCACATGCGCCAGCTGGAGGAGTAGAACCGCACAGTGCGTTTCAGCTTGTCATTGGCAAACTTGTAGCTGAAGTGTTCTGTGATGTACTTCAGGTCTTGGGCATCCAACCCAAACACCTCAGTCATGTCTACTGTTGTTAAAGTTACTGTTGAGAGGGGTAAACTGTCTTTCAATGGTGTGCTGAGGCACCATGAGATAAGCTCATCCCCACAGAAGTTACCTGGGCCAAGCATGCAGATGCTGGTCCCGTTGTTGTGTCGCAGCCGATATGAGCTCTGCATGTGGCCCCGTACAATAAACAGCATTCGCCACACTGGATCTCCCTCACTCAGCACCTGCTTGTGTCAAATTTCTGTGAATCAGTTTCAATCCATTTCCTGCCAATCCTCGAACTCCTTGTACTCAAAATACTCAAGGGAAGTATGGAACACATCCAATTTTCCCATGTGTGTATAGTTAGTTTGTTGTCTTACACCTTGTGTGTATCTATTATGATACAACTTTGTGCATGAAATAAAAAGAATCTAAAAAATCCTGGCTACCACTAAACAAAAGCACTGAGAGCCAGCAAGAGAGCACAAGTTGAATACAAAACATGTATGAAAAGCCAAAACGATATATAAGTTGAGTTGCCTATCCTAGATTCCCACTGTACAACTCCTAAACATCCTCTCCAGTAAAAATGTCATGGAACAATGAGCACACATCAATCAATAACTATGAGCTTTTGGGTTAAGGCACCAACCGTCTCATCTTTGATGAAGAGACCAGGCTTCAGACGCTCACAGATGTTGTTGAGCACTAGATCATCCATCTGCTGGAACAATGGTACCTGCACAGTTGACAGAAACAACTTTGTCAGAAATGAGACAAATCCTAATCCTTTTTTATTACTTATGAAGTATGTGATCCTGTATTGAAGTGAGGGATAAGAAAGTCATGTTACCTGGCGGACAAGATCAAGGCAGAGGTGGCGCTTTATGTCACGACGAAGGCCCTCAGGCAGGTCTTGCACAGTAGCCTCTTCATCTATACCACGAGTTGCTGCCCATTTCTGGCGTTCGTACTTGCACACTCGCTGTCGCAGCTGGAGAGGCAACTGCCGTCTTCGCATCCACCACTCTCGATCGCGGATCCGCAACTGCGACTGTTCTTTCTTGGAAGTCATTGAATGAAGAAACACCTAATGAGCCAACATACTAGAAGTTACTGAATGACCACTGCTCTTGCAACCCATACTTCATGGGGGTGCAAAATAAAGGTGTACAGACAGAAGTTGCAGGAGCCATGATTTGGCTATTTGAGTGCACAAAAAGTTGGACAAAAGGCAGCAATGGCCAAGGAGGAGGAGGAGGCCCACCTGGATATTTCCAATCAGCATTGTGAACAGAAGCAATCCACAAGTGATGACAACAATGCTAAAAACCACCTCAAGTGTGTGGTCAGTGGGTGTCAATGCATTGCCAAAAGAGCTGCCGAACATATCCAGGTTTGCAAAATTATCAGTTCTGGACAAACTTGAGAAGGATTTGAATTTGCCAAAAGAATGCCCAGATTGTGCAATAATGTTGACTAATAAAATAGGAATGCAAGATGGATGAGCTGTTAGCAACCAACCAGACTCTCAATTTCAACCATAAACTGAGAGCTGACATACCTCATTGTCATCACACCCCAGAAAAGGGGAAGCAGAATCTTGTTCACAGGAATCACATCTGTCACAAGTGGTACAGACAGACCATAAATACCAAAGTTGAAAGGGCCACTGCCAGCGAGGCAGCTGGTGACATTGGAATTCTCTGCCCAAGCTACTTGGTTGATATCATCAAGGGGCTGCTTGCTAAATGCTATAGGTACTGGACAACCCATGTAAGAAGAGTTGCAATTTGGCATGCTCGCACACTGAAGGTGTATGCATGACTCAACTCGTTGCACAGTCAGAAGGTACCATACAGAACCAGCAACCTGAAGAAACATGACCACATGAGCTTAAGAGGCACACACTACAGAAGAAGTCAATACCAGCACTGAAATTAAGACAGATACAGAGATCAAAATCAGCTACAGAAAAGGAAGGAAAAGAACACTTAAATCTCCAACAAAGTATCAAAGTTGTATCTGCAGGCATTTGAGAAGATAAATCCTTGCATATAATCTGTTATTGACAAGACAAGAGGAAGAATTTTTCACAACTTTTTAATGCTGCCTCTGCAGAGCAAGACAACTATTTTTAGGATGGCAGAAGAGTCCAAACAAACAAGGGATAGGATTGTTCTCTCACATGAGCAGCACAGAAGTAGGCTGCCAAGTTCAACACAAAGCCCCAGGAAGCAGAGCCAAAAATATAACCAGTCACCCGCTGCAGGCGCCAACCAAGAAGCACAAAATGCAGGAGCTTGGGAATGTATTGAAACAAAAAAGCAAGTAGCTCAAAATCCATAATGTGTGCTGTTGATCCACCTTGTTCCAGTAAGTGTGGCACAACAAACAGCACCATCACCTGTTTGCACACAATTTGGATAACAGTCATTCAGAGTGCCGAACCCACAAACCCATCGCCAGATCACTAACCATGCATCAAGCTCATGATTTGTGTTTGAGCCAGAGCAAAGCCTTGCAAAATGAAGACTGGAAAGTGTGTGCACTTACCCAAGCTTAGTATTGCTTACCTGAGGCACTGGAAGGATCACAAAGACATCAAACCAAAACCTTCGCAAGGGGCAAAGATAGTGCCAAGCAATCTGACGTGCATCCCACACAAGTTCACCCCGTCCAAGGACCAAGGACTTTTTGGACACATATGCCAGCTTTAATTGCAGCCACATATGCCACAGATACATCAAGTCCACCATGCCCCGTAGCAAGAGTACTGCAAGTGCATAACCCTTCTGCACGTACAGACATGCCAACTGTCTGTTGATAGCAAGAAGTGACAGAAACAGTGGATCGACTGCCACTCCAACAACACATGAAATCAGTAGCCATCGGTTATATCGTCGAATGCTACTGCTGCGAGGATTCAACACTGTGCCAAATAGCCATGTCTGCCTGTTCTGCTTTGTCCTGAACCAACAGAGAAATTAGTACACATGTGCAAAAAATGCTTGTGAAAGCACAGAAGCATAAACAACTTTCATCAATCTATTCAGGCAGAAATATCTGTGGAACAAACTGTAGACAGGATCAAAGCTTAACCACAGCTCAGATTGCAGACCAGATTGTGTGTCTAGGTAATTGAAAACAATAGTTACATATGCACACAATAGCTTGAAACTCTTGGAAGCTAAATGTTATGCAAATTTACTTCAAGCTTTCCAGGTCATTTTGATCTTGTAAGGACACAACACCAACTTCCAAAGCCTGACAATTGCTCTTCTTGCAGTTCACTGAGTGGAAAAGTGGTGACCCCGATCCAGAACACGCATTACAAATATTCTCCTCAGGTAAACTTGGACTCCTTTCAACTGATCTGGAACTCTGAAACCGATGGTACTTGACACTTTGCTTTCCTTTCACCATGAACTCAGGAGCTACTCTGCAGAAACAATCAAGTACATGATATACAGAAACATGCAGTCACCAAAACTGTAAAAAACATGACAGTGGAGAATTTGCTATGTGGTTGGCATGTTGTTGCCAACATTAGAAAGAACAACCAGTACATGGATTTGGCGTCTGACAATGTTTTGTCATTACCAAGGCACATAATAATTACAGAGAGAGAGAGAGAGAGAGAGAGAGAGAGAGATTCCAAGTAAGCAACAATCTCCTATCTCTTTCAGTCTTCCACATGTGTCAATGGGAAAGAATTCCTCACAGATTTCCATGTCCATTTTCTGATGAGCTAGCATGATACCAAAGAAGAAGAAGGAAGGAAGATCTATGCGTGCTTGCAGCAATTCTCATAAAAAAAAAAATCAATTCTCGGCAAGGAGCAATTGTTAACCTCGCTACTCACCGTGGCTTCAACCAAAACAATAGATTGGAGTTTCATCTTGTTCTTCCCGAGGATCATCATCATCGTGTGTCCCATAGCAACAAAATTCAGAACTTGGAAAGGAAAAAAGCAAAAAAAAAACTCAATGCGGAATGAGAGTACCTAGCGTCGAGCCGGGCGTGATTCCTGGAAGAAGAAGAAGATGAAGAATTCATGCTGATCACCTGCTTGGCAAAACCTTCCCTCTTCTCCCACCTCCATACTACAAACAAACAGCTTGCAACAACCCTAATTGTTCCGGACTTTGAAGCCTTGACCCAACTGTGCGGAAACGGAAAGTGCGAAGAAAAAGAAGAAGGACGAAAGAGGCCGGCAGGTATCGGAGATGTAGGTACTATCGGTGACGGCAGCCATGAGCAATATGACAATCGGTGAACGTAAAGTCAAGGACGCGAACGGTCGGGGCGGTTGCGAGTACCGACGATCACTCGCTTGCCCGCTGACGACGACGACGACGACTCCTTCAAATTCGCCCAATTCTGTTAAGACCACAAGAAGGCGGGAATCCTGGGTTGTTTGATCTGCCTTTCAATTCTTTCATCTTCTCCGGAGGAGAAGCTGATCTTCAAAAACATTTAGCTTCAAGGGCTTCTCTTGTTGTTGTTGTTGGTATCCTCCGGTGTCACTGCTTCTTCTGAGGGAGCTCTGCAAACGTCTCCCCGTTGGGCGACCTCGGCAAGGTCCTGCGAGGAAGAAGCTGCAGACGACGCAGGAGAGCTGCTCATCCAACAAGGAAGGGAAAGAAAGAGGGAATTTGCAAAAAGGAAAAAGATAAGGAAAAAAAAAGAAAACAGGTGGTAGGTAGTTAATATACAAGACTTGCTCTTGAGAGAGGGTTGTTTCAGCAACTCCAACAGGTAGGTAGGTAGGAAGGAAAAGAGGCGGAATTTTCAAGTGGTAGGTAGTTAATGTACATGACTGCACTTTGAGGGAGGGTTGTTTCAGCAACTTGCAACAGGTAGGTAGGTAGAAAGGAATTTCCGAGAAGGAATGTGCACAAAGACCAAAACAGGTGGTAGGTAGTTAAAAATACAATACTGCACTTGAGGATTGTTTTCAGCAGCTGCAACAAGTAGGTAGATAGGTAAGTAATGGTGCGTGCATTCACACTTGATGTTAAGTCAGTGTTAAATGAAAGTCTAGGTGGCATCATCCTAGGTGGCACCCAATGTGACATGGGGCCATAACTCAATGTTAAGTGCATGGTAGCTTAACATAAAATTTTCATGGCAACTAGGTTTAAGTCCTAAATGGCTAGCATGGTGTTACATGACTCAACCCTAGAGTCCCTAACACCAAGTGTGAATGCACCTTAATTAGAATTCTTAATTATTTTTGGTATATATATTGAGAACATGGCATTGACAAGTCTCTAATTGGCAGCACATCTATATAAAAAAAAATCCAAATTGCAGAAAAAAATTGCTCCAAAAATTAAAAAATGTGAGGAATTTTTCTCCAAAAAGGAAGAAAAAATTGAAATTTTCACTTTCTCTTTCTTTTCAAGAAATGACAATTAAGTGACAAGATATTCCTTTTCCATTTTTAAAAATAAGGTCACAGTTTTGTGAAAATTTGTCCAAAAAATATGTCATTGCAAGTGTACACCAGTTTTGTGTAGGCATTCTTTCATCAATGGAAGGGACCCTATACCATTCCCATGTACAGGGCCTTCCCCTATAGCATAGTACCTTGGCAGCTTCGACACTAATTATATCATTTTCAAAAATGTTGAAATTTCGAAAAAGTTTTTTTCTGGGTTAAAAATCAAAATTTTGTGAAGTAAGTAAATTACAATTTTTTTTTGTTGAAAATATTCTATTTTTGTCCATGATATTTATATTAATTGAAATTAAATTTGACATTGACATAAATAATGATGAATTATTGAGAATCATGTGAGAACATCATAAGAAAGAAAATCATCACTTGTAATGCATAGCAATAATGCGAAGCTCAAGTTAATTAATTAATTAATCAACAGACATGTGTTGAAGCTGCCCTTATATTTCAGTACATGATAAAGAATCCTGAAAAATAATTAACTGTAAACTCAGGAGGATTAGAGCATCTCCAGTGGTCCTCCATTTGTGATCCTGCAGAGTGAAATTGGATGAAGAAAAGTCAAAATATGCCAGTTTAGCTCACCAACTTGGACCATCCACAACTGAGTCATACCAGGCATCCAGTGGATGGTGCACTGGTGGGTGCTGGTTCACTGTGGCCCAAAGGCAATGCTCCCAGGGCCTTATCTTACACACAAATGGCACCAAACCCACCTTCAACTCCAGTTATGAGAGCAGTCTTTTTGAACTCGTAACCTGTCTTCTCAGAGAACCAGAAGAGAACCAGTTCTGATCTTTAACCAGCATTCTCTAATAATAATAGTAGTAATAATGAAAGAGCCTGCCAAAAACCCATGGTTCTTTCATGAAAATGGCAGGTTCATTGAGTTTTTGGAACTAGCTAGAACTGGTGGTGTTCTTCAATTTGCAATTTTTCAAAGAACCAGAACTGGAACAAATTCAATTACCCGCACAACTTTCATACACATATGCTGTCATTGAAGTTTTCCTGCAAGGAGCCTGCTGGGAGCTGGATACTGAAATCTGGAGAAATCCTTGAAAAACTCTGTTAAGGTCCTTTGCATGGCCTGGCAAAGGATGCTACAAAGTTATCAGCATAAATCATCCTTAATATACACTAAGAAAATTTGATGGCTATTTCTGTATTATTGAACTGGTCCAGGAGGACCCATTCCACCTGGGAATGTGTCAATCCCAGTGTGCCAGGAGGGAATACATCCAGCGCTGTACAGCAGAACTAGCATAACCAAACTTGCAACCCAGAAAATAACCACCTATCCTGTCTTGGGTCTGTTCCAAAACTCTGATGCTAATTCAGTAGCATCCAGCAATAGAAGTGAGAGCATAAGCTTGCAGTCAGATACCATAGCCAAACTTGCTTTCTTTTAACAGCCAACATGAGCCACTAATGGATGAAACACTTAAACTAGGAATTTAACAACCATTAATACTGATAAAAATATTATGAATATGATGTGCCTTGTCCACGAAATCAAACGCATTAACATGTCTTCCTCCTATCTTTGTGTTGATAACACACCCATAGATCTTGTTTTGAGCCCATTGCAAACTCACCCACAACAGTTGTGCCCAACTTGATGTCATACATACAAGCACAGATGACACAGATAATCTCTCTAGCTCAAATATCTATTTGATTCCTCCTGCAAACATGAATCGAGTTCTAAACCATCATGAATGAATCAGCAAGCAACCCTTCCTATACACTCATGAGTTTTTCTTTTTGCCTGCATATCCATCATAGTCCAATTAGGAGTTTACCTTATGGCAATGGGCCCAAAAACAAATTGCAACAGGCCCAAAAACTCACTCCCATCCTTTGTCATTCCTAATTTTTTTACAAATTACAAGCCTAGAGTAGGAGTAACCATGTGCCTCTATGAATCATTGTTGCTGGTGCTGGTGGCCACTTGCACTCTTGTGCACAAATCCTCATGAATTGGGAACCATGCACCTGGAGTTAGCCAATAAAGCCAAGGCATGGAAATAACAAAATCTCTTGAATTTGAATTAATGTATATTTTGGCTTTGGTCTGACCCCTCTAGTATATGTTGCCACCCAAGTGATGATCAACCAATGAGGGGCCTTCAAAGTCCCAGCCACTACCCCACGATGCCATGTTGCAAGAGCCACCCACCCGACTCCTCTTCTGCAAATGCTCCAAACTGGCTACCCGCTGCATTGATGGTGTGCGCCCCATTTTACACCCTTCAGTAGTATTGCCCAGTTGCTGCTCCATGTATGCTCCTGCATCAGCTCCAGAGCCCATGACATACCCACCCCCTGTTCCATATCTCACACCCCCTTGTGGTGCATTCATGCGTGCCTGGGTAGTTCGTACCAGATCTTCAGCCATCTTCACCTGCAGTGCTCACAAATTGGCGTCAACTTCCAGTTTGTACACCCATGCATGCATATTCAACAATCCCAGAAAGTTAGAGTTCTAAAATTGTCATATATCACACTAAGGTTGTGCAAGGTTTTAACAGATCCTGGTCATAACCAGCATTGTTTCAGGCTGCTGGGGTAAGGGGGGAAAAGAGGAGAATAGACTAACCTTGGCACACAATGCCTCCACATCAGATTTCAGGACACGGTTATCAACAGCAGCTTGATTAAACTTGTGACTTATGTCTGTCAACTGCTTCACGAGGGTTGTATTCTCAACACGTAACTGGGCAACCTGCATCTCAAGCTCACTAAGATGTGCTTGTTTCCGCCTGCGGGACCGCCTTGCCGACTCCCTATTAGACAACATCCTGCAACATCCATTTCACAAAATCACCATTTTGGACTTAGCATCACAGCAAGAAATGACAAAAATATCCTGACAACAGAGTGGAACTTCAAAATCCACTGACAGAACAACACAAAAAGACTACAAATCTTTTCTCAGGTATCATCAGGTGCCTACAACAATCCCCACAACCAGCCAACTTTTGCCCACAGTAGCAGTTCCACACTTTCCAAACTTACAAGGGAGCACCATACACACATCATCAAATGTCTCCAATTCATTTGACTGACCCATTTGTCAGATTTTTAAGTTGCAGCAGAAAGACTGTCTTTTGAGCTGCAGTGTACTCATTTTCAGGGTCTGGTAACGATTTGGACACCTTTGAAGTTTTTTACTTTGATCTACGAACTGTTAATGCTGATTCTTTGGAAAGCACATTGTACCCTACCTCCTGACCCGCTTTTCATCACCAGGGTATATGTTGTGTCCATGCTCCATCTCAGGGTCATCATCTGAAATCTCTGACCCACTTGTAATGGGTCGGGTTTTTCTTTGTGGCACTGCAGAAACTGCCCCACACTGTGGCTTTGGAGGCAATGCCGGAATCCCAATTGGCCCTGCAGATGTTCTCTGTACTGTATCCACTCCACCTACACAAGATGACACTTTGAATTATATAGACACCAAAGGTTGCTTGCTGATGCTCTTCCCAAACACTGGCCACAGTTATGAAAGCCATAAAGCAAAAATATCAAACTCCCACCATTACCAGGACTATTCTGGCACCGGAACCATAGTGCCTACATTGTAACAATGTTGTTACAAAGGAATGCCAACCAAGGAAAGGTGTAGAATTTAGGAGATCTTTTGAGCAAAACAAACCTGCTTGACAATTACAGGATTTGTAACACAAACCAGAACACATTTGAATCGGAACAGGAAAGGGCATAATTTTCTTTTTAATAGACTTACAAGAGGCATCAGTTGCTGGTATTGGTTGTTGTGCTGCGTCACTCCTCAGTTTTAGACCACCTCCCGTAATCGGCTGCTTACACACATGATCCATCGCACACCAAAACCCATTTGCTACTGTCAGACAGTGGAAACATGTGCTAGAAAAATAGTCATAATACACACAGAAAAAGCCTTCACCCAAGCAGCAGCCCTGTGCATCGTTTTTCCATTTTTCTCTGGCAGGTTGGTGTCTAAATTTTTGCAGCTTGAAACAGAAACAAAATGAGAAGGTTAGGTGACAGACCCGAGTGAGGGCTACAGCTGCACAAGCCAAGTCCAGCTTATACTTGAGAAAATGCTCGTACTCTTGTGGGTTGCTTGTCTGATCACCGCAATTTACTTCATCCCGCAAACCAGAAAACAAGGGATTCAATGCACCTGTGACTTGAACATCATCAGCCATGATGCTTCTGCTGCTGCTGGGTTTCATCACCTCTTGATCCAGAGCAGCTATGACACGAGGGGCAGCAGTAGCAGCAGCAGCAGATGCACCTGAAACTTCATCACTCTCAGCTTCCTTCTCATCATCTTCACTCTCCTCATAAATTACAGGTTTTCTGCCATATCCTAACTGGGGTGCAGCAGTCACACTTGCTGCTGTTGCTGCCATATGCTCTTTCAGAAACTCTTGGAAGGCCCACTCAGATGCACTGCGGTTCATCACAGCCCCCACCTTGTCATCCCCATAAGACAACCCCAACTTCAAAGCTTCTGAAGCTCCATGCAGAAGAGGAGGCACACCTGCAGCAGCTCCAGTGTTTTGTCCCTCACCTTGTGGATCAAGCTTCCAATAAGTCCCCAGAATATCATCAACAGAAGAGATTCTCTCCATGGTCTTTTCCCCCCACCACTCTTCCTTTTTCGCCTAATCAGTGACTTTAGTGTGTCTGCAATTGTAACCTCTGCTTGTCTCTTTTAATTTCCCCTTGTTCCTCTTCAAGATTAGGCAGCACATGAGGGAACCAGAAGCAGCTCAGGAAACCCTCCGCCCCTTCTTTTCTTTTTTTTTCTCCTTTCCGCTCCAAATACTTGAATCAACAATTCCTGCTTCCACCAGATATGTTCCTCCTCGTACTACTGCTACTGCAATGTTTAACTGTTGTTGTTGCCTTCCTTTTGCATCCACCATTACCTGCCATCCTCCAAAATCCCCCAAACAAACATTTACTCAGCTGCTGCAGCTTTCAAATCCAAATCCTCCCTGAAAATAACAGTCACAGGTTCATGATCCACAATCACATGGATCCACAATCACATAGATGTTTGAAAGATAACCCCCGCCCATAAGCACCAAACCCGGAAAGAAAAAAACACAGCATGTTAGATGATGCAACAACA
>Ga0209208_10002027_pt1 | contig 28923 bp, 19 predicted proteins | sample S1TSphfallax_3_FD_187694 | JGI IMG/M metagenome (GOLD analysis project Ga0209208, IMG submission 187694) | Host-associated microbial communities from peat moss isolated from Minnesota, USA - S1T2_Fd - Sphagnum fallax MG (SPAdes) (version 2) | ecosystem: Host-associated > Plants > Peat moss >...
GGGGGATTATTCAAAAAATAAAAAAGGACCGTGTCATGTTCATGCACACTAAAAAAAGGGCAAAATTGCAATTTGTTCAACTATTGGAACAAACTAGAAATTGTTTACTATGTATTTGGAGATTTTTTCTTAAATGGGGCGAAAAGAAATTCACCTCGAATACCACAAGCATAAAAAGGGGCTATAATGTTACATCAAAATTTACATAAGCTTTCAATTCACTCACTTCAATTTACATAACCTTTTCAATTAAACATGATTGTTTCTCCAAATTGTGTTATCAAAAAACAAAACATTTTTTGGGTAATCCATGTTCAAATAACATTGTTTAGTTATCCCTTTTTTTTAAGAACCCTTGGTCCCAATTTTGGCATTTAAATTAATTTTTTGTAGGTTGTCCAAATTCAGGTTTAAACCCAATTACTCTTCAAGTATCTAAACTTACAATTTTGGCATTTTTTCAAATTCAAATACTCTAAGGCCCAATGCAAAAACATGGTCCAATTCCATGTGCACACTAACACTCCCCAAGGCTATTTATTGGAATGAAGTTTTATAAGTAATTAAAATTTAAAACTATGAAGGTATGAAGTTTTTGAAAACAAGTTCAAGTTTTTAAGGTAGGTGCATTGAAGTTTTTCAAAAAGTTGACAAAAAGGTTAAACTTTATAGATAGATTTTTGGTTTCAATTCTAGTTCTAGCAAAATGCTCGTTTTATACGGTATGTTCCTTTTGGTGGAATGGTGTTGGATGGGGTCTATATCATAAGAACTTAAACCTAAACCCCCTTCTCATTCCCATGAGTTGGTCACAAGCTCAAGTTGGGATCACAACCAATGATGGGTGGTTACTAAAAATAAGAACCAACTTGGTGATTATTAGGGTGGTTATTAGAATTCATAACTTTATTTTTCAAAAAAATCAATGATTTAACATATTTATAATTTTATTTAATTGAAATAATCAAACCATAAACCCACCAATTAATTTTCAAATCTTTCACAAACGCCATTGGCTCTTGAAATGATTGTGGCCATTGGATTTTTTTTTGAATTTTTCAAAAACCTAAAAATTATGATTTTTTATAAATTCAAATAACCACTTAACATTGGTCACAACAATGTCAAATTCATTTAACTATTCACTACCTTCTCTACTTATTCACAAGGTTTTCTACACATTGTTGTTTTGGGACTATTAAAATATTACCATACAATCACAACCCTAAGTTGAATAAAATGAAATGAACAAGGGGACATTCCAAGGAATGGCATGAATCAAAATAAATGAAGCACTTTCAAACCAAATGGGAATTTTGTCAAAATGAATTGAAAGACTTTTAACTTTCAAATTACATTGCCATTTCAGGAGTTGAGACTACATAAATTTTTTAAATTAAGCATGAGGGGTTCAAACATGTCCAAATTGATTGATCATGACCAATTAATTGAAAAGTAGGTTTCATGAAAGCTACAAAATATTGAACTTCCATTGTTAAAAGTAAATAATTAATTGATAGTTATGAATGTTTGAAAGGTTTTGAAAGTTATGGAACTTGACATGACGGTGGAAACACAATCAAAGGAATCACATAAGAGGATGGACATACCTTACTTAGAACTATATTTTTAATTTTTTGAAAAATCACAAGGGGAAATAATTTGGATTGTCAATATTTTTTTGGAATAGGCTCCATTATTGACGCACTCCCAACTCCTTGAAGGTCTCAAATGTGAGACCCAAACAGAAAACAATGGAAACACAAAGAGTTAAGGCACGCTCCCTAACTCACAACACTTTGGAGGGGTAGAAGGCCGTGTTGGAGCTCCAGGATTGGACTAGGAAGAATTAACAATCTTCACTTACTCACACGGGCTTGCACAAAGTCAACACAAGGTGGTTAGTGCATAGTTGGAGCATTTTTAGTGTTAGGACGAGCCACAGGCAACTCGGACTCACAAGATTCACCACGGCCCAGACTTGGGGGAAGGCACCACCTTCCCCCTTATAGTATACTTTGTGGCTACCCACGAGGCCCACATCCAAATGGCTTTTTATTACCAAAATTGGGACTCTCGTAACTTTGGGGCCCCATAACTTTTCGTGCAGACCTCGAATTAAGATGAGGTCTGAAATAGAGTTATAACCTTCATTGAAAGTTTCCCAACGACATGTTGCAAGCCACATGCACACAACAAAATCAGGTCGATTCATGACTTTTAGTGGTCAAGAATCAAATTGCCAATTTGTCTCCCGGCCCTTCTTTTGGCCATAACTTGTGTTTCAAATGTCCAAATGGGTAATGCGAGGCCCATTTTAGACATCTAAGTTCCAAGAGCTTTCCAATGATATAAAGAACTTTTCAATCCATTGGGTTTTGACCCTACAATTACTCTCTGAACATTCAGGAGTCCACCGGGACTCCAACTCCCAATGTGGGAGTTCCCTTGAGAGTGTGAGGGTCTATTCCCTCACACTCTCTTGCACTCTTGGGAGCATGCGGCATGACTCCCAGGCTTCTTTCTTGGCCCGCAACCTTGCCACCCTTTGCCTTGGTCACAAGCCCGATGCTAGGGTTGCGATAATTATTGCAAAGTTCCAATATTTAATATTTGATGCAATCAAAAGTATTTTTTCATGTTTAAAGTGCTCAAACCTTCCAAGCAATTTTGTTTCCAAATGTTTTTTTTATTTTATCAAATGTGCACCATTCATTTTCAAATTTGGAAAGGATATTACCTTTGATTATTGAAAGAACAAAAGGAATGGAAATTGGTGACTTGTTTTACAACACATTTGGACACATTTGGACCCCAAAATTATGAATTTTGAAGATGTGGCTTCAAAAAAACTTAATCATTTTATGTGGTAAAAATCATGAATGCATAACATACATGATATAAGATCAAGATGCAATTTTCAAAAAACTATATCTAACACACAATGGTAAACAAAGTATGAAAAACTAAAAAAATTTGGATTATAAGACAATTTGTGAACGCCACATGTCTTTGGAAAATGATTTTTACCTTGGCACCCACGGATTTTTATTTATTTTTTAGACCCATGAGGTTGGAAAGGTTACACCAAAAGTTACAAGATAATGGTGTTGCATTTTGTGTCTTATGGGTTATGAAGCCCCAAAGTCACAATACATATAAATGTCTCAATTTTGGGAAAGGAATTTTGAAATGTTGGTAAAAGGCCATTAAGATTTAACCACCATTGGGTCCTCCAAGGAATATTTGTTGATTATACCTTACATAAGATATTATTTAAATGTAAAAGATAAGAAAATATATATTTTAAATTCACGTGTGATTTCCATGGGAATCTCCAAAGCATATACATGGAGAAATATAGTACCTCCCATAAAAATTTAAGCCATGTTTTAGTTCATGTGAATGATCATGAATTTGTAGGTCATTGGTTCAAATTTTGCATTAACCACCTTTTTTTTGGTAGTTGAAGTCACCTTAAAGTGCATACATTGAAATGTGTTATTTTGCAATGTAGTTACCATGTGAACTATGACTCATGAGCATGTGAGCTTGATTATTATGAACATGAAAAAATCTTTTTCAAATTCCAAGTAGACATAATATTCTTGCCACATAGACATAATGTTCTTACCACATAGACATAATGTTCTTGCCACATATACAGAAATATGTTTTTTACATGACAAAATTTTCCCATTTACATCAATGGAACATTCCAATTACAAAAATTATATTATTTTAATTTTGTTTAGGGGTGAGAATAAGAGGATGTAATTAGGCCACCCAATATAGTGTTGTGCATTAATATTCGTAAATATTTTACTCACACATTCAATTTGATGTGTGATTTCTCACATGTAATGAATCATCATTCATACCTACCAAATTTATGAATCAACATTAATCCAATCCTTTAACAAATCAAAACATACTAAATCAAAATAGTAACAACTAGCATAATTTTTGGCCTTGGCACACAACACATAACATCATCTTGACAATAAAAATTATTCATACCTACCAAATTTATGAATTAAAATTAATGCAATCCTTTAACAAATGAAAACATATTAAATGAAATGGTATTAACTAACATATTTTTTGGCCTTGGCACTAAACACATAACGTCATCTTAAGTGCTATAATGGACACTATTCTTTTTACAATTTTGGTGTCATCTTTGATATTATTTCTACCTACATAAAAACTACAAAATGACCCAACAAGCCACAAAATTCATCACAACTCCAAGTGAGGAAATGGATGAAATTTTCAAACTACTTGCAAAACATAACATGTTGCAGTACATAGTACATGTGTTAAAATGGCACCCATTTCCCATGTTTCTTCCCCAATGAACTTGAAATCATAATCACAAAATCTATGCAAGATCAGGTTGGGAAGTTCCCAATTATAATTTCATATTGCCTTTGTTTGAAGTATTATCACACAATATATTGTTGATTCATCCATATCCAAAAGCAAAAACCTCCAATGGTGGCTTAAAAGTTGCTACAAGAAGCTGACCAACTTCCCACTAATTATAATGTTGTTTTGAGATTGTAAATGGCAAGGTGCATCAAATAGCCTTCCTATTTTGTGTTGTTGGCCACAAATTACATTCGCCAATTGATCTATTGGAATGGAGTTTTCCCCACCAAACAAACTTTGAAATGGATAGGTTATTGTTTATTGAAAACAAAGTGCATGCTTCTTTAAAATATTTCACCTCATCTTGTGAGAGATTAATCCCTTCTTACACATGCCAAATAGATGGAACAATTGGTCTATCAATTACATATTTAAACTTTGTATCCCTCACACAATGATTCATGTCATTTGCACAAAACTAAAACTTGTGAAGTTTGAGGGGTGCACCTGTGAACTAACACTATGAAAAAAAGGGTGTTTTGCAATTGGCCTTGTAACTCACCATATTTATATGTTGTGAGTGATATCAGACAAGTTGTAAGAGTTGCAAGAGTTGCAACTCACCATACATATGGTGCAACTCATTACAACTCAATTATAATTTTGTTGCAACAACTCCTTTTCGACTATTATGCAACTCCCCTATGACTACGATCATAATGCCATGTTGAGGTCATTTTTTATCCATCCATCAAAATTTGACACATGGCATTATGAGGATTTTTTGTGATTTAAAAAAAATATTGATATCCATCATCCATTATGATTATTCATTTCAAATAGTATTGGATTATGACACATGGCACAATCAAAAGTTGTCACATGGCATATTAATTGAATTTTGGAAACAAAAATTATATATATATAGGTAAGATCGGTACATAGCCACATGTAGGTAAGTTGATATAACTCCAACCTAAATACTTACCTAACTACTTATTTACTATCTAGGTAAGTAGAAAAGTAAGACCTACTTATTTAGGTAGGCAAATAGGTAGGTAGGAAAGTAGAATACTAAAAGAGTAGGTGAATCAAAGAGTAGCCACATAAGTTTGTAAATTTGTTATGTGTTTTGCTTTTAGGGTTAAACTTTTATGAGTTCATTTCAACATGGCACATGTATTTTAATGTGAGAATGCAAGAGGAGACACCTCCTTTATATAGTTTGTGAAATGATTGAAAACAAAACATGTGGGTTAAATATTTTAGTGGTACCCTAGTTACAATTGAATTGTAACTAAATAAAATAAAATCCCACATGTTTTCTATTTGATTTTAGTTTTAAAATTAATTTGAAATTTCTAATTAATCATCTTACATCATTATTTGGAATTTAATTATTTTAATTAAATATCTGATAATTAATTATCTAGATTGATTACATCAATAAATTAATATAATCAATATGATTAGTTAGTTGATTGGTTCAAATCATTAATTTAAAAAATTGGTATCAGATAATTAATTATCAAAATAAATACTAGATGATTGATTATTTAAATAACTATTAGATAATTAATTATGTTGATAATTGATTATTTGAATTCAAATAAAACTCAATAATTATTCACCTACATTAACAAAGTTTTTAGTTAATTAAATTAAATTTATATAATTAGTTTGTAAGTTAATTAATTAGTTCGTGGTAATTAAGTATATTACATATTAATTATTAAATAAAAAAATAGTAACAAAGAGTTCATTCTAAAATATTAAATAATAAACATGAATTTGAGTAGAACACATTGAAGTATATAAAAACATATTCATATATACACCCTTATTGAATGTTTGATAAAATGTACACATGCATTGCTTTTAATTTCAATTCAAAAATAAACTTTCACCTTTCATTAAATTTTATGGTTTGATATGTATGTATACCAAAAAAATAATGTGAATTCTAATGTAGTGAAATATTATTAACACAACAATTAAACAACCAATCACAAAAAATAGGATTATAATATTTACTACATTATTTAAATTTTAATTATTTAGATAATTATGAAAATGAATTATTTTAATTCATTCATTTAATAAAAGAATCTGCTCGTATCAATGAAACATTTAATAATTAGTCTAGAAAAGTTTGAAGTGTATAAGCAATAATATTTAAATGTACATATTCATAAACACTTTATTACACCATTTTAATCCAATTGAAAGCATGCATTTACACTTTCAATGAATTACACAATCTGTAAACCTTTTAATAATACGAGTTGCCATATAATTGACAATTAATTGTAAATAAGTTGAACACTCTAGTTCCAAAATAGTGGACAAGTAGTAGTTATGTAGTGAAACCATAGTGGCACATTTAATTTTAAAACTAACCAATTTAATTGATTCTTAGTTACAAGTGTTATGGACTTTTATCTAACTATACATGATGCTACATGATTGTACACATGAATGCCATATGCCAATTGCAAAATAGTTGTTCATTTAGCGCAAAAGTTACACCAGTTGCAACATAGTTGAAATTAACCACTTTGCTACAACTTGTGATCATGGTCAAACTACGGTTGACTATCACTGTATATACTTTGTGTACATATGCCCATATAGAGACCAAGTTGTAATTAATGTGCAACTAAAATACAACTATGAAATATTTTGACATGGCATTTTAATTATTAATTCATTGTATTTCCATACTATAGTTTTACTTTAATTGCACAATAGTTTCCATGACAATTTAGTTGCATGCTAATTTATTCTCCGCGAACACAATTTCTCATAGTGTGAAACATAAATCTTTAATATGTAGGGGCACAAACACCAATGGCAATGGACTTGGTAATTATACTTGTGGTATAATAATATTTGTTACTTTTTTATTATGTTGAACACTTGATGTGTGAGGTAAGGGGATATCGTTTTATATGCATGTAAAACCGCGGGATCTAGCAACCTAATTACCAACATGGAAAGGGTTGTCATATATATATATATAGTAAAACAATAAAATAGAAGAACTTGAGGGTAAGGACTACTTTTTGTTTGCCTATCGTCATGATGTAACTATCATCCTACATCAACCACCATCCTTTGTAGACCTGAAAAAAACCCACATAAACTTTTAGACCTCTTGCAACTACTACCTACCATCTATAATGCCTATAGACCCTTTATGGCTAATGCTTACCATCTAAACATTTATAAAACCTCTGTCACTATTGCCTATCGTTGACAACAACTTTCCATTCTTTTTAAGCTTCAAATATTAAATCTACCTTTTTGTTGCTATCTTCCAACGATAGCTACTATCTTTTGGCAGAAGGTATTTCCTATTCCAAAAACTACCATAAAAGTAGATAACATTTTGAATTTTATAGAGGAAATGCAAAACTAATATATGAGCACTACAAAACTTTATATAGTCCTAGTATAACCTATTTTCCCCATATTCCTTTCATATTTTAGATAAAACAAAAAAAATCAACAAAGAGCCATGAAAATCCATCAACCATTTTCCATTGCAATGATAAGAGTACATTCTACTTCCATAGTTTCCTCCTCTCATTCCAATGTCACATACACATTTCTTACCCAAAAGAACTCTCCTAACCACATCCATTCTTGAATCATAAATCTCAAATCTTCCACAGGAGTGATCCACAATCCCTTTTAATTTTCATCTTAATCCCCTTTTTCCCATACCATAGAAGGTCCACATGCCTTCTATGAAAATAGGCCGTTCTTGTCTTTATCATAATTCTTCCATGCATCCCATCAGTTGGTTGGATAACCAATCCTTATCCTTCCTATAAATCCCCACATGATTGGTGGATTACCACCAACCATTCATCTAATTAATTCCACTAGCTCCTCCAAAAACGGATATTATAAATCCTATTACATCCTTTGTATACCCAAAACTAGAAATGATAAAAATGGTTTCCTTCCCACCATCAAATGATGTGTGGCATAGGTGGTTCTTCACTTGAAAAAAAATGCAAACAAACCCTAGATGGGATGGAAAACAACGAAACATGGTGTGGGAAAAAGCAGGTAGGTGCTACATGGTACAAATTGTGTACTTGGAAATGTTGGAAACAACCATGGAAAGATTGGTAATCAAAAAAATAAATCAATGATACTTTCTCCTTTGCACATTGGAGATGTGTACACCAAAGGTGACAAATCAAACACCATCAGATCCAACAAAATGGATGTCAACAAGGAAATGGTTATCGATAATCATTATCAAAAATCAATTACAAAACCAACATTATGAAGAATCAATTACAAAAATGGTGTTACCCAAAAATGGTTATAAAAGAGCGATTATGAAAAGTTGTTACAACCAAAATGGGTGAAACAGTTATAATTATTTTTAATGGTTACCTAAAAACAATCAAAACTGTTTCCAACAGTCACATAAGATTAACCATTTTGGCCATTACCGAAGTCCATTGACTCTAAAAGTTTATTTTGATTTAAATGATTCAATTGTTCATGTACCTCCCATTAATTTTTTGTTTCATTATGTTGTCGGTGTTGTTAGGTGTTCACTTCCTCTTTTATTATGCCCATTGTCATATTTGTTGCTTTTCATATCTAGTCCATTATTTTTCTCATTTTCGATCATCATGAGAGGAAATGTGAGAAAGAAAAGGTAGAAAAGATGTTGAGAGGCCAAAATCTTTGAGAAAGGCTATATCAGATTTCGAGTGGGAGGTAACCTTAGACAAGGCAAATTGGCGAGAAAATATATAGTGTTTATTTTTAGTAAAAAAGTCATTTTTACCAAAATGGACAAACTACATAGATGGATATGTGGAAGGGATGTGGCTTGGGAAAAATAAATAGGCATAGGAGGCCTTCTAAGTCTTGAACTTACGCCCATTCACCTTCTAATAATTTTTTTTATCCAAGGTATTGTTTGATCTAATACAAATGTGATAGAGTTGGTAGTAAGGGGGATCTAGTGTTATTCATTGAAGATACAATGCAAAAGTGCTACTATTCCCAGAAGTCGGGCACTTGAAATTATTGACAAAGAAAAAGGAACCAAGCTTCCAAAAAATAGCTCCACCGGAAGCTTGGTGGATAGGGAAGGATGGAAAGTGTCCATGCTCAAGGGCATGCATGTTGCTAGAATGCCCATTTTAAACCAGAGCATTTGGTTGAAGGAGAGTCGCCTCTCTTATGTGATGAAAAAATTCATGATCATGGTAGTGCTCATTGAAACCATGATGTAGATCAACTGGGTTGGCGTTGTGTTCAACAACCTTCCCAATAAGTTGCGAGACTTAGGAAATCCCCACAAATTTGACTACACCAGAGATGTGGAGTTCAAAGGAACACAAATCTTGGACATAGTGTTTCGGAAATGGTTTCGGGTGAATTCAAGCTTTTAAATACTGGATTCAAAGGAGGAGGATGAATTGGAGGAGAACTCACCAACTGAGGTGAGGAGGAGGAATTTGCTGCTAGGCTTAAATGTGCAATCACAAAGCGCACCTACGAATATGAGGAAAGTTCAAATCTGATACATCTAGTGGGAGAAACAGGGCACCCAAAATAGGATGACTCCCAACCAAAAACTATCATTCCGACATTAAAGAGCTTGGACCCTGGGTCAGTTATAGTTGTGCCTTCAATCTTCCACACCATGGAAGTGCACATCGATGAAATGAACATTAAAAGAACTCAAACCAAAAGCCCTTTCTGGAAACAAAGATTTGGAACCTACACTAGATATCTTATCTCCAAAGGAAACCCCTCCAGTGCAATAGGAGATGGGAGCATCATTGTCACAACATCTGCACAACAGGCTTTATTCTGAAACAATTCTGGTGAATATTTTACCAGATGTCAAAACTCCATCGGAGTTTTATTTTGGTGCCAATATGGCAACCAGAATTTTGTCACATCAACCAATGGCATATATTTTCCAATTTCGACCAATGTTTTTTGAAACACCACAGGTAATTGGACCCTGAAGTTCGGTAGCTCCGATAAACAACTTGGAATCTTACCTCCTAATGTCCAATTCATACATCTTGTTGGTGACGAATATCAACATGAAGTTTCAATGTTTGGTAACAGAGCACAATACCTTGTTAGAAAGTAATCGAAATATTTTTGGTGAAAAACAAGATTTGAAAGGTTCAGTCAACTAGCTTAGGGCAACCAATGAGAAGGATTTTAGAACCATCTTGGATCTGGAATAATAGCTTCATGAAGCTAACACTGCATCTGTAGTTGAACACATTAGAGGCCCATAACAAGGACTATTGCAAGACCATTTTAGGGTTGGAGGAACGTGTGTAGGTAATGGGTGTTGCCATCGATGCATTACGTAAGGATTGGAATCGACAAAAGGTACAATATCGGAAGGAGTTGGAGGAGTGAAAGAGGTTGGAGGAAGAGTTGGACAAGGCAAAAAAAAACATGTAGTCCATTAAGGGCTGGCTGGCCCACATCTAAAAGGCCAACCTTGGGCTACATAAACATATTTAGGGGTTGGAACAAGAATTTAGGAGGTAACCAAAAATAAATAAAAATGCAAGAATTGCGAACTGACCTTTCTTTGACATTGCTGACCTTAATGCCTTTGTGAAGGAGATGCGGGTGTTAACCCGAAAAGGCCAAAAAGGCAAACTTCTATTACCATAGGATGGCGGAGTTTGAAATGTTATAGATGGAACACACTATTGTAAAAGTATACTTGTTAATCCACCAAAGCCAAGGTCAAAAGAGCAAGGCCAAGCTATGGGAATCACACAAGGGCCAAGTGGCGGAGATCTTGGAAGAAACTTTTACAAGCCTTCAAAAGATGAAGAGCTCTATATCCTTCAGAGAGAGCATTACCAAAAATCGATGCCATATTTGGTAATGCTAGACTTTCAATCAGCAACTATGGCATTTCCAACTGAATCCACCTTTGCCACACAAGCAAGTGAAGTTTGGGAGGTAGGAGAAGAAATGGAGATCGATTCACGAGGAGCTGTGAATGAAGTTGGGACATGAGTTGAAGAAACATTGGGTAACTAACCTGTACTAGAAAGTCAAACCGATTTTAGTGCAAGGGAAAAAATTGTAAAAGTTTGAGAGGTTTTGATGGAAAGGGTCAAGGACTCACCCCTAAGGTCACAATTAGAAGGCACACTTAACAGAGTAGTCAAACCATTATTGAACCTCCCCATGACCCAATAGAATAGGTTACCAAAATTAAAGTTAATTTTGGTAGGAACGAAATAGTTGTAAATGATAGTGTTAGGATGTTAGAACATTTTGTTATTTTGTGATTTTGAGGATGTAATCCCATTTTGAAGGGAGGATAATGTTGAAGTGAAAAAAAAATTGTAATTGAAATTGATTTTTATAATTGAATATGGTAGAATCTTAATTGAAATAATGAACCAAAATCAGTTTTATATAATTGAAACTAAATTGGTGTAACCGAAATTAGATTTATGTAATTGAAACCAGATTTGTGGAATTAAAATTGGATTTGTCTTAATTGAAGTTGGATTTAGAGATGGTTTTTTTAAACACCAAAAATCTAAAAATGATCAATTGGATTGGTAGTTAAGATTTTTTTTGATAAGGTTTGGAAGGTATATATCTAGGGGGATTTTGAGTTTTTCTCTTTCCTGCAAATTTTTTTTGGTATAAAGTTGTTTCAAATAATCAAGGTTTTACGTTTTCAAATATGTTTATTCAATGTGTGTGTGTGTTTTCCATGGTTATCCTATTGTTGTCACAAGAGTATTAGGTTTGTGTTTTGATATCTAAAGTGATTTTAGGTGTCTATTCTAGCTTCCAATCCGATAGTGCGATTCCCCTATCGAAAATTTTAGTACTTTGAAAATCTATTTGATTTATCGATAGTTGAATTTTGATGGTTTTAAAAATCACCCCCTTTAAAACAAAAGTTTATTAAATTTGTGTTTCACTTACAAACTTGGTTATTTACCGAGTGGTCTTAACAAAAAATTTATTAAAATTTTGTAATCAACTTATCATAAATCCAATGGAGGTCATGATGGTTTTAAATTTCTACTTGCAAAGCTTTTTTATTTACATTTTTATGTATATGTCAAAAATTGCTTCAATTATAAATTGGAATTTAGGCGGACTATTTTTTTGGTCTATTTTACTATTTTTTGCCTAGGTATGTTTGCAACAAACTTCTATTTCTTCCAAAAATCTATACCCATTGAAGTTTTTTGACAACCACATTTGACCTACTTTTGGTGTTGAGAGTTGGTCATAAGTGGTTCAAGAATTTGAACCCTAGATGGTAGCTTCTTTGCTTTAATTAATTTCTTTTTGTCAAATTGTTCTAAACATGGTTGGAAAATCAATTTCTGCCTCAATGTTTGTCTTCATCCTACAAGTATTTTTTTTATCATGTTTTGCTTTTTGTTAGAATAGTTGATCGTTTCCCACACCTCCTTGCAATTTGGTGTGATCCCAAGGTGGACAATACCATCATTTGCAAGGATCTTTTAAAGGACTAGACATCCTTGCACCTTACTAATTGCGGGTGGTACCTTGACTGCCCCAAAGATAACATGTTGACATTTGAACTCTCCTTTTAGGAAAGAAATGAACCTAGGTTTTAAGAAAACTTCCTAACCTCTACAAGTGTTCAAGTTGAAAGATGCCAAGAATAAGGTTGTTTGTCATGGTAGGAGAAAGGGAAAGGAACAAGTTAGAGGGATTAAAAATGTAGTTGAGGTTAAGGAAGCTTATGTAAAGGTTCCTTTGTTGGAGAATATTCCACCATTTAAAGACTTCATTGAGGATATCACTCCACCCAAACCTCTCTAAAGATTGTGCCATCTTTTTTTTCCCATGGTGGTTCAAACATGCTTGTTGATGATTTCCACTCTTCCCATTTCACCCTTTCTTGCCTTAATACCATTATATTACTGATTTTTAAACCCCCTACATGTAAAGTGTGTTGTTCCCCCATTTTCTTGGCCAAATATCTTTGTTGAAAAGATTAATACTAGCAAGTGGCTTGAAGAACTTTAAGAGGATTTCATCCTTCATTAACTAGGTTTCTCCTTCCTCAATTCCTCTTATTTGTGTCACAAAATTTCTTCTCATATGCCTTTTGGTATTCATTTGTGCATCACTCCCCCTTTTATAGGCCCACACAAATGACAAAGTTCATTTTGTCCTCAATGATATCCTAGGGAACCTTTTGGTATCATTGGTTTCCAATTTTCCCACAAAGATTCTTGTTTGGACCATGTGAATGGACAATTACATTGTGTCCATTTTTTATTTTGTAGAGAAATTTTTGGCAATTGATTGGGGAGTCTTGCTTTTCCACTTTGATGATCCTTGCATTCTTAAGGAAATTAGGTCATACTTAAAAAGCTACAAATTTTGGATTTGCATGAAGTAGGCCATTGTTAATTCTCTACCATTAACAAGCATGAAGACCCCTCCTTGAAGGTTTCTTGAGCTCAATCCTTGTTTTCCTTTCTACATTGCTCTATTTATACAAAAATCATCTTTTCACATTTCAAAATATTCTTTTGTGAAATTTTACAGGCCTTGTTGAGTCAAACTATGTTTTTGGTGAGGGATATTGATGAGACCTCCCTTATTAGGAGGTCCTTCCTTTTTTCCCCTCTATTCAATTTTTTTTTTCCAGAAGGGTATCAATGTGCGAAAGGAAGATGTCATGTATAGTTAGATTAACAAGTCCTCCATGATCAAGTCCAAGATTAGAAGCTATTTTGGGTGGCCAAGGAGGTTCATCTTATGGTATTTTAGGCCTTCATTGAAGTTTGCTTTCCATTGGGGTCCCTTGTGGTTGACTTGTTTGCGTCCATAGGTCTATTCCTTTTCCTCTCCAAAACTCCACTTAATTCACTTGATTCCCATTCCAATTTTAAATGACATTTCCCATGCAAGAAACAACAACAAAGCCTGCTAGATCCTAGGTTGCCACATATTAACCGTGGAGTTGGATGTGGATGTTTTTGAAATGGTCCTAAAGCGTTTGGTTCATGATACCATCTTTGAGTCTAGACACCTTGTTGTCCCTTTGGAAGGTGAAGACTTTCCACCACATAAGTGTGCTAATTAAAAGAACTTGGATTGTGAGTAAATCTATCTCTTGTTTCAATTTTAACTTCCTTCATCTTCAATATTTTTGTTTCCTTTTGTTTCTTGTAGAGGTTTATCTCAACTTAACTAGGCCAAGGAGTTTGTATTTTTCCGTGACAAAGGAATTCCAATGTAGTCCTTCAAGAATAATTTTATTGCCTTCATATGTTGAGGTTGAAACCCAAGTCATGACTTTCATGTTTTCACTTTTTAATATAAGGACTCGTGTTAAGTATCATCCTAGAGTTAGAACTTTGTTTCATGATGACACTTTAAAGTGAAATATATTGTGTTTGTCAAGCTTAAGGGTGGGATCATGAACACTCTATGTGGTCATGTGGTTGGGTGGAAAACTCAAATACAACTTTTATTTTTCATGTTACATCCTTGTGTACCATGTCTTCCCCTTCTTCGTGTTGTATGTCTTTATAAGACTTCATCATCCCAATACTAAAAATAGTTATTGATTAAAATAGGGTATGTCTTCACCTTTTCGTGCTTTCATTTCATTCAATGAATCCCTTGCATACACATGGTACAATTGTCTATACTGATCCATCTTGCATTACATTTATTTTAATCCAATCAACTTTTAATAAGGTGTAGGAATTTGACTCAAACAACTTTCAACATAAATTGTATTGATGCATTTGCTTCATACAATATTATGTTTTCACTCTTTTGGTTTTTTATTCTCAAATTTTTTCTATAAATAATTATTGCTCGTACACATTTTCCAATTTGTAATACCAAAATTTAATAATTTCAGGTTGGAAAAAACATATTAAAAACATAAAATTTTCAATTTTTTGCCATTGGGATCCCTACAATTATTATTACAATATAATATTTGAAAGGAATTTTTTATAATAGATGTAATTCCTAAGTTATAATATAACATACATGGTTTTCTTTCAATTTTGAAATTACTTGTAACAATAATCATGCATATTGTTATTTATCCAAATTTTGTTACAAACCGTAAATGAATGATAAAAGAAAATTCTTTTGTATCCTCAAGCAACTACTAAAACTTATAATTGAAATCTAGCTCAATTGGAAGATACATAAATGATGAGTCTAATTTTCCTTTCTTTTTGGCTTGAGCTTTAGGGTACATTGTTATTGTCTTCATTCATTCATATGGATGGTTGGCTAATTCGTTGCAGTTATTTTTGAACAATGTGGAATGTACTATATATTTTTTCCTAAAAAGGGTGTATGCACATTAAGGTGGCTCATTTTCGACAAATGCTCCACTCCTTAAAAGTTTGTATGGTAGTGTTAAAATGGTAGTTTATTTTGATATCATTAATTTAGTGGGGAATTACATGGTGGTTAATGAACTAAAAAGCCCATATGAAGAGTAGTCATTCTAATTTCTTTTAAATATCCATGTTAAGAAAATAAAAATAAAAATTCACCCAAAAATGATTATGATATGGATTTATGAAAATGTGATTCATTTTAGGCCATTCAAGTGTCCATAATTGTTTTTTGGTTAAATTTTTTCTAGTAATTTTTTTTGACATATGTTCTTTTTGTTTTAACATACATATATTGATTCCTTATAATATATTCCAAATGAAATTCATACACGAAAATGCATATACATAAAAGCACAAATAGTAAACTAATCCATATTTTTCAATTAAAAAAATCCATTAGTATATATTTGGTGTATATATGTTGGAATTTTTTAAATAGATGTCCTCTTCTTTAAGTTGGCAATCTAAATCAAACCACAAATTTGGAAATTTATTGTTTTTATATGACAAGTTAATGGCATGTAAATCCACACCACTTTGCAAAAAATTGGGTTGTAACACAAAAAATGAGCCACCTTACCTTGCAACCACCCAAAACTAGTGTCTTGCCTTCTTGTTTGTTTCCCTTTTTGTATATTTTTCATTAATTAAACCTCTGGAAATTTGATCATCAATTCCAATTAAAATCAACTTACATACACCCAAAATTAACATATGGGCTTTCTTGACATCAATTGAAACCCATACCCATTCCTAGAAACAAATTGAAATATGGTTACAATTTTAATTCTCCATAATTGAATCAACCATTTCGTCATGTAAAACCTATCTCTTCAAGCTTACAATGAGATTTGGGTTCAAACATAGTTGTTCATTCCTACTCATATTGATTGGAACCCACTTCGAACCTTGGTGTACATCGCGGGTTGTTTTTCTTTGTCATTACATTTTTTGGGCATGTTGTAACCATAATCATGGTTTCTTCTTCATCGTCTATTTATGTCATCCCTTATTTTGGGCATGTTGGGGAGTTGAACTCCTCCCTTTCACTAGTGGTAAAACTATTGGTTGGCATTAGTTGGTCCATCTCTTTAGTATATGCAAGTACGAACATTTCATATGAATTGTCCTTTATGTAAGTGTTAATTCTTGGCCATTTTTGTTGTAACATGGATTTGTTTATCCTCATGTTTACTTGGAATCCAAACATATAATCACATTATCAATGAAACCACATTCTATGATTTTGGTTTGTTGGGTGTGTTAGCCATGGATTGTTTATAGGAGGTTGTCACAAGTTGTTCACATGTTTTTATCATTATCCCATATATTTTGTAATCCTACAAATGATTAAAAGATGATGAGTATCCAACCTCTGCTCGGTACTTTGCATTTACACTTTTAAGTTTTTTTCCTTCTACAGACATGTACAAGTCCAAGTATGGTAGTGTTCAACTAGAATGTCGTGGATATATGGATATTACGACATGTTGCAAATGAATAGACTTTAAACTAGGTTATTTTGATTGATCCCTTCAAGCTCATAAAAGAATTAAACTAGATGCACAATAAACTGCAATTGCAAACATTTGCATTTTGTGACATATTTGTAGGTGTCCAATCAATTTGTGCATTTATTGTTATCGTGAAAACAATTGGATTTGTACTGGATTGTTTGCATGGGACTAATGATGTTAAAACATTTACAAATGGCAAAACAACTCTAATGGTCAAAATAATTCGATATGTATGAACGAACATAATTTATGTTTGCAAATATAGTTTTAAATCCTATGGGGAATTCTAGCCTGCACACACATTCCTCAAGAGGTTTTCATTTGCAATACCTTGTTTTCTAGATCCAATTCATTTCATTGTCTTATAGGTTTACCTTTTGTTGATCCCATTTTATTTTTAAGGTCCTTATTTGCCTTCGTTGGTTTCATTATATTCCATTGAACTTTGGATCTTCGACTTGTGTTTCTAATATGTCTAATGTCCAATTTTATTATGTAATGGGAGATCACACACATTGGAACCATTATGATTCTTGTAATTAGGAGTTTGTTGAATGTCATGTGGCAAGTCCATGTGGATTTGTTGGTGACATGGAATAATATGCTATTGTGTTAGATAATATTGATCCATGCCACCAAAATCTATTAAAAAAAAACCTTTTGATGTGGATGGATTTATTGAAAATATTCTTTCATGCTAACAGTTCATGCTCACAACTCATTGTCACTTACTCACAAAATAACATCCCCCACACCATTATAGTAAATCTTGAAGAAATATTTGCTTTTATTTCCCGAACAATTATCTTGGATGTATGATCAATTTTTGGTTTCTATTTTGAAAGGAACAATTGTCACAAAGAAGGACCAACCCATGCAAGTTGGGTAATTGGAGTGGCAACACCTTGAATCCCATGTGGTTTAGATTCCATACATTGTTGCAAGAGGGTGGATAAAACATGAGCTTCCCATATGATAAAACCATATGTAGAAACACCCTACATATATGTGGAAATTTGCAACCGATCACACTATAAAAACTATCATGACAATTGGATTTGACACACTTGCACAATATAGTAAGCCTTGTACTTTTGAAAGCATGTCGTATGCATGCACCACAGAAAAGATGGTCAATAGTCTACAATATCCAAAAGATGTGGGCTCTTCTTATCCACAACTTGATCTATTTAAATTCATTTCTTGCATGTTTCAATTTTTTGTATCTTCTATGGTGCATGATTTCACGTTTGTGGTTAGGGTTTTGTTAGATTGTCCTTCTTTTGTCTCTTCATTCCTCTTAGCCTGGTTGCATTTAAAGGTGTCTTTGTTAATGCTCCAAAACATTTCTAATGTGTATAAACAAAGTTAAGTTGTATAGTTACATGTACACACATATTTCACATGTTGTTATCGATAGCTATGTGTCAATTGTGCTGAATTGAAAATAAATATTTGTCAATGGTAGTGTAAAGAAGTGTGGAGCCCAGCTTGATATGTTAGGTGATGGCCATCGGGAGGAACCAGCCAAGGAGCCATGCCATGGCCATTATCTAATACAATTGGCACTTGAGAGGGAGAATCTGCCACATCATAGGAACTTTGTAGACTATTTGCTTACCTTACAAAGTTCTATGTGCGGTAGATTTATTTGAAAGAGCAGGTGACCCTAAGAAGCATAGGGTGAATGGTAGAATCCTGGTCTCACACATTTAGAAGAGCAATTGACCATGAGGGTCAATGGCAGAATCCTGGTCGCATGCATTTGAAAAAGCAGTTGACTGTAAGAACCATAGGGTGAATGGCAGAATCTGGTCTCATGTACATGAAAGAGTTGAATTGACCCTAAAAAGCATAGCGTGAACGGCAGAAGCTCGATCTCATGCATTTTGAAAGAGCAGGTGACCCTAGGAAGTACAGGGTGGATGGCAAAATCTGGGGTCCTGTACTTGAAAGTAGTTTTTGACCCAAAAAGAAGCACAGGGTGAAATGGCCGAAATATGTGGCGGGATCCGTGGCAGAATCTGTCGTGAGTGACAAGTATGAACTCTGTGACAGGATTGCGTTAGGCGCTTCCCCCTGGACACGAAGCAGTTACGCGATTTAGGGTTTGGAGCTCAAAACAGAAAGCCTAGTGCAATAATCTTAGCAGAGGTTTCTTCGTGAGAGAGAGAGACACACACACGAGTAGATGCTGCTGCTGCTGTTGTAGAGTGGGTGGGTTTCTTTTCCCAAGCCTAGATGTACGCCATCGGGTTGTGTTGGTCTGGAAGAGGAGCAGCAAACCTCAATGCAGCAGCAGCAGCACCACCACCCATCTCCAATTCGGTTCGCCAAGCAGCAGCTGCACGGCAACAACAAGCCCACAAATTGAGAGCAGCCATTCAGAAGAGCTTTGATGGCTTGAGGAGTGCTAGAAATGTTGCAGCTTGTTTTATAGCAGGAGGAGGAGCAGGAGCAGGAGCAGGAGGAGGTGATAGTGGGAGAGGTGGTGGGAGTGGGAAGGGTGGTGGAAATCCTCGGGGAGATGATGGTAGTAGTGGGGATCCTTGGATAGAAACCCTGGAGAATACTACAGCGAGAAGACATGAAGAGGAAAGCACTTCTGCTGCCGATGATGATGATGATGCAGATGGTAGCGGAAGCGTGGAGCAACAATATATGGGAATTAGCAACCTGGATCCTACAACTAAATATCTCTGCTCGAATGTGAAAGTCGTGAACATGAAAGAAGATTCAGAAGGTAAGTGTTGTGAGAAAGCCTTTGAAACCCTTGTCTTTTCGTCAAGGTGTAAGTGCGTGAGAAGAAGCCTTTGAAACAACTCCTGTCTAAACCCTAAACCTGGAAAGGAAAACAACCCCTAAGTTTTTCATCATGTGGCTGGGAGGGAGCATAATGAAAAGGCTTGCTGAGGGAGCTGAAAAGATTTGTGGATTTTGAAGGTACGTGGGTGGAGGAGCAGGAGGAGGATGGAGGTGCGGCTTATGTGAGACTGGGGATTACTCCAGGGGAATGGATTGGAAAGGAAGATGTCAAAGAGGCGCTCTTGAGACTGGAAGCAACTGGATGGTACAAGAGTGTGAAAGGACTGTGGAGTAAACCTCCTGGAGATGGAATTGCTCTTACTGTTGTGGTCAAGGATGTGCACTACACTGCCGCTGTGGCATTCCAGTGTATGAATGTGGGTCCTGGATATGGTAATCCTGTAGGGAATGATGAGGGTAATGATCAAGAGCTTGTATGGTCTGTTGGCACTCCATGCCTTTTTCCGAAAAGCATGGAGATTCACATGACAAAGATGTTACAGATGAGTGCAAAGTTGTCAGCCAGAATGTTGTCTACCATTCAGGAGACGGTTGAAGGTTGGTACCACAGCCATGGATACCCATATGCAAAGGTCAAGAGCTTTGGGGGTTTGGGGACAAAGAAGCTGCAATGTCATGTGGTTGAGGGGAAGATCACACGGCTTGTTTTGTTGTGTGAGGATGATTTGGGTGAGCCTACAAACTGTTGCACAAGAAAAGAAGTCATCCTCCGAGAGCTCCCACTTGCGGTATGGGTCTTCTTCTCTTGACCAATCCCGTTTGTTGGCATGTATGTCTGTTTCAGGAGCCTGCTCTCAGTTTTTTTCCTGTTCAGAATCAGAATGTGTCATGTGAGAAGATTTCAAAGAGGACAAAGGAGGGTTGCAGGTGACGGAGGGCATGCAATACAATGTGGATGCAGGCGAGGCAGCTCTAGACAGCCTAGAACAGCTAGGGCTGTTTGACAAAATACGTTTGCTGCCGAGTTTTGACCCTGAGTATGCTGATAGAGGTGGCGTTTTGCTTCATATATTGGTCAGGGAGCACCCCTGTCAGTCTGTCTCTCTCAAGGGTGAATGGAGCTTCCTTGCAAAGGAATCAGGCTGGCCTGACTTGGTACACTGTCCTTTGACACTTTCACTATTGGCTTCTTGTTTGTGTGGAAGAGAAAATTGCTCCATCCAAAGATGTAGACTGATGCACCTCAGTCTTGATCCAAATTTTTTTGAGAACTTGCACTCTGGAAGAAAAGTGAATTGATTGTGGGAATTGTGAGAAATGGTTGGTGAAAAATGGCCACCGTCATCTGCAAGCTTTGGAGTGGCTTGGGTCTGTGCATGCAAATATATTCCCTTTGGGAACACTGGCAGTATATATGACTGAGGATTGTTGTCATAATCTGGCATTTGGTGGTTGCAGAGGACACTGCAGCCAGGTGGGAGTGTGTGTGTGCAGCAGCGCAACATTGCTGGATTAGACAGAACTGTATCTGCCACTGTTGCCACTTCAAACCTCTGGCAACCTGAGGTGCACTTCTTCATCTTTTGTCCATGTATTGTGTTCTGTGTGTTAATTTGTGGTAATTTTCTTCACACTCAATCAGCATTGATAAACACATGCTGAATGTTACACATCAGGTTTGCAAGGATAGTTTATTTTTCCCACATCAGAAAAAGCTCAAATCTCTTTGCATATTGATGATTGGATAGGTACAAACTCATCCCTGCACTTTTAGGATGATGTGCACTTCAGACTTGAGTATGTGCATCCTTACATGGGAAGCACTCAAAATCCCTACAACCACACTTTGCGGGTGGGGGCCTTCAGCAAGCGGAAGTTGAGTGCCATGTTTGCTGATGGGGAGAGCAGTGACACATCCCCAGGAGTGTGGATTGATCGAGCTGGGATCAAGGCCAATATCACCGAGGTCTGGTTCTGTTTCTGCCATTGTTCTACTCTCTCTTCAGTCTACTACCACTTGCTGACCTGGTTATATTTTTGTCCTCCTATCTAGGGTGACATGTATGACCTTATGGAATTTGATGGTTGAATTTGCAAAACAGAAGTATGTGATGGCCATGGTTTTGTTCTTCCAGTACTGGTCATCCAACCGTGTTTTTCTTCTATCAAGTCTGTGTATTGCACATCTTTTGTCAAGTATGTTGTTTTGCAAAAGCTTGGTGACTGTTGGGAATGGAGTTGATTGATTGGCAGAATTTGTTAGCAATGGTAGGCAGTGAGTCTGTTATGAATGATAGGTGATGGTTGTAAAGTCCATTCAGTGTTCCATTCCTTTTCTGTTGTATTGATTCTTGCAGATCAACCACCAGTATTTGTTTCTATATGCAGAATATTTCAAGACAAAGTAAGCTGATGTATGGCCTTGTATTGGAGGAGGTAGCCACAAAGGACGAGGCAAGCACCATTTACAGGCACAGACCACATGGCTTCTCAGATATGAACAGTGTGGAATCCAGGGTGGGTTCAAGTGGATTTGAACATGTTGCATTTCTGCAGATGAAGATTACACGCAGCAATGGGCAATCTGGGAATACTGGGCATGTAGGAGCTCGAGATATCTTTCAGGTCAATTTCCCAAGTCCTCTCTCTCCTATCGACTACCAGTTGGTCCCAACTGATAGCAGTCACATTCCAACCTAGTGAAACAGTCTTCAGCCAGTGTGCCATCATAGAGTTTGTGTTGGAATCTCACAGCTTTGAACCGGTGCAGGTGGACCAAGGGCTAGGATGGGGCACTTGGGTACCTCTTTTCAATAGACATCAGCTGGCCATGACAAGGTTTCTTCCACTAGGCAGTGCAACAATGCACCCACCTCCTGTGGTTGTGTTACATACCCGGTATGGCGGTTGTATTGGTGACGTTCCAAGCTACCGTAGCTTCACATCTGGAGGACCATATTCACTACGTGGTCACAATACTGGCGAGCTTGCAAATCATAGTCGCTTTCTTGAGGTGCTTGCAAAACTATTTTATGTTCTCAAATGCACCATAACCCTGATTGTCAAATCCAGATTCTGAAATATGTTACATAAGTATGTTTATGTTGGCTCAAATAAAATGGATTTTTTCTGTCCATGTGGGTGGTTCCAGGTATCAGGGGAGCTGAGGGTGCCAGTGCACCAGCTGGAAGTCTACTGCTTCTGTGAATCTGTAACTAGTCTTGTAAACTTCAGGGATGCGTGGGAAGACCCTTTTCATTTCTATGCAAGAGTAGGAAAAGGCATACTTTATGGAGCAGGTGTCAAAATAGGTGATATTCGAACTGAATATGTGGTGGACTGTAACGAGCAGATGGGATCTTTCAAGGTGTATTTTGGTGATGCCCGATTTTAAAACTTCTCATTCATTATTGTCATTCAAATTATGCTCCCCAATTTATCATCATGGATGTTGAAACATGGGGTTCAAGTTCTCAAGGTCCCAAAACTGAGCCAGTTGAGAGAAGTTAACTGTGTAGGGTAAGGCCCTATGATGAGGGCATTTCCAACATAAGGGCCCAAGGACAAGGTGATATTTTATGTAAACAATATCGACTAATCCCATAGTTTAGCTGCACTAGAAAATGAATTCATCTAATGCATCCATATGTCAACTTATGTGAAGTGTATGATAAGTCGTGCCTAAATACTAAATAGGCAGTAAGTTTAATAGGTTGATCTGAAATTTAAAAGGTGGGTTTATAATTTTGCAAACTTATGTTGATTAGGTCATTGTACAATGCATTTCTAATGAATACTAAAATTTTGTAATAAGTTTGTAACTGAAGTCAAATGTGTCTAAAGAAAAGCACAGTGTAGGTTTACAACACCGCATGGTATGGACTACATGTCTAAATATTTGTTCTGTTGTTTCTATTTACAGTTAAATTGATTATGTATTTTATTTTAGAAATTGGGTTAGCAAATGTTGTCATTTAAAAGTGGAAATCAAGTACTTAAAAATTCAATTTCCAGACATGTTTACAATTCCAATTCCTACAAGGCAAAATGATCATGAAAACATCTTATGATTTCAAATATTCCAAATTCTTGTTCAAGCTAAGACCTAAGACTCTGGATCATAAACACTTTTTTTTTATAACAATGGTTGTGTCTATGGATATGTATCTAAGAGCATTTCTTGTCAAATTTGAGGTAGCTTTTTTTTGGGGGAAGAAAAGATCCCCTTTCAGAAAATAACCCAAAGTGAAAACATTGGACAACAAGGAAGGCCCTTTCCATCACATTTAGTTAGTAAACTCTATTTTGTGTTCATTCTCTCTTAAGCAGTAGCCACTTGTAAAGAGAAAGGAGATATGCACTCTATGAGGACAATTACCAAAGGAAAGGAAATGATGTAGGAACTCACTTGGTTAGGAAACAGATCCTCTTCCAAAGTGACTATCATGTTTGTGCAACATTCATTCTATGATGAGTTTTATGATGCACATGAAGACTCATTTGTGGAACTTGACATTTGCAATAGAGTTCTCAACTCACTATCAACTAGAAGTTTACAGTTAACATGAACAAGAAATTGACAAAACCAATCACTAAGGAGGAATTGGACACATGGTGGAGGGCAACTTAGGCTCCTGGATTGGATGGCATAGTTGTTGAATTTCAGACCAGCTCTAGGATGCAAATCAGTGATGAGTACTGGAGGATGATTTCCAGAACAATTGAATCAAAATCTTTTCCGAAGGGCACCAAAAGGGGGCTCATCACACTTATATATAAAGTAGGTTGAATGGAAGATTTATCTAACTCGTGACCAATAACTCTGCTCAATGTCAGATATAAGATTTTTGCAATAGTGTTGCAATGGACAGTGCAGTCATGCTGATGGAGCTAATTCATCCAGCTCAGACACATTCTTGAGAATGTATTGCTTATACAGGAGATGGTAGATTGGGCTAAATGTTTGAAACAAAACATTGTTCTTCTCAAATTGGACTTCAGAAAAGCTTATGATAATGTAGTTGAAAAACCAGAACTTGCGATTCATTGATTTTAAAATTTCAAAATCCTTGAATCAGGGGGGTATTCAGTGGGTATATACCAGTGTTGGCCGGTTATCTCTTTTTTTTAAATAACTGCTGGGTAGGTTTTTTTTAAAAAAAATTTGGGGATCACACAGGTTATCAATATCAAATTTTTTTGAGTGCAAGTAGATTATCAGACAATTTTGGATAATAACCATTGGTTATGCATAAAGGTAGGTTATCAAATAATCAGTTGATAACCTCCCATTAACCTGCCAGTTATATACCAGTTACAGGGTTTAAAAAAAATAAAAAAAAACTTTTTCTTTTTAAGAAATATTTTAGTATTATTATTTGAAGACACATAACCTACCTAGACAATAATGAGACCAGCCAAGTAGGTTATTAGATTTTTGAAATTTCAATATCAAGCAGTTATCAATTTAACAGGTTACCAAAAAATCAAGAACTGGCTAGTAGCTTAATAATAACTGGCTTGGTAACCAGGTCAAAACTCAATAACTGGCCAACATTGGTATATACCAGAACCCATGTTGGAGGGAGAATAGGGGGTTATAAGTCCAAGATTGTCATGATAAAGGTGAGGGTTTGGTGGCATTTCTGATACCTGTGCAACAAAGATACATACACACTGTGTGGGAAAGGGCCATGTGCCTATAAGAGTATCCCTACTGACACACTGCACAATATGTTCTGGATGAAAAAATTGTAAAGTTTATGCCAGTTTGGGGCTAATATCTGCACACAAGATGTGCTTGCACAAGGTATTGGACAAACTAAATTACTTTTGATATTAGATTCCGCTTTATTGCCTAATTAGAATGATTGGTCTAGGTGATTTGTTATGAGTGTCTTTTATTGTCTTAGTTCAGTTTCAATGCTTATGGTTGGGGTCTGCTAAAGAGGAAGTAAGCCATCTTGGATGTGAGAAATATTGTTGGAGGCCCAAATACCGGGTATGGGTGAAGCTGTTTTAACCAATGAACTGCCATGCAATTAAACAAGTAACAATCCTACACAAAACAAAACAAATGAGGTTCTACCACAACTTTGGTTGATTTAACTAGGCCAAGTAATGCTCATTTAAATCTAGTTGAAACTTCATCCAACTCACAAAAGAGGTGGTGATCTTATGACTCATTATGTCAAAGTAATGAGGCCAGAAGCACAATCAAGTAAGCCATTTGGTTGGTCATTATTTTCTTCGTGAAGGTCAAAGTACATGATTTTATCATAACCTACTTAAGGTCTATGACTTCTTCTCGATCTTGGTATTTTTGTGTGCCTAGTGGTTTGTCTTCTGAGACATAATGACCTTGTGGGCAGGCATTACATTTGTGAAATGCTCTCACATTGAGTGAGCATGTTCAGCCGGAGGTCCTGCTGTACTGGCCTAGCCTACCTCCATCATTACGCTGTGTACTGCCCTGGGAGTAGGGCATTATACCTGGATCTCAGGTTCCCCCCTCAATTAATCACAGGGTGTAATGAAGGTCTAGGCTGTAACAAGGCCTTGCTTCTCCCTCATTACCCTACACAATGAACATACTGGAAAATCGAAAAGTATCTTCACCACACATGTCTGATTGGCAAAATAATAGAATCTTGTCATTCAATTTTCATAAAAATTCAGTTTCCAATATTTTAATTTGGAAGTATCCACAACTTGAATTTAAACAGTATTCTGATTCACCACTACATACTGGTGACAAATGAAGTTCAAAATAAAAAGACTTTTTTATACTAAGGAAATTGCAAGAGACTAGTTCAACCATACTGATTATCAAGTTGGATGTGCACACAACAAATGAGTTTACTTTCAGTGCATGTAAGTTTTTCATCTTTGTGATTCCTATTCCACCCAAATTACTAAAAAAATACAACTTGTTTCAGTTATGAATTATATGCCAATTTCCAGATGTTCAAATGTAAATAACCAACATCGCATTCGATTATAATGAAAAGTTTCACACAAAATGATCTTGAGTTTAACTTCAATTTTTTGCCTTTACAAAAACATTCAAAATATTTTGGCCATTGATCACAATGGAATTTGCAACTTAAAAACTATGACTACAAGTTATTCAATACATCTCTTAGCCGTCAAAACTAAATGATTATATTTTGCACTATGTTGCATTCAACTGATGCTTCGGCAAGTCTTTTTTTGAAGGGAATGTTTTTCTTTTAGGATTTACTTCTGCTAGAACCCAATTCAATGTGAATGAAGATTCAACTTTTTTGGTGTTTGAGAGATTATTCCAATGGACTAATTATTCTTGAATCACATCCTTGTTGTTACATTTAGAATACATCTATGAACAAGAGGTGCATTCAAACGCCCTATTTTGCTTGTCATATTTGAACTTTGTGTCAATGAGTTTGCACTTGGATTCCCAAACTTTGTGGGTGAAATCTAGTTTGCATTTATGTGAATTTTTTAAACATACAAATTTGTGACATCATTAGTGTTCGGTGCCAACCCAAACTGACAGCAAAGGTTTAAAGCAATTGTGGTTAATTACCCAGAAGGTTGCAAATGCAAACACAAGAAACTAGTAAGGAATCTCCAAATCCATTTTTTTCCTGGATTATTTATGTTGCTTGAGAAATGTAAAAACCTTGGACTTGGCAATCCCTCTTTATCAACCATGAGATGGCCAAATCAAGAGTTCAAATACTATCAATTAAATTGCATATAGTTCCAAAAGTAATCATAAATGTGTGAAATGATGTAAACCCAATAAGTAAACCATCAATGATTCCAAACTAAATAAAAACATGTACTTAAGGTTTTTTTTTCATTTAGATTTTGTTGTCATCGAAGGGAAAATTCATTTTACAATCTATGTGTGCCGTGGAAATTTCAAACAAATTTCAGGCCTGGCCTTTAAAGTTTTGTTGGAGCATTTTATAAACATGAATTTGAATTATCATTTAGATTTCATGCTTTCAACACCCTAAACATTATAACCCAACATAACCACAAAATCATGGTTGGCATATGATTGGTTGATTCCATAAAATACCAAACTGAAACTGAGTGCAGCAAAAGTATAACCAGCCAGCATATGGTTGCGTATTCCACCTAAGAAAAAGCCTGAAAAAAGTGCCTGAAGAGAACACTCAAACTCGTTAGGTGCTCTGGAAGGCCATGGTAGTTCCCTTAGGTTGGAAAGGTTCTACCAGTTCCAGAGCAAAATTATTCAAAGAATTCAGCCAATAAATCCCCCTACATAAACCCAATATTTAATAATAATAATAATAATAATAATAATAATAATAAGAGTTTGGCTTCTTGCAACTTACGCCCCTATACTGTAGGACCTTGGCAGCTTCAACACTAATTATATTATTTGTGAAATGTTGAAATTCAAAAACTTTATAATTTTTTTTTCAAAGAACTAAATTTTCTAAAGATTCTTTTGAAATATTAAACAATATATATTTTAAACATGAAATGTCAACATTAATTAATTAATTATTCAAGAAACATGTGTACCATGGCATGGTATAGCCACATAGACTAGAGTGAACTTAGGTGCAAGGTTAGCCACCCCAGTCCAGATGCATTGCACCTCTTGCATGTACCTAAAGTCCACAATGCCACAGGTTCCCCTCAGGCAACCCTAAAGGTGGTACCCATAGGCCCCTGGGTCCAAAATAAGACCAATTTGGTGGTTGGAGTGAATTAGCAGCCACCAATGCACCAGTTGAGGATGAGCTCGTTCAGCCCGTTTTGCGGATGAACATCCTCCCTGCCCGATGTGTTTTTTTTTTTTTCACCTCTTCTCTGCCCCA
>Ga0209208_10002028_pt1 | contig 28914 bp, 23 predicted proteins | sample S1TSphfallax_3_FD_187694 | JGI IMG/M metagenome (GOLD analysis project Ga0209208, IMG submission 187694) | Host-associated microbial communities from peat moss isolated from Minnesota, USA - S1T2_Fd - Sphagnum fallax MG (SPAdes) (version 2) | ecosystem: Host-associated > Plants > Peat moss >...
AAACAAAAATGCATGTTAAAGTGGACAATTGATTTTTCAAAATGTTTTGCCATTTACAAAAGATAAATTCCACTTGATAACATGGTTTTTAAATACACTAAAAAAAATTTATTGATGTAAGATGTAGATTAGTAAGGGAAAGTAACAACATTTGCAATGCAATTGGTAACCATGTTTTGGAGACCAACTACTATTTGTATTTTAACATGTATTTTTGCAATGTATTCACTAATAGTCTTTTAAGATCAAGCTACCACATAGACATTCACACCTAAAAAAGTGTAAACCATTGGCATAGAACTTTTAGTGTATATGGATGGCACTTTATTCAACAATTTTTTTTCCTTTACAAAAGTTGAAGCATTTTGAAAAACAAAATACCCACTTTGGTTGGCATTCCTTTTTTCTTCTTGTGATACCCAATGAATACATGTTGAGTACCACCAATTTTTTTTAAAAATAATGTTGGTGCTTTACGTCAAGTAATGCCCTCATAGGGGGGCATTCCTAAAATGCATATAGGCTAAATAAGCTTAGTTTCTCCTTGTTTTACCAAAATAAATTCTATTGATTGGAATTTATTTTGAATGGAATGGAACAATGTCTTTTGTAATATTTGAACCTTTCACATTTCACTTTCATACATGAATGAATTAATGTTTTGCACTTCAAAAACATTTGGAGGATTTGTTTTTTTCTTCTTTTGGTGCAAATCAAGAAGATTTATTACATGTTAGTTTATTCATAATTTGATTTTCAGTACAAACCAAAAGCTACCATAATTTCAAACATTTCAATGGTAGCATGTGTTTGAATTGTCAATGTTATCAAAATTCATTAAGAATGTATGGATATAAAATGTGATTTAATGGATTAAAATACATCAAGACATGTTGTTCTTTCCATATGAAACCAAATATTGACCTTTAGGACTTTTACAATTTGCAAGCATGATGTGTAAGTCAAGAACTTCAATTATAATTGTAGATTCATGTTTCAAAACATAAATAACATATTATTCAATAGGCCATTAATCTAGTCAAAAATGTAGTTCTTGAATGATAAAGTGAAACATAAATGCATTTCAGTTTGAATTATGCACTTTCAAATGATAATATGCACAAAGGAATTTCAAGGTTTTCAAGATCTTGGTGTTGTACATGGTGATAGTAGGTTGAGTGGCATGTGATTTATAATCAACATGTAATTGACTTAACCAAATTATTAAAATTTTGAAGAATGTAGATTTGAAATCTAGTGCCAAATGTTGAACATGTTTTAAATATATAAAAATTGAAAAAATATTTTTAAAAGTGTTGTGATAAAATTGTATAATTTTTTATAAAAAAACTTTCCCATCTCAATTTGCAAACATTTGGGTGAAAGCACATTACAAAGGGGTGAAATTATTTAGTTTCATAACACATGCATATAATATACACTTACAAAATGTGTTGCATCTCATTTTGGGTTTCATTTTTGGTGTTTGGGCTTCATATTTTAATTTTCACAAAGTTAATATTATTTAATGTTATTTGAAAAACTAAATTCAAAGAATAATGGATTTTTTTTTATATATGCAGTATAATATAACCTTTTTTGGGGGGGATTGCATCAAGTTTTGGTTTGAATTAGTTAGTCAAATAATGTTTGAAATAAAAATTGAAAAAATGGCCCATCTCACATATTTTTCATCTTCCATTTGCAAATGATTGTTTGTAAAAATATTAATTTATTGCATACTTATGGTCATCACCCTAAAAAACATTCATTTGTGATATGATAATTATCAAACTTTTCACATGGCTCACAAATAATCATGTGAAATCACAATGTTTAGTAAATACTACAAATTTCATAAAGATTTAAATTCATTTAGTTTCAATCATTTTTTTAATATATTTTCATTTTTTAATAAATGTGACATTTTTTTTTCACACAAATATTTTAACATCACATCATATGAAATTATTATTTTTTGTTTAATTAGCATTTGATTTCTTTGGGTTTTGAACTACCATAATATACAAAAGCATTATGAAAATATTTCATAATAATGACATGGTTGAAGTTCAAACATGGGACTCCTAAAACACAATACAATGTGACAACAATTTTGGTCCCCTCTAGTGTGTTTTCACCCATTGGTGTATTGACCATGAATTGAATTTTTTTTTTTTCTTCCCTTTTTTTCTTACCTTTTTTTCCTTTTTTTTCTTGTAAATTTTTTATGGTAATTTAAGTAATTCATCTTCCCCATGCATCTAATTCAATTAAACCCCTAAAACATATTCATGGGATGTAGAAATTAACACACTTGATTTAAACAATATTTTCAAGATTACCTAAATACATTTGATTATTGTAATACAAAGGCATCTTCAACACATATCTATAGAATAATTAATAAATTTTGAAGATTTCATGTCAATAATAAAATATTCCTAGCTATGTTAAAAGATTGTATTTCCCTTGACAAAATTTTGTTCTTTGAAAAAAACATTTTTGAATATCATAACGTTTACATATATAATATAATTAATGTGCAAGATGCAAAGGTAATATGTTAATAAGTAAAATGTAAATGGATAAAAATGACAACCATGTACAATACATTATGCAATAAATAGGTTGGATTATTCTCTTTTAATTAATCATATTTGCATAACGAATGAAGATCACCAAAACAACATACAAGTCATTTGATTTGATGAAGTTTTGTTTTCTCTATGGTAGCATTTTCATTTTTGTCATTTTCTACAATCTCAATAACAATTCTAAAAGTTTCCATAAGTTTCAAAGATATTTTACATTCATACAAAAGGAAATCATCAATTCTTATATTGTAAGTTTGTTAAAATTTATCATTAAACAATGACATTTGTAATGAGGACAATGTTGGTCATCTACCCATATAATTAATAATGTTCCATATTGATTCTTTAACTATTAAATTTTCAAAAAACTATTGAAAAGATCATAAATTTCATTCATTTTTATTCAATAAAAGATGCCTACAAAGGGCTAAATATATATATATTCATGATAGAAAAATTTGGATTTTCAAGCATGCCATTATCTTAATAAATTGGTAGTAACCATTGATTTTGTCACAAGACATGCACAAATTTATTTTAGTTCATTATTCACATTTTGTACACAATTTTGTAAGAATGATCAAATGACGTTTTGCATGTATAATGTCTTGTAAACATTAAATAGGTCTTGATCAATTTTGCTAAAGATTGATTTACAAAACAACAAAATCTCAAATGTGAATTTCAAAAACAATATTATTTACAAGTATACCTCTTGAACCATTAATTGATCACATATCTTTTGGATTATTGATTTTCTAATTGTTTTATATTTTACTTCACTTTTAAAAAATAATTTCACAAATATATAGGTTTAAAAAGTTTAGGGGGGTTTTTTTTTTTTGGAACAATAAATACCCATGTCGTTTAAAGCATGCTTGTAAAGGCATAAGTGGGTCAATATCATGGCTTATGTTATATAACAATGATGTGATGCATAAAACTCAATCAAATTATCAAAATATATATCAAAATATTTTTTAACCAAAAGAAAAAGGAAGAATATTGAGAAAAATGTTACATCCTTTTTTTTTTTTAGTCCACTGATTTTTTCATTTGTTTCATTTCACATAATATACATACAATGATGTGAACATCACTTGTGTAACATTTTCAGTGCAAACCACAATGATATATATATATGCCCAAACATAATAAAAAAACTCATGACAAAAAATGTTCCAACAAATTACAATCTACATGATTAAAACACAATTCTTAAATTTTAATTTTATCATCAACCTTCATTTTTGTTTTGTGATTGAAACACATTTTCATTGAATTATTACAAAACTCATTACATGTTTTGACATTGGCTCCCTCATGGCCTCTATACATACAACTCCCACATAATATTCGTATAAGACAAGAAATCATACAAACTTGTACAATTGAAGATTTATGAAACCAAAAAAATGAGTTGAAAAATAAAATACCACAATCGAAACGATTTTATCATGATTATTTACACATGTTAAATGCAAAGACTTTTTTCTTTTTTTTTTCATCTTTTGCATTGACATATATTCTTATTAAGAATGTTTCAAACAACGTTAACACATTCACATGAAGCTTAACTAGATAACACATGTTCATATGTCTTTAATATGACATGTTGAAATAACTTTGTTATGAATAAATTTCTATCAAAAATAATAATAATGATATGTTGCAATATGTAACATGTAATAAAATTTCCTTAATTTTTTACACCAAAATAAATTCTTCGAATATTTTTAAAAACACCAAACATTAATTTATTCTTATATGAAATTGAGACACGAAAAGACACAGAGATTATAAAAGACAGACATTGTTCCATTTCATTCAAAAATAGATTCCAACCATCAGAATCTATTTTGGAAGGAGGAGGAGAGGACTAATGAACCCTAAATTCGTCTACCCTACAGCAGCTCTGATTAAGTTCGTCCCTGGAATTTTTAGAAGCTTAGGGTAGCCTTTTTGTTTTCAAGGATCTACCAAAGTGAAGCTTGAAGGTATTCAAAACTTCATGTTCTATCATCTGGACATCATCATCATCACCCTTGTTGTGCTAGACATGTCAAGGTCCTCATATCAGAAGAATGTAGAGATCAAGGTCATAGAGAAACCCCTTGTATACAAGTAAGTGTCTTCATTCAAGCTGTCTCCAGTCTTGATTTGTGTGGGTTGCGTTAGACTCTTTAATCTCTTGTCACAGGGTATTGCCCTGGTCCTGTATTAAGGCCCTACTCTTTTGTGCCATATGGTTGTGGATAGGTTGGCTCTCAAGGTGAAGAAGCTGCATTGTTGATGGAAACCTTAGGAAGAGAAAACACATTGTTGAAGCCTGCAAACAGAGCTGAAGGTGCTGGGAATCAACAATTTACAGGTCTCCTATTTGGGTTTCAGTACCATTTTCATTAAATAGTTTTTCAGTTCCATTTCAAGTAGATTTTCTATCTCCATAGAAATCTGCATATCTCTTCACTAAGATCAGTGTTTTCAGTTTTGTAGGCAAGCTCTAAGGATCCTCTTGAGAAAAACTCTTCAATGGAGTTCTATGCAAATAAGGGTAAGCATGCAATCTTGTTCATAAGTATGTGTTGTAGAGTGGAGATAACAAAAATACAAGAAGCATCACGTATGCATGATGGACTTGTTGGCTCAATTTTAACATACTGACATTCATAGCTACAGAGCAAATCAAGGATCTTGTCGTAGTTTAAGTTTGCATTTGGAGTTTTCATCTGCAACGAAGTGCACTTTGAAAATTTGTTCTCTTGAAAAGACCATGATTCTCTGTGGTACATTGACAGAGAATGAGTCTGATGACCGGAGGTTGCTCCTGGCCATCACTGTGGAGATTGAGGATGGTGTGGTGGAATATATTGAGATGAAGGAGGGTGATTCAGCTGAGGCAGTGGCTGTTAAGTTTTGCCGTGACCATTCTCTTCCTGATCAATTTGTGGCTCCTCTTACAGAACATATTGTCAGCAACATCATAAGCATAAGGTGTGGAACTGTGCATTTCACAGGCAGCTTTTGGGGAGAGCTTCTGTGAGGGTCCTTGCAATCATCATTTGTACAAATTACTGGAGGGTAAAGAAGCCTGTTGAGATTTAATCCAGCAATGTTGCAAGCATTCATCATTTTGCCAGTGCAACTGCTTATGACTGTTGCTCCTTTGCTTAAATGCATTATCAAATAGATGGTGATGAGTTGCATGCTTGGTTTTTAAAATTCAGGAATCGTTGATCAAGTAGGATTTCCTATTTCCCACACATCAGTTTGGAACTCTTGCAGCCAGGAGGACAAGGATATTGTCTTCTGCACTAAAGATGAGTGCACTTCATTTGAGGACCACTGGCCTCAACAGATTGCCAGTCATGATCATCCTTGCCAAGATCACCCCAACAGCACTCAAGCAGACCAAGAGAAACCAAGTAGATTCCGTGATTGTCCCACACAGACTTCAGGACTTCCGCTGTCACAATCTCAGAAAGTTAACAAAGCTGTGGGCTCAAGAATCACCTCAACACCTAAGAAGGCCACAGTGAAACCAAGACACATATTTACCGGACGCCTACTTGCACCTACACATACAAGCCGGGCAAAAATGTCAGTGACTGAACCAATGGAGAAGAAAGTGAACAAAGGAAAATCCTTTGCTCCTTTCTCTGATAAAGAGGTACTGCAAATTGCTGCTCTTGTTTACATGTCAACAGTGGTTTTGTTCTTCAATGTCTCAATTTGTCGCTTGCACATACTGAAGTCCCCTGCTGACAATGTTCATCCTTGTTGAGGTGTGTGAAGTATACCAATGTACTCTCATGGTGTGTAGCAAATGTTCTACAAGTTTTTGGGCCAACATGAAGTTGATCTCTAACATTTTCTTTGTACTTCCAGAAATCTGTTTACATGAGACTATATGCTGAGTTCATGAATCAAAAGCAAAAACTTGAGGATGATAAAAGGCGAATAGAAGAATTGTATCAGGAAAAACTTGAAAGGGAGAGGACTAGCATTTCAAAGGTTCCCCAGCACCCTGAATCTCTTGTGACAGTCACTCTTTTGGCAGTTAATGTTTTTCAGAAGTTGGATGCTTGCTGCCATGGTCAGTATTGACTCCTGAATAAGCTGTTTGAAGACTGATGTTCTGTCTTGGGTATAAGGGCTTCCCTTCCACCTCATCTACATGCTAATGGTATGTTTCTGCATAAACTCTATGGCTGTACTAGGATGAGCCACTGGGGAGTTTTCAAATCTCACAAAGTCAGCACACATGAATCCTGGTCTCAAATGAAATCAGTGTGTTTGTGCAACCAGCATCAAATTTTGTGCAGAGTAGCACTCTGTACAGATGAATCATAGTTGTCTCAACTGACTTTGTTTGGGGCACAACGTGTGAAGAGATTAGGTTTCCCCTTTTGGGCACTAAATTGGAGGTGAAAATTGTAGAAGGTGCCTAGATTTTTCTTCATTTTAGTCCTGTTTTTTGCAAATTGACACTGCAACTGTTGGCCAGAGGTCAGTGATCAGACATGATCAGTAAGCCTGTTGTTAAACATGAGATGTACTTTGATCACTGACCAGAAATCATCAAGGATTATGCGCATGCGAGGTCGAACAGCTAAACAATACAGAAATTATGGTGAACTCTTGTACAGAGAAGCTCTTAGTAAGAGACAAAATCAGCAAAAGTTGATTGCAAAGAAGCTGAAGGATGATGAAGCTAAAGTACTTGCTGAAATGACAGGTGTACCTGAAATCAGGTACATCATTCATAGTGTGAAATTTTTACCTCATTTATGAATCGAGACATGTGAGCTTCAGGATTTTCCATGGATCAACCATCTTGTGACTGTTGCTTGTTCAACATGGCATCAATGAATGTGACCTAATGAAATTCCACTGAATTTGGAGTTGTACATGGTTGCAATGCAAAGTAAACGAGCAAAGCAGATTAGGAGGGAGGAAGGGCAGGTTTGGAATAGACTCCAAAGTGAAGGCAAGCTCAAGAAGGATCAGTTGCAGAGTCGCACTGAGGTATGTCATCTACTTAGAATTGTGGGAGAAACATCAGTGAAGCACCTGTTTTTATGAAAACATCACCTAGCACAGAGACATTGCATTCTACAAATGTGAATGTGGCAGCTGTTATGCTGTTGAACATGCTATATTTTGCAAGTCAACATCTGCACGGTCTCGACAGTTTGAACACAAGAAAGAGGATCAAACTAAGGAATTCCAGTCACTTGGTCTATGCAGCTGGTATGGGAGACCAAACTGGAGTGCACTTTCAAACCTCAAACAAATCAGCGAAGACTAGAAGGATCAGAGGACTACCAAGATTGTTCTACTTCCCGCTTTGATCAACTCTTTTTGGATGCTGAAAGTCGTCGACGTCGTCAAGAAGAGTACCTGCTTTGGTATCCTGAGGGGTGAGTGCTGCACTGTTCTTCCTGGTTTGGTGTGCCAGAAATAACCCACCATCACTAAATGGAGAGAAATAAAGTTACAAATTGGAGCTGTGTACCTTGTAGGTTCTATTTGTTTGTAGCACGGGAGTCTATTTGATGGCCTCTTGTTTTCAGTCAGGCAATCAGATTGCTAAGAGGCACACCGGTGACCACTTCTTGCAAATTGTAGATGATGGTATGATGGCATGATATTGCAGTGTTACTTTCCAGCCAACTATCAACAAAAAAGCGAATGACTTGAAAGAGAATGTGAATGATTCAAATCAATCAGGACAATCTGTCTTTGATAGGCTTTTACAGTATGCCTCCAAGTTGAATGAGAAGAAGCAACTGCAAGCGGAACTTTCAAACAGACCTATTGATCAAAACACAGGTCGGGAATTCTTCAGACCACTCACCGGACGCAAGCCGCAAATAGACGTAAGTAACATCTTCTCAATGCCTCCATGGTTACATACAATGGTTGTGAATGCCTGCTGTGGTCAGCTTGAAGGATTCACATAACTACTGTGATGAAGAGAACCTAAGTACTGTTTGCATACATGGGGCTTCATCATCTGTTGTCATTACCTGGTAGCAGTCCTTGAAAGCTCATGTGCTGGTTGTACTTTGCAGCGAAATCCATTGACTCTCCCAATTGGAGATTTTTTGTATAGTATGAGATTCTTTCTGGACAACAAGTTGGAGTGTTTGAATCAAAGGGATCACAAACTGCAGCAAGATCAAGCCAACTATCGCTATGTTGGAGCAAACTCTCAGAAGTTACTCGGACGAATTAGACAGCGGGGTTTCAAGCAAGTTTTTGACATCCTTGATGATGACAAGGTTTCAAATAAATCAGGGCCTTGGTTTGATATTCTTGCAAGCTGTACAGGGGGTCAATGGGCACATGCTTCAGTTTCAGAGGTTTTGAGTCTATACTAGTTGCTTATATCTTTGTATGTCCAGGATGGCCTTGTCAAGCTAGCGAGTGCAAATTTACAACAGCTGAGTCAAGACATAGTTGAAGATGTTAAACAAGTAATCAAGATGGGTGCTGATGACACACCAATATCATTTGACAAGTTTGTCAAATTCATGGTTGCAGTTCAGGTGCTTAAATCTTAAGCTCACTTTGCTAAATCCTTTTCTTGATCTGCCATAAAAGCCTGGAAACCTTCTTTGAAAGAAAGTACAAGAACCTGCTTGCTACCTTTTTGTGATGATCCAGTACCCAAGAGCATCATTAGCATACTCTGTAATATGGCTAGCATGCTCTGTAATATATGTGTGGCATGCATCAGCCACTTGGAATCCTGTGTGAATCAGAGATGATCATCTGGCAAGACATTCCTAGGTGAATAATAGCAAAGAAATTCCGTGAGGCAGTGGTGAAGCTAACCCAATAATGGAAGGAAATGACTCCATCATGGAGTTGAGAGATGGAATGAAGGTGATGGTTGAAGTAACATACTGGTCTGTGGTCAAAACAGGAGAAGACACACAAGGGCACTCAACTACTGGTTCTCAAACACAAGACCCACACTGATGATAATGATTCTACTCATCATATCAAGATGGATCGCTTGTCTCGCAACCTTTCAATGAGCAGACGGAAGTTCTCGTAAGCTTCTCTTGGCATTAATTCCCTAATATCACTAGATTCATACATAGTCACCAGTTGCCAGTGAGTTTTTGAGCATAAAATATCAGATATAGCTTCTGTCATATGAATATTCTGAAGAATTGTAGTTAGAGTGATCTGTTGCAGAACCTCTTAATGAAATTGTCCCTGGTGAACTGAGAGTCCTGGTGATGGAGAATTTCTGTAGCAATTTTTGGTTTACACCTCAGTAGATGAAGGTTGAAGCAGAAAGTGTGATTTTCCACCTGAGCATGACTGTTTTTTTTTTTCCATCATGTAGCACCAAGCAGGAATGGTATAAGCTTATTTGTATGGATAGAGAAAAGGGGCTCCAAAAGGTGGATTCCTTGCGGAAAGAGAAAGAAGCACTGGAGATGGCAGAGTGCACATTCAGGCCAGAGCTCTATGGTAGAGGAAACAAAAGCTCCAAGGTAATGACATTCAAAGCCATGGTTAAAAGTTATGGGACTTGGTTACCCAAACCACCCAATTGCAGACTTTTGCAAGGTCTGAATGAGAATTTCTTTCAAAAAAAAGTACAATTGAAAACTAACAATAATGATGATTTCTGTTTTCTGTCTAGGGACGCTCTCTCAAGGGTAGTCACTCAGAGGAGATACAGTCACCAAACTCTATAGTAGAGAGAGAGACTCAGGAGGTACATGGCTTCTATTTCAAAGACGAGCATGGGCCTGGTAATTCTAAATTTGCACTAAACTTCTGTGTGAACCACTTTGTCTCCAGGCTTGATTACAGGCTGGTCATGCTGCTCAAGTTTTCTACCACATCTTGTAGCCTCACAACACAGGCTCTGCTTTAATCTCTTTGCCATGTGATCATTCCTTGGGTATCTCATATATAAGTGATAAATTATCCTGTTGCTAAGCCATAAATGTGTTTGGTTAACAGATCAAGGTCCTTCCTGGAATAATGTAGAGCTCTTGTTCCACCTGCTGTGTTTGCTTCTGATGACTGCTGTATTGTTTTCCATAGTTAATGCCTTCCACTTGAATGAGTATGATTCAACCAGATGCAACCAATATGTGCTAATACTTGCACCAAAATTACAAAAGCCTTTTCAGAAACTTGGTTCCTGGATTAAGACAGTAATATATTGGAGGATGGCTTATCAGCATATTGTGTCTATATTTTCACTTTGATGGCTTCAGGTTGGCCAGGAGAAACTGGGTTGCAGCCACATACTACTGAGATTCATACTGATGAAATTGGACCAATGGGTCTCCTTGACTCGTTGACACTGATGGTGGCTCAGTCAAGTGATGGAAACCCTTATGGGCACAAGAGCATGTTAATGCCATCAACCTCACAACAGGCTCTAATAGAGCAGACTAATATGGTACAAGACCAGCAAGCTGACACCCTTGATCCAAGCGACTTGCCTGAATGCAATGATGAAAATCAATCAGGAATGTTTTTCGGTCTTATGGGAGCTTGATTTCTGACTTGTCTCACATTTTTACTGGTCCACTCGTCTTCTCTTCTCTGATCCTAACTGTCACTTTTTTTTCCCTGCTCCTTTCTGGGGGGTTTGGGGCCTGGATCCAATCCTGGATCCACCCCCCATACACTCCCCTTCATAAAGTTTTCCATTTTATAAATCCCTATAAAGTATGTCGTTCTGCACTAAATTATCTCCTTCATTACTTATCTCTGTGAAGGCTTCAGCATGTCCTCATCATCCTACATGGCCAAATTCTTGGCCATGTGTTCTGGGAAGAGGAAGAACATGAGATGCCCCGGATATTTCTATTTTCCTTCTGATTGTGATCATTGGGTCCTGGCAAGGGAGTGTTTTGTAAGTCAGTTTTTCTGGTTGTTTCATTTCGACTTGTAGACTTGAAAGAGATGCAGTGATCACTTTGAGACCACATGTTAGCTCGATGACTATGCTCTGTAATTATGTTGAATCTGTTGGTGCCACCCACAACTCTTATGTGAAAGTGCTTTGACTATGGTTCTGAACCCCAAGTCTGGTGGTGTCTGAAACTTATTGTCATCATTCATTGGTTTTGAAATTTCATTTTCCCTGATGATGACTAGCTGGCTATGCTAGTCTGGCTAACTAGCATGGTTTTGGAATTTCATTTTCCCTCGTGATGCACCTGAACCACAGTTTAGGTGAATTGATTCATGCTTTCTTTAGTTCATGCTCTATGCTCAAGTAAGATGTAAAGGAATTGGTAAGATCAGTCTGATCTGAGGTTGGACTTCAGATCTCTTTCTACTACATTCATCTTCCATCTTATTATGACACTTTTAGGCATAATGCTGTAGCAGCCAGGTCCTCGTGACTTCAAGATTCTACATACCTATTTGAGCTTTCCATACAAGGTTATACTATGTACCATACATAGAGTACCCGAAGGTTTTCTTTCTTTGTATTTGAAAGTGCCTCGCAGCATCAGAGATGCTATTTTCAATTGAAGGGACCTTCTGCCATTCAAATGCAGAACTTTTTGTATTGTATATTTGTGGAAGCCTTGGTCCCAGAGGTCTCCCCTAATATTTGTGTCTGTACCCTACAGGCTATGCTTTTGAAGCTATCACCCTTGAAACAAGGGAGGCTCCTGAAGGGCAGGCTATCACCCTATACATCTCCAATCCAATTTTATCAAATAATTAGTTCTTTTTAAGTCTGAAATGGTTTGGTTTCAGAGTCTTAACATGTTGGAGATAACATTTGGAGTAGCCACTCTACTAGCATTCTCCATGTAACCAAAGCCTAGGATGGGTGCAAACCCATGAGGGTTAGTGTAGGGTAAAGGCGAAGTTGATGGGCTTTGCTAAGTGTAAACACCTGCACCAATTCATTTTTCCCCATGTGATATTCATAAGGTAATTGGGAAGAAAAAAGAACAAAAGGGAGCATTTTACAAAATGAAATAGCCATGTAAGTGAGCATAATGTTTTTTGAAATCAGCCTTACCTTAGCATGACTTGAAAGTTGATGCAATGCCATCATACAAGCACAACCCATCTTCCTTGCTCATTCTCCTAGTATGAGCAGGAGGTTTTTGCTCTGGGGTGGATGATGGAAAGATTGCCATAAAATTCATTGATGTCTGAATTTAGAATCTCTGATGCATTGTGCAAGATAAAAGCAATTGAAATAATACAAGCTACAAGAATTAGTAAATGCCAAAAATAAATTGAAAATTCTGTTGTGATTGGAGCATGAAGGACCAAGTAATATTGAAAATTGACTTTTATGCATGCATATATAACCGAATGAGGATTATTCCTATGGTCCATAATTCCTCTATCAAACTTATGTGTGGATATTGTTGAAGATAGGCTAGATAAACAACCCTAAGTTATCATAGGGGTTGCAACTAGTGTGAGGTGGGTATCAGTTTTGGCACTAAATACCTGTTAGGTCTTTGACTGGTATCCAGGTATATATTGGTCTGAGGTGAAATTGGCAAAGACCGAAGACTCACCTCTTTTTCCTAGGTTTTTCAAATTTTTTGTAGTCCCACATTCACCCTTAGCATGGTACCATCTTCAATAATTATAACTGCAACTGACCCGCAGCAAATGATGCACAAAGTTATTTAACAAAGAACCAAATCAAATATTCTATTCATACCTGAAAGGATGTGTATTCAGTTTAGGGCTTAGGAAATGAGAAATGAGAAATGAGAAATGCTTGAAAGTTTTGAGACTTGAGGAAGCTAGAGTTTGTAAACTTTTAACTTTTCGTTGAGTGTGGTTATTTAGAAGTGAACATTGTTGTCACATCAATGGAATAAAGTTCTAGCAATTTAATGGTGTTGACAAAAACATGAGATCATTGGAGGTTATGGCAGTTGCAAATGGCATTGGAGTTGAAGAAGGTAAGGGTTTTAAAAAGTTGCATTTGTTTTGCATTTTAGTGTGAGCTTGTTGAAATAATAAAACCCAAACTTTCTTTCAACTTTGTGAGTGTTTTTTATTTTAATTGTTGGCTTTGTGGACATTTCCCTCCTCTTTCAAACTCTTAAGGTTGTCTCAAGGTTTCAAACTCTCAATTAGCTTGTTGAAAGCTTCTATTCTCAAGCTTTCAAGGTTGTGTCTATATGTGTTTTATGTGTCAAGTGTGTGTGTTCACGTGCGCTTTTGAAGAGCTTCATGATTTTTTCCTTTTCATAAGCTTTTAAGGTCATCGAAATTTCCAAAATGTTCTGTTTGTTGGGCTTTTCAAAAGCTTCATCAATTGCCCTAATTATTGTGTCATGTTCATTCCTTCATTCACAATTGTCAAGAGCTTCACAATTGTCTAGTTTGTTGCATCACCATCATCATGATTTCTTCCTTCTCACAAGCTTTCAAGGTCATCAAAAAATTCTAGAATATTTTATTTGTCACAATTGTCAAAAGCTTCGATGAATGCCCCAATTATTGTGGTGTGTTCATTTTCACTCATGGTTACCAAGAGCTTCATCAACTTCCCAGTTTGTTGCATCACACTTGTGCCTTTGCCCCAAGCTTACCAAAAGCTTTTTAAATGTTTTCTTTGTTATTGGTTCAACTTAGTCATTCCCTCATAGCTAATATAGTACTTATGATTGGATTTTCCAAATAGTTTAGTTGATTTACATGATTATGATGTGCATGGTGCATGATCTTAATCCCCCAAGAATGATTATAGGTTCTACTAATAGTAATAGCATTGGAGGTGAAGTTGAAAAACGTGCAACTAACATCAAGTTATTGAAGTTGATTTGACGAATATGAAGAAACAAGTTGTTGCATGAAAGCCTTGTTATCACAACTCATCCATATGGGTGTTTTTCCAAATAAAAAACTATCAACCTATTGATTTTACTCAAGTCCAAATGATGCAATGTATCATTTGTCACAATGAAATAATAGGTCCTAAATTGTAGTCTTGTGCATTAGATGCCAAAAAGGGCTCAGTACTTACCACAAATCCAATGGCATAATTGTTATGAAGAAACATATGAATTGGAACAAATCACCTTGCTAAAAAGGCATGTGGAAAAGGGCATAAGCATGGTAAAGTATGCCAATCAATGACACTTGTTACTTTTTTGGAAAGTATCCATAAAGTATACCTTAATATATTGAATTCATGAATATTATTTAAGTCAATGATCAACAATTAAAAGTTCTTTAACTTCATTGCCTAATATTGAAAAACCACATGTTTTAATATGCATTGAAGTACATTTTTTGAGATGCAAGTATTGGAAAGTATGTGTCATAGTTTTGCAAAATAGAGTCACAAGTACATGAAAATAAAACATCAATTAGAATTATTGTATTTTCAAATTGAACCTTAGTGTATATGGATACAGTTTCAACTTTTCATATTCTAGTCATAATCTATCAAAGTTTTAATGTAAAAGTATTTTGGAAAATTTGAACAACTAACCAATTTAAAACATATTTTTCATCCATTTTTCTTATATAAAAATTCTTCAAACTTTATGTTGAACTTACAATAAACTCAATAAAGTATTCTATGATTTCAAAATGCAATTTAAATAGGTTTATAATATTTTCTTGAATGTGAATATTGAAAAGAGGTCTTGTTTTTAAAATTAAATTTTCTTAGGACTATTTTTTTGGCATACTTTATCATGATTGGACTTAAAAGGTAAATAGGTGTCTTAGATCTTCATTTGAACATGAGCTAGCCACTAAGCATTCACATGTTACCCCAAGTGCAATTTCTAGATATTTTTCTTTTACTCACCAATTTTTTTTAAAAACCATGAAACATAAATTGTTTTCTTGAAAGATGCAATGTTAATGTGATAAAGTTGGGATTGCCAATGAGATCAATTGTATCCATTTGGTTGTAAATGTTTACATGTTATGTTCAAGGGTTGTTTTCCCATCCAAAAATATATTTGTGAAGGAGATTATACCTACTATAGTGGAAAAGCCATTGGTCACATATGTAAAACCTACATTTAGCACATGTTTGCTTGCCACATGTACTTTTGACATACTATGGGTTTTTGTAGGAGTGCATAACATGTTTGGTCATGTGGTTGTTGATTTCCTATCCTACAACAAGGAGCCTAAACATGTGATAGTTGGTTTGTTTGAGCCTATTAAAACTTCTGAAATAGTCATGGCTCCAAAACCATGTTCATATTCCTTGACAAAAAAAAAAGTGTGTATGTCAAAGACAAGGAGTCTAATTTGTAATCTTGTGTAATTTTTTTCAATTTTATGGTTTCATGTAAAAGCTTGGAGATGCCTTATTCAAGGTCTGCAATATGTTTATTTTAAAAACAAGTCTTTTGGGGACTAACTTATGCATTTGTAAAAGGTGTGTAAGTGGACATTCAAACATGTATTACTTGGTTGAAAAACTCCAACAAATGGAAACAAGCATGGAAGTAGGCACACATAAACTCTAGATTTAAGCCCAAAAAATTAAGTGCACCCATGAAAACAAGGTGTGTGATTTGTTCATGCCCATCTTACGATTTTAACTCTAATCAATGTTTTGCATTGGTTTTCTATTTCTTGCATGTATCAACAAATGTTTTTTCAACTGCATTTTCAACAAAACATCCTACAATATTTGAACATGTGACCTTCAACTTAGAAGGTTGTTGCTCTATCCAACTGAGCTAAGAATGTAGTACAATATTAAGCACTTTGCCAAAAAAAAATGAACTCCAAAGAAGATTGTAATGTACAAGTTTCCAACAACTACTATGTTGGCAAAATAAAATTTGGACATCCTAATTGGCCAAATTGAAATAGAAAGGATTTTTTTTTATTGTTGGAATCTTGATTGCACTTTGCAAATGCTATTTTCAAACAAAAAATCTTGACAAGCTAATTTTTGTTAACAAAAATTGGCCATCAAACCCACATGTTGGGTGCCCCCAAAAAAATTATTTTGCATCTACATGTGAGGTAGTGTCAAATATAATTGAAGAGTTAGATGTTGAGTTTGAACACAAAGTGGAGTGTGAATAATTTCTAAAGGCTTAAAGTGCTTGTAATATGTGGTAGTGTGATGCATTTGATCAATGTTGTGTTTTTCTTTTGTTTTGTAAGTGTTTCAAATTTGTGGCTTGTGGTTGTTAATGTGAAGTTAAAGATATGATGTTGGTTTTAGTCATATGGATGACTTTGATGGATAATCATCATGCAATTGCATCTAGAACTAGGGATTGTTATTGTCTTATTGTAAATTATGATAGATGTAATCTTGTCACTAACCTTGGAAATTTGAAGACATGATGAAATGCTCTATATGTTAGGATTTTAGGGAAACAAAACTCTTCCATGTAATGATTCCATATTGACCCAATATTTTTTGTGATTTAAATAGTTATTAGTTAAAAATTATCATATTTTTCATGTTTTGAAATGAACTTTTATGTTAGTAAAAATTGTAGACTTAAATGCATAGTTTGAACCTTTGGTGTCATTTGGTTATTATCTTTGGCCAAGCCTCTTCATTAGTCCAAAAATGGAGTGTAATTCACTGACCTAAATCATTATGGGACCTTAAAAATGAAATAGATTCACATCACTTTAATCATTTCACCTTGCTTAAAGTTTATATGTCACTATAGGGCCACTATGTAATCATCATACTTCATTACTAATTGACACAATACACTATTAATTGAAGATATTCATTATTTTTTTATTATTTTAAATAATTTAGGTTATTGTACCTTAAACTATACCTTTTATTTTTACCATAACTTTTTTTTAATTTATTATTATTTTAAAGAAAATTTCCACCCATAACATTATTATCAACTATTATAGCTTATACCCTAAAATAACTAAAAATAAACTAAGGTGGAGTAACCAAAAATAAAATAGTGTAAAATAGATTAAGGGGAATAATCTAAAATATTGGAAAATATTTTATTTGGTAAAATGGGTGAAAGCACATTAAAGTATACAACTAAAAGTATTTGCCAATCTACTTGTCAAGTGAACAAAAAAATAGAACCAAAACCCATCACAAAATTGTTATACATTCAATCTTTTTAATTGAATGATAAATAACCAGATTTTTTTCATTATTATGCATCAATTTTTTTATTTTTCATTGTAAAATTAAGTTTCAAGTAGACTTTTCTAAATTCAAATAGCTTTTAGAACCTACTTTCTACAGTGTAACATTTGATTCAAATATGTGTCAAGTATGTTTTACTAAAAAAAAAATAGATTTATTTTTTGGCGAGGCCCTTGAATATAAAATGATTTTTATGTTATAACTTCATACATGTATATTTCATTAAATTTTCTATTGAAAAAAATAATTTGAACACCATATTGAGTAATCAATTTCAAACCTACTTATTCTTTATTTTTATTATTGCAATTTTTTTGGAATTTTGTAGTTGATTTAGAATAAACCCAATTGAGGGTTCAATAGTTTCAAAATGAAATTTAAGTAAAATTTGAATATAATTTCTTATGTTTTTGTGATAATTTTTTTATTTTTAAACTTGATATTTTTTCGGCAACTTTTTATATATACTTTACCATACTTTTGCCCAAATAATTTAGAATATATTAAGGTGGAAAACTTTAAATACCTTATTAGCTAAATACCCTAAAATAAACACCTAGGAACCTAGGTGTTTAATTAGATTAACGAATTGATTATTAGCAAAGTTGATCATATATTAGCGAGTTAACTATTAATGAATTTGACTAATTATTAATGAATTCACTTATATGTAGTCACCAACCCTTTAGAGTGTTGACCATTTTCCCCATGATAAATTTGTCCAAATTCATTCAAAATTGAATGAAATACAAGATGAACTGCAACACATATTGGCGTAATGTTTGAACACATTTGAATTTTGACCAATCACAATGGACATCGATTAATCAAACATAATTTTGTGCCCTCAATTTTGTGATGCACTTTTGGTTTACCTATCCCCCCATTAGTTTGATGTTTCAATTAAACATCATGTGGGTGTGAGGCAATGATGACCTTAGATGTGCATCCTAAATGGGTAACAATGCATGTAAATGTTGTAAAGTACACCTTCAACATAGTTATTCACATGGTTATTTTCTCACTATTATAATATAATATGTGGCCAAGTTCATTTTGTTTTTCATTAGATTTTGTAGAATGAACTCAAACAAATTTGCCATGGTGAAAGTGGCCGACTCCTTAGTGAACAAGGACCAAATGTTATAAACATAATGAATTCATTAATGTTTAATTCAGTAAACTAGCCTTTTAATTCCTATACTAGGCTAGGCAACCTAGCCTACCAACCTAGCTTTAAAAAATGGGCCTTTGGTGGCCTAACCTAAATGCCTAGGCTACCTAGCTTATGTTAGGTTGCAAAAATTAGGATTTGATCCTTTCACCTTCACTTTGAAGCATAAATTCCTTACCATCACATGAACTTTTTTATTTGTCATCACATTTTTATAAACATTTTTTCTATTCTACTTAAGTAACTTCTTCAACCTACCCTAGCCTAAATAAACCTACATAAATTAAATTAGTCTAGGACCTACTAAGCTATGTAAGGTTGACATAGGTTTATCAAGGGGCCTACTTAGAAATTATCTAGCATTTCCTAGGCTACTTATGGCTATTATAAGGTCTACAAATGGCCACTTAGGGACTTACATAATGTTATCTAGAAGGCCTACCTAAAGGCTATGTAGGATTACCTAGGGGTTAAAAGCTTTGTGTATAAGGGGACCAAATAGCTTAATTTATCCCTTTAATTCATGTTTTTATGCCTTACAACTCCCTTCTTCTTTAATCATCACTTCCTTTAAAGAGCCTAACTATAATCCATTCCCCAAGTGGCACATGTTAAAACAATTTGCCAAAAAAGCTTCAAGTTTTGCCCTTGCCTGTTTTTTAACCTTGCATAACTTAATAGTCCTTTTGCCTTTTGTTTGTTTTGGGTAAATGCACAGTATGGTGGCTCATTTTTTTTTTAAAAATGTATTCCACAAAAGTCCACATTCTAGTGTTAAAATTTTAATCTTTTGTGGTACCATTGGTTAAATGGTAATAAAGTCCATGTATTAAAATCAATAAAGTCTGTATTAATAGGAGCCCAAGTAAAGATTCCAAATATATGCACCTTTGAAAAAAAAATTAAAAATGAATGAAAAACAACAATGTTATGGACTTATGAAAATATAGGTTAATTTAGGGCATTCAAAAGTTCATAGGTAGGATTTGGCTCTGATTTTTAAGGAATTTTTTCACATAAAAATTTATTATTTCATTCTAACTCATATGCTAAGTCACTATAGATAATTTTAAATAAAATTTAAGATGGACCTTTTAATTTTCTATCATTCCAATCAATTGACCAATCCATAATTTTGAACTTCAAAAATCCATTACTACTAGCATATGAACTTTTTATTAACAAACAACCGCACAAATATCTTCATAATAATTTTGGTAGTATACATTCAATTACCAATTAATAAATTTAAAAATGTATTACTCACCATATGCCTTTGAACAAGGGGTACCCATCAAAAAACACCATAATAACACCAAAAGTGAGCCACCATACTTTGCATTCACTTTTTTTTTTAATAGCCGATGACACCCACATTATTGACATCATGCCTTAGTTGTTTTTCTTACTTTGAATCATTTTGCTTATCAATTGGCTTTGGTGGGGTTGGTGGTCTAGCTTTACAAATGTGTAATTTCATCCCCTTCTAGCTTGCCTCTTGATTTCTCCCTTTGTGTTGGATTTTTCTCCCTTTTGAATGGCATTAGGGTTTTAAACGTATATTTTGGCTTTCCTTCTTTCACATTTTCCTTTCTTTAAAATGTTTTGGATGAGGATGTTTATCACATAAAGGTACATTCAAGGTTAAAGGATGTCCATGTGGCTTTTAGAATCCTTCCTTGGTGTTTGGCTCAAAGGTCATTTTATCTTTTGTGTTATTTCCCCACCTTGTGACCTTCCGACACTGGCTAGCATTTTTTTATTTGAATTTCATTTAGGTTTTTGGAACCTTTTGGGTTCGAATTCCTTGGCATGTCTAGAAGCCCCTTAGTTTGTAGCACGTGTTTCTCCCCATCTTTAAAATGGGGATAAATCTCATTTCCATTAAGATCATTACCTTGGTGGATTGTTTGGGGAATTGGGCCCTTGTGGTTCAAGTCATTCCATTTAAATTCTTGCAAGATTGTCACCCATTCTTATTAATAGGAGCCAACAATATATAGTTTTGAACTTCCATTCCAAACTTACATGAGGTTCACATGTGATCATTTTCCCCTATAATGAAAGTTGCACTCCCTTTTCAAACAAATTTCGAAGAAGGGAATGAATCATTTGCAAAAAAATATTTCTTGAAAAGAGGTTGCATGTAAGCATGCCTTTCAAACATCATCTTTAACATGACTTTTGATTCTCATTACATTCACTTTCAATTTTATGCACATTTGGGGGCTTGGTTTTATGCTCACCTAGTCATCTTATCATTTCACATGGCTTTAGACATCTTTTCCATAATGTTGCGCACCAAGTGGGGTTTGCCCCATCTAGCGAATCTTGGCTTAACACATTGCATATGTGGTCATCCTATAAACTTAATGGGTATACACATTTTCTATAGTTTTTATAAAAGGGAATGCACCACATCCTACAACTATTGTTAGGGATGCCTTTACTTTCATTACTAGAGATGTTAGGATTCATGTTTCACGTGAATAAACACCATTGTTGGGTGAATCTTATAACAAAGTTGAGAACTAGCTAAGGTTTCAAGTTAGTTCTCACCTTGTATATCAAGGTTTCATTGGGTTGGGAACTACCCATTTGAAACCCTTTCATTTATTTAGTTTTGATACCCTATTAATATATTATAAATTAACAGGGTCAAGGTGTTAGGTGTTAATAGTTAATAAATTAGTGGTAAGTAATAGGTAGGGTTTTTTTTTATAAAAAAAATTAAGGTTTTAGGTTCTAGACATCGTAGAAGGAGAACCACCCCTAACCCCTAACCATTTTTCTCTCCTAATTTTTTTTTATAAATAAGGAAAATGTTTAATGTGCTTTAGGTTTAAAGTTAATTTTTTGTTGTGTTTGATTAATGTTAATTGTTTGGATTTTGCTTGCATTCCTTTCTTGTCGCATTGTTGCATTACCTATTTATTGTGTTCTATTGGTGCTCCTCGACACCTCATTGTTGTGTCATGTTGTTGCTCATTGATGTTTTTTTTTTGTGTTATGTTAGTGTTCATTAGTGTTCTTTTATTATGCTCTATTGGTGCTTGTTGACACCCTTCACAAGAAGCAATCTTGTTTTTTTTTTCACTACCCAAATTCAATAGGTTTTTAATCAAATGGGACAAAATTAACTAATATGCAACTTGTATGATTTTGATAAAAAATTATTGTCGATTAAGACATTTTTAGTGAAATGTCTTGTATTCATTTTGGATAGTTGCATGTTGCACTAGATAGATTTTAATTAAAAATTATGACATGGAATAACATGCCAACATTAAATTTTATCATGTTGATATATCATAGTTTTTTTAATTAGTTAATTAATTAGGTAGGTTATGCAATTAATATATTTACAAATAAGTTAAATAGTAGGTAATAATCAAGTAGTACATGTAATAGGAAATATGTATGTGGGTTGAGTAATAGATAGTAGGAGTAATTAATATGTGATAATGTTTTGTATAAATTAATGATCTAACTAAGTAGACTATGTAATTATTTTAGCTATTAGGCTAGGTAGTAGGTAGCAAGTAACTAGTAGGTCATATGTATGTGGGTTAAATAGTAAGTACTTTGTCATGTTGATATGTGGTATTTTTTAATTAATCACTTAATTAAGTAGGAAATATTATTTATTTATTGGATAGGTTAACTAGGTAGTAGGGTTAATTTATGATCCATTTATAAAACTTGTATGTGACTAAATTATATATCATATATCTAAATTAATTTTTATTGGTACAATTATGATATATTATAAGAAAAAAAATATAATTTAAAATTCAAAATCAAATAGAGGTTTGAGATGTGAGAAATATATAATTTTTTCTTACATAGATTTTTTAATCATTATTTAAAATAAAACTTAGTATATTAAAAGTGTAAAAGTAATAAATTTTGTAATTCCATAAAATCAACTAATTATATGGCATTAATTAATATTTACAAACTAAAATCAATTTTTTAGATTAATCTTTTACATCAGAAATAATATGGTTAATATCAAATATTTCATTATATTTAAATTATGATTTATTTATATCCATTTATACATATCATATGTGAATAAATTATATATCAGACATGTAAATTAAATTTTATTGTTAAAGTTATGATATTCAAAAGCAAAATTGTATAATATAACTTTTAGAATCAAATGAAGGTTTAAGGTACAAAATATATAATTGTATTTGTTATTATATTATCCACAATTTTTTTTCCATTTATAAATCATGTGCTTGAATTATGTTTTTCCAAGGAATGGTCATTGAAATGGTATTCAATAATGAAATTCAAGCTTTTTTCTTTTCAATTTAATTTATTTTTAGAAAGAAAAAAATATAATTGTGTACATTATTGAAAACCTTTAAGTATTAAATTTTAAATCTTGTCATTTGAACAAAAAAATCAATAAGATATCAAATATCAAAAGTGATGTTTTGTGTAATGTTTTAAATTGAGCAAACACATTATTATATTGTCACAAAAAATGGGGTGGCTTGGTGGTAAAAGAGTTGATCTCCATCTTTAGGGTTCAAGGATTAATTTTCACAAATGACATGGATTAAGGTTAATAGTGGTAAGTTGATTAAAGATTCCCTACCTACATAGCATATTAGGTAGACTAGGTCACCTACCTAATAACCTAAACTAGGCTTTAATCAAGCCTAGGTGTTGACATGTGTCAACAACTTATAAGTTACAATTAATGATATTGTCAATAATATTACACACACACACACACACACAAATAATGATTTTTTTTAATATATAAACAATATTTATGCAAATAATATGATTACATTGCTTAGTTATAAAAGCTATTGCAAAATGACAATGCCACATAAGTTAGTTTAGGTGGATGAAATGTTCATGTAAGTTGCATCTTTATGCAATTTACATTGTAACTTGGTGCGTTGTATTTTTTTTGCGACTAAAATTCTATGTGACTTGTCTACGGCAATTAAAGCAAATTGTACATAGTCACAAGTGACATTTATAACTAAAAAATAGTAAAAAACACTAGTTAATATGCAAATTCATTATAGTGAGAGTGTTTGGTTCAAGCATCTAATTTTACATCTATGCCTTCAAGTTGCTTTTCCTTTTAAAAAACAATTTTATCATGAAATATTACCTAAATTGGTGGAGAAAATGGAACAAGTATATGTTTTACAACAATTGGAAGATTGTATATCTATAATAAGTTTTGACTTATGGATGTCCAAGGGGGCACATGATTTTTTTACTCTTGTGATGAAATTCTTGGGAACTTATTGGTAGCGTAAATAAGTGACTATTGTGTTGTTTGCAACAATAAAAACTACTAGTCAAACCTTGGCCACCAATTTGATAGAATTGTTTGATCAATATGGATTGAGAAACAAAATTATTGCATATGCAAAAGATGAATGGTCAAATTTAATTACAATGATTTATACCTTGAAATCAAATGTTAAATGTGAAGTTTCAGGTTTAGATGAAAGTTTTTGAGGCACTTGTTTTGGCCATGTTTTTTTAAAGCATGTCAATATGCTACAATTAATGAAAAGGTTTGTAAAAAACCTTTGATGTATTTCTATCAAGTTTGTGCAATTAGAGTTGTAGAAATGTATCATTGAGCTTAAAAGTTGGGGAATGGAACAAGGCATGTTTAAATTTGAACATTTTCCCTAAACATTTGAATACTCCAATAAAACAAGGTGAAATTTTGATCTTTTATAGATTATTATTATTATTATATTTAAATATTTTTGTAATTCAATTGTGCTTGTTTAATTCATAACATTTATTTAATTTTGGTTGTAGGTTTGCTAGTAAAATCATTGTGTTCCAAGAGGCCTTGCAATTCAAGAATGTTATTATCCTTTCTTATAACATGCAAAATAATGTTAGAATTAATGGAAGGATGCCTCCTCTTTTTACTCGGGACATATTTCAAATAATTGTGAATTTCCTTTTTCATGTTGTAAGTGCATGTGTATTGAACTAATTTAATAGCCAATAGTTATTGTATGATGCATTGAAATGATTGTGGAATTGCCATTTGAGTTATCTTTCTTTGCTATCAATATTGAAAAAAAAGTTTGTGGTGTTCTAGAATTGGGGTGTAGTCACATTAATAAGAAACATAACAAATGTAATGCATGTTTAGTTTTTCACATTTAAAAGTGGTAATTTGATTTGGTGTTGAAAGTATAAGATTTATATATATAAATGTTCATAATATGTCATTAGAACATGTGAATTAATACAATTTTTTGGTGAATAAAAAACTTTCAAAAGCACTGATTAAACACTAGAATGCAAGTTTTTTTAGCACACAAAGGGCTTATAAATAAACTTCAATTTTTTTGAAAATTAAATCTATTTTGGAATCTTCACATAACCTTGACATAATAATATTAAAAATAAATTTGATTTTTTTTTAAATTAAATTTTTTCTAAAATTCCAAAAATAATCCTTGAAGCAAATGGATGTGGCTGAAGAGAAAAAATCTCATAACATGTTATGTTCAATGTTAAACCTCAAATTAAAAAAACTTTTGTTTAATATCTTTTTTTTATTAGTTGTGAAGAAAAGGTGAACATTGGTAAAGGATGTGATAGACAATCATTATATCCCATGTTTTTAAATGTTGTCATTACTTGCACCCAATGGCAAAATCATAAATTGAATGTGTAGATCAAACAAACACTACAACAAAAGGTGTCCCTATATGTTAAATGAATTCACTAGATTTTGAGTGAATTCACTGTTTGTAGTGAATGAAACCTAATGGGGAAATAATGAATTTACTGGTCCAAGGAACAAGGACTAATGAACTACGCCCACATTTTGTAATAGTGAAAAGATACAAAATCTAATCTAAATATATATATTTAACAAACTTCTAAGGAACAAGGACTAGTGAATTGCACCCACATTTTGTAATAGTGAAAAAATACAAAATTTAATCTAAATATATATTTTTAACAAATTTCTAAGGAACAAGGACTAATGAACTGCACCCACATTTTGTAATAATGAAAAAAAATAAAATCTAATCTAAATATATATTTTTAACAAATTCCCAACACAAGTGAGCCAACTATAAAACTTGTCAAGGACCTTTCGCACTTGGAGTTTGTTTGGGGTTATTAATATGTACTAACACCATAGGTGTCAACATTTAGAAATGGCTATTTTTTTTTAACAAAGACAAACATATGTGTCATCATTAGGAAACACCCATGCATTCAAACATGAACATGTTTGTCCCTATGGATGGCCCAATAATTTTTTTGCCCATTTGATACAATTACACCAACATCTTTTTTGGGCATCTTTTTAATTATTATTATTATTATTTGGTCACCCCACTTCTCTCATTCTCATTCTCTTGTCACTATCTCTCTTGCATATGCTTTCTTGTCACTAGATAAATGTTGTTGATATTTAACTATTATCAAATGGATCCCAAGAAAATCAAGTTCCCCTCTTCAGTGGTCGGCAAAACATGAAACTATATTTCCTATTGTTGGTTTTTTGACCTAATCTTTTTTAGGGATTGTTGAGTCACAAATTGAGACTAAAAATATATATATATATTATAATAATGATATTTACAAACTTGAGGAGATGTCATTTACAATCAAAAAATTTAGAAAGATTGATATTTATGGACAAAAATGATCAAATAACCTTCAATTTGATTGTAAACCACATTCCAATTCGGTGGCGCTAATTGAAAAGGATTTAAAATTTGAGGAGTTAAAAAAATTTGAAAATTCTTTTGAGCAGGAGGATGAGTTTTTTAGACATATAAAATGTTCCCAGAATTTATTTGATTTTGAATTTTTTTAAATAAAAATTTCAAAAAGCAAATAAAAAATTCAATGTTCAAAATAACAGAACTTTTGATACCCTTTGTCTAAGAAGAAGTGCCTTTGAAAACTGACTGGTATGCAATGTTTGAGAACCGAGATTTGAAACCCGGGGAATTTTTTATTTTATTTTTTCAATTTTTTTAAACCCTTCCTGGGTCCGGTTCTGAAAATCCCGCAAGTTTTGGATCCGGTTCTTACTCATGACAACTGGAACTTACCCAGCAAAGCGAGTACCCCCCCCCCCGCCCAACACTGGTGCTAGTGACCGAACGATTTTCATCCAGAATCCAACGCATTCTAAAATGAAAAGGTTCGTTTGTGAAGCCATTCTCGTTATTGCCTATGAAATCCCCCTCAACTCTTCGCTCCACAACGCAAGCATGCAAGCTCGGCTATGGCGGCTATTGCCGCGACCTCGTTGCCTTCACACCCTCGCTAGCAGCTTCTCCCTTCCATCCCACGGCCTGCTCAATTCGCGGCCTGCGCTGTCACATGATGCTCCTCTTCTATCCGGCGAGTTTTTTTTTCCTTCCTTTTCTTTTCAATTTCAACAAGCATATTGCGTTCTTTTTGCGGAATTAGGACCCGAAATTCTTGGTTCCTAGCCTTCATTTGCTATAATGCTGTGCTTGCTTTAATTTGACGCCGTGAATTCTAGTTAAGCTTGATTTCCATCTCTGCAAGATTTTCTAACAAGGAAGAAGGAGAATAATTCTCTGCGGCCTGACGAAAAGATACCGAGTTTCTCTTGCTTTCCATGTGCTTTTAAGGTTGGGGGGGGGGGGGGGGAATTGGGGAACCAAGTAGCCGTAGAAGAGAAAGAGAAACCATGAATCGAAATGCCTGGGAACATTGCGTACTTCTTCCTTAGAAGTTTCATTTTACTTGCTTTCTGGTTCTGTTCACTTTGTTTTTCTCAGCACATGAAAATCCTTTACATCTCGTAATGACGGATTCAGGAAAATTGTTTCTTTTGGCGATAGTAGTGTGTAAAAATCCTACAAACTCAATGGAATAGTTCAGTTTTGTTAAGACAGTTTCAATCTTCTGCCTTTCTTCTGATGTCATGGCACCTAAACCCTTGGATGCCTGATGAGTAGATTTCATCAATGAACACAGATGTTATGTGATGGCTATGCCCTGATAAGAAGCAAAAACGTCCAGTAATTGATTGAGTCTGACCAGTTTTGTCATCACCTTTAGTTTTGGTTGTTTTAGTTGGCTAATGTTGTGTGCTACCTGACTACAAATGTTCAGACTCCAATGCATGGCGGAAGGTTAGGAGTGCTACTGCAGCAGGTCCATCAGGACCATGGAACTTGCATGTGCCAACAATTCACAGTTTGCAACGTATGTGGATTCGCATTATAGATACACAGAGCTCATGAATGTTGTCTTCTCTTCCTATCACTCATTCTACATTCAACTGACACTGTTTTGTTTAGATTTTCAGAACAATTTCCATTAGGCTTTCAGCCCCCAAGTGAGACAATTTGTGGGATGTGAATGACTGAAAAATTTAAAAGCTTTTGACAGTACAGTGGGTGCTCCCTTTTGTGGATAGAACAGCGATTCAGCAGTTGGTCGTGACAGCTTCAGGGCCTGACAGACCAGGCATTGTAGCAAGGCTGACGAAGCGAGTTCTTGAATGTGGAGGTAATGTGGCAGAGAGCCGGATGGCAAGATTAGCTGGTGATTTTACCATTCTGATGCTAATCACATTTGATGTAACGTAAGTCAGACTTCAACATTTGTATCCTGTTTATTCACCTTTTTCCCCAACTCCTAATTTTAGGTTCATGTATCTGTGGATGAGAGTTAGACAAAATACAGCTGATTAGTGTTACAATCCTTGGAGGTTTTAGATGCCAGTCATCTGTTTTGGTCTTGATATGCACAGTACACCCAGCATTCAGTACCTTCAATGGGTATGTGAAGATTTTGTGGGTTCTCAGAAATGGTGTTTTGGATTATGGGTCAAATAGATGACAAAAAACCAATCATCAAGTTTGGCTAGGATTCAATGGGAATAGGTTCTGTTTGCGTGTCAGGCTACAGTGTGAAGAAGGTGTCTCTTTCTTAAGTCATGAGTAGGGTGTGTGCATGATACTGTACATCTGGGGTCTGAGTTTTGTGATCTCATG
>Ga0209208_10002029_pt1 | contig 28914 bp, 16 predicted proteins | sample S1TSphfallax_3_FD_187694 | JGI IMG/M metagenome (GOLD analysis project Ga0209208, IMG submission 187694) | Host-associated microbial communities from peat moss isolated from Minnesota, USA - S1T2_Fd - Sphagnum fallax MG (SPAdes) (version 2) | ecosystem: Host-associated > Plants > Peat moss >...
TATAGGGAGTATGGTGGTGGCATACTCCCGAGTCCGGGCCGTGGTGTGTCTTGTGGTCCGAAGTGCCCGTGGCTTGTCCCAACACCCAAGGGTGTCCCGGAATGTGAACTAACCACGTGGGTGGTTTGTTTTGATGCAGATTCGTGCTTGATCAACTAATACCTCTTCCTAGTCTAATCCCTGGGCTCCCAACTCGACCCTCTACCCCTTTCTAGAGTTGGAAGTCGGGAGCGCCTTCCGAGTCCCAACTTTCCGCAACTATACTTTGGTGAACCCTCAAGTGGGTTCACCCCGAGACTTGGAAGTGCGTCAACCAAGAACTATGAGCTCATGAGGCAACCACCATTAAGCAGTTCATCACTTGCTTTCATAATACTTACATTTACCAAAATTACATTACATTAGGACTAGTGTTTTTGTCTCAAATCTAAAATAAGCTACGTCCCATTTGCATAAAAAAAAAGAAACCTAATTGCCTTTTGTTTCAAAAACTTACAACCATAAAATCATGTTACATTTATGGCTCCAACAAATCAAGGAAAGAACCTAAAAAATAACAAAAAAAAGATGTTTAAAAAGTTCCAGAATAAAAATGACAACATCAAGACCTAAGGCACAATGGTGTTTTCTCTTGATTACTATGCTTCTCAATTGTACATGAGTTGTAATAGTCTCAAAGTCCAACTTCGTCGTGTAGTTTAAAAAACCAATGTACAACATAACTAATGAGATACATTATGTGTGTTTAGAAACATCAAAGATCCTACACAATTTGGAAGTCCAACACATGTTTCAGATGGACACAATCCAAGTGCATAAATAGATAGGTAGGTAGGTAAGATTATTTCATTGGTACAAGCCTTTTTTATTAGCTCATAGGATATGGTTCATGCATTTTGAATGTTTAAAGTGCAAACCGTGATAAATCCATTCTTTCACCTTAATATATACTTTACAAAATTGAACTTTTTGACAAATGTTATGAGATAAATCCTAATGAAAGAGAATCACAACATAATGTAACTCTAAGGTAAACAAACCAACCACCATACGCTTAAAAGATTCAAAGGAGGCTGAATCCTCACACATCTCTACTTTGCTTTTGATGTTTCAAGAACAATTGTGGCCTTCCACCTAATGTTTCTAGTGCCACAAAAAATGCCCAATTAGGTCAAGGAATGAGAAAAATACGAGTTGTTTCAATTAAAAGGGTTTATGTTCTATAAAAGGCCTATTAAAACAGTTTTGGATTTCAAGGTTAAATTTTTTGATTGTTGTTCCATATCCTTTGGAGTATACACCCAGTCCCTAGTTGACACACCCATAGGTTTTTATATCATTCAGAACAAACTAAAAATGAGGAAGATGTAAATAAGGTTTGAAACTAAAGAGGGTATAGATACTAGACAGATACCATTGAAAGAGGGGATAGGGGGTGAATCAGGCCCAAAGACAGGGTGAAGACATGGTGACTTTACAGATAACTCTATTATTCTCACAAGATTTGATTAATTAAGAATATGAGCAGCAGCGAAGGTTTCAGTAAGGCAAATTCAAAACTGGGGGGGTGAATCTCCTGAGGACCAATCCAAGTCAGAAAACCGGTTTGGTCCTTTCCTTTCTTGCTGTGTACTGTTTTCATCCTGACTTCTGATTTCGTCCTCAGTTCTGGCAAAATTGGGGCTGATCGGTACCCTCAGTTTGGGATACTGTACAGAGACCTCTAATGTGTTTGTGGAAGAGACAATTATTTCGTGGGTCAGTTCCAGGCGCGGGGGTTTCACAAAATGGGAACCAACAATGATATACCTACCAATATATATCTGGTCTGAAAACCACAAAGAACTGGAACTGCCCTGAAAGAAAGAATCCCCGCACACTGAAAAACACCCAAAATTAAGCTTGTATGTGTGAGGTATCCTTCCATGTAATTGCAGGGAATGTTGGGCTGCTCTTGTTGTTGCAGAATGTTGCAGAATATTATTTAGCTTTGATGTATTAGGACTAGCCTACTTACATGTGCAAAATTGCGTATTGATGTGTCAACAACTCATGTCTCTTATCCGTCCAAAGCTTCCTTTTAATTAGGACTAAGCTCAGGCATTAAAGAGTTTCAGCAGATGGTGTGCCATGCTTTCTTCTCCAGGATCTAACTTTGAAAGGACTCAAACACAACAATCTTTGACTACAGGTATGCCTACCACCACCACCACCACCACCCCATGTCAGTGCTGTTGTCAAATTTCTTGTTTGACTTGCATTACCTGACTATAGACTGAATCAGAAGAAGAAGATTGTTCAGGAAACAATCAGTTTCAGATTTGTGCCATCAATTCTATTTGTATTGATGTATGTAAACTAAAACTAGAGAATCAAGTTTCAAGGATTTCTAAATTAGTCTCTGGCAATTTGAATAGCAGGTTGCTCCCAGTTTTAACCATGACTATAAGTTATATATCCACACAATTCATCATGGAGCAAATCGGCAGCCGGCACTATCTTTGCAAAGTCTATGGAACTACTGATTCAGATGGCCCAACCTTTGAAAATTTCCATGGTCCAGACTGCCGTGGCCTGACCTATGCATCCTTCTTCACACATGACACCTGTTCACTAGCAGTTTGTTTTCTTTTTGGGGCCAATGTTCACTACCTGACTACACAAAAAAATAATATTCAGTGCAACTCATACAAAGGATATTTATGAAAAAAGTGCCAAAGTCATCAGATTTCAAGGAATTTTGCTTTCTGAAATCAGCATGTTTAAACAATGAGTTCCAGCAGGTCACCAAAACATAGCAGGATTCTTCAATTTTTCTTCATTCCTTTCTGACTTGTAGCCAAATTTGGCTAATTCCTCTCCCCAAAACATTAGAAAATTCTTTAAAAAAATCCTGCTGTTCACCAGGTTTTTGCCTTCATATCTGTGCTAACTAAGATTCCTTTCTCTGTTGAGCTGCTGCTTACTGTGAAAGCAGGGAGAGGCTTGACAATATATATTTTTTAAATCCTTATATGTATAACCATCTGCTAGAAACTGCATTATCAGTTTGGGCGCTGGTCAGGAACTATTACAATATTTTGTGTAAGAATTGCATCGAGGCTAGTCATAATGACCCAAAAAACATTTTTTTTGGGTAGTCTCGGTAGTGGGATCGATAGTATAATATCTTGGAGGAATACTGACACTGCAATTTGATTCTTGGCCAAACACACCAGTGCAGACTCCAGTGCTGCTGATCACTGATTTACCTTACCTGCATAACTTGTAGCCCTGGCAAAGCTGGTAGAACCAACAGCATTCACAGTTTTGAAAAGCTACAACAACAGGTTGACTAGCAACACGCTGGAATACTTAGTACAAGTCTAGCAGACAGAACGTGAATCACACATCCCGGAGATCTTATAGCTGACTATTAACAAAGCTACAAAGGCTCAAGAGATTTGACTCCCATGTTATGAGTTAGACTGACTGCCTTCTAAGAGTTGACAAATCTGACTGAATGTTTTCATCGGTAAGGCTATAATATGTGTTATGATTGTATCAAGGTTGCTGCTCTAGATCCTAATCAAAAAATTTCCTGAAGTCGTTATACCAAAGAACCAACTCTCAACATAAATTCTGAATCCAATGTAAATAGTTTGTCAGAAGGATTTTTTTGAAGGAGCTAGAATAATGGACTTTGAATATAAGTCAGCTCCTAATACAAAAGGAAGTGGGGGGCAATATTGTTTTCTATTGATATCTGACCCACTCCCCATGCTGAGCAAGGTTTATGTACACAATAACCCACAGCTCTAAGAGTTTCCCTAAAAGATTACTCATAGGTGAGGAGAGCTGAGCTGTGTTGCCTAGCGAGAGTGGACCCTGAAATCTAAATGTTTACTTGCCTTATAAGCTTGGAGATCTTGTGCCATGAAGTGAACATCCTTAGTGTAACCTCATCTCCAGGCGATGAGGTTACACTAAGGATGTTCACTTCATGTGGTCACTCTTTGTATATTTCCTGAAATGGAGATAAAGAGGTATTTTTTGGTATGCTATCAAATAATGAAATATTTAAAATTATTTCATTAAAATAAAAAATATTCTAACTATATTCTAAGTATATATTCATAATGAATTCTAAGCACCCTATTTACTTTTCAGTAAATTATATATTTGACTTCCTAATGAATTAGCTTTACACCTTTTTTTTTGCTCCATGGGAAAAAATAGAAATGACTTCCCAAGAGTAGCACCACCCTTTTGCACCCCTTTTAAAAAGAAGCCCATACGCCTCATGGGGCCAAGGAAGAGGTTCTTATCACCCATGAAATTGGTCAAATGTTTTTTTCCAGTTGTGTTTTTCTGGCCTTCTATGAATTGTACTCAAAAGTCTCTTTCCCTCTCCAGTTATAGAAGCAGAGGCCGGCATATCTTGAACTAAAAAGTACAAGTTGTCTCAGCAAGGGTGGAACCACCAGGTGCACTTCAGTCTTGCAGTTTGTATGTGTACCAGGATTGTATGAACATATGAACTACAAAACCTAATGAACACCCAATACTGTATCTCGACAACCTCATGACCTTCAATTAGGTTGGATTATTGGTGCCTTGGCTACCCATTTTCTACTTTCCAGATTTCAGTGTTTTCTTAAAAGAATTTTTGTTTGTAGCCATACTGGTGATCATCCATAGGAAGATGTAGAAAAAGTGGCTATCATCCTAAAGAAGATTTAGCCAACTCTGGCTATAAACCAGATATGAAGTATGAAGTCAGATAGGTGAAATGTGTTCTTTGCTTAGGAATATAATTTTAAATCCATTAAAAAAAAAGTGTATGAAAAGGAAAATTAATTGATTATAAATTTCCTAAAATACTTAAACTCTAAGCCTAGCCTAAAGGCGAAACCTTAATCTGAGAACACTTAGAACATTGCATAAGCAGCTGCACTTAAACATATAGCGACATAGCTCTCATGACTTCAATGCACATTAGGTAAGATCTAATCATGTATTGGGGTGCACAATTGGCCCTCCCATTTGGCCTCCAGTTGCTGTTGTCATTGGGTGCTTCAAATTGGGTGCACGTTATTTATGGGCGTTTTATGAATGAAGTTGTGTCCTTGCAATTTGGTGTTATTTATCAAGGTCCAACTTGGAATTAGGTTACTTTTCCCCAATCTTGTTGTTGCAAATTAAATTGAAATGTGCAATCTTGCTTGTTTTTTTCCAAGAATCTTTGTCATCTTTTGGAAATAAGAAATTGGGAAGAAATTGGGATTAAAAAAAAAACTGGTATACAGTCAACTAATTCCTCTCTTTGTTGAAAATTTCCAATTCTTGACATCAAAGAAATGAAATGAAAGGGGGGGGGGGGGGGGGGAGAACCTGAGTATCACCCAAACACAGAGCCTAAAATTTTGCCCAAGATCAATGTGAAATTAATTTGCATCTGAACTGGGAAAAAGTTCCTTCACATTAGCTACAGGTCTCATTCAATGCATAAACTGGATCTAATGTAGGCAGGTCTGGTGGATCTTCTAACTTGTGGTCCCTGTAAATGCAGTGTGCACATATTATTACAACAAATAACAAGTGGCCCACATAAGCTACTTACCACATAAATAGCCCACTTCAGTGGCCAACATAAGTGACACCTAACAACGAACTTAACCGTATCATTTCATGTTGAAGCTTTGCAATAAATGCTAGTTAGTTGTTCCACTAGCCTCAACTGGAACAGGAGTGTAGCCAACCATTGAGGTCCACTTTGTGGGTAGGGTCCACATCAGGAGATAATACTAGGTCCACTTATAACCACAAAGCTCCGGCTTCCTTCAGTCGAGGAACAAGCGTACCGTTGATGTGCGTGGCCATGACCCGGTCCAGACCTCCTAAGAGCTTGCCGCCAACGAACACAGCCGGTACTGGCGGCGCTGCTTGTGACGATTGATCCCCGGTGCCCGGTACAGCAGCAGCTAGCCGCATCAGTGCCTTCTCCAGATCCCCACTAAGCCCACTTTGCAGCTCATCCAGTTCGTACACCGTCGGACCCACACCCAAGCTGCAGAAGAGACGCTTCACCACATCACACATGCTGCACCCGCTCTGGCTGAATACCACCACTGCATTCTCTGCCGCCAGTTTCTCTATTTTCTCCATTGCAATCGCAGTTCGCTCATCCTCGCCTGCAATAATATTTCGACTCATATTGTCGAATCCAGCTGCTTTCTTGCCTGATCCCAACTGCTTGTGATTTATAGAGCTGCAGCTGCGCTTTTCATGATTCTGCATGCTGCCCGCTCCACAGAAACAAAGTCGTTGATTGCAGCCTAGAAAAACAAAGTCTCTTAGATAGATAGATAGATAAGATATAGGCTCATTCATGGATGGGGTTCCAAAAGGAGTGCCTAATATATAGATATTGATGTACGCAACTACTACAATTTTGTGATTTTTCAACAGGTTTGTATTGCATTTCTGACACATTTTTCACACATTCAAAATAAGTCCAAGGTTCCTTACTGATGATGATATGAGAAATCATATGAGTAAAGTGTTGTTGTTATGTTAACACTACCATTGGATACGAATGTGCTGAAAAAAACATGTTGAAAAATGAACATATCAACATAGCTGCATCATATCAACAACAGCCCTCGATAACATGCACAATCATATTCACATGTGAAGGATCATCATCACTACATGAGTTATCTTAACTTGAACTATTCAATTTTCCTCACATAAATTTGTCTGGTATACATATCATTTGTAAAAACTAAGGGACAAAAAGTGCTGAAATCTTTTTTCCAGGAAGAAAGAAAGAAAAAAAAAACCGCAACCGTGAATGAGCCCATAGATATATGTTGTGGGGTCGCAAAAACAATGAGAGCTTCAATGGGGTGCAACCAATCGTGTGGATCAACCTCGTAATTTTAGCAGCCTGTCATGATGAAGCTATTAATCATAAGGTCAACTGCATTACTAGCGAAGATCTAATTGATAGCTTAAATTCTTCCAGGCGTTGATAAAAAATGCTGAGTCAGAAATTTAGCTGGAGTTCACAATCAATTAGGGGCTGCAGAAGCACTCAATATCAGAAAAGTCTGCAGCTGGGTCCGAAAGAGACGTGGGGTACAGTTTGGAAGAGTTGCAACGCACCTTGTATGTGGCGTCGATGCTGCAGTGGTGCCACTAGAATGATTCTAGAATTATGAAGGGACGAGCACCCGGACTCAGCACTTTCAATTTCAAAACAAAAAAAAAAATGCAATGCAGCCACCCCAAAGCTTGGACGTCAGTACTAAAATGCCTGTAATGGATATAGAGATATCTCCTGCCTTAATAGATTTCCACCAAGGTTTAGAGCCCTAAACTTCCTCAAGCTCTTCACTTGCAATGGAAGCAGCTTATAATACAATTGTCGACCCCGCTTCTGTCCGCAATCGGCGTGACACATGCATTCGGCGGTAAACTGGTACTAGAGCACTACTGGGTTTGCTTTTGAGAAGGAAAAAACAACAGTGTTTACAAGCAGAGCTCGGAAACTTCCCATTTCTGACTTCCCGCGTGTGCCAATTTATCATATGTCAGATATTAATATTTTTCTGAAAGGTTCTTAATTTTAATATTTTCTGAAAGGTTTAATATTTATATTTTCTGAAAGGTAAATTAATATTAATATAAAACCAGAAACAAAACAACACCTTTCACAAAATATAGGTTTTTTCTTTCTTTCTTTCTTTCTTGTTTGGAACCAGTGTGTGCGTGTGTGTGTGTGTGTGTGTGTTTTTAACATTTAAGTTTATTATTTATTTTTGAAGCGAAATTTTGCCAAAATAAGAGAAGAAATTTAGGGCTGTGACCTTAAGTTTTTTTCTTCTTGTTTGGAACTCGTCAGTGGTTTTTTCTTTTCAATTTTGTGATGTAGCCAATTTGCTGCTGGCGATCATCAAAAGAGAAAAAAATTGCCAAATTAATCTGGCTATAAACCAGATGTGAAAGTACACAAATCTATCAATCCTTTTATATTTTGGCTACTCTGCTGGATCCTATTGCAGACATCTGAGGACTTTTCTTTTTCTTTTAAATTTCGGAATCTGACAAAAATTTGGGCCATTTTTCACAAAATTTATCCTTTGTATGTGTCAAAATCATATTTTTCAGGTTGAGAAAATTCAAATTTACCAATTTTTGTGATGTGGCTGTGGTGGCAATCATCCAAATTAGGCTATGAAAAAATATGGAAGGACATTTTCTTCACATCCTTACATAGTTTTGGCTACCTGCTTGAACAATGTATTGAAATCTGGAAATTAATTTCTTAAGATTCTTTTAAACTTTGGCAATTCTATTTGAAAACAAAATCATTGAATTCAAGACAAAAATATTCAAATTTTTGGCAACCATGAGATTTTGCACCCAAAAAATGGCTGGTTTGGAACTCTCTCTTCTCTTCTTTACAATGGGAATCTGCCTTTTCTGTGCTGAAAAATTTCGCATCTGGGGTGATTTATTTATTTTTCAGAAATAGGACTATTTTCATTTTTATTATCGGGTTTCTAATTGCCAAATTTGGACCCTATTTTGGGAACAATCGATCACCCAGATTCTACATTAAGTTTCAGTAGGTAGCCAACAAATTGAAAGGGATCCTTAAATATTGCTACTTGAAGATATCATTTTTTTTTAAAATACCAAATTTGGCTAAATCATGTTATGGATGGTCACAACTTCTGTTCCCAGAAAAAATTAGCTCCAAATTTTATTTTTCAAAAAAATCTCTGATGGGAATTAGAGGCTACTCATGCATGTTTTATTTGTTTGAGTTTATTAGGTTTGATAGTGTTGGCCCATTCATATAGTAATGTAATGTATTTAAATTATACAGGTATATAATGTAGACTTTTGAGTTCACATAACTTCCACATTTCAACCATATGGAACTGCATGTTGATTTCTTCTTTAGGCTTTAGGGTTTACCTATGTATGGTGGGATTTATTATCACTCCATCTGAGTGTATAAAGCCCACCTAAATCCATGTAGGTGTATAACACAACATCAATTAAGTGTAAAATCATGTAAGTTCATATTACCTTACCCTAAGGTCAGTTTCATCATTAAATAATCCTCAAAATAGTGAAATGAAATTTTGTGAAAATATGAAGTTGACATGTTGAAAATCATCATGATTATCATAGGTTACACTCTGAATAATTTCACTATTCATGCAACAATATCATAATAGATCATGGAAAATTCAATAATTTCATTTTTTTAAAACGAATTAATTTTTGAAAAAAACAATTATTCGTTTGGTCAATGTGGAGACTAACCCTAGGCTACAGTATGTCATGTAAAAAACATGTACCTACTTTTTTGGGGCTAGGGAGGGAAGGGTGTGGGACTAGTTGAAAAGTTTCCAAATTGTCTTTGGTGATGGGCCAATCAAAGTGCCCTTGTAGAAAAAAAATCAAAAAGCAAATGATTTGGGATGCATCACAACCAATTAAATTGATTAATACAAATCACAACAGGTAACGAAGTTCTTTAAAAACTTTAGGTAAAAAATGGTGATTAAAAATTTTTGTTCTACTCAAGCAATGATGTGGCGCAACACACACCCAAGATGCACTCAAGGAATTGCATTCAAAATATTCCCCAATAGTACCACAATTCGTTCCATATCCTTGACCCAAACACCACAATTTATTCCATATGGTTGGCCAAAAATTGTAATCTAAATAAATCATGATAAAGTCACATTACATTCATAATCACTCCTGAATAACACGCTTGGAAATTTTCAATTTGACTAAGGCATGAATACATGAGCTTTCTTATGAACTATAATCACACCTGGTCTACCAAAGGAATTTACCTACCTAGCAACCTACTTCCTTATGTAGGCTACCTATATACTCTCCTACCTAGGCCCCCATCCTACCTACCTTTTTACTTTACTTATCTATCTATTTACCTACCTACTTAAATTACCTAGCTAGGTCACCTTCAATCCTTATTTATTTAGGCTACTTAAAAAAAGCAACCTAGAATAGAAATGTTTCTTTCGACTATGTCAAAAATAAAAAATAGGGGACCAAATTAGTTTATGTCAAAATTATGTGTCATTTCCAGTTTGGTCCCTATCTTTTCATGATCTAAAAAAGATTGTCACAATTTTACGCCCTATTGTGATTGGATAAGAAGTCAATTGGATATTTCTCATGTGAACACGACTTCGTTTTAGGGTTTTGATTTTTGTTTTGAGTAGTCGTCAACTTCTTCGTGCAAACGGCAAAGTTTATGTTATCATTGTTTGTTAGTGGTTGCAATGACTGCTTGGAGAAGATTTGTGAGTTTGAGTAGGAAACTTTGTTTGTTTATGTGTCATGTGAAACAAGTTGGCAACAAGTAATGGGTGGCCAAGGGCGTTGTAAGCATTCAATGGAGAGGAGAAGTAAAACACTATAGGATGAATACAAGAAGGGGAGTTCAAGGGCCAAAAAAAGGAGGTTGGTTGGTTTTGTTGAATTTGTTGTAAAATGTGTAGAATGAGAAGCTTGTAAAAATCGGTAGTTGTTGTTTGATTTCCACTATGCCAGTGACTACATCATGGCAGGCTTCATGTTCTTGCTAATGTTAGGCTCTATAAGGGGTTGATGTTGAGGGTTCATGATGCATAAAAGAGGTCTGAGTTGTAAAATTAGGAGCATGTAGAGAAATGTATCTGCATGGTATCTTAGTGGAACCTTTCTTGAAATCTAATGAGTAGCGCATGTGTATGAATGAGAGCTAAAAACCTTAATGGGGTATCCTTGGGTTGGGCAGAATGCAAGTAAAAGAGGAATAGAATGGGAGAGATTATAAAAAAATATTCATAGACCTTTTTATGCACAAAATTAGGCTTTTCCTAAGTGGTTACAAGCCAACTTAGCATATATTGCTCATCCTTGGTTCATACCTAGAAGCCAACATGTTTCTAAAGTTAAGCCAAATATTTTTCTTCATTATCTCATATGGTAGAGGGATGGTTAACAACTCATAATGGACCAACTAAACATTGAAAGCTTTGACCTCAAACCAAACCCTATTAGCTCATGCACTCACAATGTGTGGAACTGTTCTTGGCAGCAGTTTGAAGGATATCACTATAGTAATCTAGAAAAGATTATCAAGTATGTGCTATTTAGATATTCACATGGGTATGGAGAATCGTGTTCTGCTAAGACAATAGCACCAAGGGGTTGTAATAGTGCCGGATTGGTAAGATATAAACTACAAGAATTATTACACATAGTTTTAATGTCTAATGAGAGCAATTTGAAATTGGGAGATATTTTTTCTACCGTTTTCTTTTTGTTACACTATGTTTAGTTTGGGCCAAACTAACTATGTAGCCCCCTCATGTCTGTGTTATTTTAAGGATATCTCTATTGTTAATCTTTTTTTACAAAGTATTGTGCAATTAAACCTTCCATTCTTATCTGTTCAATAGGAACACCATAATTGAAAGAAATTGTATTTCAATACAAGGTCATGATATGAACTTTCATTGCCCCCAAAGACATAAGTATTCTATTTCAAAGTTCATTAGGGTTTGTGTTTAATCAATCACATAACAAATTGAACTCCAATAATATCAATGCACATGGATTCATTATTTTTACAAATTCCCTAACACACTTTTATGTGCAATTATGTTACTAAATGATCAATTTGGTAATTTATTTATTTTAAATTAAGCTTTTTTTTTTGCAACTAGTTTTTAGAATATAGACCAAGTAAAGCATCATCAACGAAACCAAATGTTTAATAGATATAATAATCATTTTCTATGTTGAGAATATTGGATGAATATATCAGCAATAAAACTCAGGGAATGTTGATGCATGCATCCAAATATATTCATCCATTTGTCAATCGAGAAGTCATTCCAATATTGAAAACTTGACTACATCAAACAAAAGAGGGAAGACATACATGTATGGGGTCTTTGAGGCACAAAGGAATGTAAGTCTTGATCAACTTTTTTTAAAATTTGGAAATACACAAAGAAACAAAAAGAATTCACCATATCACCCATTATTGGTCTTGCAACCATAGCTTGAGGTCACAACCAACTCTTGGGAATGATATAGAAAAATGTTTTTCCTAAGTTGAAGTAATTCAAAGGTTTGATAAAAAAAACATTGGGCCAAATATAAGGGACATGGTGAAGGGCATGGTGAAGTTTAGAATGTAACATTCCCTTGAAAACCAAGGGAGGAATCAATGGGAAGCATTCTTAAGACTTTCAAAATGCATTCCTTCTTTGGGAATTGAGTTTTGTTACTAGTTTTAAATGTTCAAATTAGGATTTGAAGGACCAATTTTTTTTTAATTCCTATACTAAGTGTTCTTTGGTTTAGCCAAAAAAATGGAATAAAATAGTTCTATGAAATTTCTCACATTTTTCAAACAACATTATTTTCAAAAATCATTTGAAAATATTTAAAGGTGCAAAATTGTCACGATGGGTTTTGCTCACCCAAATTATATTTTTGAAAGCAAAATCATGTCCAATTGAAAAGCTTGAAATGACCTTGGAAAGATTTTGATGCAAGCTAGATGAAAATGATCTTACAATTTCATGTAGTTATTGCTTCAAAAAGTTGAATGAAGCTTCAAAGTCCCAATTTCCAAAAAGATGGGTAGGAAGTCTTGGAAATTCAAAGCTATAAATCAAAATAGTCCCTATTGGGAACTATAGAATCTAGAGGACTATATTATGAGGAAAATACTACATTCTTGAACATGGGTCCAAGTTATGGTAAAGTCTATGTGAGTTTGTGATGAATGTTGAATTTCATTTTGGCAAACAATCAAATCACTTCCAGATGGGTGAAATGGAAGCAAACCATCCATGTGCTCTATTGATCTTATAAAAAATCTATTTCCAAATAACTAGGATTAAATTATTGTTAAAAAAAAACAAAAGTATATCCCAAAATAGGAGGTAAATTTGAGTTCAAATCTATTTCAACACAAAATATTCAATGACATGGACAAATATACTAGGATAGGATATTTCATTTTCCATTGGCTAGAACATATTTAACAACTAACTTACAAAAATCCACACTCCAAAATAGACTTCACAATTAATGGCATTGAAAAAAGTTAAGTATTTCTTTGGAAAAAATGTGGGAGCTAAAAATTATTGCACATTATTGAATCCAAACATCTCATCTTGGATCATCCAATTAAAAACATTCAATGTACAAGACAACTTTATGATGTGTTTTATTGCACTAATTTACATCCGACCTTGACATTGAACAAAATAATTTCATTGTCTATTGTGTTCCCATCCTCATGTAACTGAAATCTTCAAGACATGTTTGCAATTTGTGTCTTAATAATCTCAAATCTTTTGTCCCCTTGTTTCACTTCTGGAAAATTAAGGAACATGCTTTAGGGTTGGATATTTCCATCATTGCAAATTTAAACAATTGCCATCAAGACCATGTACAAGTCAGTTTTGATTCAATAAAATTTTGAACCTTTCCCAAGTTATATTGATTTTAACATTTGCATATATGAAAGGATCTAGTAAACATGTTCATGAACATTGAATGTTTTTATTTCTAGGAAAAAGTCTAATACAAAAGTCCAAAAATAAAAGAAACATGTGGATTTCCAACAAAACAAATTTCAATGACACTTCGCCCCATGGACTTGCACTCCATATATCTTGGAGCCAATCCTCTTTTAACTGCCACAGAGAGGGTAAGATAGTGAGCCAACCCTCCCCTAATGTTTGACCTCTAGGTACCATTGCCCAAAATGGTTTTGAATGCATAGAACTTAAGTGGCAATCTTCATGTAGAGTCGGTTTGTCTATAGGAGGTCAAACTAACATGGTTTAGTGGTGAATTACACTCACAATAGCTTACTTATGACATAAGTTCATTGGGTAAACATCTCCATGTGATACACCTTTTACATATTGAAGAAGTGCAAATCTTTTTCCAAAATCAATTAGGCAAAACCAAACAAGTATACATAATGATATTTCAGGTCATAAATTCAATTCACAAAACAAAAGCATTGATGATATAACTTCATACATAAATGAGAGCATTTATGTTAGAAAGAAAGAACCTATTTGTTAGACCATTATCCACAAACTACTTTTCAAGATCATCCTTAAATTCCTTTTGTTACATTCTCTCTTTACAAACTCATTAACATTATCATGAAGAAAAACTTTGCTTGATCAAATTTGGAGCCTTGTAAGATGGATTCACTTCCATGCTGTCTATGAAGTCTCCATAGCTCTATGGCCTTGAGTAAAGTCACCACTTTGAACCTCCAAACAACAAACTATTCACGCATGCTTGGAAAGTGAGCATATGACCTTCTGGATCATCAACATCTGCAATAGTGACCTTGTCCTTAGAATTTTACAAATTCTAATTGTAGCACAACCATGCTGCAAAATGGAGTGTATGCACAAACAGGTACAAACTATTGAAGAATTCTTAAAGGCAAAATGACTTTAGATCATAGTGTACTAAGAACAGCAGAGTATATTTTGGAAAATATTGGAAGTACAGAAACAAGACTTTTTTGAAAGCAGTGTAAAAAAAACACTGAAGTACAAGATAGGTCAGATACCCTAGGTTGACATGTGGCACATCTGAGAATTGACACATCACATTCTGCCAATCGGGTTCTTGGTTTAGGGTTTTCTTAGGGTTAAGATTGCACAGTGTAAAACAGAGGTATGTCTATCTGGTGTAATTTACAGGTCTTCACAATCGGATATATTTCAGTGTTATTCAATTATTTGATTTTTTAAGTAATCGATAGTTCCAGTTCTTTAAAATTTTCAGAATCAAAGAACCATCGGTTTCAGTTTTTTGAGGAAAAATCAGAATCAGAGAACTGTCAGTTCCAGTTATTTCAGAAGCATCAAAGAACCAGCAGCTTTGATGACCAGTGGTAAGAAAGGTGATTTTTTGAAATTTTCAAAGAAATTGAGAACCGAGGATCTATACCAAAATCAGTTTCTTTTCACCCCCACCAGGTAAGGCAGTATATACCCAGGTTGATACCCAGTGAGTATCTGCAGCAGATTCTAATAACTGCACAACACTGGTATATTTCATTCCAAGGAGGGTTCATATAGTCACAAAGGTTTGCAACAGCCATTGATTCTACCTCTGTCTTGTTTTAATCTCATCCATTAGCCTCCCCCTTTTACAACGGGTAAGGCCCTCGGATGAGGGCATCACCAGAAATGGGTCTGCACTCAGCTATCCACAATTACATTGACTCATGTTTCCACTAGTTGTGACAATGGCATGAGAAGCTTCACAGGCTCCAATTTCAATCCTGCAGCCAATAACTGACCTGAGAGTCACCCAGGCTCACATATCATAGTTGTTATTGGAACCTCTGATTTTGAGACAGAGTTTGATGCTGTTGATGCTTGCAGGGTTATATGAAACTTGGTTATATGAAGCTCATGAAGTTTCAGAGACCATCAATCAATTAGATGTTAGAACTTTTCTTCTTTAAAGGGGGAAAAATTGGGTGTCTAAATTATTTGTCTGTGGGTGAAAGGAAATAGTTATGCAACACTCTACCACACCCATAGCTTATTTGCTGCACTAAGGAAACACCCAGTAGAGACAACATCACAACTCAGAGGGTTTAGGGTTTAGGGGTGATCCCTGGGACACAGGAAGGGGGCTGAAAGAAAGGACTTGGACAATTCATTCTTTGGCGTGGATCAATGTGCTCCTCTCAAAGAGTTACAGACATTAGCTGTCAGTTATGCGCTTTGATTCATCACTGCACACAATCTCTCTTTCTCAGGAAGGATGATGCCGGTCTTTGGTACATGCTTGTTTGTTTCCACAAATCAATGAACTTGCCTGATCAAATGTAAGTCCTAGAGGCAATCATCACTGCTGCTTACCACTTGCTGATCACTAGTCAATTTTATGCTACACAGAAGGTTACTCCATTTATTTGATTCAACTGTGACTTGTGAATGAATTGTATGAATGATCCATTTGGTCAAAGTGTTGTGGATAGTTGAGCAGATGCTAGATCAACAAGGATGCTGAATCAATCCATTTGGTCATAATCAGATGGACAGTTGAGCATCTGACCCACAGGTGGTTGAGCTGATGGGAGATCAACAAGTTGGATACAAAAATCCATTTAGTCACAATCTCATGGATAGTTGAGCTGATGCTAGATTGACAAGAACATTGAACCAATGTCAAGTATGGAAAAGTGTGATGGTCTCATCTTAAGGATATATAAAGTCACAGAATTTCATGAGGACTTCAAGGTATTTGTAATGAGAATATTGGAGTTCAATTTATAGATGGTGTTGCATCTACTTACCTCCAATGACTAGAATAATTTTTTCCAATTCTTCAAGCAAGGTCAGTCATGTCCACAAAGAGTGGCATAATTGCCTCACACAGACACACTATCATGGTGGTCTGATAAAACATCATGGGTTCACACATGTTTTGCTAGACACCACTGCCACTAAACCCTAAACCCTAAACCTGGACTTTCTCAAATTGATGTCATCAATACACTAACCTGATGGTGTTGCATCTGCTGCTGGTCACCTCACTCATGACTCTGTCTGTGCATTTCTACATGCATAGCCACTGCTTTTATTCCTGTACCCACCATCCTCATTATCACTGATGTCAAGGTTTCACAGATGTTGTTTTTGGCAGATCCACCTGAAATTTGACACAGTAATGCAAAACAAGCTCAAATTGCAGAGGCTAGTTTTCAAGACTATTCTCATTCCCATATAATTTCTCATTTGTGCAAGGCAGAGAATGTCCTTGCAATGGCTTCATCCTTTCAAATCACTTGTAAACCATTTTGGATGTGGTAAACATTGGTTGCTGAAGCCCACCAAGTTCTAGAAAGTACCACCAAGGCTCATTAGGGAAGCAAGACCGAAAATGGATCACCACTAATAATTCTGTGCAAGAGGTTTTTCAGTCACCAGAAGAGTCTGAAAACTTTATGCATTGAGTAGTTGGACAATTTGGAATTTACAACAGCAGCAAAGACAATACCATTGTCCGGTAGATTTTTGAAAAAGAAGAGTCACTTTTCTGTTCTGGTCAGCCTTAGCACAAACTATTCAACAGGGCGAATGAAAGTCAGCAGTCTTTAAATGGTTCATTGCAAGTAGATGGATACAGTCAATTTGGAAGGAAATTGCATACAATTCACTTCATGGGTTCACTTCAGTATTTGGTTGTGCAGAAGTCTCACTGCAACTTATTACTGAAGTTCTTAGAGCAGCTCCACCCATGCTCAGTATCTGGCCCTCTAACAGTATTTCTCACATCCAAGATTAGTTGTTTACTCTTTCTTAACCTTGCCCAAAAAACTGAAACTGGGCGTGCAAAAGCTGGGAGACTACCAATAGCAACCCATCTGGACCAATCAAACAATCTAGCCAATCAGCAGTAGGTGTTAGCCTTTAGGGTGTGCTGAGTCTTTTGCCAGCCTCAGCATCATGTGCAAAATTGCTGGGCCAAAAACACTTTGCTGAGCCAAATCGACATGTTTTGACTTTTCTTCATCCAAAATATGTTGGACGGTGCATCAGTGGAGTTGCTCTTTTGGTGTACTGAAATGTATGAATTTATGTACAAGAGATGGTGATTGAAGGAGACAACTCTGGAACTATTCCAAACATAGTTATTACACTGGGAATTAGGGTGAGCAGTACTGAGCTGAAAGGTCCCATGATATCAACTCATAATTTGTTGGATTTCAGCTGATCACCAACCCAATTCAACATCAAGAAAAAGAGCCTGGGGGAGAGGTGATGGAATTGACAAGTAAATCTCTTTATGTAAGCTGAGAATTTCTGTCTGCAACAAGAAGTTGGCACCCAAAAGCAACATAGGTATTACCAAAAGTTGTGCAGACTGACATTTGATTCACCTCAAGTGGTTATGATTAACTGGTGCCATTTATACCATGCCAATTTAGACTCCTAGAGAGCAAATGAAGAGGACACAATCATCTCATAATAATTAGGCCACCAATGTTCAGGGAATTGTTTTTCAATTTTGTGATATCAAAAGTTTCAAAATAGAAAAACTAGTCAAATTTACACTAGAAAAACAAAGACTTCCACATATTTTTTTTAAAACAACAAATTTTTTTGGGAATAAAAACACCCTCCTATTGTGGGGAGGGCGAACAACTAATAAGTTGGATGGACTGTTATGCAAGGATTGTACTTAAAACTTAAAGATCATGAGGGTGGAAACAACTCAAGTATTATCAGATGCCTATTGGGCTGGGTGAGAATTAGGCCCATAAAAAGACATGGAGATGAATTATTTCCTGAAGTGTGAATGTGCAAATTTTCACTCAAACCTTGAGTGCCCAAAGCAAAGGATGATCAGCTGCAAAACAAGAATGGTACAAAGCCTACTAACAAAGTATTATCACTGATTTACTTGGCAAGCAGCCCATTGATCACCATGGTTGCAATTCTTGGCACATAGATACCGTTGCACTCCTAAAAGAACATCAACCACTTCTCATTTGTTCAACCAATTCATTCAGGTTCCAAACACCATTACCCTGCTCCCTCCTTAAATTCTGATTTGTTTTCACTATTCAAAATACATCACAATAACAAAACAACTCACCATCTCCTCTTTTTGAGCCTTTCATCCAACATGATTCTATAAGTTTTGCAATTATCTTTCCATGATTCCAATACCCTTTGTATTTTGAACCCATCATTTGTTCTCTCAAGCAAGACATCCAAACTCTCTCACCTTTGAACACTATAATATGGAACATTCACCAGAACCAACAACATGAAACTTGTACACCTTCCATCTGCCCTTGACATAACATGTCAACCACTACTCCACACTTGCTCTCTCTTCCTTCAACTCATCATTGACAAATTGAACTGAAGCTGAAAGAGACTTTGGCACCAGATTATGAGGAAATTTTTTTTCTGAAATTGCCATATTTGGACAATTGGTTTCAGTAGGTTGCCAAAATATAGCAGGATTCTTAAATTTTTCTACTTTCCTTTCCTACCAAATTTGGCTAATTCCTCTTGTGATGATTCCATCACTAGTGTGGCTACATCACAAAATATTGAAAAAAGAAACCTGATTACAGTTATGAATACTTTTAAACCATTACTCCAAATTGAAATTTGGTATTAGTTGCAGCCTCTCATCTCTTCTTTTTAAAAGGAACTTTTATTTCTGACATTTTCTTGTTGAGACAAAGTCAAAATACTTCTATTCTAATACAACAGGGCTTGATTTTGTGTTCTGGAAAATTGGATCAATCTTCATCTCAGGACCATGCAACACAATTCCCATAAAGTCCACTTGCAAGTCGGGTGGAGGCTAATGCTTAAATGAGTTGTTGAGACTACCTATAATTTGGCAAGCAAATCAACCAGTGCAAAGTCATTGTACCTGAAGGATTGTTCAAATTTGGTGGACTGAAATCTTTCAACAATTCATTTCTGTATGCATCACATGATTGAACAATGAAGACCACATGGATACACTACTAGACTACAGGACCACAATTAGAACCTGAAATCCCTTGCCACCTAGAGCACCCCTAAATGAAAATTTTGGGTTTTGCATTGTACCCAGAAAAAACCTAGTAATGAAACTCCACAATTAACCTCTGGCCTTATGCATTTTGAGGTGTGGAAAGTTGAAACATGGTACCCACCTATGCCCCCTAGTTTCAAAAATTCAAAGTTCAATTTCTTGCCCATCTTGATTTACATGTTGATCTATGCTTGCTTGTTGTTTAGATTTTTTTTGTTTTGTTTGTTCATAATTTCTTTTTTATTATTGTTATTAGATTTTTGAGTTGTTTCTTGCTTCTTGACCTTTGTTTAATAGTTTTTGTTGCTTGTAGATCTTCTTGGTTTATAAACATATATTAGTTTTATTTTTGTAAGTTTAATATTTCAAATTTTCTAATTGCTTTCTAATGATTTTCATGGATTGTTCATTCTTTTTTATTCGTTTGTTATGTCAAGGTTCAAGTCCTTGCAAGGACATAATTCATTATATTCATTTCATGAAATCTAGTTTGTCAAGTTTTTAAAAGTTTTTAAAACATGTTTAGAGATTTGAAAGTTTTGTAAAATTTCAAAAGTTGAGTTGTAAGGGTATGTGCAAACTCTTTTTAAACACAAGAAATTTGAAACTTTCGAAACATGTACTTATTGATTTATTCTTATTTGAAATGAAGTACAAGGGGTTGAAACATGTTTCAAGGGTATGAACTTTGTATCATTAGAAACATCCCCTTGAAAGATAGCATTGTGTAATGCAAATAGAAATACAATTTTTGATAGATGTTGCGAAAAGGAGCTTACCATTCACAATGCAATTTGAAGACCTAAATCATGTCTTATTAAAAAAATTCACACACCATTAAAAACTCTCAACATGTGTTATAAGATAATGGAGTCACATGCCACATTTAAGTGAAAACATGATAAAATTAGTTAGCATTGCCTACTTAGGTGACCACTCAAAAAATAGTGAGTTTGCTTGTCAAGATGATGTGGTAAACTAAGATTAATTATAAAATGTGATAGACTAGAAACTCCATGATTCTTAAAATGCCCAAAAATATTTCTAACAAGAATATATTATTATTATTATTATGTAAAGGTGTGAATAATTATCATATATTATTATGTTATTTTAAAGCATTTCAAGTCATTTAAAAATGAAAAAGATTACAAAAAAATTAGTTATAATGCTTTTGAGTACCATATATTCACTAAATTCATTCCAAATAATTCCACATATATTCATAATATATTAGAAATATTGGCATTTACACATGTGTTAAAATTTTGCAACATTAATATAGTTGTTGACATTAAACTATAAAAAACCAAGCATGCTAATTACACTTGGTGTGACTCCTATTAATATGATTGCACCTATTTGGTTAAGGTTTGTAGAAGTTTTAAGCCTTTAAGCATTGGAGACTTTACAATAGAACATCATGCTAAAATAACATGTTTTAAAACATGCCAAGATGGTATTATATGATTTAAAATATGGCATGAAAAATTAACATGCTAAAAAATATGCATGGAACATGTTGGAAAGGGCTTACATCTACATGCCAAAAACATGCGAGGAAGGACATACATGCTTTGAAACATGATTGAAACATGTTAAGGAAGACTCACATGCTTTAAAACACAATGAAAGGGGGTTACATGTTCTAAAAGATGCATCGTCCTTACACATGTTAGGAAGGATTTACATGTTCTAAAAGATGTCAAAAAGGGCTACACACTTTCAATCGTGCATGAAACATGTATAACACATGCCCAAAATGACTTACATGTATTGAAACATGGTTGAAACATGTCAAGAAAAAATTACATGTTCTAAAACATGCCTAGAAAGAAATATATGTTTTAGAACAATTCTTAACACATGTTAAGAAGGATTTAGATGCTTTGAAATATGTTAGAGCATTTAAGTCCTTTGCATGTGTTTAAATTGTTTCAACCAAGATTCAAAGCGTGTGAGACCTTCACAAAATGTTTCAAAACATTTAAATCTTTTTCAAAAAATCTCATTCCTTATCAACAAATTTTAGGCATGTTTCAACCATATTTCAAAACATTTAATTCCTTTGCATGTGTATAAAATGTTTCAACCAAGATTCAAAGTGTGTAAGACCTTCACAACATGTTTCAAAACATCTAAGTCTTTTTCAACATGTTTTTGGCATGTTTCAAATAATTTGTCCTACTTAGCATGTTTTAGGGATGATGCAAGACATGTAAACTAATATGCCACCCAATTGGTTGAACGGTCTTCATGTTGATTCCCCAAATTAGTAGTAGCAAAAAAAAACCAAGGCCATGCTCTTTAAATTTAGACATTTGAAGGTTAAAGGGGCATGTAAAAGCCTTGGGATGGAAAGGCAAATTGATCCTTGGGTGGTACCACTAAAAATGTGAGACCCCAAAATTCCCGCCCAACTTTAAGACAACATAGGATTCACATAAGGAAATCTTTTCATTTCAAAATTTATATTAAAATATTGCTCAAGTCATGTAGAATTTGAAAACTTCAATTGCATTTTTTTTTAATTTAATTTAATATTCCAAATGAGTGATCAAGGAAATTTTTTTGGTAAAGTAACACTTGAGGTTCATTTGTTTAAAAAAACAAAGGAACATTTTTTCATGTTTTTTTAAGATTTTAATTTTTAGGAGGGCCTCAAATAGTCTCCCTTTTTATTCGTTTAATAGATAGTAGATTGAACTCAACCAAAAAAATTTGAACAATTTTTGAAGGTCAAGATTAAAAGGTTTTAAAAGGCCATTGCATTCATGTCTACAAATTTGTAGTAATTCTTATTTTTTCATTTCAATCAACAATTTGGGTCATACCTCAATGACTATAATTCATAAACAAAAAAAATAGTTTTTATGATGGTGTGATTTGATAGTTAATGATAAGGGGTTAAGAATTTTAGGAACACATGTCATGAACATTTCAGAAACACAAATCTTTTACTTGTGTAGCCTATGGAGATGTCCACACATTTTCCATAGTGTATATGTGGTGGGGAACACAAAACCCATGTGATGTAAGTCAACAGTAAAAATCATTATTAGAAATTAATTAATTAAATTAAATTGGGTTTACCTTTCCTTGAATTTTGATGAAGTGGTTTTTAGTAGTACCAACCAAGATGGGTTTGGTCAAAATTAGGATAAAGTGGCAAGCTTGTGTGTTTACAAGCATTTCACATTCACTTCACCTACACAAACAAAACAATGTAAGTGATTAGTGCAAATGGAACCAAATTAGGTCACAAACTTGCCTTGGATCCATTGATATTCATGTGACCCAAACTTTGAATTAAGCACCACCCTCCTTCTTATAGTATAATATACGATTGGCAATGGGGACTATATCAAATCGACTAAATTTTTTGAAATTTTGAAGTGAAAGTCCCAAAAAATCCTAAAACTATGAAGTTATGAGTCTTGTTACTTTGTGGGCTCATATAACTCACACATAGGAGCTTTGATTGAAGAGTTTTAAAAGGAAAATTATAACCTCTAAAAGATCTTTCCAATGTTATATTTTAGGTTTCAATCAAAGGTCATTTGACCCCTTTGTTTCTTGGGCTTTAAAATTTGAAAATCAATTTGGCGCAAAAATAATCCCTCCTTCCTATTTCCTATGTTCAATGATGTTTAATGAAGCTTCTTCACTATTTCTACCTAAAATGAAAGCTTGAAACCTACCAAAATTTTATTGAACATAAAACATGCATGTTTAGTACAAATTGTCTAAATCTTAATGGTTTGGAATAAGGTTTTTTTAACATTTTACCCACCTTTAACATAGGTATAATTAAAGATAAAATTTCAAGGGGCTCATAATAAGGGTGAATTATTATTTTTAATAATTTTTAATGTTGAATTCAACAAAGCAAATGTGATTACAAATTTCATCCTTTAAAATTACAAAGGGTATGAGGTCTGGAATTAAGATCTATACAATTTTGCAAAATTATTTCCTTGAAAGTCACTCATTCCCCTATTTTCAACTACAAAAATTATATATATATATATATATATATAGTTTATGAATGTTACAAAATAATCATTTCATGTCATTGAAAGGGAAGAAAAAATACCAGAAAAATTGTTTCAATTTCCATAAGTGCATCACTTCAACCCATTTTACATATTATAAGTTTTAGTGAAGCAATGGTAATATTTGATGATTATAAAATTATATTAGAGATTGTAATCCTATATTATGGACCTTAAATCATTTTCAACACATCTTGCAAAGGGCATGCAAATGGCATCATGGCACCCGATTGTGGGCTTTGTCAAAACTCTACCCCATCATCACCTCTTCCTAATAAATCACGCAACTAGCACTATAAAAAAACTTGTCAAACCCTACATTGTAACATTGGGCTTGACATTTCTGCTCTAGGTAGGTGATCATTTGTGTGGGAAAAATTGCCATCCGTGCTTGTGATCTTTGTTGTTATCACTATCCTTCCTATCACCATGGCAATGTAAGATGTCAAAGATGGAAAAGTGAAGAAGGGGAAGAATTGTCACAAAGGAAGAGAAACACTTTTGCAAAAGGATGTTTCACATTTCCCAAGATCTAATTACTAAAAATGGGCCAAAAACCAATCTTTTTGGGAACGCATCGATTTACATTACACATTCTCTACATACAAATGTGTAATCTTTGTAAAATATTTTCATGGCTTGTGACTTTTTGTGACCTTTAACAATGACCAAAAAAAGAAGGTGCTTGTGATTTTTTTGTGAGGACTAACAATCATGGCTAGAAGAAGAGGGTGCTTGTGATTTTTTTGGTGAGAATTAGTGATGGCCATAGGGTGTAATCACAATATTAGAAATCAACTTGGGCATAACCAATCCTTTTTTTTTTTTTTAATTACAAGTTTCATAAACTAAATTAACATTGACAATGTATCTTGTATTTATACAAACACTCTTTTTAATGTATCAATCTAACATTTGGATTTGTTTGAAAATAATCCAATGAATATAAAATATTTTTCAACAAGAAATTTAAAAGTTTGTAACCAATGTTTTTCAATATAATGAAACAATGTAAAAACATCGTCTAAACATTGTTGTTTAACACTATTTCAAAACTTTTCAACCAATCCTATGTTGGGTCATGTCATCTTGTTAGAGACTATTCATAGTGACTTAGGAATATGTAGTTGGCTCCTATTACCTTGCATTTACCACATAAAAAAAAGGTGCTTATGATTTTTGTGAGCTTTTACAATGGTTAGAAAAAAAAGGTGCTTTTGTTTTTTTGTGGGATTCAATAATGGCTAAAAAAAAAGGTTTCTTACAAGTGATTTTTTGGTGAGATTTAATCATGGCCATGATTGGAAGGTGCTTGTGATTTTTCATGAGCTTTTGTAACCAAAAGAACAAGCAATTCCACAAAACTTAAAGTGGAAGAATAATAACACCAATGCAATCTAATAAGTGACCTAAGATTATTTGATTAATACTAATATGTGAATTACAACAATTCCGTCATCAAAGACTTAATCCATGGGCTTACTCCAACCTTGGGACAAATCAAATTCTTAATTCTAACATCTTAATTTCCATATCACATGAGTCAAACATTATTAAATGTCCATCAACCACCCACATGAACTATTTCTAATTGCTACACAGGGGCTACACACTTCCCATTGGAATGAGCCTATACCTACTACTTTCTAAAAGTTTAGCCAAAAGTCAACTCTTTCAATGTCCATTTAGTCCTTTGAGCTACTAAACCAATCCCCTATCATGGAATGCATCAACTCATATTTATGTCTTAATGTCCTTAAAACAAAAGTCTTTTTGGGTTGCAATCTACAATCTAAATGTATTACAACTTCTATGCAAGTGGTGATCACAAGGTTCATGTAAAAAAAAACCATTACATGTGTGGCAAAATTGCTCACATAGACCTAAAGTACAAATTCAATTTTTTATGAATAGTCTCAATCTTGACTTTCTTTCTACAGTATACTCTAATTCAAGGATACCCCAATTAGGTTTTTCATGTTCACCACTCCATAGAACTAATCACACAAGTTAAATTCAAACCCTTATTTTCTAATTGGACTTATGCATGGGTGTTAAATTTTTACAGGCCCAACTACCTATAGCTTAGACCATCTTGTTTCATCATCACACCTCAACACCAACTTTTCATAGAAAGTTTATTAAGTACATTGCACATTTCTCACTATGTAGTTATTGGTGCAATGAAGGAAGATTCAACAACTACCAACATAACAAAAAAAACTTCTACAAATAATTAAGCTAATCACTTAGCTCTTTAGTATGCCTTCAACCACTTCACCCTTCCCCTTTTATCCTCCATTACACCATCCAATTTCAAAAGCTTCATCAATGTTGTTCCATTTTCCACCATTAATAGTTTTATTGAGATAAGTTTTACATTACACACAAATAACAAATTATCCTTCTTTTCTTCAAATGCCCAATTGAAGTTGTTACAGTGATGGATAATATGGGAAAATGGACAAAAACAACAAAATTTCCACCACTTTTGTGTAGAAAATAAACAATGAAAAAATCTAAAAACCTAAAAGCTTTTTGTGTTTGTAGTAAAAACACTTTAGTATTTAATTTCCATCTCATTACAGCCTACATTTTGACAATGGCCAAAAGAAAAAGATGCTTGTGATTTTTTGTGGGATTTGACCATGGCCAAAACCAAACACGTGCTTGTGATTTTTTGTGAGCTTTAGTGATGGTGAAAAGAAAGGCTACTTTGTAGGTTTTTGTGGGATTTGGGCCATGGCCATAATTAGAAGGTGCTTGTGATTTTTTGCAAGCTCTAGCAATGTCCAATAAATGAGGATGCTTGTGATTCCTTGTGAGATTTGACAATGGTCAAAATTGGAGGGTGTGTGTGATTTTTCATGAATTTTAGTGATGGCCAAAATCTAAAGGTCTTGTGATTTTTTGTGAATTTCAATGATGGCTAAAAAAAAAGAGTGTTGATGATTTTTTTGAGCTTTGGCAATGCCTACATTTTGAGGTTGCTTATATTTATTTGTGAGCTTTGGCAATGGCAAATTTGAAGTGCACAAAAAAAATCCAATTGCAATTTTTGTGGCTACAAAGCTTATCGCTAAATGATTATTGGTGACAATTTTGTTCAAATGGCACATTTTGTGACAAGGTTCGACAAATGGATCTCAATAATAACATTTGCAATGTGTGTTTGTAGGTCACTATTATATATACTCTTTAGGCTTATAAGTATTTAAAATGTTATGAGTATCTTTTTATTTTCATTGTTTAAGAATCGTGATTAGTAAGGGAATTTCATTTTGGATACCAACACTTTTGAAATTTGATAATTTTGGTTTATCTAGATCCCAAACAACCTAACATTTTTATTTGCACCTTTCTTAAAAGGAAAACTTATTCTCTAGACCTAATTTTAATAGTTATATATCAAGGTCGCATCCAATGTTATGCAATTCTTTTGATTTTGTTATAACCTTAAGTTTCAGGTTTTTAAAGTTTTCAAAACCAAAGAATGTCCAACTCATGTGATTTATCTAACCAATGTCGAGAAGGTCATTCTTTTTTGTGAAAAAAAAACCAATGGGTAAGGGTCAATTATTGTAGACCCTTAACAAATGATTATCAATAAATCAAATAATCAATTTTGGCTCATAAGAATGGGTCTAAAATAATAATAAAAACCTACAATGAACCCTGGTTTCATTGTCACTTCTTTCATGAACCTTGCTGGTTCTTTACACTTAAAAAAAACCCTCAAAACCATGGGTTATTTTATTTCAATAAATCAAAATTTCATGCAACCAATGGGAAGGCTTAACATGCACTCATGGACAATCCAATTTTTTTTGTTTTTTAAGGGGGGGAAGGGGAGAACAAGGATTATTTTGTGTTTTTCCCTTGTTCTTAAAATGTTCCCAAATGTGTTCCCAAGATGTTCCCAATAGCACTTGGGTTTTATCCCATATGGTTTGCCCAAAGTTCAACTCCCATGTATATAAATTAAAAAGGTGAAATCTAGGGGTGCACATTTGTTTCTATTTTGCAACAAGGGCTCCAAAGAGGTGCTTCTATTGGGTGAATGCCCAATGTTCCCAAAAAATTGTTGATGGGCCAATTAACATGGTTCCTTTAGAAAAAGTTGTGAGCTCGCCCATGATCCAATTAATATGGATCACAATGGGTATTAGCTTAGGCCAAAAACGGTGAGGGCCTCTTATGGGAAGAGAAATTTCATGCAACCAATGGGAAGGCCCAAGCCTTTAGTAGTTCTCAATGTGTTCCCACTATGTCCCCAAAATAAATTTAAAAACTAGGTATATAAGATCCTATTACATATTGGACATGTTGTAGTAAAAAAGAAGAGGTAAATAGAACCTCATAATTCTTCTACATACAATGGTCCAATGGTGATGAGAGAACAAAAAATATAGTTAATCAAAGATGTTTTTCCATCAAACCACCTACTCACAATCACATTATGTATATAAAGGCTTAGGTGAATCAAAACCCTTTGAAATCATTGTCATTGAGCATCCATTGATCTCCTAATGGCATTGTTTCTTTCCACATCCCCTCAAAATCCCAGAAGTTTTTGCAAAAAAGGAGTCCCAACCCCATCCCACAAATGAAGAATTAAAGATTAACATATTCTACCCAAACCCCGGGTGAAAAACCAACTGCAAACCCCAAACTTAGAGTGCTAACTAGGGTACTCACTTCATCTCATCCCAAAATCTACTTACCAAAATCAAGCTCATTTTTGAAACAATGCCACTAGGAAATCACTCACGAATACCTTGAATTTGGTATCATCTTCACCAATGGCCTACGAAAATGATATTTTACAATAGACTCTATATCTCCAACACAATGGAATTTCGGAAAAAAAGAACTATGCACATAGAACTTTCATCTCTAAATCATGAAGAATAGAGCGTCCACATTCTTCCTCCTCCATGAATGTATACACTTGCAAAACATAACACGCAAAAAACAAATCCACTCTATTTGGACCAAAGCATGATCAACGTGATCATGAATGCTTGAATGCTTACGGATGTTATGTTAACAAATAGGAGATCTACTCAAGTGCAAACATAAATTTTTATTGAAAGGAAACTACAACATAATACTCACAACACAAAACACAACATCAAGAACTCTCCAAGGTTCTTGTCACGAGAAATACACAAACTTGTGTAATGAAGAAAAGAGAAGCAAACCATCAACA
>Ga0209208_10002030_pt1 | contig 28913 bp, 26 predicted proteins | sample S1TSphfallax_3_FD_187694 | JGI IMG/M metagenome (GOLD analysis project Ga0209208, IMG submission 187694) | Host-associated microbial communities from peat moss isolated from Minnesota, USA - S1T2_Fd - Sphagnum fallax MG (SPAdes) (version 2) | ecosystem: Host-associated > Plants > Peat moss >...
TAGGGAGAAAGTTCAGGAGGACTACACACTAGTCGAGCATTACTTTGGAGAGTTGCTTTTACTTTATGCGGCACAATGCAATGCCTATGCACACTAGTTGCACAACTAGTGGACCAACCTTGCACCACTATGAGTTCTATAGTTGGCTTTGAGATACACCATCAGAGACTCTAACTTGTAGGTTTCTCACATATTGGATGATCAAAGCTCCTACCAACCAGTTACAAGGCAAGAAAAACCTCCTTGGTTTCCTACAAACAAAATAGGAAAACCAAAAGGTGCTTGGCCCACCTTTGTCTCCTTCCCAGGAGCACACGTCTTTCAGCGAGATGGACCAAGTTTGGTGTATGGTCATGCTTTAGCCACTTGGGATGAACCAAGCCCAAAAGAAAGAGAAAGGGCTATGGGGTTCTAAACTGGCACTACTAGTCACACCTAGGTGACTAAATTGGAGCGTAACAATTTACTGGGGAGACGCATGGACCTAAATTCCCTCACACGATTGTTGGTAACATGTGTACTCTTTCAAATGTACACAACACTGGCACTAATTCAATCAACTTGCAATTCTAGTGATGTGACTACATGGCACCTTGACCAAGTACATTTGCTTATCTTCAACACTTTACACTTCACTCTTAGTGTTGGGGGGGAAGAGGTACCATGTAATTTGAATCAAGTTGTTTCTGATACACTTAGAAGTACATCAGCTTCTAGAGAAACAATTATAACCTTTTACGAATATGTGTAGTTGGATAGTGGAGAACCTAATACATTAGGTTCTTTAAACACACTTTTTAACTCCATTCCATGTGTTTCCAACTACCCTTTCGTTATGGGGAATCAGCTCACCAAGAAGGAAACAGACTAGGTCATAGACTTGCTAATTAAGTATGAGAATGTGTTCACATTCTCAATGAAAGACTTAAATAAATGTAAGACCATGCAATTTTCTATAGACTTTACAAATGACACCCATCTATCAAAAGAGGCATAGGTTGAGCAAGCATGAGTGGGAACTAGTAAATGAAAGATGCAAAGAGCTCCATGAGGCTAGTTTCATTCAACCATCAAAATCTAATTTTATAATTGTTACAATAATGCTAGTAAAGAAGGATTCAGCTGGATTATGGATTGAGAAAAAGATGTGTGGGGATTATAAGCCTTTAAACCTAGTTGCACCTCAGGACAGGTACCCCATGCCCATCCCTAAAAAACTGTTTGATAGCATTGGTGACTCAAATATTTTCACAATTGTGGATTTGAAGCAAGGTTTCAACTAGATTGTGCTCAGTGTGAAGGATCGCAAGAAAACGACATTCCATGGAAACAACAAGTTGTGGGAATGGCTTGTGATGCCTTTTGGATTGAAGAATGCACTTTTCTTCTTTCAACGAATCATGGACTAGGTTCTCAAAGGGGGCAGATTTCTTGAAGTGCTACATAGATGACATCCTAGTGCATAGCCATGGACTCCTGTAACGCTTGGCTCATCTTGAGGAGTTATTCAAGAGGCTCCATGAAGTCATTATGAAGATCCATTCTAAAAAATGTGAGTTTATTATCACTTCAATAGTCTACCTTGGACACAGAATTTTGCCAAATGGTATTATGGCTCATTCGGTCAAAGTAATAGCCATTTTGGAGTTGCCCAATCCTATTGATGTTCACACTTTGAAGAGCTTCATTGGATTATGTAATTATTATGGAATTTATGTCCAAGACATTAACACTATTAGTCATCCTCTTTATGAATTATTAAAAAAGGATGTTGCTTGGACATGGAGTGAAGAAGCTTAGGAAGCTCTCAACACACTCAAGGAAAAGCTTTTAGAGTTCCCCATTTTGAAAAGACCTGATTTCAGCAAGGTCTTCATTCTAGACATTGATTGGAGTGCTTTTGGTATTGGTGTTATTCTTAGCCAACTTGATGAGGAAGGCAAGGAATATGTTATTGCCTATGCATCCTGAAGCAATAACAAGGCTAAGAACAACTACTTTTCATACGAGGGGGAGTGTCTTGTTGTTGAATGGGCCATCATACATTTCAGGCCCTATTTTTATGGCACCAAGTTCATTTTATTTATCGACCACCAGCCTACCAAGTGGTTGATGACCAACAATAAGCTTATTGGTAAGTTAGCTCGTTGGGCACTTATACTTCAAGAGTATGAGTTCAAGGTTATTCATCGACTTAGTATTACACATCAAAATGCGAAAACCATGTCACAAAAACCCCTCATTACCTCTAAAGATTTTTTAGAATCCACGCAAAATTTCGACCAGATTCCAATAATACATGTATCTTATGCATCTAATTATCTTACACTATTGTAATGTAACTTGGTTGAACATCCCATTGTGGATATATGGGAGGACTTGGACATTCTTAGCTTTTTTCGACATGGAGAATACCCTTCCCAAGTTACATCAAGTCATCATGATCGCACACAACAACGGTCCAAATGTTATCCGTGGAGGGACAATCACCTTGTCTGATGCTTACCACAAAATGACAAAGTGGTTCTTCCACCACATGAATAGCCTGGTCTTATTCAAAAAGTACACTTGGAGTTTGGACACTTTGAAGTTAAGCGTACTTATAGCCTTCTCACTCCTCATTACCATTGGAGAGGTGTGTATGTTCAAGTCCTAGATGTCATTGCTAGGTGTGAACAATGTGATAGAGTGAGAACTTCCTTTTCCTCTTGACAGCTCACACTTTCCCCACTCCTTATTCAGGGCATGTTTTATTACTTGTCATGTGATTTAGTTGGAGAGTTACCACAAACCTCTAGAGGTAATGTCTACATCATGATTATGATTGAGCATTTTTCAAAGTGGGTCAAGCTTGTTACATTGCCGGACAAGTCATCACATAGCACTAGCCACATTTTCTTACAACAGGTCCTAAGTAGGTTTGGGGCTTGTGCTGAGTGCTTTATTGATCAAGGATTAAAATTTAGAGGAGAATTCCAAAACTTACTTGATCATGTTTTCATTGACCATTGTCGGACTTCAAGGGATCATCCCCAAGTTGATGGCCTTGTAGAAAGGATGGTTCAAACATGCAAGAAGGGATTTTGAAAGATTTGTTTCACTAGGAACAAAGAGGATTGGGACCTAGCCTTACTTTACCTTGCCATGGGTTACATGATGTCCAAACACACCTTTTTGTCTCATTTCGCTCCTTACAATCTACTTTTTGGGAGACATCCCATTCCACCCTCTTCCATTGTTGCTCAAATGGACTAGGTTGTGGACTTGGAGTCCCCAGCCACTTGGGTTAAGGCCATCGTAGAGGGCTTTTCTATTTAGGAGGGTTATGCCCATGGCCATGGAGAACTTGTCCATTGCACAACATCGAGACACCTTATGGTATGCACACACACGAGGTGGTAGTTATAAACTTAAAGTGAGACAATTTGATGTTGGTGACTTTGTGTATTTCTAGCGGCAATTTAATGATACTTTTAACACTTCTTTTGGTCACACTATCTTGAAGATTAAGGTGATCAAGCCTTCAGGTTTGTTGGAGTTGCAAGGAGCTGACGAACGCATAATTCGGAATCATTCCAACAAACTATGCACCCTGCCACCTATCGAACTTGGATCCTACCATCATCACGTCGACTTGAATTCCTCCATTTGACTATCCATGTCAGGTATGTCAAAGGACAAATGATGCTAATCAAATGTTGTTTTGCGATACTTGTAATGGTGGATACCATCTATTTTGCCTCAAGCCAGAGTTCATTCAAGTTCCCGCTGACATTTGGTACTATTCATCATGTTCTCTTGTAACACCTTGATTTCTACTTAGACCATGCCATGCTTTTTTCGGCTTAGGTCTTGGGGGGGGGGGGGGGGGGGGGGGATACATGAAAATTTCATCTCAACCTCCTCTTGTGCATTGTATGTATATGTGTGTGCATCTCATTTTGGTTGATTAGTTTCTACCTTTGATTGGTTTTAGACTTTTTGTTCAGTAAAATTTACTATGGATTTACACCCTTATGACACCAAACATCTCAACACTACACGTCACGATAGGATCTTGTAGCTTGTTCCTTTGACCATTTGTGAATAGAACTGACAAAGATGGAAATAGAATAATGATCTTTGAAGAAATGAAGAAAACCAAGTGTTTACCAATCTAGAATTCCTCTAGCAAATTTGCATGAGGAACTAAAGCAACAATGAAGTAAAAACACAAAAGAAGAAGAGGAGGAAGATGAATTTGGATGTAGATCAGTGCATAGATGTTCAATGGGTACTCAGTAGGCACGCAAGTGAAATTAAAAGCTTAGGCTTGCAAAAGCTTATAATAGCAACCACTGTGGGCTTTTCTAGTGTTCCTTCTTTTTCATTTACATTATTGCTAGTTATGGTTATTGTTCCTATTGTAGTTGTAGTACAAGAGTAGAAAAAGAAGAAGAAGTAATAATAACTCAAGAACTCAAGTAAAAGAAACCCAAAAAACTCAAAGCCAGGGAGGAAGTTTTTCTAAAATTAAATTGAATTGAAAAGAAAGAAAGAAAATGTAGTGTATGTAAATGGTGGCCATGTAATAGTCATCGTGAGCATCTAGAAATCCAGTTTGACTATGGAGAAAACTCTCCCTAACAAAAGAATTATAATAAAACTGACCTTTTATACAACCATCAACAAAACTGAAACCCTAAACAAGCCATAACCCTAAAACACCTAATAACATATAATAACCTAAAAATGTACATTAACCTTAAGAGCATACATTAACCCTAAAGGCATGATTGGCATGCCCATAACCGGCTGTCATGTATGAGGCCTTGCATACAAGCATGACAAATCATGTTAAAAACACAATGTGACTTGAAGTTTGCAAGAAGATGGAATTGCCATGTAAAATGTTTTTAACAAGAAGTTTTAGAATCCATGCATTTCATATTGCATTAAACCAATTCCATGGAAAATGTTTTTGACTTGTTAATAAGAAACAAACATATTTTATCCATGTTTATCATTTTTCATCCTCTAAATTCTAAAACATAAAAATTGTCGATAAGATTTTTTTAATAATAAGATCTATTGTAAAAAGTGGAAATATTCATCAAGGTAGGGGTGGGGGTGTAAAAACATTTCCTAATGGGAGTTGTGAAAATGTCTTGCCACTAGACTTCATTTCATAATATTCATTTGAAATTCCAATGACGATGTTTCATTGGAATTGGTTTATATAGGTCACCAAAATACCTATCTATCATTACAACAATTCCAAAGTCATTTCAAATTATAATTCATTACATATCCATTTCTAGAATTTTTTTGAATTTATTTTTTGTATCTTGTTGTGAACATTTTTAATGAATTAAACTTTTGTTGGCATTTTGCCTAGCAAATCAAGAATGTAAAAAAATATTAATGAAATAAAATGATATATAGTGAAATTTACATAATTTTATCTTTTGATAGGAATTTTTTTTGATTTTAAAATAATTTATGATTACAACAAAATTATTATGTCCTCAAAAAAAAATTTAATCATCATCTTGGTAGTGCAAAGCAAAGTGGAGCCCAAATTTCATATAATAAGCATGTAAAGCAATCTTTGCCAAAGACATTGGGAGGAAGGAGTGGAAATTAGGAAAAAAGATTGAAAGAATAAAATTAAAAACATTTTTTTGGGTTTGGCAGTCACCAAATTTTGATTTTAAAATAATTATATGAAGTTCTAGAAGGTATACAAAAATATATAAAGATGATTAGATTTTGTTACCTTCAAATTTTGTATAGCCAATTTGGCTAAATCCTCTTATCAATGTTGCCACTTCAGCTACATCACAAAATTGAAAACAAAAAACACTAGTGAGACCTAGAAAATTATAAACATGCCTTAAACTAATGAAGGACCAACAATAAAGATTATTGCAAAGCAGTATTAATTTTAACTTCCAATTTTTCATTGTATTTGCAAAATATTGTACTATATTTTAAAGCACATATTCCCCCTTCATTCACCCCAAAACTTAACTTTGTCCATTCATAATAATAAGAAACACATTAGAAAATGGCATCTAGTTAGATCAGTTTGTGTTTTTGAAAAATAAATAAATTACCAATTCAAGAAAAAAATACGATTTGCCACTTTTCAACATAACTTTAATTTTGGGCCAATGTTTGGCCAATGTTTTACAATTTGGACAATTTTCTTAAAAATGTGTCACCAAAAAATGCTTAATCTTCCTGGGATTCTTTGCCAATTGGATGCTCTCTTCAAGATTTGGCAAAAAAGAAACCATGATTCACATGCATGTTATATATATATATATTATTGCAAGTTGACAAAATTGTGTATAGTTATGAACATATTCCAATATGGTATGGTAGAGGATGATGGATTTTGTGTCTGCTTTTTACACAGAGAACAAGGCTGCAATCTTTGTGTCCTTGTTGTCTAAAACTCACAACCTCACATCATCATCATAATCATCATCATCATCAAGAAGTATTATTCAGTCATTCTCTGACACACTGAAAACTCACACTGGACTGAACTGTCTCCCTGTGAGAAGGAAAAAGGGATCTTAGAGGGTTTCAGAATTTGATCAAAACTGCCTGCCTGCTTGTTGAGTAATTTTACAGTTCAGAAAACCAGATGGGACAAATTTGACACTGCAAGAGCATCTCCAGTGGTGGTCAGTATGTGACCCTGCAAAAGCTTTTTTCACATCCAACTTCAGTTATATGTTTGCTTTGCCAACCCACCCATTGAACTGAAACTGGTGCGGCAAATGGGTGTGGGACTACTAATAGCAAACCACCTGGAGCAATCATTATGATGCACCAATGAGAAGCACTGAGCAGCAGTCAGATCCTGTTTATTACACTCTTTTCTGGAGGTGGACAATGTTGCTGCGCCCTTTACCAGCCACTGTAAACTGTATAATTTTGCTGAGCCAAACCAGCATGTTTTGATATTTCTTCATCCAATTTTACTTTGCAAGATCACATGCTGAGCACTGCTGGAGATGCTCTAAGGTATGGTCCATTTTCTCTCAGTGAAATTGTTATTCCTAAAACTGTTTGTCACCAAATCAATTAAAGGAAATTACAAATTGTGAGAACCTCTTCAGCTCCTGTTATGACCTGGGCTAATACTCCTTCTTCCTATGAGCATGGGTAGCTATTTTGGTGTATGTCTATTGTACTCACCAAGTGCCAAGAGATTCCGAGAGAGTTGTAGATTACACACTTGCAGAGGGGCTTTACAGTTCTACTGTTGGACCCTACCTTGGTTGCGCACTATGATTGATTATTGGAGGAAGGAATTTTTGTATTTTCTTCCTTCTTCTTTCACCCACATACAATCTCCACTGATATTTACACAATCGTGCATGCCATTATCACTTGTACAACCCATTATAACCTCTTCAGAGTTGGGTGGTTAAGAAAATTTATTCTCTGTGTGATAAAAGAAAAATTCAATCAACAAAGCCTTCCTTGATTCTGCAACATCATGGAAGAGATAGTAATTACACCAGCCAAAACACCCGAGCTCCCAGTTATCCACGCATCCTTCCTTGACGGAATTATACGACCCACCACCCATCACAGCACTATCCATTGCAAACCCGTTATAACTCACTTTGGGTGAACAAGCACCCTCATTCGTACCATGGTAAAAATACCAACATCCATTTGAATTATTTCTAAATATTGCAAATATCCCATCCTTTTACTAAATCGGGGTCTGTGAGTTAAAATCTAACATTTTTTGAGCTTCATTATGGCCACTAAGAGGCCTTGCTCAACAAGCTAAACATAAGTGGGACGTGGTACCTTTATGGTGTTGATACCCCCATCCATCCACCATGGTATGCTGGTGTGTATCATCCATCCCTTTGGACTGACAAAATGTTGTGGGTTAAGCTCTCTAGCCAATTTTTCAGAAAATTCAATAAGTAGCTGGTAAGATGATAATAACCTTATTGATAACCTTACTAAAGGTTCAATGTTTTCTCAACAACCAGCCAACAATGGTGGTACCATCCCATGGGCATAATAATAGCACCTGCCAATTGCCATGACAACATGTGGTTGAGGGGATTTGTGATGTTAAATGCACTTGATTTAGGTGTATAAGACCTCTGATTCAATTTGTATGATTAAAAAAAAGTCGGGAGCCATCTGGTGACTTCTATTGAATGAGTAACATTTATCACAAGTTGAAGAAGATCATCACAATTGTAGTTCCTTTCCTGGGTGCCTCCTTCCTTCCTTCCTTCCTTCCTTTCTTCAAAGCTTCTTGGGATGTTCCGTACTTCAATTTTTATGGTTGATAGGAGCTTACAATGTCGGTCACTTCAAAACCCCATTGTAACGAATTATTAACTTCACTCATGAGTCACAGCATCATTAGCAGCAATAGTAATTCCCAAAAGGGCAAAATGTGAAATAAGCGAAGGCTCTTTCAAGTACTGACGACAAGTTTTACCCAATCTCCAGCATTTGGTTGTAAAGGTGCCATACACATAACTGCCATGTCATCAGGTTTCACGACACACATAACATGTCACATTCATACCATTACCATGTCATACATGTGTGACAACAAGTGTTGGGCATGTTGTCAAGTTTTCTCTATGTTACAAATTACTATTCAACAGCTCATCCCAATTTACGAATGGGAAATAGTATTCTTATGTAACATGTTACATGCAACACATTCTACTTCTTTCTCTCAAATGACTTAGACTATATATATATACACACACATTAGACATCACATTACTACATATTTTTATTATATTGCATCAAGAAAATATAGTGTAGAAGATGCATTTTTATCACATTGTGCTTTGGCAAATGTTAGTTACTTTTGCAGATTGTCACATGTTACAAGTTCCCTTCAAAAACATGAATATATAACATTGTACAAATTAAGTTACTCCATGGTACACTAGTCTAAGGATTAGTGGTGAGTTCTGATCTAATGTGCTGCATGCATGCACAGAGTCTTACATGACCATCAAGTTGCACAATCATGCATTGCAATAGGGAATTTACTTGCCATGTGGTCATATGACATGACATGGCAGCCCATGTTACAAAGTTTCTGTAACTTGCGTACATGGTAGGAACACAAATTGGGGAAAACATAAGATACCAAGTGGCACATGAACAAGCTCTGTGGAACCCACCAAATGCTGATGTGCTGTTGATGTGGTGACTTTTTTGTACTTGGCAAAATGAACTTGTCAACCCTTTGCTTGCTTAACATTAGACTCAGCAAAACCTTCACATTTGATCTCTCTTTGATTGCCCAATTTGAATTGCCATTTAAACAATTGGACTTGGACTTAGATATCAACTGAAAGCAGAGTCTAGCGATCGGCCACCAAAAGAGTGTGTTGGAGAAGGAACAAGATATTTGCAAATCACCACTGATGGAGGATCATGATCCACCGATGCATTCTTCATTGCCACATATCGAGCTACACTAATCCTTTTGATTTATACAATTCCCATTTGGTATTCAATGATTGACAAACCTCACTGAACATCATGGTGCACTAGACTTGCCCTCTGCACATACAAGACCTAATTCACAGATAAAATCTTGGGTTGAGTCTATCAAGACATACCTGAGAAATGATTGCAATCCTCCTGCACTTTAATTGACACCAGATGCATCCAAATTGTGGACAAAAGCTGTGTGGTTTACCCTCCAGGATAACAACCTGTGTGAAATTTTCATTTTCAGCTGGAGTAGATTTCCTTGACATTTTCAGAGAAATGTGGTGGTCTCAGTATCTCAGCTGATATGTATTGAAACATGCAATCACACTATTCAAGGGACTCTCAGTTGTTCCCTGAAACTAGCAATTAATTTAAGTCATCTTCCTGAATCCTCTTCCATTGAAGAACATTGAGAATAACATTAACACAGAAGCTTCTCTTTGACAACCTCTGCTCATTGAATGATCAAGGGCAACCCTTAAACCTTAAACCCTAAACCCTAAAAGCAACCAACAGAGCAAAAATGCAATTGACCTTGCCTGCAATTTGCACAAAAAGTAGCACACCATCAAGAAACACAATGGGCTGCTGCAAGTGGAGTTATTCCACTTAGGCAAATGACAATCATTAGCCAAGTTCACTCAAGTTACACAAGTAGAGCTGAGCATCACTCTGAAGCAATTCACAGTTTTCCTCTCAGTATTGTGTGCAGAAGCATCATCATGGATGAGCAGCAAAATGCACATGGGTGTATGTCATGTCTCTGCAATATCATCAGCCTACAAACTAGTGCCACTCTTGATACTCATCTTTCCTTTGAAATGACTGCAACAATTTATCAACAGGAGTTAACACTAGTCATTAGGTTCAAAACACAAAAAGCAATGCCAAATGGAGGGAGGTTGAGCTCTACGAGATGGTGCCAAAAGCAAACCTTCATGTTTAAAGTTGACAAATCCAGATTTAAACTGTACTAAACTTGTTTAAATGATGGTCTTTGACAATAAACATTGTTGAAATTTCCAGTTTCTATCCCTGTTGGTCATTTATTAGGAAAATGGCACTGAATAACCGGCCGCTCGCAGGGCAGTTCTCTGAAATGTATACCCAAGGTTCTGATACTTAACCAATGATTCTCAAACAATCAAAGAACTAATTCTGATGTAGACCCATGGAGATCAGAAAATCTAAGAACCAGTTCATGAGCTTGAATGATCTCTTAAAGAATGTCAAGAGTTATTCTTCAAAGGTTTTTGAAGAATCACACAAAATGTTTAAATTTACTCAACCAAAAAAAAGAAAGAAAACATTGGAGTTTCTTATGGCTTTGGAATCCTCATAATGACAATTTCAAAATTGGCATGCATTTTGATGAAAAAAGGTTAGGTCTTTGAAAACATCATGTTTTGATGAATTGCCCAACTACTCTTCAATGCATTCAACTAGTTGCCACTTGGACAGGAGCTCTATTTGTTTTGTTTCCTCATGAGAACTAATTGTCATTTGACTCCTTGACAACAACTTGCTTCTGCTGACCCTTTCAGTTGTCCTTCATTGCAAAAATCAAACCAACAATAATCTGAAGCTAGCTTGATTTTGTAACCCATAGAAATTAGACAAGCTGAAGCTTTTTTCAACTTTGGATTCAATATTCAATAGTTGACAACTTTCTGAAACGTGCCTAGACTCTATAACCAATAACTGGTTGGAATTACACTGTGAGGTTTAGGGTTTAGGTTTGGGTCTTGGATCAAGGAGGATCCTCTGGAGCTTTTTGGACTAAGGAATTATGAGCAGGGCATGTGCCAATGTTTTGATGGCAGACTCTGAACTTTGCATAGCAATGAGCAAGGATTACTAAAGACTGCTATCTCCTTTGCAGATCATAATCTCTACTGTAAATGGGGTGCAAGGAAATAAGCTGCTTCAATTGAGTGAACAACTTGGGAATTGATAGGGAATTGATCTAGTGCACCACCACACTGTGAGACAGCTTAATAGTAGTGTTCCAGCTCATGAAGATGCATGACACAGAGGTCTAACACCCCAACTCACATTCAATTCCTATATTTCCAGATTTAGTTGACAGATGGCTCCCAGAAATCATCTTTCATATTCTTGTTCCATGCAGCTAGCAAACTGCCTTGTTGGTGTTGTGGTAGGAATGGGGGCAGTGGGTGTGGAAGTAGAAATGCAGTTGTGTTTCTCTATCTTCTGTTTTGATGGTACATTGTGAAGAAAGTAAGAAGAAAGAAAGAAAGAAAATTGGAGTATGCAGTGATCATGTTGTGGTTTCATTACAATCAGACCCTCTGAAGTTCCCAGTTCTTGATGAGTGTCAGTCATGAGACCTTCATATCTGGCTGAAGACTAGTACTACATTCAGGCAGCTTGGCCTCCAGTAACAAACATGTGCTTGCTTCTGGGAATTCCATTCTTGTCAAAATCTTTAATAATCCAAATATGAAGTACAAATCTTTGCTCCTCCTTCTACATTTTTGGCTACACACTGAAACACAACTTGTAGAAATCTGGCGATTTTTAGTATTTTTTTTTTCTGACTTCTGGCAATTGAAAACCTCCAAAATCACTTTAATAATTTTCAGATTTTTGGCAAAACTCTGCCATTTAGTTTTGAGTTGGGTAAGGGTACAATAGCATTCAGATTTTTTCATCTGGTTAGGTTCCGGAGAGGCATATAAAAACATAGGTTTCTGGTAGATGGGTAGGGTTCCAGTACCCAATCTTCATATACCCCTTTTTGGGGTAAATAATAGGTATAAGTTTTTTATTTTTTTATTTTTTAAATGAAGAAAAATGGTTCACATTTTGGAATTACTAACACAACATTCATAAGCCAATTCCAATGGGTTAATGCCCAAATCCAATCAAACTGTGAAAATCAAGCAGGTGGATTCATCATGTAGGAGAATTTTCAACACTCACAATGTGCAAAAGAACAAGTTGATTTGCTCAATCCATATCAAGGACATCTTCTATGGACCTTGATTGTGTAATGTTAAATTTACAAACAACTAAAAAATTGCAACTATGGAAATTTGTGAGACCTTTATGGATCACACATTCATAGGATGATGATCAAAATTGATCATCATGTTCATTGGTTTGTTCACCCCACATCCCAACAACATAAGTAAAACTTAAACCCCAGCAACCCTCCATTAGAAACACTTGCAAACTAGAAACATTCAATAAAACAACATAATAAAAAACACCCACATTCCTCCATTGCAAATACTCACAAATGGGAAGCACCCACAAAAGCTTGATCACCAAACAAAGCGGCAAAATAAAAAACACTAGCAAACCTCAATCCCCAAACAAACTTGAAAAATAGTCATTTGCTTCTATGCCGCATTGTCATCTCCTAAGGCCTCACATTTACATGAATGCAAAGCACATTGGATACAATGAAATTTAATAGTTAGATTAAACAACTTGCAATTTGCCCTTCAAGATCTCTATATAGTTAATCTTTTACTAGATTCTCAATTTTAGTAAACTCATGTACTAAGTGGTCTTCAAATTTTTCTTCCATCTACTCCAACAAATTAGCTTTCGTGTCTCCAAAGTCTTCAAGGGATTTGTGTGCAAATCCTTCACAAGCAAACTATCAGTCATTCGCTTAGTTTTTGGAAATTATAACAAGCTAAGTCAAATTCCATGTTCCAAGTTCACAACTATGAAGCCTAGTCAAAAATCCTAATAATGGAAAAAATTTGTTCAATTTTAATCTAACTCCCTACAATCCTTAAGATTTGTCAAGCTAGGTATCCAACAATAAGTAATTGAGTTTCATTTGCTTCTTAGGCCCAAACGTGTTAATAGGAACTAAGGTTGCCTCCTTACTATTTTGAAATATTCTTAGGATATTTTAAGAATATTTCATTTGAAATTTTTTTCAAAAAAAATTTGACCTAAAAATATGTTACAACCTACTATCAATATGAAAATATAACATGTTTAAAGAACCCCTCCAAAATATGTCATATTTAAAAACATTCTTAAAAAATAAAAATCTTTATTTGAATGTTTTAAAACATTGCTTACAATGTTTAATGAGTGTTTTTGAAGATTTTATCTTCATTAGATACATTTCAAATCATACCACATATAAAAAAATTTGTCATGAATGTTTTTCAATGACTTGCACCATTTAATATAATTTTTCACACTAAAACATAAATAGTTAAGCATTGGTTACATTTGCTTTGGCTCCTATTAATGTGATTGCACCTTTTCCACCATTTCAACGAGTCTTCATATGCCTCCAACAACAAATAAGTTTTTAGAAAAAACACAACTCACATTTCACTTACAATGGAAAAACAAAGAAATTAGGGTAAACCATATGGCACATTAGAAAATCAAACACAAAAGGTAGGCACGTCGTGTACTTAAGGAACATCTAATGGAAATTAAGGTTTAGGGTTTAGATAACATCATTTACATGTTTAACTACAATGTCTTTTGGTGACATTTTAAACTAACACTACCAATGCAAATTGTGTGACACTTTCAATTTGTGCTAAATTAATCAAAACCTTTTTCTTTTAATAATTTTTTATCAAAAGGATAATTAGGGTTTCAAAATCATACTTTGTTATTGTAATCATGAAAATATTTCCCTCCATGTAATTGTTGACAATAAACAAGTCCATGACTTTGGGTCAATGTGCATCAAAGCCTTGACATCATGTGAACTTTGTTGGAATCAAAGTCATGAACACAAATAGGAAAAGGTGCAAGCACTTGCATGACCTCCTAATGCCTCTTACTTGTTAACATAAGTAGTTTAACATCAAACCTTCATTGACCTTCTCATCTCAAATGGTGCATTGGCAAGTTTTAGAAAAAACATGACCAAAATAGACACCCTCAAACAGATGCACAATCTCTAAGTCTTCACAAATTATTACCTACTTAAAAATAGTTTTCATGGTACATAGATTTGTACCTTCATCTTTAACATAACAAATTATCTTATTAATGAAAGCCTTATACATTTCAAATAAGGCTTGCACTTGATTAGCATGCTCATGGTCACATGTTTTGGTTCCAAAAAAATTAATGACATGCAAGGACAAAGGTATTATGTGCACCTTTGCTCATCCAAAGGTCAAACATGGTTGAAATAAAAGCTACAACATTCACATAAGGCAACACAAGTTTTGTAACTATGAACTTCATTGTGAAAGGTTAATTATACATTTCTTTTAATGAAAACTTTTTGTGTGGGTCTCATTGGAAACCAAACCGCATTGTTTAAAGTTTTCAATAACACTTAATGGGAATAACCCCTTGATAAAATTAAAAAGTTCATCCAGAAAAGCTTTTTGCACCTCTTTTGTTTTCTTGTAGGGTGTAATATTACCAAAAAACTATGAAATTGAACCTAGAGTCACAACTTTCCAATTCTTGGGAAGTGGTTTCTTAGTTGGATTCATTGTAAAAGTGTGGTGTATTGCAATTTCATTGAAATACATCTTAACAATGTTAGTATGTTCAATTTTTACATATTTTTTCATGGCAAATTCAATTCCATTCTTTGTCTTGCTTAAGTGATTGACCCCTTTCATCCCTTGTTTTTTAACTTAAAACATCAACAACCAAAGAATATGTATGGCATAAAATGCATGATCAAAAAACCTATTCTCCTACATGCTATTAGTGTGACAAGCTTTTTTTAAATGTTTAGTTTATAGAAGGCCCAAGGTGCATATCTGTAACCTCATGGGATCTAGAAAAATGCATTTACTAAACTACATCCAATTTAGTTCTTGGCCTTACACTTCCACAAGCTTTTGCAAGGCCTATCATTACAACCTTGCCACTTGAATAAGAAGCAATTAAAATAATTAATTTGCAAAGGCAAATCACAATTTTTGAATTGCATTAAACCTTTTGTGTTTGGTTCTCCAAATGTTACCATCCACACAAGCCACATGCTTGCAAATGAATAACAAGTCATTAATAAATTTTTAAATTTTAAACCTTGGGACACAAGTTGTAAGCTTGTAAGCAAAAAACACAAGTTACAAGCTTGGGAAATAAGCTACCTAGAAAAAACTAGTACCTTCAATCTTGTTCACAAGTTTGTAGGTGAAAGACAATCCACAAGCTCATAAGCAAGAAACAAGTTGCAAGTTCAAATTGTAAAGGACAAACACATTTACAAAAGGAGAGGAAAACAATTATAGCCCAAAAGATGATAGATGTAAATGTGCAAAACAAGTTGTGTAGAAAATTGAAATGTGAAGTTGAAAGTTGAAAGTATATAAGTATTGGTGAAAGTGATATCATTGGTTTGATTGGAGGCAATAGAAGATGGTTGTAGGACAAACACAAGTTCCAAGCAAGTTGCTTTGAAAAAACAACACTTGGAAAACACCTACTTGCCACTATGGAACCAAGTCACAACGACATGGTTAGTTAAACTTTGAAATTATAAATGCTTAATACCTCAATACCCAAAACCTTAGACCTTATTTAACCTAAACCTTGCATAGCTACCTCTTTGTAAGCATATCCACCTAAATCCTATAAATACACAGAAGGCCTTCGTGTAGAAAATGGTTTATGCATAGGTTCTAAAATGCAAAATATGGATTTTTAAAATATGTAGAACTTTGGGTTCGGTGTGTCCACACTAATAAAAGCCACTCCTACCAATTTTTTTCAATATTACATAACAAAGGTTTTACAGTAATTTTTATGTTTGAAATTTCACTCACAACAAACAATGGATAAAAATTTCCTAAGTTAGATTAGAGTAGTTGTTTATGCCAAAAGTTTGAATATCTTCTTGATTGAGATGATTCAAACTACTAGTTGATGTGATAATATTTATTTTATTCTAAAAACTTACTATTGTATTGTTATATAAATAACTTGAAAATATTTCATTTTTCTTAAATTGAATGATGGAGAAATCCATGGGGGTACACTGAACTAACAAGAACCACAACAAATGTAACATGTGCTTAGTTTTTGACATTTTGAAGTGGTAATTTAATTTGGTGTTGAAAGTACAAGATTTTTTTATATTGTAAAGTTCATAATATATCATTGGAATGTGAATTAATTTGAAAAATATCTGATGAATAAAAAACTTTCAAAAACATTCATTAAACTCTGTAATGGGTGTTTTTTTAACGCTAATAGGACTTATAAATGTACTTCAAAACTTCTAAAAATTACATATATTTTGAAATTTTTTATATAAACCTTGACATAATAATATAAAGATTTTTTTTTAAATTACAAAAAAAAATTTAAGAATTAAAAAGAAATATCCTAAGAAATATTTTTCCAAAAACAGTCCCAAAAGTAGGTGAATGCAGCTCATGTTATCCCATTTGCAGCCATAGTCACATTTGACTCAAAGCCCATGAATCCAATATTGAAATTTTTTTCAAGTTTAATGAACTTCAATAGGTCATGATGATGATATCACCACCACAACATGTTCAAAATGGGGTTTGAACATTCACCTCTTCAACTTGAACCCAAAGTCTTTACCATCCAATCATCGTTTCACATGGTGATATAAATTACTATCACAAAATATGTGAACATACATTTTTTTATTACCTTACATTATAAGCTTATTAAATTAAGTAATTTCATAATGAAATTGATTACAAATGTACAACAAATTAAAAGATGATATATTTAAATTACTTTCATTTATTTTAACAATTCAATTAAATAATAATAATAATTACTTACTTCAAAATCATTTAAATATTGTCATATCATTAAAAATAACATTAGAATCATAATCAATCATATGTAAATGATTTTTAAATCACATTATTCACAATAATTAAATAGAACAATTCCATGTGCCAAATGCCACATGTCCAATGTAGTGTCCATTTTGACTAAATATTAACTAGTTTTTTTTCAATCAGAAAAATCATACCTAGTTTTGATTTTAATTGGATTGGACAAAATCAATCATTTCAAACAAATGAACTTCACTTTACAATCATCTTAATTGTGATGTTACTATTGAAAACCACATTGTTTTCATAGTAAGGTATAATTTTGATCATGTGTACACAAGTAGTTGTAACCATTGTTTTTTTTCTTAGATTTAACATTTTCAAAAACATAAGAAAACTAAAAATGGAATTGTCTTTATATATTGTTATTTTTCATTGTCCAAGCTATGGTAAACATATCTTGAAATTTGAACTCAATATAATGATTAAAAAATAGCCAAAAAAACTTTGGAATAATTGTAAATAATTTTTTTTCATAGGAAAAACATTATTTCAACTTCTTGAGAAAAATTGAAAATAAAATACTTTTGGAAAATGTTTAACACAAACAAACCTTAACATGATAGTATAATTTTTTGATTGAATATTTTTTGAATTAAAAATATTTTGAAAATAAACATAAATTAAATTATAACCCAAAAGGATGGGTGTGGCTGATTTTAATAGCCCATTTAGACCAATTAATACATTGTGATTGATTTTTATTTTAAATATTTTAAATATTTTAAGAATTTTTTTAAATTCAATTTTATATTAAGGTTTGTATTAGGTTTTTTTCAAAATTACATCATTTGTAAAAGAATTCAAGCCATTAAACAAGTTGTTTTTTCTACTTAAAAACAATGGTTACACCTAGTAATGTGAATTATGCATTTGGGTATATGAATCTGAGAATATTTGGATGATTTTTTATTTTATTACATTGATGACATCCTCATTTTTTCCAAGAACATGGAGGAACATGAATGACATCACCTCCCCTCCTAGTGATGAGTTTCACGATCGAAGACTACTGGCCTTGAATTTGTTTGGATATCGCCAATAAAATTCTCAATTTCTCCATGGCATTTGATAGGTGTTTAATTGGATATCAAATGTGCTTTTTCACATCATATCCATGCCAATGAATGAGGTATTGGAGTTGATGATTTGATACTCATAAATTGAAAACATCTTCCATTCATATTCTTGTTCACCGTTGATTTTCATAGGTGCACGTGGCTCACAAACTCATATTGGAATGGTAGATGCCCAATAAGGTTACACCAAATAAACATGAAACACATGATTAATTTTCAAGGAATCTAGAAGTTTGAGCTAGAAGGTCATGGTATTGATTTGGTTTTATGATGGTGAATGGAACAAATCTTTGGTAGTTCAATTTTTTCAAAAGCCAAATTATTTTAATGTTTTGTTGTCAAAGCGAAACTTGGTTTTCAACCTTGAAGTTTGGTTAGTTTTTGTGCTAATCATTGACATTTTCCTTGTAATACTTTTGTACATTCCTAAGTTTGGATCCAAGTTGCATTTGAATGTCCACCAACCACATGGCTCGATTTTTAGTTGCAAGATTCACAAAGTTGTTCACACTTTGGATGTCAAATTTAGGGTGCAAACCATGATTTTGAAATAAAGGTGTTTGTTGTGTTGAAGAATGGATCAATGTGTTGTTGTAAGCAAACTTCACCATGGACAAAAGGTTTGACCAATATCTTAATGATAATTGGTTGTGCAACACAAATATTGTTCCAACATTTGATTAACCCACTTTATTTGTCCATCCATCTAGGGGTGGAATGTCGGCAACAACTTCACCTTCACACCTAATAACTCAATTTGTTTTTTCAAAACTTGGATGTAAACTAAGGTCCACGATAAAAAATGATATCTTCAAAAAGGCCATCATACCAAAAAACATGATCAAGAAATAACTTGGCTGTATTTTTGTTAATTACTGTTTTGTTGTAAGGAATAATATGACCCATCTTTGTCGAATAGTCAACCACTACCAAAATGGAGTCATATGATATAAAAAAATGAAAAATTTGTAATAAAATCCATGGAAATTGAAGACCATGGCAATGTAAAGATTGACAACAACTACGAGAATCCATGTGGGTGATGACAAGGATTCCTTACTTGTGCACAAACATCACATGATCCAATGAACTCCTTCACATATTTCTAAAATTGTGGCCACCAATAGTCTTGAAAGACTAACTCCATGGTCTTGTTGAATCAAAAGTGGCTTGTAATTGGAACATCATGTCTAGCTTGGACTACTTGGAATTGAATAACGCCATCAAGTACATACAAAAATTCATCATGATATAATAAAACATTTTGAAATTCAAACTTGTCATGATCACTAGAAAAATCTTAACCTTTACTTTGATTATTCCATCAACCTTTGATGCCAATAACAAAAGGATCTTTTTTCAAATCTTCACAAATTTGAAAAAAAAATTGTTTGCCATAAAAAATTACTATAATGCTTAAGGTCAAAGATGTTTGGGGTTGAGGATGACATCACGTTGTTGGTTATAAGCTTCATCTCCTTTTTTAAATGCAAGGTACAAACAATGGGATAATGTGTCTTTCCCTTATTGGTGCGTACAACAATATGTGATGACAAATTGAAATCGAGACAAAGATAATGCCCATTGAGCTTGGCATCAATTCAAAACACAAACAATCATGAAATCTTGGAGATTTTTGTGATTAGAATACATGATGATTTCATGTTGTGTTCCTTTGAGTAAATGATGTCATTCTTTGAAGGCATGCATGATAAGAAAAAATTCATTATCATGAATTTTATAATTTATTTTAGTAAGAAAAAAATACAAGAATGGAAATCGACAAGATGAAGAAGGTTATTTTTCCAAGCTATGAGAATATGGCACTTAATGCGAAGTTAGAAATGTTTGTCTCTAAGATAAATGGTCTAGAAGGGTCCGCATGAATGAAAAGTGGGGCAATTATGAAAGAAATATTCAAAGATTGAAAGACAAACTTTGCTTCAAGTTCACAAACAAAAGTTTGGTCCTTTTGAATCAAGCAAGTGAGAAGGGCCATTCTCATAGAATAAGGTGTTAGAATTGTTGATAAACGTTGAAAAATCCAAAAAACATTGAACATCATGAATAGAATCTAGGGTAATCCAATCCACAGTGGTTCAAGGACCATACAAGGATTCATATGAATGCCATTTTTAAAGATAATATATTCAAAGAATTTCATTTTGGTTTGATAGAATTCACATTTTTCCAACTTAATATAAAATCCAATTTCTTTGAACTTGTCCAAAACAAGTCAAACATGTTATTCATGTTCCTTCATGTTCTTGGAAACATGAAGATGTTATCAATGTAACAAACCACAAAATCATCCAAGTATCCATAGAAAAAATCATTTATTAAGTGTTGAAAAATAGCAACTACATTGGTAAAGGCCAAAAATCATCACCATATATTTGAAATGGTTATAATAGATTCGAAAAGTAGTCTTCCATTCATCACCTCCTCGAATTCACACCAAGTTATGTGCACAATGTAGATCAACTTTAATGAAGATTTTAGTATGACTTAATTGATCCAACAACCTTGATATTAAAGGTAAAAAGTATTAGTTTTTAATGGTGGGTCAATTTAGTCCACAATGATCAACACACATTTTTATGGAACCATTTATTTTTTAATAAACATAATCAGAGCATCAATTGGATATTTGGAATGTTGAAGGCATTTGAAGTATTTTTTAAAATTAACATCCAAAGAAAATTCCCAAAGAATATATTCCTTTTGAGTTCCTGATTTTAAAAATCCCTCATGTGACATTCCTAAAACTTTTTCCTTATGCATTTGTTTTCCACTTCAAACACATTTTTTTGTAAATTCAATTAGAGTTTTGAATTCTACATGACTTGGGTAACCTTTCGATAACTAATTTGGAATGAAAAGCTTTCTTTGTGAGTCCTATGTTGTCCTAAAGTTGGATGGGTCTTAGAAACTTGGGGTGTGACATTCTTAGTGGTACCACCCAAGGAGAAGTTTTCCCTCCCATGATACATTATGAACGTTATTATATGAGTAAATCCAACACTTTCAACACCAACTTCAATTACCTCTTTGAAACATGAAAAACCAAACAATGGTTATATTTGTTAGGGTTCCTATTAATGTGAATTATGCATTGGGTATATGCATTTGAAAGAAACAAATTAGGTTATATCATATAAGGGTAAAGTCCATCGTAAATGAACCATGCCCAACTTTTTTTAATCATAAGAGTAAGGAGTTTAGATTGGAAGGGGACATAATGTGCAACCATTGCAAACAATTTATGTTCAAATTACATTTTTGAATTCTACAATTTATCTTTATATTTATCTAATGGTAATGGGAGGATACATGCAAATTGTGAAATTATGATCCCAAATGATGGTAAATGTAATAATTGTTCAATTTATAGTAATATGATAATATCCCCAAAATATTGGATCAATTTCAAAAATTCTTAATCAACTTAGTCAAAACCTCAATAATGCTTATAAGACATGCTAATTTTTATTTTTTTTCATTGTCAAATGTGAGTAAAAGTGATTCATGTGCTTTATTATGCCATTCTTGAATGTATGATACATTACATATGTGTGTTCAATGAGAAACCTTGAATCTTATGGGGTGTAGTTTTGTAAACATGTACCAAAACAATTGAAACAAATGTTTAATTTTGTGTATCTAACATTTTTAAAAGACATTTTTACTACAAATGAAGATGTTTTTATGCAAAGTTATTTTTCATAAATTGATAATAATACTTGTCTTTGAAAATTTGAATCATTCCAATTCATAAAAAATATTTTTAAATACTTTTAAAATAATTATAATTGCTATTTTTGTAGTGTAAAAGGATTCATATTTAGTTATTTTGGAAATTTTTAAATGTAAACCTTAACACATATTATAAGTAACACCTTAATTTTTTTAATGGTTTTTAAAAAATATAATGGCCTAAGGGGGTGGGTGTGGCTCACAATTGAATGCTTGCACCTTAAGTTGAACTTCAAATTTACCAGTGTGTTTTTGAAAAGTGGTTACATTTGTAATGTTTCATTTTATTTCAAACCTACCCATAACTTTATATATATATATCCATTAGGCATATTTGGGTAAATGACATACCTAGATAACATTTGTGAAAACCAATGTTGCGTGGGTATCAAGTTTGTAACATATGAGCTTGTACTCAATGGTCAAATCTTTTGAAAACATTTCAATAGCTTTACACAATGGTACTTGATTTTTTCCATATAAAAAAAAAACCTCTTAAATAAGTATGGGATTTGTAAATTAAAAAAATTAAGGTTATAGTCACAATCAAATGAACCAACGATGACAAAGGACTATTTACCACAAATGGGCCCTTTGTGAACATTTTGATTTTTTCATAGAAAGGAAAATTTTAAGGATTTATTTTTGCAACATGTTTTTAAAAATATTTATAATTACCCCAATAAATTACATTATTTGTGTGAAATCTTTTTGAATAAATATGATTTTTTTAATGTACAATTTTTTCTTTATTTTATTTTTCGTTTTGAAAAATGATCATAATTTCACAACATGCCAAAATATGATAACTACTTTAAGCTTTAAGTTTTTGTATCATAAGCCACCAATTTTTCCTATGTCATACACATTATAACCCATTTACATTTAGCAAATGACTCTTAAAATTTGAACATTCTAAAATTATATTTAAATTTTTAAAAATATCAATTACCACAATTTTTAAATTATGAGTGTGGATGATAGGTTATCATCATTTCAAAATTTTCCCATCAAAATTTTTTTATTAAAAAAATCCTTATCATAATGTTTTATAAAATCAGTTTTTGGGTGTTAAAGTTCAAAAGCCCTTTATTAAAAGAAAATTTCAATTTATTGAATTAAATTATTTTTTAAAAAAAATCTTCAACATTCATATAAATCATTTAACACAAATTTCTTGAATCAACATGACATTAAAGTGGCATTACATAAATATGTTTGACAAAATTGATAGGTTTTTTGTTCTTAGACATGGTTTTTGGCTCATTTGACTATGATCAAACCCTTAGTCTAGTTTTGGAATTATGGTCCAAAACCAATTTTTTTGTATGTGGCAATATTTATTTGGTATTGAAATTAATAGAACCTTTTTGGTTAAATTGGTATTACTTCACATCCCTATTAGGATGTACTAGTTTGAAGGGTTAAATCTAGGGTTGATGTTTAGGTTCTTGTGACCTAAACCTAAGTTGACACCTTTTTGTTGGGACCATGATAATAACCAAACTTTCAAACTAGTTTTTTGTTATATTTGGAATCAAAACCAATTTAACTATATGAAAAAAAATTCAAATTCAAGGTCATGATCTTTAGGTAGGAAAGGTGATTTTTTTGGAATAATTGATATGCAAATTGAAATTTATAATTAAATATCAATTTTAATTAGTTGTTAAGCTTCACACCTATATAAACCCATCTTTTAATTTGTTGCAAACTTTTGTACTAATATAATTTTTAGCATTGGGGAATGTGTAGTGTGTACATGGAATTGGACTTCATTTTCAAATTGAAGTTAAAGGTTCTAAATTTTGAAAGTTAGAAAATGGAAAATTTAGGTTCAAACCCCCATTCAAAAAACCTCCAAATAAAATTTTGAATGTCAAAATTGGGACCAAAGGTTGTTATAAAGATGAAGAACCATGCACAACACTAATCCTTATTAAGTATGTTGGTATAAAGTTACTATTGCCTTAAGTCATATCAATTTGGTCAATTATTTGTTTTTAAAACCAATACAAATCTTTATATCTTGGTTTTTGCTTAATCTTTGCCCAACATTAATAAGAAAATTCAATGTTGATTGGATATTGAAAAATGATGTAGGTATCTAGGTGGATATGTGGCAAGGTATTTGACACAGTCCTAAACTCCTTGATAGACTCAAATGTGAGTTTGAAGTGAAACAACGGAAGAGTAAAAAGTTAGGGCATGTTCCTTAGCTCGTAGCATTTTGGGGGTAGAGGGGTGTGCTAGAGCTCCGAAATGGGACTAGGAAGAATGACAAGTAACTAATCATTCACACGGACCTCCATAAACTAAACAAGTTAGTTAATACATAGTTGGAACACTTTTGATGCTAGGACGAGCCACGAGCAAAGTCAGACTCATAAGATTCACCACGGCCCAGACTTGGGGGAAGCCACCACCTTCTTCCTTATAGTATACTATGTGTCTCTCCATGAGGCCCACATCCAAATGACATTTTGTCCTTCGAAATTTTCACAACTGGGACTCCCACGACTTTGGGGGCCCAGAACTTTACATGCAAACCTTTGATTGAAATGAGGTTTGAAACAAAGTTGTAGCCCTGGTCGAGAAATTTCCAACAGTATGTCGCACGCCACCTGCATGCCAGGGAATCGGGGTGATTCCCGATTTTTAATGATTGGGAGTCAAATTATCAATTTGACTTTTGACCCTTCTTTTGGCCATAACTTGTGTTTCAGATGTCCAAATGAGTCATGCGGGCCCATTTTAAACATCTACATTCCAAGATATTTCCAATGATATAAGGAACACCACAATCCATTGAGTTTTGACCCCTGCAATTACTCTATGAAGATTCAAGAGTCCATTAGGACTCCAACTCCAAAAAAGGAAGCTCCCTTGGAAGTGTGAAGGTTCATTCCCTCACATTTTCCTACACTCTCGGGAGCATACAGCATGACTCTCGGGCTTCCCCTCTTGGCCTGCAACTTTGCAAGCCCTTGCCTTGGTCGCGAGCCCAAGGCTAGGGTTGTGACAATATTGAAAATTGACTCCTACATACTTAAATACATTTCCAATGAAAATTAGGTACATAGATCATACCTCCCTTAGTGTTGACTTCTAAATACCTATCAAAATTCATTTGGTTTAACATCATTTGAATTTTTTTGATATGTTGCATATACCTTCCATGTAAACACATGTGAATCATTCAAATGGGTTATTTTTAGGGTTGTTAGGAGGGATGTCTTTACAACCTTCTTGGCATCTATAATAACAATTACTAAAATATATATTTTTACCAAATTAATTAACTTGGTTTGGATTTACCTTTTCTAGCTCTCCCTTCACATTTTCTTAATATATTTTTTTAATGTTGCCCAATGTTCTTTTGGTATTGCCCAACATCCATTGTCATTTTCTTGATTTTTTTTGGCACCCTTGTTATCCTTCAACATTTTCCCGTTGTCCTTTAGAGTTTTTTTGACCTTATTAACATTCGTCGGAGTTTTCAGATGACATTGCCTAATGTCCTTTACAGTTTATTCAACATTGGTTAATGTTTCCCTATCATAATTTTGCCCTTATCCCTTTCACTAAAAAACAGAAATATAAAATTGAATTTGTCATTCGTCCACATTTTCTCCCTTCACCTTTTGTTTAAAAAAATCCCATTATCCCCCAACATCATCCTAATGTTTCCCACCGTCTTGTTGTCATCCTTGTCATCCCTTAAGCTTAGATGGGATGTCTTTAAACCTTAAAAACTTGTTGAACTTAAAAGTTACCAAGTACACCCAATTTGAGACAACCCCAAAGGAAGGGATGTTAACGAACTTGGTTTTTGGTAAACCCTTTTGCTTTGAACATAGGTGAAAATTTTCATGTATCCAATTTTATTTTATTTTCCACATTCATCAAAAGAAAATTGGAAATTATACATTCAATTTATAATTGGATTTTAATTATAATGAACACTTGCAACTACAAAATGTTTTAGCTATTTTGGACAAGTGCCATCAAACAACTAGTTGCAAAAGACATCATGTGGAATGAAAGTTGTAATGACAATCATAGAACCTTACAATTATAATTCATTTTCTCATCCATTACCATGGATGAACATGAGTATGATGTGGACCCCCTGTAGCCTTACATGGAATTTGATTTTGTGACTACTTTATGGGTTTAGTTGCATGATGCCAAGTGTTTTAGCTACCTAAGCTAGCTTACTAAGTCTACCTAACCTAGCTTTTAAGACACCTACTTACCTAACATACTTAGGTAAAACATTAAGTAGGTACACAATAAATCTTTTGCCTAACCTATTAGACTAACCTACCTACCATAACAAACCTAGCTCAATTAGCCTAGCCTAAACCTAATTTAGCTTCACCTACCCAATTAATTTAATTTACCTAACCTAGCCCAAGCTAACTTTTAAGGTGCAAGTATAAGAGCTTGAACCCTTCACTTTCATAAGGATAAACACGATCCTCAAGAATTACACCACAATCCCATTATAAAGTGATAAAATTTGTCAACTTATTTATTTCACATTTTGTTAAATAGTAAGTAATCACTTTAATTTTGTAAGTGTAAATGATGTATAAAAAGCCATTTATAACATTGTGAGTTTCAATCATACATTATTATACACATATAACAAGTCCACTTGTAATAATATAATGGCATGTAAAAGATAATTTGGATGACATTTAGGGTTTATTAGATAACATGAAATTGAGTTTAGACCAATGTTGTCAATGTATCTAGTTTGCAATGTTAAATATGAAGGTTTAGGTTTTTGTGATTTTAATTTGTCAAGTTGGCAACCTTTTGTTGGGACTAACACAAGAAATAAACCATAGAATTAACCTTTTGTTAGATGCAAACCAAAATTGGAACTATGAAACAACGTTTTAAAACACAAGTTCAATTTCATTATGTCAAGATGTTGAATTTTTAAAAAAATTGATAAGTAAGCTAAAAAATTTAATTAAATATTCATTTTTTATTAATTGTTGAATTCTATACCTATAAATTCTCCTATTTTAATTTGTTGTGAAACTTTGTACCTATGAATGAGAACACAATATAAAAAGCTAGTCAAAACCAAGCCTAAATGCATTTTAAGGATTGGGCTTTATCACCTTTGAGTCATGGCTTCCATGTTTTAGCAAACTTGGTTTATAGGAGGATGACCATGTCAATTTAAAAAGCTTAATTTGGACGCGTTTTCATGAATTTTCAAAAAGCATGTCATTAATTATATGTATATAATGATTATTCTTTACATAAATCAAATGTGTACATTTCAACCAAAAATAATAATATCAAGTTGGTTTTTTAAATACATGATTGAAACCCTCGATGATATATTATAAATTAAATTTATCAAGCTTAACATTCTTTTAACATATCAATGCAAGTGCAATAAAACATATCCACTATACATATAAATAATTGTACATAACACATCCTATTTTCAAGACAATGCATCCAAGTTTTTTTTTTCACATAACAAAAGACATTTTTGTTGTCAAGGAAGTTTTTCAAATTATTTAATTTAAAAGGTCAAAAGTACATTTAAATATTTAAAAGGACAATAATGTATAACAAAAATAAACATATTTTCAACTTATTTCCACTACTAAACCTCCATAATCATCAATATATGTCCATCCATAAATGTTAAGAAAAATGGTCTAGTTTGATAGAGAATAAAGGACATTCAAATTTAATACCACCAATCACCATTAGATTGCCCATTACTACTCACTATGCATTAAATGGACATTGAAATAAATTGAAATTACAAAAAAGTCATTGAAATGAAAATTCACAAATATACAAACATTTTTCGATTGATTTCACTACATTTCAATGTGTACATTTTATGTGGTAATTTTTCAAAGTCATAAAGGTGGAGAATTTTATTTGAGTCAATATAGTCCTTGGCTCCTTTTATAAGGACAAAACCCCTATACACTTCTTAGCATTTTGGAATGTGTATTATGTACATGGAATAAAACCCTGAATTTGAAAAATGTGCTTGAACTAGAATCAAAAGGCTTAGAAATTGGAAGAATTGGGCTCAAAACTTGCACTTAAAGAACCTCAAAAAAATTTCAAGTGTCAAAACAACAATAAGTACAACTTTTCAATACAAATAAAAGATTCACCTTTAGATTCTTATGCAAGTAAGTAGTTTTAATTGCTAGAATATAATTAACACTATATAATCTCGATTTTGGATTGGCAAAATGGTTGAATAAATTAATGTTACACAAAATAAAATAAAAATAAAATTCAATTGTGTGTAATATATATGAAATTGGATGTAATTTAACATCAGACCAGGCTCCAATTATGCTAAGAAAAAATCAAAACCAAAGGTTTTAAAAATTAAAAAAATTGATTTCAAGACCTGAATGAAGGTTCCATAAAAACCTATAAATATTTCAAATTTAAGACCAAAGGTTCCTTTCAAAATGCAGAACCACCAACAATGGCTTGGACCAGTGTGTCTTCTATTGATGAGTTTTCGCCAAATTTTGAAGAGAAATGTTTAATGATAAGTTCCAGTAGGTAGTCAAAAATTGTATGATTCTGGTTTTTTTTTTCCTACTTTCATATTTAGTATGTAGCCAAATTTGGCTAAATTATTTTTTGGATGCTTGTCACTTTGGCTACATCACAAAATCCTTAAAAGAAACCCCGGTTTGGACCTGTGCATATATCTACCCCTTGTTTATGTAACTCACCAAAGCTAGAT